>Ga0068853_100002909_pt1 | contig 13012 bp, 9 predicted proteins | sample KBSCornC32_FD_65655 | JGI IMG/M metagenome (GOLD analysis project Ga0068853, IMG submission 65655) | Corn rhizosphere microbial communities from Kellogg Biological Station, Michigan, USA - KBS Corn C3-2 | ecosystem: Host-associated > Plants > Roots > Rhizosphere > Soil ... | reverse complement strand
TACCATGTGGGGCTTCTTCATCCTCATCACGGTCTATATCGAGGCGTACGGGGTGCTTTTCGACCCCAAATTCCATATCCCGGTCGTCGGTCGCTGGGAGGTTCTGGGCTTCCTGCAGGACTTCATCGCCCTCGGAGTACTGCTCGGCATCACCACTTTCGCGATCATCCGGCTACGCACCGAACCAAAGGAACATGGCCGGTCCTCACGGTTCTACGGATCCCACACCGGGGGCGCCTGGCTGATCCTCTTCATGATCTTCCTGGTCATCTTCACCTTCGCCTTCTTCCGCGGCGCCGCGGTGAACACGGGCAACTTCCCATACGGATGGGGTGCATTCTTCTCGCATGGCATGAGTCTCTTGCTCAAGCCGCTGGGTCTCACCGCCAATGAATGGATCGAGACGGGCGCCCTCCTGGCGCACATCGCCGTCGCGCTGATCTTCCTGCTTATTGTGCTGCACTCCAAGCACCTGCACATCTTTCTCGCACCGGTCAACATCACGTTCAAGCGTCTGCCCAACGGTCTGGGCCCGCTGCTGGCCGTCGAGCACAAGGGCAAGCCGGTCGACTTCGAGGATCCTTCCGAGGACGACGTGCTGGGTCGTGGCAAGATCGAGGACTTCACGTGGAAGGGCTACCTCGACTTCATGACCTGCACCGAGTGCGGTCGGTGCCAGTCGCAGTGTCCGGCGTGGAACACCGGCAAGCCGCTGTCTCCAAAGCTCGTGATCATGAATCTGCGCGACCACATGTTCGCCAAGGCGCCATACATCCTGGGCGACAAGGAGTCGCCGCTGGAGAACACCCCCGAGGGCGGCCTCGGCGAGGACCTCGGCGGCGAGAAGCACGACGAAGAACACCACGTTCCGGAATCGGGATTCGAGCGGATCTTGGGCTCGGGGCCCGCACAGGCCACCCGTCCGCTGGTCGGGACGCTCGAGCAGGGCGGTGTCATCGACCCCGACGTGCTGTGGTCGTGCACCACGTGCGGTGCGTGCGTCGAGCAGTGCCCGGTGGACATCGAGCACATCGACCACATCGTCGATATGCGCCGCTACCAGGTAATGATGGAGTCGGAGTTCCCCTCCGAGCTGGGTGTGCTGTTCAAAAACCTCGAGACCAAGGGCAATCCGTGGGGTCAGAACTCCAAGGACCGCACCAACTGGATCGACGAAGTCGACTTCGACGTGCCGGTGTACGGCAAGGACGTCGACTCGTTCGAGGGCTACGAGTACCTGTTCTGGGTGGGTTGCGCCGGCGCGTACGAGGACCGCGCGAAGAAGACCACCAAGGCCGTCGCCGAACTGCTCGCCGCCGCGGGGGTGAAGTACCTGGTGCTCGGCGAGGGCGAGACCTGCAACGGTGACTCTGCCCGCCGCTCCGGCAATGAGTTCCTGTTCCAGCAACTCGCCGCGCAGAACGTCGAGACGCTCAACGGCCTGTTCGAAGGCGTAGAGCGGGTGGACCGCAAGGTCGTCGTCACCTGCCCGCACTGCTTCAACACGCTCGGCCGCGAGTACCCGCAGGTCGGCGGCAACTACACCGTCTTGCACCACACACAGCTTCTGAACCGGCTGATCCGGGACAAGAAGCTGTTGCCGGTGTCCCCCGTCGACGGCGGCGCGGACATCACCTACCACGACCCCTGCTACCTGGGCAGGCACAACAAGGTCTACGAGGCGCCGCGTGAGCTGATCGGTGCGTCCGGCGCGAAGCTCACCGAGATGCCGCGTCACGCCGACCGCGGCCTGTGCTGCGGCGCGGGCGGAGCGCGGATGTGGATGGAAGAGCACATCGGCAAGCGCGTCAACCACGAACGCGTCGAAGAGGCGTTGGACACCGGAGCTTCGAAGATCGCGACGGGCTGCCCCTTCTGCCGCGTGATGATCACCGACGGTGTCGACGACGTCGCCGCGGCCAATGACATACCGAAGGCCGAGGTGCTCGACGTGGCTCAGCTGCTGCTGGGCTCGCTGGACAAGAGTTCGCTCAGGCTGCCCGAAAAGGGCACGGCCGCAAAGGAAGCCGAGGAGCGCGCCGCCAAGGCCGCACCGAAGGTAGAAGCCGCCACCGCGGTCGCCGAACCGGAAGCCAAGCCGGAGCCCAAGGCCGCCACGGCCACCCCGACCGAGACGAAGCCCGTGACCGGTCTCGGCATCGCGGGTGGCGCGAAGCGCCCTGGTGCCAAGAAGACGGCGGCCCCCGCCGAGGCACCGGCCGCGGCGGCGCCCGCAGCAGCGGTGGCACCCGCTGCGCCTGCCAAGGGGCTGGGCATCGCCGCGGGCGCCAAGCGTCCCGGCGCGAAGAAGGCGCCTGCCGCCGAAGCACCCGCCCCAGAGGCACCCGCCAAGCCCGAACCCGAGGTCAAGGGCCTCGGTATTGCGGCGGGCGCCCGGCGACCCGGCGCCAAGAAGTCGGCTCCTGCCGCGCCTGCAGCGGCGGCACCTCAGGCAGAGCCGGAGGCACCGGCCGAGCCTGCCAAGCCCGAGCCAGCGGTCAAGGGACTCGCCATCGCGGCGGGCGCCCGGCGACCCGGCGCGAAGAAAGCGCCTGCCGCACCGAAACCCGCTGCGCCACAGCCGGAACCGGCGTCGGACGGTGAATCCGCCGCTGCGCCTGAGCCTTCCGCAGAGGGCAACGGTGAGAAGCCTGCGCCCCCGGTAAAAGGCCTTGGCATCGCCAAGGGTGCGCGGCCGCCAGGCAAGCGATAACCAGCGATTTTACAAATTCGCTGGACTGCAGTGCGATCATGGGTGACGTGACTACCCATCAGGTGCCCTGGCACACCACCGGGCATCACCCGCGGCAGCGTACGTTCACGCAGTCGTCGAAGCTGCAGGACGTCCTGTATGAGATCCGCGGGCCGGTGCACGATCACGCCGCGCGACTGGAGGCCGAGGGGCACCGCATCCTCAAGCTGAACATCGGGAACCCCGCGCCATTCGGCTTCGAGGCGCCCGACGTCATCATGCGCGACATCATCCAGGCGCTGCCGTACGCGCAGGGCTATTCGGATTCCAAGGGCATCATGCCGGCCCGTCGCGCGGTGTTCACCCGCTACGAACTCGTCGACGGCTTCCCCAAATTCGACGTCGACGACGTTTATCTCGGCAACGGCGCCTCCGAGCTCATCCAGATGACATTGCAGGCGCTGCTCGACAACGGCGATCAGGTGTTGATTCCGGCACCGGACTATCCGCTGTGGACGGCCTGCACGTCGTTGGCCGGCGGCACCCCGGTGCACTACCTTGCCGACGAAACGCAGGGCTGGATGCCCGACATCGCCGATCTGGAGTCGAAGATCACCGACCGCACCAAGGCGATCGTCGTGATCAACCCGAACAACCCGACCGGCGCGGTATACACCCGCGAAATCCTCACTCAGATAGCCGATCTCGCGCGCAAGCATCAATTGCTGCTGCTATCCGACGAGATCTACGACAAGATCCTGTACGACGATGCCAACCACATCGCGACGGCGTCGGTGGCGCCGGACGTCCTGACGCTGACCTTCAACGGACTGTCGAAGGCGTACCGGGTGGCGGGCTACCGGTCGGGGTGGCTGGTGATCACCGGACCAAAGGACCACGCCCAGAGTTTCATCGAGGGCATCAGCCTGCTCGCCAACATGCGGCTGTGTCCGAATGTCCCTGCGCAGCACGCAATCCAGGTCGCACTCGGCGGCCACCAGAGCATCGAGGACCTGGTGCTGCCCGGTGGGCGACTGCGTGAGCAGCGCGACGTGGCATGGACCAAGCTCAACGAGATCCCCGGGGTCTCATGTGTGAAGCCGGAGGGCGCGCTCTACACGTTCCCGCGGCTCGACCCAGAGGTCTACGACATCCAGGACGACGAGCAACTCGTGCTCGACCTGCTGCTGCAGGAGAAGATCCTGGTCACCCAGGGCACCGGCTTCAACTGGCCGACCCCTGACCACCTGCGCATCGTGACGCTGCCGTGGTCGCGTGACCTTGCCAACGCGATCGAGCGGTTCGGCAACTTCCTGTCGTCCTACCGCCAGTAGAGGTTCGCTAAAGCCGCTGGCACGAAGCCGCGGACCCAGCACGTCTAACCAACTCCAAACCGTCACAACGGTCCCGGACGACCGAGCAAGAACTCATCGAACACCTGGTCGTGCTCGACGGCGAAGGCGTCTTCGAATGTCGCACTGGCGCTTCCGATGAGATATCTCTTCGCGGTTTCGAGCGCGGCCTGGGGAGCCTCGATGATCGAACGTGCCATCGTCAACGCGCCACCGAGTAATTCCTCGGGTTCGGTGACGCGGGTCACGAGGCCGATGCGCAGCGCCTCCGTGGCGTCCATCCGGCGTCCCGTCAGGCACAGCTCGCGCGCGACGCCGAGGCCGACGATCCACTGCAGGGGGGTGAACAGGGGTGGGGCGCCGAACTTGATCTCAGGATGCCCGAATACCGCTGCGGTGGAGGCGATTCGGCAATCGCAGAGGACGGTCAAGTCCATCCCGCCACCCATCGCGGGCCCGTTCACGGCAGCTACCAGTGGCTTGGGGAAGTGCCACACGGCGAGGTGGTATCGGCGCGAGCTGTCCTTGATCTGTTGTGCGAGCTCGGTCTGGCCGAACTCGTTGAGGTCGAATCCGGCGCAGAAGGTCGGCCCCGACCCGGTGAGTACGACCACACGAACGGCCGAGTCCGCCGCCCAGTCCGCGAGTTGTTGCGTGATCTCGTCGCGCATCTTGATCGACAGCGCGTTCCTCCGCTCAGATCGCGCCAGCGTCAGCGTCGCAACCCCGTCGTCGGCCACTTGCGTTTCGATTTCCCTACTCATCGCCTTGATTTAAATCAGGCCCAGCTCGCCCGTCTACCCTGTTGCGCGTGACGCACTCGCACGCCCATTCGCATTCGATGAGCGGTCCTGCGCCGTTAGGCCCGATGGCGGCCAAGATCGTCGTCGGCGCACTGATCGCCATCGGCGTCGCCGTGCTGGCAGGTGCGGTGTGGTTGTGGCCCAGCCAGCAGAAGGTCGACATCCCGCTGCCATTCCAGAACGCGACAGGCGGCGCCGTCACGACGGAAGCCGGCCACGTGCTGTCAAGCAAGGCCGCGCCGTGTGGCAGCCCGTCGGCGGGGGCCGTGTTGACCGCCGAGCCACAGCAGGCCCCCGATACCGGCGCCCAGTGCGTGCAGACGCTGGTCAGCATCGACTCCGGCCCCAACAAGGGCGCCAACACCTTGCTCGAGTTCAGCGGTGGCCCCGGCCAACCCAACCTCGCCGTGGACGACCACATCCGGATCAGTCGCCAGGTCGACGCTGCAGGCGCGACCAGCTACGCGTTCTACGACTTCGAGCGGACGTGGCCGCTGATCGCCCTCGCGGCGGCGTTCGCGGTCGTGATCGTCGCGGTCGCAGGCTGGCGCGGACTGCGGGCGCTGATCGGCATCGTGGTCGCATTCGTCGTGCTGATGGTGTTCCTGCTACCCGCCCTGAGGGATGGCGCATCTGCGATTCCGGTGGGCTTGGTCGCGTCGGCGGCGATCCTCTATGCGGTGATCTACCTGGCGCACGGGGTGAGCCTGCGCACCAGCGCGGCGCTGCTCGGCACGTTGACCGCGCTCCTGCTCGCCGCGCTGTTGTCCTGGGGCGCAATCGAATTGGCCCACCTGACGGGGCTGTCCGAGGACCAGAACAACGAAGTCGCCGCATACCTCGGCAACGTGTCGATCACCGGGCTGCTGCTGGCCGGGTTCATCATCGGCTCGCTCGGCGTGCTCAACGACGTCACCGTCACGCAGGCCTCGACGGTGTTCGAGCTGGCAGAGACCGGGGCCACCCGCAGAGCCATATTCGTTGGCGCCATGCGGGTGGGCCGCGACCACATTGCCAGCACCGTCTACACGCTGGTGCTGGCCTACGCGGGTAGCGCGCTGCCACTACTGCTGCTGTTCAGCGTGGCGAACCGGACGCTCGGCGACGTGTTGACCAGCGAGAGCGTGGCCATCGAGATCGCCCGCTCCGCGGTCGGCGGCATCGCGCTGGCGCTGTCGGTGCCGTTGACGACCGCGATCGCGGCGGTGCTCGCGACGCCGACTACCGTTGCAGCAGTTCCAGCAAGTAGGCACCGTATCCGGACTTGAGCAGGGTGTGTGCGCGGGCGGCGAGCTGATCGTCGTCGACGGAGCCGACCCGCCAGGCCACCTCCTCGCACTCCGATCTTGAGCCCCAGGCCCGGTCCGTAGAAGATGTTGTCGCCCAACAGAATGCCACCTCGTCGCGTATCAGCCGACGAAGTCCTTCTCCGTGAGCTCCGTCGCGGCCAGTGCGGTGGCGAGGTCGGGGTGGCGAAACACCGATGTGATGTGGTCGCGCACCACGCGGAACGCCGCCGCCGCGGTGGTGTTGCCTGCGACCGACGTGATCTCTTGTTCGACGACGACCACCCCATTGTGTACGTACATCCGGCCCGGTTCGGCCTTGATGTCGGCTGAGCGCACCCAATTGAGCAGCGCAGCGTGGCCCTGCGCTGCCCCCTTGGCGTCTCCGACCTCGATGTCGTCGCTGGACAAGGTCATCAAGGTGTCGAAGTCCTGCTCGTTGAGCGCGTCATGCCAGGCGAGGACGGTCGCGATCTCCGAAGTGGTCATGGTCTGTGAAGGTACGCCACCTAGAACGGCGTGTGCTCCAGCCAGCTGTCCCAGACGGCGGTGTCGCCGAAAACCTCGACACCGCCGTCGGCGGTGGTCCGCCGCCGCACGATGGCCAGCAGCAGCTCCTTGGCCGGGCCGCGCAACGCAACGTCGCCCTTGCCATGGTCATGTGACCAAGCCACACCATCCACGCTGTCGCTGGTGATGGTCCACTCACCGGTGGGCCCCAGGCCGTCGTCGGTGGCGTGCAGATGCAGCGTGCGTCCCAGCTGCAGCGGCGGTGGCTGCGATCGCGACTGGACACTGACGCGCTCGATCCACTCGCTGATCCCGTCGGCGGCCAGCTCCGGCGACAGGTCGTAGTCCAGACCCAGTGCAAGTGCGGCGTCGGCGCGGTGCACCGTGGCCTCGTGCAGGCGACGGCGGATCCACCAGCCGCACGGACGCGCGCCGATGAACGTCCACACCCGCGTCTCCGGGCCAACGCGATCGACGGCGTCGATGATCAGCTGTGCGCCGTTGTTCAACCAGTCGATCGCGGCGTCGGGATCGTCCGGTGGTTTGCCGTCACGGACATCGCGCTGGTCCAATCTCTCGGTCCTGCGATCATCGATGATCTGTGCGGCCCAACGGTTTCCGCGCCCGACATGGCGGAACAGCTCCTTGAGCGTCCAGTCGGGGCAGCTCGGCACGGGCGTTGACGGGTCTGCACTGCGGATCAGTTCCCCGAAGTCCCGGGTCTGGTCGAGCAGCGCCGCTCGGAAATCCACCCTACGAACCTACAGGCGTACGCTCCCCGCGAACGTTCCTTACCACTCGATATTTCGGCGATTTTTCAAGCGGTAAGGAACGTTCGTCGCGTGTGACGCCCGCACTACGAACCGACCGCGGTACGCGCCCTGCCGAGCGTGATCGGCAGCGATGACCATCCCCGCAGCACCCGGGTGTCGCGCCGGCTGCCGCCACCTGCCAGCCGGGCATCGGGAAAGCGTTCGAAGAACGTCCGCAGGCCGACTTCGCCTTCGGCGCGCGCCAACGCCGCGCCAAGACAGAAGTGCCTGCCACCAGAGAACGACAGATGCTTGCCCGCGTTCTCGCGCTCGATGTCGAAGCGGTGTGGATCGGGGAAGACCTTCGGGTCGCGGTTCGCCCCTGCCAAATAGATGATGATCCCTACACCGCGGCGTACCGGGGTGCCTTCAATGTCGGTGTTCTTGGCCGCAATCCGTGCGCTGAGCTGAACTGGCGAGTCCAGCCTCAGGATCTCCTCGACCGCGGTCGGCCACAGCTCGGGTCGGGCAGCCAGCGTCTCGAGGTGTTCTGGCGTTTCGAGCAGCATCCGAATCCCGTTGCCCAGCAAGTTAACCGTGGTCTCGAAGCCGGCCGCCAGCACCAGTCCCGCTGTCGACAGCAGTTCCCTGTGCGTCAACGGACCCCCCTCGGCGCCTTCGGAGGCCAGAATGATCTGGCTCATCAGATCGTCGCCAGGGTGGCGGCGCAGTTCGTGCAGGTGGTTCGAGAGCCAGTCGCTGAAACCCTCGATGCCGGAACAGACCGTTCGGTACTGACGCCAGGTCAAGCCGATGTCGAGACTGGGTGCGCCGAGTTCACCGAACTCCAGGATCTTGGACCGCGCCTCGTCGGGTACTCCGAGGATGTCGCCGATCACCGTGACGGGAAGCTGAGAGCAGTAGCGGTCGACGACGTCGACGGTGCCCGCGGCATCGGCAAGATCGTCGAGAAGCGTGTTGGCGGTCTCCTGCACCCGATCGCGCAGCGCGGCCACGGCACGCGTGGTGAACACCGAGGACACCAGCTTGCGGTAGCGCGTGTGGTCGGGCGCCTCCACCGACAGCATGGACGGCGGTTGGATCGGATGAATCAGGTTGGGCTTCGTGCGGTCGGCCACCCATTGCACCGGCTTGGGCAGGTTCGTCCCCAGGCCGAAGACGCGGAAGTCGTCGGATCGCAACAGGTCGTTGGCCACCTTGTGGTCGACGGTCATGTAGACGGCACGGCACTTCACGATCGGGCCCCGCGCGCGTAGTTCCTCGGTGAACGGGACGGGATCGGCCCGCACAAGGGGATCAACGAGCAGCCGGCCCTGAGGATCGCCCCGACGGGCGAAGAACTTCGACATTCCGCGGACCACACCGTGCACGGCGAGCCAATGGATTCGTTGCCTTACTGCGCCTTGCACCATGACACTCCAACCGAATAGCGGTTCGGTAATGTAACTGAAGCTTACCGAATTATCATTCGGTATGGCAAGAAGGCGGATACCGGCCGAGCAGCGCCGGATTCGTATCCTCGACGCGGCGGTCGAGGTGTTCGCCGAACTTGGCTACGACGCGGCGAAGATGCAGGACATCGCCGCGCGCGCCGGCGTCGTGCCATCGGTGCTCTACGATCACTTCGGCTCTAAACGCGAGCTGTTCATCACGGTCCTCGAGCAACATGCTGCGCGGTTGAGGGAACGCTCGCTGCGCCGCCTCGAGGGCGCGTCGGTCGAGGAACTGGTCCGCGCCAGCGTCACAAGCTACTTCGAATTCGTCGAGGAGGATCCGTTCCTGTTTCGGTTCCTGCACCGCGATCCGCCTGGCGACCCCGAGATCGCCGCGGTCTGTCAGGAGCTCGTCGACCGCGGTACCGCAGGCATCGCCGACCTCATCCGCTTCGGCGCCGCAGACGCGACGTCCGTGAAGGGCATCACGGTCGATGACGGCGCGTGGATCCTGGCCCGCGCGACGCAGTCCGCGTGTGGAGGTGTCGCCACCTGGTGGTACGAGAACCGCGATGTGCCACGCGAGCGCGTCGTCGAACTCGTCTTCATGCTGTTGTGGCAGGGCTTCGAGGGAATGCTCAAGCAGGCTTCTGCCGGCTGACCCCGTCCACGCTCCTACCCAGGCAGTACACCCGCCAGCCCGCGTTGGTCCACCGGTCGATGTCGAGGCAATTACGGCCGTCCACAACGACTTTGGCGCGCACCGTGCCGGCAAGGTCGTCGGGATCGAGCTCGACGAACTCGCGCCATTCGGTCAGTACCAGCACGGCGTCGGCGCGATCACAGGCCTCCATGACCGACGTCGAGTAATTCAGCGTCGGGAACAGGCGCCTCGAGTTCTCCATCGCCTTCGGGTCGTAGACGTTGACCGTGGCGCCATTGAGCTGCAGCATGCCTGCGACGTTCAGTGCAGGCGAATCACGAACGTCGTCTGAGTCGGGCTTGAAGGCCGCGCCGAGGACGGCGATGTTGGCGCCGAGCAGAGAGCCGCCGCATGCCTTGGTCGCCAGTTCGACCATGTGGGTGCGACGCCGCATGTTGATGGTGTCGACCTCGCGCAGGAAGGTCAGCGCATGGTTGGCGCCCAGCTCGCCGGCCCGCGCCATGAACGCGCGGATGTCCTTGGGCAGGCACCCGCCGCCGAAGCCGAGGCCGGCGTTGAGGAATCGGCGCCCGATCCGCGGGTCATAGCCCAGCGCGTCGGCCAGCAGGGTGACGTCGGCGTCGACGGCCTCGCACACCTCCGAGATCGCGTTGATGAACGAGATCTTGGTGGCCAGAAAGGCGTTCGCCGACACCTTGACCAGTTCGGCGGTCTGCAGGTCGGTGACCAGGAACGGCACATCCGCGTCAGGCAGTGGGGCATAGAGTTCCCGGATCGCCGCCTCGGCGCGGGTCGAATCCCGTTGCACGCCAAGCACAATGCGGTCGGGGTGCAAGGTGTCGTGGACGGCGTAGCCCTCGCGCAGGAATTCCGGATTCCATGCCACCTCGACGTCGACGCCCTCGGGGGCGAGCCTGCGGGCCCGTTCCGACAACTCGGCGGCCGTACCGACGGGGACCGTTGACTTGCCGACGATCACCGCGGGTCGGCGTAGCCGCGGCACCAGGCTGTCGATTACGGCGTGCACGTGGCGCAGGTCGGCGCCGTATTCGCCCTTCTTCTGTGGGGTTCCGACGCCAAGGAAGTGCACGTCGGCGAACTCCGCCGCCTCGTCGTAGTCCGTGGTGAAACGCAGCCGGCCCGCAGCGAGGTTGTCGCTCAACATCTTTCGCAGACCGGGCTCGTAGAACGGGATGTCGCCCGACGCGAGTTTGGCGACCTTGCCTGCGTCGATGTCGACGCCGATCACGTCGTGCCCGAGTTCGGCCATTCCGGCGGCATGTGTGGCGCCGAGATAGCCCGTGCCGAAGACGGTGCATCGCATACTGCCTCTATAGGCAGCCGCGATGAGCTAACTGCTACGCGACACTTAGCGCCAAACCAACGGCAGGTGACGAGTGATGGTCACCCGATGCCGTCAGCGACGGCAGAAGATCAGGAAGCATCCTCCGCCGCGGCCACCGCCCGAGCCTGGGTAGCTACCCGGTCCTGGGTAGTCACCGTGACCGCCCGAGCCACCCTCACCCGGGTACTGCGGGCCCTGCGGTGGGTCGTACGGCTCCGGGTACTGCTGCCACGGATTCTGCCTCGGCGGGTAGTACGCGGGCGGCGGCAGGTACGGGTTGTACACCGGCGGGTTGTACACCGGAGCCGGCAGATACGGGACCGGCGCCGGCGCTATCGGAGCGGGCGCAGGCGGTGCCTCCGGAGCCGGCGGCGGTGCCTCCGGTGCCGGCGCGGGCGCGGGTGCCTGCGGGGCCGGCGCCTGCTCGACAAACACCTGCCGCGGTGCCTGCTTGGGCGCGGGCGCAGGCGCTTCCTGCACGGCGACGGGCACTGGCGGCTTGATGGTGTCCGCCGGTGGAGGAGGCGGAGCGGGAGCGACGGGCTGCTGTGCTTCCTGCACAGGTGCCGGGGCGGGTGCCGCCGTGCTGGGCACGATCGCGTTCGGGCCGGGACTCGGCCGCTGATCGACCGTCGGCCGGATGCTCACAGCCAGCGAAATGACCAGTGCCACAACACCAACCACGAAGATCGACGTCAACGCGCTACCGACGAGCAAGAACGGCTTGCGACCCTCCTCGGCAGCAATCGGCTCGATGTCGGTCTGCGCCCCGTAATTGTCGCTTCCGACCGGCGCCAACTGCGTGTCCGCAGCGGCGAGTGCCGCATGCGCATTGCCCGCTGTGGTGCCGTCGGGATCCTGCGAGTAGGCCAGTCCGACGGTGGTGGCCTCGAAAGCAGGCGCGTTGGCCGAGGCCAGCGCGGCGCCACGGGCCAGCGCGATTTCGGGTTCGTCGGGCGCACTGACGGGCAGACTGACGAGGTTCTCCAAGTGCGCCTTGACCGAACTGACGTCGACGCCGGAGCCGACGACGAACATGCCCTGTGGCGACGAGTCCTGGGCGTCGACGGCCGCGGCCATCTCGGAGAGAACGCCCATTGCGTCGTCGCTGTGCAACGACCGACTCAGGACCTTCACGACGGAACCGTCGTCCGTCTGCACCACCGACAACGTCGCGGTGTCCCGATCGATGAACAACAGTGCGGTGGTCGCGTATCCGACCGCTCGGCCGACAGCCTGAGCAAGCGCGCCCGCGGCATGCCCGTCGGACACGAGCATCACGCCCTCGATGCCACGGGAAGCGATGGTGTCGCGCAAAGTGGAAGCCTCCGCGTGGTCACTCCACGTGACGCCGATCGACTTCAAATGATGGCCACCCGCAGCGGCGCTCTCCTTGGTGCCAAGGATGGCTTCGACGACCTGTTCGGCCGCGTTCGAAGACGTTGCTGCACCATCGCTGGCCGTGACATCGAAGACATCGTGATCGACGATCGAACCGTCGGCCTTATCGCCCTCGACCAGCACCATGCGGACCGTCGTAGGTGTCATAGACACACCTAATACGATGTCCACTCTGACCCTCCAAAGTGTTTGCTACGCTATCTAGATTTCCGTTGAGTACTCATCCCGCACAAGCCGGCAACTAGATATTCATCGGCGCTACCAGCTTGGGCGTTACATCCAACGACGTTTGCTGGTGGCGCTGATGCTCTGGCCGGACCGCGACGGCACGGGAACTCGCCGGCGTCGCTTCTAAACCCTACTCGGGTCAACCGCGAGCCGCCCTGCGCAGTTCAAGGTTCGGCCTTCTCGGGCCGCCGGGCAGCCGACGGCTACCTGCTCAGGACTTGATGAAGTTCTGATACGAGCGCGACGGCGTCGGGCCGCGCTGGCCCTGGTACTTGGACCCGGCCTGCGCGCTGCCGTAGGGGTGCTCCGCAGGGCTGGTCAGCCGCAGCAGGCACAGCTGGCCGATCTTCATCCCGGGCCACAGCGTGATCGGCAGGTTGGCGACATTGGACAGTTCGAGGGTGATGTGGCCTGAGAAGCCCGGGTCGATGAAGCCCGCGGTGGAGTGGGTCAACAGACCGAGCCGGCCGAGCGATGACTTGCCCTCGAGCCTGCCTGCGAGATCGTCGGACAGCGTGCAGAGCT
>Ga0068853_100002906_pt1 | contig 13017 bp, 10 predicted proteins | sample KBSCornC32_FD_65655 | JGI IMG/M metagenome (GOLD analysis project Ga0068853, IMG submission 65655) | Corn rhizosphere microbial communities from Kellogg Biological Station, Michigan, USA - KBS Corn C3-2 | ecosystem: Host-associated > Plants > Roots > Rhizosphere > Soil ... | reverse complement strand
GCTTGCGGAACGTGCGCACCATCTGCCGGCGCAGGACATGGAACATCTGAGCCGGCGTGGACGGAACCACGATCTGCATGTTGTAGTCCGCGCACAACTGCAGAAAGCGCTCGAGACGTGCCGACGAGTGCTCGGGACCTTGGCCCTCGAAGCCGTGCGGAAGCATCAATGTCAGACCGCACATGCGGCCCCACTTCACTTCGCCCGACGCGATGAACTGGTCGATCACGACCTGCGCGCCGTTCACGAAGTCGCCGAACTGCGCTTCCCACAGCACGAGCTCGTTCGGCTCGGCAGTGGCGTAGCCATACTCGAAGCCGAGCACCGCTTCTTCGGACAGCACCGAATCGATGACGACGAAGTCGGGCTGGTTCTCGGCGATGTGCTGGAGCGGCACATAGGTGCCGGCGTCCCAGCGCTCGCGCGCTTGATCGTGCAGCACCGCGTGGCGATGGAAGAACGTGCCGCGTCCGCTGTCTTGTCCGGAAATGCGCACGGCGTAGCCGTCCTTCAGCAACGCAGCGTAGGCCAGATTCTCCGCCATGCCCCAGTCGAGCGGCAGCTTGCCGAGCCCCATCTGGCGCCGGTCGGCGACCACCTTCTCGACGCGCGGATGGAGCTTGAACTCCGCCGGCAAGGTCGTGAGCTTTTCGGCCAGCAGCTTGAGCTCAGGCAGCGAGACCGACGTATCGACGTTCTGCGTCCACTTCGCGTCACGGAAGCGGTCCCAGTTCACCGCATAGGGCGGATGGAAGTTGGAAAGAATCGTCTTGTTGGTGTGGTAGCCGCCGTCGAGCGCGGAACGGTAGCCCTTGACCATCTCGTCCGAAGTGCCCGCGTCGATCACGCCCTGCTGGACCAGCTTGTCGGCGTAGAGCTTACGGGTGCCCGGATGCTGGCTGATGATCTTGTACATCAGCGGCTGCGTCACCATCGGCTCGTCCTGCTCGTTGTGGCCATGGCGGCGGAAGCAGATCATGTCGATCACGACATCTTTTTGGAACTGCGTGCGGAACTCGAGCGCGATCTCGGTGGCGAGCACGACGGCTTCGGGATCGTCGCCGTTCACGTGGAACACCGGCGCCTCGACCATCTTGACGATGTCCGTCGCGTACAGCGTCGAACGTGTGTCGCGTGTATCCGAGGTCGTGAAGCCGATCTGGTTGTTGACGATGATGTGCACCGTGCCGCCGGTCTTGTAGCCGCGCGTCTGCGACAGGTTGAGCGTCTCCATCACCACACCCTGCCCGGCAAACGCCGCGTCGCCATGGATCACGACCGGCAACACCTGCTTGCCCTCGCGATCCCGGCGGCGATGCTGGCGTGCGCGCACGGAGCCTTCGACGACCGGATTCACGATTTCGAGGTGCGAAGGATTGAACGCCAGCGTCAGATGCATCGGCCCGCCCGGCGTGATGATGTCGGACGAGAAGCCGAGGTGGTACTTGACGTCGCCCGCCTGCAGATTGTCGGCGTGCTTGCCCTCGAACTCGGAGAACAGATCCTTCGGCATCTTCCCCATCGTGTTCACGAGCACGTTGAGGCGGCCGCGATGGGCCATGCCGATTACCGTCTCCTGGATGCCCTTTTCGCCCGCACGCTGCAGCAGGTTGTCGAGCAGCGGAATCAGCGAATCGCCGCCTTCGAGCGAGAAACGCTTCTGGCCGACGTAGCGCGTGTGCAGGTATTTCTCGAGCGTTTCGGCGGCGGTTACGCGCTCGAGAATGTGGCGCTTGTAATCCGGCGAGTAGCTCGGCGTGGAGCGAATGCTTTCGAAGCGCGACTGGATCCAGCGCTTCTGGGCGACGTCGCTGATGTACATGTACTCGACGCCGATGGAGCCGCAGTAGGTCTCGCGCACCGCGCGCAGGATCTCGCGCAACGGCAGCTGCTCCGGACCGACCAGGGAACCGGTGTTGAACACCGCGTTCATGTCGGCCTCGGTGAGGCCGTAGTAGCTCGGCTCGAGCTCGGGCACTTCGGGCTTGGGGAAGCGCTTGAGCGGGTCGACGTTCGCGTGTCTCAGTCCCAGGAAGCGGTAGGCATTGATGAGCTGAAGCACCGACACCTGCTTGCGCTCGAGCGCCGCCACCGCAACTGTCGGTGCATGGCCATTACCGTCGGGACGCTTGTACGCGAGCTTGACGAATGCCTGCCTGATGGGTTCGTGCGCGACGTCGCGCGCGCCGGGCTGTTGAATCTGCTCGAACCAGCGCCGCCATTCCGGCGCGACCGATTCGGGATTCTCGAGCCAGGCCTCGTACAGCTCTTCGATGAACGGCGCATTGCCGCCGAACAGGTAGGAGGTGCCGAGAAACTCTTTCATCAGTGCGGCCATGCAATGTCTCCGCCGGAAAATGCGTTAGATGAGGCTCTCAGTCCCGCATTGCAATCGGAACCACGTCGCGCTGCGTGGCGCCGATGAAGAGCTGGCGCGGGCGACCGATCTTCTGCTCGGGATCGGCGATCATCTCGTTCCACTGCGCCACCCAGCCCACCGTACGCGCCAGCGCGAAAATCGCCGTGAACATGCTGGTCGGGATGCCGATCGCGCGCTGCACGATGCCGGAGTAGAAGTCGACATTCGGATAGAGCTTCTTCTCGACGAAATAATCGTCTTCGAGCGCGATGTGCTCGAGCTCCATCGCGAGCTTGAACAGCCTGTCGTCATGCAGCCCCAGCTCCCCCAGCACTTCGTGGCAGGTCTCGCGCATGAGCTTGGCGCGCGGGTCGTAGTTCTTATACACGCGGTGCCCGAAACCCATCAGACGGAAGCTGTCGTTCTTGTCCTTGGCGCGCTTGATGAACTCGCCGATGTGCGAAACGTCACCGATCTCTTCGAGCATGTTGAGGACGGCCTCGTTCGCACCCCCGTGGGCCGGCCCCCACAAGCATGCGATACCTGCCGCGATGCATGCGAACGGATTGGCGCCCGAGGAACCCGCAAGCCGCACAGTCGAAGTCGAGGCGTTCTGCTCGTGGTCGGCATGCAGAATCAGGATGCGGTCGAGGGCGCGTACCAGCACGGGGTTCTGCTTGTACTCGTCGCACGGCGTGCCGAACATCATGTGCAGGAAGTTCTCGACGTAGTTCAGGCTGTTGCGCGGGTACAGAAACGGCTGCCCCATGTTGTACTTGTAGCACATGGCGGCAATCGTCGGCACCTTCGCGAGCAGGCGGATCGCGGAGATCTCGCGGTGCTCCGGATTGTTGATGTCGAGCGAGTCGTGATAGAAAGCCGACAAGGCGCCGACCACGCCGACCATCACGGCCATCGGATGCGCGTCGCGCCGGAACCCCGAGAAGAAGCGCACGAGCTGCTCATGCACCATCGTGTGCCGCGTAATGTTGGCGTCCCACTCCTTGCTTTGGGTCAGATTGGGCAGCTCGCCCTTCAACAGCAGGTAGCAGACCTCTAGAAAGTCGCACTTCTCGGCCAGCTGCTCGATCGGATAGCCGCGATAGAGCAGCACGCCCTTGTCGCCGTCGATATAGGTGATCGCGGACTTGCACGCGGCAGTGGACATGAATCCCGGGTCGTACGTGAACTTGCCGGTCTTGCCGTACAAGCTGCGGATATCCACGACATCCGGACCGACGGTTCCGGAGAGCACCGGAAAATCGACCGGCGCCGTGCCATCGCTGAAGCTGAGGGTGGCGGTGTGCTGTTGAGTGAGCGGATTGTCTGGGCGGTCCATGGCGTGATTCCGGTGGGAAATACAGTGGATGAAGGCCAGGAGGAATCTGTTGTAGAAGCAAGTCTAGCTCATTCTCGCAGGACTTTTGTGCAGGTGCACATCCGGCACCGCGCTAAGCGCTCCTGAGCAGGCGTATGAGCCCCAGCGGCTCGCCCGCCTGCGGCTCGCGGCGGCCGGCGATCAAATCCCACAGGTCGTTATCGGGATAGGCGAGCAATCGCTTGAAGGATTCCTGCTCGGCCGGCGCCAGCGAAGAAAAATGGCGCTCGACGAAGCGCGCGAGAACCAGGTCCAACTCGAGCAGCCCGCGCCTGCACTGCCAGCGAACCCGGTCCAGGTCGCTCATGCGGATGGGCGGCTGAAGAGCGGTGGGCTAGACCGCCCGGCGGACCAGCAGCTCCTTGATGCGGCCGATCGCACGCGTGGGATTCAGGCCCTTCGGGCAAACGTCCACACAGTTCATGATGGAATGGCAGCGGAATAACCGGTACGGGTCTTCCAGGTTATCCAGGCGTTCACTGGTCGACTGATCGCGCGTATCGGCAAGGAACCGGTAAGCCTGCAGCAAGCCGGCCGGGCCGACGAACTTGTCCGGATTCCACCAGAACGACGGGCAGGCGGTGCTGCAGCACGCGCACAGGATGCACTCGTACAGCCCGTCCAGCTCGGCTCGCTCGGCGGGCGACTGCAGGCGCTCTTTCTCGGGCGGCGGCTCGTTGTTCACGAGGTACGGCTTGACCGAGTGGTACTGCTTGAAGAACTGGGACATATCCACGATCAGGTCGCGGATGACCGGCAGCCCCGGCAACGGGCGCAGCTCGACCGGCTCCTTCAGATCGGCCAGCCGGGTAATGCAGGCCAGTCCGTTCTTGCCGTTGATGTTCATGGCATCGGACCCGCACACGCCCTCGCGGCATGAGCGGCGCAGCGCCAGCGTGTCGTCGTCGGCCTTGATGCGGATCAGCGCATCCAGCAGCATGCGGTCAGTCGGCTCCAGCTGGAGCTGATAGTCCTGCATGTAAGGCTTGGCGTCCTTGTCGGGATCGTAGCGGTAGATGCGGAAGTGCATGTGTCTCTCCAGGGATGAGGGGCGAGGGGCGAGGGATGAGGGGCGATCTCAACGCAATTCGGCAGTCGTCCCCTCGTCCCTCGTCCCTAATCCCTCGCCCCTAATAAGTTCTCACCTTCGGCTCGAACGTCTGCGCGGTCAGCGGCTTCATGTGCACCGGCTTGTACTCGAGCCGGTTGCCATCCTTTAACCACAGCGTGTGCTTGAGCCAGTTCACGTCGTCGCGCTGATGGAAATCGGCGCGATCGTGGGCGCCGCGGCTTTCTTTGCGCGCTTCGGCCGAAACCAGGCTCGCCTGCGCCACTTCGATCAGATTGTCGAGCTCGAGCGCTTCGACGCGCGCGGTGTTGAACACCTTGCTCTTGTCCTTGATTCCAGTGCGGCCGGCGCGCTCTGCCACCTGCTTGATCTTCGCGACACCCTCGCTCAGCATGTCCGGAAAGCGGAATACCCCGCAGTGCGCCTGCATCGTCCGCCGCATGTCGTTGCCGACTGCGTAGACGCTTTCGCCGTTGGCCTGGTTCTCGAGGCGCGCGAGCCGCGCCAGCGAGCGATCTGCCGCATCGGCCGGCAGATCCTTGTGCCCCGGGTTTTCGCGCAGGAACTGGATCGTGCGATTGCCGCTCGCCTTGCCGAACACGAGCAGGTCGGTCAGCGAATTGGTGCCGAGCCGGTTGGCGCCGTGCACGGACGCACACGCGCACTCGCCGGCTGCATAGAAGCCGGGCACGATCGCTTCGGGGTTGCCACCGCTCGGGGCAATGACTTCGCCGTGATAATTGGTCGGGATGCCGCCCATCTGGTAATGCACCGTCGGGACGACCGGAATCGGATCCTTGACCGGATCGACGTTGGCGAACTTCTTCGCGATCTCACGGATGCCGGGCAGCTTGCTTTCGATCAGCTCTTCGCCGAGATGATCGAGCTTGAGCAGCACGTAGTCGGCATCCGGCCCGGCACCGCGACCTTCCTTGATCTCGGTCGCCATGGCACGCGACACCACGTCGCGGCTGGCGAGGTCCTTCGCGGTCGGCGCGTAACGTTCCATGAAGCGCTCGCCGTTCTTGTTCAGCAGATAGCCGCCCTCTCCGCGCACGCCTTCGGTGATCAGCACGCCCGCGCCGGCGACACCGGTCGGATGGAACTGCCAGAACTCCATGTCTTCGAGCGGAAGCCCGGCGCGCGCCGCCATTCCGAGCCCGTCGCCGGTGTTGATGAAGGCGTTCGTGCTCGCGGCGTAGACGCGCCCTGCCCCGCCGGTTGCGAACAGCGTGGCACGCGCGTGCAGCACGTACATCTCGCCGGTTTCCATTTCGAGCGCCGTAACGCCGAGCACCTGGCCGCTGGCGTCGCGGATCAGGTCGAGTGCCATCCACTCGACGAGGAAATGCGTGTTGGCGCGCACGTTGCGCTGATACAGCGTATGCAGCATCGCGTGGCCGGTACGGTCGGCCGCGCAACAGCTGCGCTGCACGGGGGGCCCCGCACCGAAGTTCTGCATGTGGCCGCCGAACGGCCGCTGGTACACGGTACCGTCGGCATTGCGGTCGAACGGCATGCCGTAATGCTCGAGCTCGTACACCGCTTCGGGCGCCATGCGGCACAGGAACTCGATCGAGTCCTGGTCGCCCAGGTAGTCCGACCCTTTGATCGTGTCGTACATGTGCCAGAGCCAGCTGTCCTCGCCCATGTTGCCGAGCGCGGCGCCGATGCCGCCTTGCGCCGCCACGGTGTGAGAGCGCGTCGGAAACACCTTGGATAGCACGGCCACCTTGAAGCCTGCCTCCGACAGCTGCAGCGCCGCGCGCATGCCGGCACCGCCCGCCCCCACGATCACTGCATCGAACTGCCGTTTCGGAATATTCATCAAACGCTCCAGAGAATCTGGATCGACCAGCCGGCGTACGCAATCAGCAGAGCCACGACTGCGACTTCGAGCGCAAGACGCAGCGACACCGGCTTGATGTAGTCCATCAGGATGTCGCGCATGCCGATCCAGGCGTGCCAGAACAGGCTCACGAGAAACAGAAAGGTCGCGAGCTTTGCCGCCTGTCCAGTGAACAGGTTTTTCCACGCCACGTAGTTGGCGGGGCGCGCGATCAGCAGCACCAGCGCGAACAGCAGGACGTACACCGCCATGTAAGCAGCGCTCACGCGCTGAACAAGCCAGTCGCTCAGCCCGTAGTGCGCGCCGACGATGATGCGCTTCACCATAGCCATACTCCCAGAATGACGGTCAGAGCCAGCGAGATTGCGAGCACGGCCCAGCTGCTCTTGCGCGCCGGCGCGAGGTCGGTGCCGATGTGCAGATCGAGCGCGAGGAAGCGCAAGCCCGCGAAGAGATGGTGCATGAACGCCCATAGCAGTCCGATCAAAACGAGCTTCACCAGCGGATGAGCGAACGCGGCGCGGTAGCGTACGTAGCTGTCAGGCGAACCGAGGCTCGATTGCAGCAGCCAGAGCAGAAACGGGAGGAACAGAAACAAGCCGAGGCCGCTGATCCGGTGCAGGATCGACACGAAGCCCGGCACCGGCAACCGAATCCGGAACAGGTCGAGATACTTCGGTCGCTGATGGCTGACGATCGTTCGCTCCATGGTCTCCTCACCGTGGCATCGTTTTGAGGGGGATGGCATGCAACGCAGAGGAATGCCATTCCCACCCGACCTCCCCTTGAAGGGGAGGCACCTTAATCTCTGCCCCGCACCCTACCTTCCCTTTAAGGGGAGTCACCCGTGACGTCTGTCGGCTATCCCATGATGCCGTTGCGGTAGTGATGCTCGCGCGTATCGTTCCAGCTGCGCCGCAGCTCGGCCGGGTCTTCCTCATAAGTGAAGGCGACGCGCTCGATCTGCAACACCGGAGTACCGTTCGGCAGGTCGAGTGCGGCCGCTGCCTCCTTGGGTGCGGCCACGGCTTTGAGCTGCTCATCGGCATGCAGAATGCGGACGCCGAAACCGGTTTCGTACATGCTGTAGAGCATGCACTCGTGATCCTCGATGACGGCCGCCGTGAGGCCTTTGAAGCGATTGCCCGGAAGCCGCACTTCCTCGAAGCAGATCTTCGTGCCGGCGAGCGACAGCGTGCGCCGGATCAGAAAAATGCTGGCATTCGCGGGCAAGCGCAACAGCCGCGCCGACGCCGCATCGGCGCGTATCCGGCGGAAATCGATCAGCGTACCGGTCAGATCCTTGAGCTCCCCGCCGTCCGGCGTCATGCGCAGGAACGGAAACTTGCCGCGCTCGTCGGCGTGCGAGGCGACGAAGGTGCCCTTGCCCTGATAACGGATCAGCAGATTCTCATCCGCCAGCTCGGCGACAGCTTTGCGCACCGTGCCCTGGCTCACGCTGTAGCGGCTGGCGAGCTCGATCTCGCTCGGGATCGGATCGCCCGGCCCCCACTCGCCGGACACCAGACTTTGCGTGATCAGCGATTTGATCTGGCGGTAGAGCGGCTGGAAGGCCGGCGCTTCCGCGACGGATTTCATGATGGCGTCAGGCTTCATTCTTAGACCGAGACGTTTTGTAGCACAAAAGAAAACGGGCGTCCATTGGTCGTGTATCTTATAAAAGATATAGGACCTGTTTGACAGAATGTTTGACGCTTGGCTATGATCAAACGTTCCGTGCGGGCGGCGCTGGCATGCCTGTCCGCTACGCGTTTGCCCACCACTGTCGGCAATGGTTGAGATCACGGCATTGAAATCGCGAGTTCGCACTGCCAGAACCCATCCCCGCCTCAACTCTCCCCTCGACGGGGAGGCAGTCCACTTCTGCATTCCTGGAGCCCGCCCCTCATGAAAGCCCCCGTGCGCGTTGCAGTCACCGGTGCCGCCGGTCAGATCGGCTACAGCCTCTTGTTCCGGATCGCGAGCGGCGCGATGCTCGGCCCGGACCAGCCCGTCATCCTCCAGCTGCTCGAGATTCCGAACGAGAAAGCGCAGAAGGCGCTGAAGGGCGTGATGATGGAGCTCGACGACTGCGCGTTTCCGCTGCTCGCGGGCATGGTCGCGACCGACGACCCGAAGGCCGGCTTCCGCGATTGCGACATCGCGTTGCTGGTCGGCGCGCGCCCACGCGGCCCCGGCATGGAGCGCAAAGATCTGCTGGCCGAGAACGCCAAGATCTTCATCGAGCAGGGTCGCGCACTCAACGAGACCGCCAAGGACGACGTGAAGGTGCTGGTGGTCGGCAATCCGGCCAACACCAACGCCTGGATCGCGCTGCAGAAGGCGCCGCGCCTCAAGCGCGAGAACTTCACGGCGATGATGCGGCTGGACCACAACCGCGCTGTCTCGCAGATCGCCGCGAAGATCGGCCAGCCCGTCGGAAGCATCGCCAAGGTCACCATTTGGGGCAATCACTCGGCCACGCAATATCCGGATCTGTTCCAGGCCGAGGCGGGAGGCAAGAAGGTCTGGCCGCTCATCAACGACCAGGCGTGGCTCGAGAACACGCTGATCCCGACCGTGCAGAAGCGCGGCGCGGCCATTATCGAATGGCGCGGCGCCTCTTCGGCCGCGAGCGCAGCCAACGCCGCCATCGACCATATCCACGACTGGGTGCTCGGCACCAAGGCGGGCGACTGGGTCACGATGGGCATCTCGTCGGACGGCAGCTACGGCATTCCCGAGGGCGTGATCTACGGCTATCCAGTGACCTGCCGCAGCGGCCGCTACGAGATGGTCAAAGGCATCGAGATCAGCCCGTTCAGCCGGGCGCGCATGGATGCGACCCACAAGGAACTGCTCGAAGAGCGCGACGCGGTCAAGGATCTCATTGGTTGAGCAGGAACGGCTTGCCAAAGCGTTCCGACATGCCGCAACCAAGCAAGCTCGCCGCTTCGGGTGGGTCCGCCTTCAGTCGGACGCTGTCGAGGCCCGGGCCAATCGGTTCGCCTGAAGGCGGACCTACACGGGTGGCTATGCCGCGCAACGCGGCTCAAGTGGTTCGAATCGAGGCTTCGTAACATGACGCTCATCTCAGCAGGCGCGAAGTTCAGGCAGGCGGTCAAGGACGAAAAACCGCTGCAAGTCATCGGCACCATCAACGCTTATCACGCACGGCTGGCGGAGCGTTCCGGCTATCGCGCGATCTACCTGTCGGGAGGCGGCGTGGCGGCGGGGTCGCTCGGCATACCCGATCTCGGCATCAGCACGCTCGACGATGTGTTGACCGACGTGCGTCGCATTACCGATGTCTGCGGCCTGCCGCTGCTGGTCGACGTCGATACCGGCTTCGGCGGCGCGTTCAATATCGCGCGCACGGTCAAGTCGCTGATCAAGTTCGGCGCGGGTGCGATGCACATCGAAGATCAGGTGCAGGCCAAGCGCTGCGGCCATCGTCCCGGCAAGGAGATCGTCGCGCTCGACGAGATGGTCGATCGCATCAAGGCGGCAGTCGATGCCCGCGTCGATCCGGACTTCGTGATCATGGCGCGTACCGACGCGCTCGCGGTCGAGGGACTGCAAGCTGCGATCGATCGTGCCGGAGCCTGCGTGGACGCGGGTGCCGACATGATCTTCCCCGAGGCCATGACCGAGCTGGCCATGTACAAGAAGTTCGTCGACGCCGTGAAGGTGCCCGTATTAGCGAACATCACCGAGTTCGGGCAGACCCCTTTGTTCACGGTCGAAGAGCTGCGCTCGGTCAACGTGGCGCTCGTGCTCTACCCGCTTTCCGCGTTCCGTGCGATGAACAAGGCCGCGCTCAACGTGTATCAGTCGATCCGCCGCGAAGGAACGCAAAAAGACGTGGTCGATACCATGCAGACGCGCGCCGAGCTGTACGACTACCTCGACTATCACGCTTTCGAAAGCAAGCTCGATCAACTGTTCGCCAAGGAAAAGCATCGATGAGCGAAGCGACGAACCCCGCCGCCCCCAAGCCGAAGAAGTCGGTTGCGCTGTCCGGCGTACCTGCCGGTAACACGGCCTTGTGTACGGTCGGCCGCCAGGGCAACGACCTGCACTACCGCGGCTACGACATCCTCGAGTTCGCCAATGCCGCCGAGTTCGAGGAGATCGCGTATCTGCTGGTCCACGGCAAGGCGCCGACGGTGCCCGAGCTTGCGGGTTACAAGCGCAAGCTGAAAGCGTTGCGCGGGATTCCATCGGCGGTGCAGGACATCCTCGAATGCATACCGGCCAACACCCATCCGATGGATGTGTTGCGCACGGCCTGCTCGGCGCTCGGCTCGGTGCTGCCGGAGGGCCAGGACCACAAGCTGGCGGAAGCGCGCGACCTGGCCGATCGCCTGATGGCAAGCTTCGGCTCGATGCTGCTGTACTGGTACCACTTCTCGCACGCAGGACACCGCATCGAAGTCGAGACCGACGACGATTCGATCGGCGCGCATTTCCTGCACCTGTTGCACGGCCGCAAGCCGAGCGACCTTTGGGTGCGTGCGATGCACACCTCACTGATCCTGTACGCCGAGCACGAGTTCAACGCGTCGACGTTCACGTGCCGCGTGATCGCAGGCACCGGCGCGGACATGTATTCGGCCATCACCGGCGGGATCGGCGCGCTCAAGGGCCCGAAGCATGGCGGTGCGAACGAGTTCGCTTTCGACACGATCGGACGCTACGACACCCCCGACGAAGCCGAGGCGGATATCGTCAAGCGCATCGGCGAGAAGCAGATCATCATCGGCTTCGGTCACCCGGTGTACACGATTGCGGATCCGCGCAATCAGGTCATCAAGGAAGTGGCGCGCGAGCTGTCGAAGGACGCCCGCGACATGAAGCTGTTCGATATCTCCGAACGCATCGAAGGCGTGATGTGGCGCGAGAAGAAGATGTTCCCGAACCTCGACTGGTTCAGCGCGACCAGCTACCACATGATGGGAATCCCGACCGCGATGTTCACCCCGATCTTCGTGATCAGCCGCACGGCCGGCTGGTCCGCGCACGTGATCGAGCAGCGCATCGACGGCAAGATCATCCGTCCGAGTGCGAATTACACCGGGCCTGAGAATTTGAAGTGGATACCGATTGAGAAACGCAAGTGAAACTCATCCTCTGAACCCATACCTATGTCCGCCCCGATTTCCAACGTCCGTCCCGACCCCGACAAAGTCCTCGTCGACATCGCTGAGTACGTCCTCGACTACGAGGTGACCAGCCAGGAGGCGTACAACACCGCGCGCCTGTGCCTGATGGACACGCTCGGTTGCGGGCTCGAAGCCCTTTCCTATCCGGCCTGCACGAAGCTGCTCGGCCCGGTCGTGCCGGGGACCGTCGTCCCGAACGGCGCGAAGGTGCCGGGCACGCAGTTCCAGCTCGACCCGATACAGGCAGCCTTCAACATCGGGACGATCATCCGCTGGCTCGATTTCAACGACACGTGGCTCGCGGCCGAGTGGGGTCATCCGTCGGACAATCTCGGCGGTATTCTCGCGACGGCCGATTGGCTCTCGCGCACGGCTGTCGCCAACGGCAAGAAGCCGCTCACGATGCGCGACGTTCTGACGTCGATGATCAAGGCGCATGAGATCCAGGGCGTGCTCGCGCTGGAGAACAGCTTCAACCGCGTCGGCCTCGATCACGTCGTGTTGGTCAAAGTCGCCAGCACGGGTGTCGTCACCAAGCTGCTGGGCGGAACTCGCGAGGAATTGATCAATGCACTGTCGCAGGCGTGGGTCGATGGCCAAGCGCTGCGCACGTACCGCCACGCGCCCAACACCGGCTCACGCAAGAGCTGGGCGGCAGGCGATGCGACCAGTCGTGCAGTGCGCCTCGCGCTCATCACGATGAAAGGTGAGATGGGCTATCCGTCTGTGCTGTCCGCCAAGACCTGGGGCTTCTACGACGTGCTCTTCAAGGGTCATCCGTTCAAGTTCCAGCGGCCGTACGGCTCGTACGTGATGGAGCACGTGCTGTTCAAGATCTCGTTCCCGGCTGAGTTCCACGCGCAGACCGCCGTGGAGTGCGCCATGGCGCTGCACAATCAGGTTAAGGACAGGCTCGATCAGATCGACAAGATCGTGATCCGCACGCACGAGTCGGCGATCCGCATCATCGACAAGAAGGGACCGCTCAACAATCCGGCTGACCGCGATCACTGCATCCAGTACATGGTCGCGATCCCGATGATCCACGGCCGCCTGACCGCCGCGGACTACGAAGACGACATCGCGCGCGATCCGAGAGTCGATGCGTTACGCGACAAGATGGAATGCGTCGAGGAGAAGCAGTTCACCAAGGACTACCTCGATCCGGAGAAGCGCTCGATCGCTAACGCCATCCAG
>Ga0068853_100002905_pt1 | contig 13017 bp, 4 predicted proteins | sample KBSCornC32_FD_65655 | JGI IMG/M metagenome (GOLD analysis project Ga0068853, IMG submission 65655) | Corn rhizosphere microbial communities from Kellogg Biological Station, Michigan, USA - KBS Corn C3-2 | ecosystem: Host-associated > Plants > Roots > Rhizosphere > Soil ... | reverse complement strand
CGCTTCCAACCTGAGCTTTCCTTTCAGTAAAGACAGTTTTCCACCCAGTTCATAATTAATTCCTTCTTCGGCTTCTAAAAAAGTGCTCACAACACCTGTTGAAGGCAGCAGTTCCGAAATAGTAGGCGGTGAAAACCCTTTTGAAATACTTGCAAATACAGCATTGCTGGCTCCTAATTTTTTCTGCACGGCCAGCCTTGGAGAAAATTCATTTTTATAGGTGCGGCCCTGCTCCGACACCGGGTATTTATTAAGTCTTGTAAAATTTACTTTTGATCTGTTGATACTTGCACCTGCAGTTATGATCCAGTTGTCTTTTATGCTGATATCGGCCTGTGCAAAAACGCTCCCGGCAAAATAGGCAATGTCGTCATTGGTTTGCAGGGTATCTGCATTCCCATTTTTATTTTTTGATACCTGTGTATTGAAATATCCCTGCTGTAATTCTGCGCCGGCTATGAATTGTAAAGCCGTGGTTTTGATCTTTCTTTCGTAGACAAAGGAAGTCCTGCCACCAAAAGCCGGTTCATTTCTTCTTTCATAATTACGGAACGTTGGATTTTTTATTTGTGCAAAAGAGCCGAAAAGCGTTGTGCTGTTTTTAAATTCTTTGGTGAAATTATAACGATGATTAACACCAACCAGGAAATTTTTTTGGTAGATCGCAGCTTTTGCGCCATCGGCACCAGGTAATCCGCCCGCTGCAGGTCTTGCCTGTTTTGGATCGGCGGTAAACTCTGCCAGGGTTAATCCACCCGGAGTTTCGTAAGATAAGTTATTGTATAAAACACTGGCTGTTAGTTGTTGCTTCTCCGACAGGTTGAACTGCGAAACAAAACTTGCATTATCTTTTTTGCTTTTGGTATGATCGCGGTAACCATCGCTTTCGTTGTGTGCGTAGGTTAGCATGCTGTGGTTATTTTTTTCCCCGTAGCCAACTGATGCCAGTATATTCTGTAATCCATAACTTCCTGTGACGTATTCTATATTTGCTGAAGGCTGCCATGCATTTTCAAAACTATGCATTAATAATAATCCGCCGGTACCTGCACCATACATGCTGCCGGCCGGACCTTTAAAGATCTCTATGGAAGAAAAATTGTTGAATGCGAACTGGTTAAAATAAGTGTTACCACCCGGGTCTGTGACCGGGATATCGTTCCAGTAAACTTTTACATTCCTTACTCCAAAAGGAGAGCGCAATGAACTTCCGCGGATATTAATGCGGTAGCTGCCCGGCGAACGTTCTTCCATTCTTACACCCGCTATAGAATTAAATGCAGGTACAAGGGAAGATTTATTGTACCGGTCTGCGTTATTTTGACCAATAACTTTTACGATTGTTCCGCAACTGATCGCCCGGTTTTGTTCAAAGGCTGTTATAACAATTTCATTCAGTGTTTTGGATGAATCAACAATTGGTGCCTGCTGTGCATATGCAAATGAATGCAGCAGTATACCAAACAGGAGGCAGTAGGTTAGCTTTTTCATGTAAGTTTGTTAGTAAGTAAAACTGAACTCAAAATGCGAACCAGGATCTTTTGAGAGGTTAGGGCCTCTCAAAAGATCCTTAACTGGCTGCAATTTAATAAACTGAATACGATTTATAATTTTTGAAACTGGGTTTTAATATCTATACAGTCTCCTTTGATCTTCAGGTAATACGAGCCTGAAGGAAGCTGACTGATATTAATATTCAGTTTGTTGTTTCCTTTTTTCAATGAAGTAGCGTTCTTTAACAAAATTCTGCCGCCATTATCAATGATCTGCCAATCGGCGTTACAGGCCTCTCCAGTAGTTATACTTGCGTTAACATCGGCACCAACCGGATTTGGAGATATGCTCAGGTCAGCCTGGATATCAGGCATTGTTACCTTGATCACATTTGAATACTTATAAGTGCCATCGTTGTCATACATTTTCAGGCGGTAAAATACATTCTTTGATTCCAGTTTTGCAACATCCAAATCGTTATAGGTATAATCGCTCTCTGCTGCTGAATTGCCATTTGCTGCAACTCTTCCGATCTGGTCAAAATACTGTGCATCAACACTTCTTTCAACAAAAAAGTGCGATGTGTTCACTTCATTGGTTGTTTTCCATTTAAGTTCGGTATTAGAACTGTTTTTCAAAGTACCGGTGAATGTAAGCAGTTGCAGTGGCAATGTTGAATTGCTGCCCGCAAAATAGAATGAAGAAAATCCTGACACGTTTACCTGCAAAACATAACCGTTTGTTCCATGCGTTAAATCCGGAAGAGCGGTATTTGTTGGAGTTAACTGTGTACTTGTTGTTGAAACAATGGAAGGTCCACAGGGGTCATTATTTTTGATAACCTTTAATTGAATAATTGATCCAACACCACTTGCCACATCTGCAGCCAGTGCATCAAACTCGGCCTTCGAAATATAGAGCCTTACCTTAACGGGTTTTGGAAAGCTGGTAATGGTAGGTGTAATGGTTATATTCCTGTCGAGGTAGTGAACACCTCCTTTAACACGTATTGCACCGGAATTTTTATAAAATGATGTATTAACCACACCAAGGTTTTGCCCCATGGCATTTATTTCCGCTACTATATTTCCATCGGGCCCCGTGATAGGTACCCATAGAAAATTATTAGTACCATCAATAGTAACCTGTGTTGCCGTGTTACAGGTATTTACTGTTCCGTTCGCCACGGGAATGGTCTTGGGTATTTTACTTAATCCGTTTGCGGCAGAATCATATCCCAGGTATGTATATTTAATTACACAACCCTGGCAGCCGGGCACAATGGGATTACCTACACCCGGACCTGATGTTGCAGAGCTATTATCCATTACTAAAAAGACATCTCTTCCGTTAGGTGCAAAAGCAAGGTCGCGATAACGGTTGATACTTTGGAAATAGGTAATGGTATCAGCTGTATTTGCCGAGTCCGAATTGCTGGGCATTGTTTTGGTACCGCTTGCTGAAAGTGGTAACCTGATCAAACGTCCCCACTTTAAACCGGCCGCCACCAAAGACTTATACCAACCCGGAATCATTTTATTTTGATAAAGATCCAAACCAGACCATGCTTCGGAATACCAGTTGGCATTACCGGGGTTGGTTTGCCAGGTATTGGTAATAGTGGCTGCAGAAGCTGCGTAGGCAGAAAAAAGTGGTCCTTTGTAAGGCCCCGTAGTAGCGGCATGTGCGTTGATGGTATCCATCCTGGCTTTTTCATTTCCAATTGACGGACAACTTGAGATACCGTTATCAGGAGCGGGCCAGGGAGCGCCCGCAGAAATACTGGTATTTGTGATCGGGCTCGGATTCATATTGCCGTTATAATTACCATCGGCATAACCGATCACCAAAGGATGGCCATAATTTTTAAATGAATCGATTATGTTCAATTCATCATCACTATATGGGCCATGCGATGTGCCATACAAAATATTTAGACTACTGTCGTAGGCAAATCCCTGGTTATTTCTTATCCCCATACACCATACAGGACTGGTACTTGAATAATGATTGGTTGTTGGTATCCATGGAATACCTCCAACAGTATCCAGGTTATACCTGAGTATCTTTCCTTCCAGGTTAGAAACTGTTTGTGCGTTATTGGGCCTGGTGCGATTACCAAATTGTCCTGCACCCATATCACCCGAAGCATAAAAAAGAAATTTGGGTCCGCCAACAGCAATAGGTGCAATAATTATTCTTTGCGAATTATGGTCACTGCTGCCCGGTAGTGTTGCAATTAATCTTGGGGATCCCATTTTACCTGTAAGCGTATCGTAGTAGAATCTTACCAGCCTGTTTGTATAAAATAACCCAGTTGGTGAACTGCCTCCATCGTTGCTGAATATATATGACACATACACATAATTCTGTGGAGATGGATAAGTTAAGAATTTAGGATGCAATGCCAAACCTGCCAATCCTCCCTGGGCACCCGAGCCATTTGCAAACTGGCAATTAAATGTGCGGTCGGCCAAGGGCAAAAAGGTACTTCCCTGGGAAATATCAAGTACCGTTGTTTTTACACCAGTATTGGGGTCCATCTTATAAACCTTGTAACCTTTCGATTCCGTGATCCATAAATTATTATCGGGACCGTAAGTAACTTCCCACGGGTAATTAAGCACATTAGCGTCAGAAAGTATGGTACGTGAAAACACTTCCCCCATGCGGCTTCCTTTTGATAAAGCATCTGTAACACAAATGGTAAAACCCCAGTTTGCACCTGTTGGAAGCGCAATGGCATTTTTATAAATTCTTATGTAATAAGTTGTGCCCGGCACCAGCGGATTTGTTAGTGTGGGTGTAAGCGATGTAGAAGTACCGGCATGATTGGCACAGGCAACCTCAGTAAAGCCACCGCAGGCTCCCGACAGTAATTGTATTTTCAACCGGGTGCCCCAACTTGACCCCAGGCCACTTACCGTAATGGTAGGAAACTGGGTTCTGGCTACAAATTTATACCAGACATCTTCTGAATTTATGGCTGTGCAGGAGGATGCGATAGCACCTCCGTCTGCAGTTGCGCCACTCAATGTTCCGGTAAAACTACTTGTATTGTTAACACAGGTGGAGTCCGGAAAAATTACTGTAGCACCTGAGCAGGTATTTGATTGTGCTGATGAGATCGTCGTAAAAAAAAGCACAGACACTAAAAAAAGGGTAAAACTTTTAATGGCGGGTTTCATGTTCTATTGGTTTTTCTAACAATGTTGGTTAAGGATATTTTGAATAGGATAAATGTTACAGCCTGTAGTACTTGTCCTACTCGTGCGAATGTTAATAAACATTCAAAACTGTAAAATATTGTAGGGAAAGAAAAAAATATGCGGGAAACCAGGCGGTTTTTGCCTTGTTCAGCTTGAACAAGTATAGATATTTATCTATTTACAATAAAATAGAACAGCTGTCGTTATGTAGAACATAAATTACTTTTTGTCGAATTACCCCTACGGCCGTTTCGGTTAAAAAGTAAGTTATCTCAGTATTGTTATCCTTTATATCCTGATAAATCAATAAAAGTTCATTATGAAAGCAATTTTATTAAACCAGTTATGCTGTAGAAAAACAGCACTGTTGTTTTGTGCTTTATTTCTTTCTTTCGCAGTATTTGCCCAGCCTTCTAATGACAATTGTAATAATGCAATAAACCGAAATTCAAGTACAAGCTGTAATAATAATGGGTATACCCTTAATAATGCGACAGCCAGCGCAGGTATTCCCGGTGTTCCATGCGTAGTTGGTACTCACTACGACGTTTGGTTTAAGTTTACAGCAAGCACCACATCACATACCGCAACAATAAGCAGCCTTGGTACTAATTTTACAAACCCTGAGGTGGCTATTTTCAGCGGAACATGCGGAGCCTTAACTCAGTTGGCATGTGGAACTACCACTGTTACAGCATCTGGTTTAACAATTGGAACTACGTATTATATCCGGGTTTCCAAAGTTGGAGGCGCTGTTATCACCAATAACGGGGGTTTTAATATTTGTGTTACTCACCTGGGTACACCACCAACAAATAATGAATGTGCTACAGCCATTTCCCGTACATCTAGTACTTCCTGTAATAATAATGGATATACCGTTCTTTGGGCAACAGCCAGTGCCGGTATTCCTGGAGTTCCTTGTGTGGCAGGTGTCCATTACGATGTATGGTTCAGTTTTACCGCAGTAGGAAATACACATACCGCTACGATCAGTAACCTGGGCAGTGGTTTTACAAACCCCGAAGTTGCTATTTTCAGCGGTCCATGTGGAACCCTGGTGCAACTGGCATGTGGCACTACTTCTGCAACGGCAGGTGGTTTAACAATTGGAAATACTTATTACATACGCGTATCCAATGTGGGTGCAATGGTTACCAGTAATGGAGGATTTGATATTTGTGTAACACATCCACCGGCACCGGCAAATGATAATTGCAGCGGTGCTACAACATTAACATCAACACCAACACCAACCTGCACCGGTGTTGCAGGTACATTATATAATGCAAACAATAGCGGCCTGGCGGGTACCTGTACCGGAGTAAACCCAACATATGAAGTTTGGTATAAGTTTACGGCCACATCAACTACACATGCTGTAACGGTTAGCGGTTTAGGCAGTAGCCTTACTGCCGCTACAACTTATATGCAGCTGTTTAGTGGTACCTGTGCGGTACCTGCAAATATTACCTGTCAAACCGTAGCTACAACCGGTGGCAGAATAACCAACACTGCATTAGTAGTGGGAAATACCTACTATGTAAGGGTATATACAACAACAAGCCCTAATACCGGATCTTCTGCCAACTGGAATTTCAGTATTTGTCTCCAAGGTCCTCCCGTTAATGACCTGTGTGCCAACGCCACAGCACTTACCCCGGGAGCTACCTGTGTTAATACTGCCGGCACATTGGACCTGGCTACTTCCGTGGTTTTAGGAAGTTCAGGATGCGTGGTAGCGGGAACCTACTATGATGTATGGTACAAATTCGTAGCATCATCAGCTACTCAAACGATCACTTTAAGTGGTCTCGGCGCGGGGGTTACAGCACCAAGAATATTTCTATATACAAGCTGCGCGGCCGCTTCTCCAATTGCGTGTGCATCAGGTACAACATTAACACAAGGAGGGTTAACGATCGGTACCACTTACTTCATACACATATCAAACTTCAGTGTTAACCCATCCGGAACCGGTGGCGTAGGTAATTTTAATATTTGTGTTACAAACGTAGTAGTACCACCGGGCAACGACAATTGTAGCGGTGCCATATTATTAACCAGTGGAACCACCTGTTCAAACACTGCCGGTACACTTATAAATGCAACGGCTACGGCAGGCTTACCAACCTGTGGTAATGCCGCATCGCCTGAAGTGTGGTACAAGTTTGTGGCCCAAAGCAATTTCCCGGTCATAACACTCAGTAGTGTTGGCGCCAACCTGGCTTCACAAAACCCCCGCATTCAATTATTTTCGGGTGCCTGTGGCAGTCTGACACAATTAACAAACGCATGTGTAGCTTCGCCGCTTAATACAATAAGTGCGCCCGGTGGTGCAGGATTAATCATTGGTCAGACTTATTATGTAAGGATCACTACTACAGGTTTGTCTGCAGCGGTATCTACAGGAACCTACACTTTTAATATTTGTATCACAGATCCTACACCTCTTCCTTTAACAACCATAGATTACGCCAAAAGTTATGTAAACATTACTTCCGGTACTGTGGGCGGTACCATTAATCCCGGCGATGAACTGGAAATAAGATCTACCCTGGTAATAAGAACTGCCATTACCATTGACAGTATTGCATACTACGACACGCTCAGAGCGGGAAAAGGACTTGCATTAAAGCCAGGTACAATAACTACAAGAACCAATGAAGGAAAGATTTTTCAGTCATTTACCGATTTAAACACCGACGCAGATGCGGGTATGTACACAACAGCAGGTGCCGGTTCTGATACCGCTATACAAATAAACCTGGGCCCAACTGCAAACAGAACAGGCAAAGGTGCTTTATCAAATACATCGCTTCCATCTTTATTTGGAAGTACCTGTGTTATAATGGCAACATACCGTGTAATAGTAAACGCAACTTATGGTACAAAGATAAATTATGGAGGCGGAGGCTTTACTTACAGGGATCCTGCAACAGGCGTAGGTACTAAAATAGCTTTCCCTTATGATAGTCTGATGGTGTATCAGAGTGTGGGTATTTGTCCCAATAACACCAGTTCAACAAATATACTGGGAGATGAATTTAATGGAACCTTTGGTGCTCCGGCAGCAAGTGCCGGATCTCAAAACAGGGGAACTTCGGCAAATACCAACTATCAATACCAGGCATTCAACCCTGGCGGTCCCGGCGATTATTTTTATGGTGTACCAAATAACACCAGCGCCAATTTTACAATTGTTCAAACGGTTCCAAAACCTTCTGCTGCCGGTCCGCGTGTTTTTGGCCATTGGGATATAACCGGTGATCATACCAATGCCATCGATCCTATTAAGGGAAACAAACCTTGTAACCCGGGGCTTCCCATCAGCGCTACCAATCCATGTGGTTATATGTTGGTGGTAAATGCTGCATACCGCACCGACGTGGCGTTCAACTTTGCAGTAGCAGGAGCTTGTCCGAACACCTACTATGAAATTTCTGCCTGGGTAAAAAACATTTGTTATAAATGTGGTTGCGATGTGAACGGTAAACAATCAAGTGACGCAACCGGTCCTCCATTTTATATTCCTACTGCGCCCGGTGATTCTTCAGGGGTAAGGCCAAACCTTGCATTTGAAATAAACGGTACAGATTATTATACAACCGGCGATATTCTTTACCAGGGATTGGGCGGTACACAAACAGGTTCCGACACATTGAATAAATGGGTGCGCCGGTCTTTTGTTTACAAAACAGGATTAAATGAAACAAACTTTGTTCTTACCGTAAGAAACAATGCACCTGGTGGAGGTGGTAACGACTGGGCTTTAGACGATATCACTTTAAGAACATGTTATCCAAACATGTCTTACTCGCCATCTATTGCGCCAACACTTTGTGCAAACAGCACCGTAACCATACGTGATACGGTAAGATCATACTATAATACCTATGTTGAGTATAAATGGCAGCGCAGCACCGATGGCGGTGTAACCTGGGTTGATATTGCAGGTACAACTGCAACTGCTACACCAACATTGATTGGCGGTATGTACCAGTTCATAGCTGTGTATTCAATTCCGCCAGCCTGGACAACCATGGCAAATAATGGCAACCAGTACAGGGTGGTGGTAGCTACAACGGCGGCCAACCTTGCAAGCGGCTGTAATTATTCCGATGCCTTCCCTGTTACATTGGATATTGACTATTGTATGGATATTGATGATGATGATGATGGTATTCCGGATTATGTTGAATTTAATAATCCACTGGCATTAGCCGACCACAACAGCAATGGTATACCTAACTGGAAGGATCCGCTTTACCCGGGTTTTATAGATAATGATGGAGATGGTGTGAATGATAATTTTGACTGGGGTGCAGATGCTGATAATGACGGTATACCCAATTTCAGGGACCCAAGTTTTACACCATGGGTTGATACCAACGCTGATGGAGTAAATGACCTGTCGGATAAAGACCTGGATGGTATACCCAACCAGTACGACCGCGATAGTGATAACGACGGCATCCCCGATGTTGTTGAATCATATGGTGTTGATACAAATGGCGACGGCATCATTGATAATTATACCGATACAGACGGAGATGGCTTCTCACAAAATGTGGATGCAAATAATACCGGGGTACAGGGTTCGGGCAATGGTTTAGGTGCCCCCGATTTTGATGGCGATGGCATTCCCAATTATTTAGATACTGATAGTGATAATGATGGTATACCCGACCTGGTGGAAGCGGGCGGAGCCGATACCAACAACAATGGTAAAATTGACAACAGTTTTGACGGGGATTTTGATGGCATTGGCGATAGCTATGTCAACGCATCAGCACTGTTAAAAACAGGTCCCGACGTTAGCCCTGTTGACGGACGTGCAGACAACTGGCCAAATAAAAACCTCGATCGCGATCTGAGGCCAAATGCCTATGACCTGGACAGTGATGGTGATGGTATTGTTGACGTAATTGAAGCCGGGCTGCCGGATGCAAACCTTAATGGAATTGTTGATGGTACGATCGGTGCCAATGGCTGGTCAACTACGGTCTCTGCCATGGGTTCCTTAGGTTTACGAAGTACAGATGGAGATGGTAAACCTGATTACCTCGATATAGATTCTGACAATGATGGTATACCGGATAACATTGAAGGACAAACAACTGCAGGATATTTATTGCCTACCTTAACTGATGCAGATGGAGATGGATTGACAAGTCCGTATGATAACCAGCCCGCAGTTTATGGTGGCGCAGGTATCATGGTGTATGATCATGATGCCGATGGAACCCCTGATTACAGGGATCTTGATACGGATGCAGACGGACTGCCTGATATTGTAGAAGGAAATGATTTTAACCTCAATGGTATTCCCGATGATAATGTAACGCTTACAGGACTGGATACCGACGGCGATGGACTTGATAACCGTTTTGATTCGTTGAATTCAGTCACAACTATCAAAGGAACATCTTATCGCATGGGGACCCTGGGAAGTTTTACGGGTGATCCTGCGCCCGGTTCAAGAACAACTGTTCAAAAAACATGGGCTTATGAAACGGACAGGGACTGGCGCTTTTCGAGCTATGTATTGCCTGTTCAATTCCTCAGCTTTACCGGTACTCAAAACAACAACAGTGTGTTGCTAAAATGGACCATCATTGCCGATAAGGAAGTTGACCACTTTGAAATTGAGCGAAGTACAACCAACACCAACTATACAAAAATTAAAACGCTCACAGATCCGGTTGTTCTGCAGATACAGCAAAGCTTTGCTACAACCGACGATATCAGCAATGTGAATGCCGAAGTAATTTATTACCGCTTGAAAGTAATTGGTAAGGCAGGAGAAATAAAATACAGCAATGTGGTCTTTGTAAGGAAGAAACAATCACAGATACCTGTTTCCATTATGCCCAACCCGGCAAACGGTTATGTAAACATAAATTTAAACGTAGATAAAAATACAGATGCAACCGTCGCACTTATTGATAAAATGGGCAGACGAATGCTGGTACAAAATGAAAAACTGGTTAAGGGCCCCAACACCGTTTTCCTAAATCTCGACAGGTTCAGCGCAGGTGTTTATGCCATTGTAATTGAAACCACCGAAGAAAAGATCATTAAACAACTGATCATCGTCAGGTAGTTCAGTAAGATAGTAAAATGTAACAGGCTGTCTCTGGTAGAGACAGCCTGTTTTTTTTCCGGGAGTTTTTTATCCCCGACGCACGATAATTATAAATGCGCCGGCTATTTAAAAACTTACCGCCAAGAATTTGTATTTTTACAACCTAACAATAACAAACATGAGTTCAGCTTTGGATAACAAACCCATTATTGGCATCAGCTGCGGCGACCTTAACGGGATAGGATTAGAGATCATCATAAAAACGCTGGCCGATAAACGGATACTTGACTTTTGTACCCCGGTGGTTTTTGCAAACAATAAAGTGCTTAATTTTTACAGGAAAGGCCTGGCAGATTCAGACATTAATTTTACAAGCACAAAAGAATTGAACCGCATCAACAACAAACAGGTTAACCTGTATAATTGCTGGGATGAAGAAGTGAACATTAACCCCGGCATTTTAAACGATATCGGCGGCAAATATGCCGTTAAAAGTTTGATCACGGCCACAAAAGCGTTAAAGGATAATTTTATTCACGGGTTGGTTACCGCTCCTATTCATAAGAGCAATACCCAAAGCGAACAATTTAATTTTACCGGGCATACACCATATCTTAAAAATGTTTATGGTGCAGCCGATGTGGCCATGTTTATGGTAGCCGAGAATATGAAAGTAGCGCTGGTTACAGAACATGTATCTGTAAAAGACGTGGCCAAATATATTACCCGTGAAGCCATCATCAGCAAATTGCAGATCATCAACAATTCATTAAAAAGAGATTTTAATATTAATAAACCCCGCATTGCTGTACTGGGTTTAAATCCCCATGCCGGCGATGAAGGATTAATAGGAAAGGAAGAAGAAGAAATTATTAAGCCTGCCATTAAAGAAGCCAAGCAAAGAGATATTTTTTGTTTTGGTCCATACCCTGCCGATGCTTTTTTTGCCCGTGGCCAGCACGAGAAATTTGATGCGGTATTAGCCATGTACCACGACCAGGGTTTAATTCCGTTCAAATCACTGGCCATTGGCGAAGGAACAAATTACACGGCAGGACTGCCCGGTGTGCGTACATCTCCCGATCATGGCGTAGCATTTGATATTGCGGGACAGGGTAAAGCCGATGAATCTTCTTTCAGGGAAGCCATTTTTAAAGCTGTTGATATTATTATCGGGCGGCACGAGTATGATGAGCAACATAAAAACCCGCTGAATAAATTAAGTTCAAAAGTTGTTGCCAATATGGTTGATGAAAAAATAACTGATATACCGGAATAAATATTGCTTACTGTTTCTATTTAAAAACACTGTCTGCAATTCCTTTATTAATGGTATAGCCACTGATAGCAATTTCTATTTTTCCTTTTTGGTTTTTTATTTTTTCTTTTTCAGCAGCCGTTTTCTTTTGGGTGCCGTCTTCAAAATCAAAAGTTACTCCCTTGGGCATTTTATAATCTTTTGTGTTGAACGAAAAAATTATTTTATCAGGCAGTCCGTAGGCCATGTATTTCCCATAACTCATTTCCAGTTCATAGGTGCCGTTGTCACGGGTGGTGGTTTTTGATTTAAGTATTACCTGGTTTACCGGTTCAACATATAAAGTAGAAAGCACCACCTCAGCATTATCATCCTCCGGCAATAGTTTCACCACTTTTACGGCTGTATTGCCAATCTTATCATAGCCGGCATCCAGCACACTATATTTACCGCTGCTGAGTACATTACTCAAATTCATATTTACAGCACCCTTCGGTATAAAAGATATACCATTTTCATTTTTTATCTTCAGTTTGTTGGGCTTTTTAAAATATAGTTTTATAGTTGCAACAGGCACTTTTAAAAAACTCACATTGGTTTTCATCCGGCCATTTGCCTCATAGTCATTTACCAGGTTAATTTTATCTTTTACTTTCTGCACCAGTTCATTAACATCCTGAGCCTGTGTAAAAAGAACAATTTGAAAAAGAAAAGCAAGAACAAGAATACGCTTCATAGTACGGTTTTATGATAAAATATCTTTTTTTCGAAAAATGAAAATGGAGGCAGAAACCAACCCAACAATATACAGTAACAGCGCAGCAATACTTTTTAATATGCCCGGCAGGTATTGTATAGATCCGTTTATTGTTTCATTCTCATCCGTTGAGCCGATGTAAAAAAAGCCTTTCCACCCCAGCATATAGGTGGTAAACAGGTAAGGCTTAATATATTTTTGGTAAATGGGT
>Ga0068853_100002904_pt1 | contig 13018 bp, 9 predicted proteins | sample KBSCornC32_FD_65655 | JGI IMG/M metagenome (GOLD analysis project Ga0068853, IMG submission 65655) | Corn rhizosphere microbial communities from Kellogg Biological Station, Michigan, USA - KBS Corn C3-2 | ecosystem: Host-associated > Plants > Roots > Rhizosphere > Soil ... | reverse complement strand
TTTTGTTCGCCTGCCATTCCCTTGAACCTTTCGGTCTGTTCGGAAATCTGGGCCTTGGCCTGCTCGGCGACCTGGCCGGCAGCCGCGGAGGCCTCGTCGGCGACTTGCCCGACGAGATTTTTCGCTTCGTCGAGAGCCGCGCCGGCATCGGCTTTCACGGCCTCGATGTCCGGCGCAGCGGCGCTTGCGGTTTCAGTCTTGATAGGGTTGGTGGGGGACGAGGCGCTCGATCGGGCCATCTGTTGTGCTCCATGCATGGGGAGCGCGTTGACGCTCCGCGCTGGATCACGAAGATAAGCCTGCGCAGGCCACGAGGTTCCGCACGCGATGCAATCACGTGCGAGTCGTGCGAGCGGATGAGCTCGAGGCGCCGCCAGCCTTGACGCTTGACCCTGGCGCGGCTTTCATGGTCTATCCGCGCCGCGGCGAAAGCCGTGCGAGAGATGGGTGTATAGCTCAGCGGGAGAGCACTACCTTGACATGGTAGGGGTCACAGGTTCAATCCCTGTTACACCCACCATCTCCTTGAACGACAACGCCTCTGCGGCGTCCCGATCGGATGGGTGTGTAGCTCAGCGGGAGAGCATCGCCTTCACACGGCGGGGGTCACAGGTTCAATCCCTGTCACACCCACCATCCTCCACTCGATTGACGCGCCTTGAGGGCGGACCTTGCGTCCGCGGCCTTCGTTTCCGGGCGAGATGCAGCACGTTCAACGTCTGCCCCGATGGATCGGCGGGGGAAAGCTGGACACGCGCAATGAGCGGGAACGGCAAAAAACGCGCAAAACCTGACAGCGCTTTCATGCCGCTCGCTAATTTACCGACAAAAAGCAGCCCAACTCAAGCAGCAAAATTCGCAGGCGACCCCGGTAAGGACACTGGCCTCGCGCCTGTCTGTTTCTCGATAATAAACAGAGCCGGCAGACGCGGGAGGATCTCGGTCGCGGCTTTAAAGGGAGACTATCATGAGGACAACAATAGGACGCCGGTCTGCACTGGCGCTTTCGACCGCGGTGGCACTTGTCGGCGCTATCGGCTTTTCGAGCGCGACCTACGCGGCCGATGTGACCATCCCAATCATCGTCAAGGACTCGACTGCCTTCTATTGGCAGATCGTGTTTGCCGGTGCCTGCCAGGCCGGCAAGGATCTCGGCGTGAAGGTGCCGCAGCTGGGTGCGACTTCCGAGGCCGACGTGAACGGCGAAATCACCATCCTCGAGAACGCCGTTGCCGGTAAGCCCGCCGCGGTCGTCATTGCCCCGACCCAGGCCAAGGCGCTTGGTGCGCCGATCGACGAGGCCGCCAAGTCCGTGCCCGTGATCATGATCGACTCGGGCGCCGACACCACCGCCTACACCTCGTTCCTCACCACCAACAACGTGAATGGCGGCAAGGTCGCCGCAGACGGTCTTGCCGACTCCATCAAGGCCAAGACCGGCGCCATCAAGGGCGATGTCGCGCTGCTCACCTACCTGCCGGGCGCCGGCTCGCTCGATCAGCGTGCCCAGGGCTTCAAGGAAGAGATCGCCGCCAAATATCCGGATCTGCACCTTGTGGCCGAGAAGGTAGGCGACGGCACGACCACGACCGCCCTCAACATCACGACCGACCTGCTGACCGCCAATCCGAATCTGGTCGGCATGTTTGCATCCAACCAGCAGACCGCCGAGGCCGCCGGACAGGCGATTGCCGAGAACAAGATCGCGGACAAGTTCTCGCTGATCGGGTTCGACAGCAGCGACAAGATGCTGGGCTTCCTCGATGACGGTACGATCGCCGGCATCATCGTGCAGGACCCCTTCCGCATGGGGTATGACGGTGTGAAATCCGCGCTCGCCGCCTCCAAGGGCGAGAAGCTGGAAAAGGATATCGACACCGGCGCCAACCTCGTGACCAAGGCCAACGAGAACGATCCCAAGATCTCGGCCCTGATCCATCCGAAAGTGGACTGCAAGTAAGCCGTCAGGCTGAAGAAAATTGAAGCGCCGCTGCGGGACCAACACCGCAGCGGCGCTCCGCTCTGGGGCCCCCGAGGACAGTTGGGGGCAGGGAGCTCTTGGTACGGCACGATAGGTGCCGCCCGATGAACCGAAAACGCGGTTCTAGTTTTTCTCCTCAGGCCAGCGCTTCGGCCATGGTGCGCATCTGCACCTGAATAATGCGCGAGTGTTTGGGCTGCGCGCAGGCAAACAGGATGGCCTCCGCGACATCCTCCGATTCCAGCATGTCGGACTGCTCGACGCCGTTCACGGTGCGGCCCTTGCCGATTGCAAATTCGGTCTTGACCCCACCCGGATTGATCGTTCCGACGCGGATGCCGTGCGCGCGCAGCTCCTTGTCGAGCCCCTGCGCCAGCCCGACCTGCGCGAACTTGGTCGCGCAGTAGACGGCCTCGCCGGCAAAGCCATAGACGCCCGCCATCGACGAGACGAACAGCAGCAGGCCGTCGCGCTGCTCGATCATCACCGGCACGACGTGGCGCGAGAACAGGAAGCCCGAGCGGACATTGACGTCCATCATCTCGACGTAGTCCTCAAGGCTCGTGTCGACGAGGTTCTTGTAGTTGCCCACCCCGACATTGTTGATGAGGATGTCGATGCGGCCGAAAGCGCGTTTCGCCGCCGCGACGACATCGAGAGCGGTCTTTTCTTCGCGGGCATCGCCGAGCACGACAACGCCGTCGCTACCCATGCCGCGCAACTCGCCCACCAGTCCGTCGAGCCGATCGGCACGGCGCGCCGTGAGCACGAGCTTTGCGCCTTCGCGGCCCAGTGCGCGCGCGGCGGCCTGGCCGATGCCCGCGCTCGCGCCGGTGATGATCGCGACCTTGCCTTCGAGCCTTTTGGACACGGTTCCTCCCTCAAAATTCGAGACAGCTTTTCTGGCTGCGCGCACCTGTGGGTGCCGCACTGCGAGTGACAATGTTGGAGTGTTGCGGGGCCGTCTAACACATAATAGAGATCGGTTTGATCGACGTCGGCGATGGGAGGACGCAGCCCTTGGAACTACGGCATCTGCAGCATTTCATCGCCGTCGCCGAGGAGCTCAATTTCACCCGCGCCGCAGACCGGATTCACATCGTCCAGTCGGCTCTGTCGACCTCCATCCGCTCGCTCGAACAGGAACTGCAGACGCCGCTGTTGGTGCGCAGCACGCGACAGGTGCAGCTCACTCCGGCGGGCAGGGCATTCCTCGAGCGGGCGCGCGAAGCCCTGCGCGTCATCGAGGGCGGACGCGAGACCGTCGCCGAGATCGCGGGACTTCGCCGCGGTTCGCTCTGCATCGGGACGGTCCACAGCCTGCCGGCGTTTCTCGACCTTCCTTCGCTGATCGCGCGCTATCACGCGGACAATCCGGGCATTGAAGTCCGCATGCAGCAGGGCGACACGCCCAGCCTGCTCGAGGCGCTGCGGCGCGGACGCATGGACCTGGCGTTCCTGCCCTTGCTCGATCCTCCCGACGACATCGTGGCGCGCGTGGTCGCCTGCGAGGACCTCGCGGTGGTGTCGCCTAAGAACCATATTCTTGCCGAACGGGATTCGGTGCAGCTCGATGAGATCTGCCAGTTTTCATTCGTCGATTTCGGTGTCGGCTGGGGTACACGGTCGCTTGTCGATCGCGCGTTCGAGCAGGCGGGGATTACGCGCCGCACCGATTTCGACGTCACCGATGTCGAGACGGTCGTCGATCTCGTGAGCCAGGGTCTGGGCATCGCTCTTCTGCCCGAAACGGTCGCCGGCGCGCGCCGCCCCAAGATCGCGGTCACCGAACTGCAGCCGGCGGTTTGCTGGGAGCTCGTCGTTGCCTATGCGAAGGGCGAGGGCATCCATCCGGTAAATGGGGCCGCCGCGGCGTTCCTCGACCTGCTCACTTTCTTCAAGGAGATCGACGAGCAACTCGCGAGCGGGCCCGCGGCATTGACGGAGCAGCAGCCGGCCTGACCGGTGTCCGGCTGAATCGTCGATCTATCGCCTCGGGCGATCAAATCCATCTCGATCATCTGTTGGACAGCCGCTCGCCCGATGCCGCAACGGTAACCGCGGTGACACAGCAACGACACGTCGACATCGTCCGGCACCGACAAGGAGCCGGTACGGCAAGCGCTGCGCTCGCGCGTCCCCTGGTTCACCAGGATCCAACACATGGGAGGGACTAAATGACTGCAAGACTGATGGGCCGCCGCGCCCTGTTGCAGATTTCCGCAATCGCCCTGACGATGGCGATGGCCGGCATGGCGCCAGCACGCGCCGCCGACACGACCATCGCGGTCATCGTCAAGGACACAACGTCGTTCTTCTTCCAGATCGTCCTCGCCGGCGCACGCCAGGCAGGCAAGGATCTGGGGGTGACCGTGTCCGAACTGGGGACCTCGAACGAAGCCGACGTCGCCGGCCAGATTTCGGTCCTCGAGAATGCCGTGGCCGCCAAGCCCGCGGCGATCGTCATCGCCCCGGTGGACTTCAAGGCGCTTGGCCCGCCGATCGATGCCGCCGCCAAATCCGTGCCGGTGATCGGCATCGATTCTTCGGCCGAGTCCAAGGCATTCTCGTCGTTCCTGACCACGGACAACGTCCAGGGCGGCCGCATCGCCGCCGATGGGCTGGCCGCGGCGATCAAGGCAAAGACCGGCGCGATGAAGGGCGATGTCGCCATCATCACCAATGTGCCGAACGCCGGCTCGCTCGAGGCTCGCAAGAAGGGCTTCCTCGAGGAGATCGCCAAATATCCCGACTTGCACGTGACGGCCGACAAATACTCGGACGGTCAGGCCACCACGGGCCTCAACATCGCGACCGATCTGATCACCGCCGATCCCAACCTGGTGGGCATTTTTGCCTCGAACCTGATCCAGGCACAGGGCGTCGGTCAGGCCGTTGCCGAGAACAAGGTCGCCGGCAAGATCGCGCTCGTCACCTTCGACAGCGACGACAAGACGCTGGGCTTCCTGTCGGACGGCACGATCGCCGCTCTGGTCGTCCAGGACCCCTACCGCATGGGCTATGAGGGCGTGAAGACAGCGCTTGCAGTGTCCAAGGGCGAGAAGGTCGAAGCCAATGTCGACACCGGTGCGAACCTCGTCACCAAGGACAACATGTCCGACCCCAAAATCGACAAGCTGATCCACCCCAAGGTCAACTAAAATTTGACACCGGACGCCGCCGAAGTCGCGTGACGGCGGCGGCGTCCCACGCTAGTGTCCTGTAGGGGAGCGGGACGATGTCGCAATCGACGATGCCGGCCCAGGAAACGCCGACCGGCATGAAGACCGGGCCGATCCTGGAGCTGAAGAAACTTCAGAAGAATTACGGTCCGATCGAGGCCCTCAAGCCGGCCGATCTTGCCTTCAATTACGACGAGATTCACGCCATCGTCGGCGAGAACGGCGCGGGCAAGTCGACGCTGATCAAGCTGTTGACCGGCGCCGTCCGCCGCACTGCCGGCGATATCTACTGGAACGGCAATCTGGTCACGCTCGACAAGCCGCAGGACGCGATCGACCTGGGCATCAACGCCGTGCATCAGGAGGTCGTGCTCTGCCGCCATTTGAGCGTTGCCGCCAATATCTTCCTTGGCGATGAAAAGTCGCGTTGGGGCCTGATGCAGAAACGCGAGATGAACCGCGCGGCACAGGCGCTGCTCGACGACATGGGCTTCAACCTTCCGGCGGGCGAGACTCTCGGCAATCTGACCATCGGCCAGCAGCAACTGGTCGCCACGGCGCGCGCGGCGCTGCGCGGCACGAAATTCCTGATTTTCGATGAGCCCACCGCGTATCTGACCCGGCAGGAGGCAGGGCAGCTGTTTGCCCTCATCCGGCGGCTGCGCTCGCAGGGCGTCACCATCGTCTATATCAGCCACCGGCTCGAGGAAGTGTTCGAGCTTGCAGATCGCGTCACGGTCCTGCGCGACGGCGCGGTCGTGGGCACGCGCGACATCAAGGACACCAGCGAGAACGAGCTCGTGGCGCTGATGATCAACCGCTCGATCGAGCAGATCTATCACAAGGAGACTGTGCCGCACGGCGAGGTCCTGCTCGAGACGCGCAACCTCAGCGGCAAGGGTTTTGAGGATGTCTCGATCACGGTGCGCCGCGGCGAGATCGTCGGGCTTTACGGATTGATCGGTGCGGGTCGCAGTGAATTCGTCATGAGCGTGTTCGGGCGCAACCCGCGCAGCGCCGGCGAAATCCTTTGGAAGGGCCAGCCGGTCGACATTCATCACGAGGGCCAGGCGATGAATCTCGGCATCGCGCTCGTGCCCGAAAGCCGGCGCGACCAGGGCCTCAACCTCAACCTGCCCATCGGCCACAATCTCAACCTGCCGATCTACGACCGGCTGACGCGTGCCCTGCTGATCTCGCCGCGCGAGGAGGCCGAGCATGCCAACAAGCAGATCCGCGACCTCAGCATCAAGACGCCGAGCCGGCGAGCGCTGGCGTCATCGATGTCGGGCGGCAACCAGCAGAAGATCGTGATCGGCAAATGGCTCAATCACGGCGCCGATCTCTTCATCTTCGACGAGCCGACGGTCGGCGTGGACGTCGGGACGAAGGCCGAGATCTATCGGCTGTTGGCGCAGCTGCTCAAGAACGGCGCGGGCATCGTCCTGATCTCGTCCTATCTGCCTGAGGTCTATGAGCTCGCCGATACGCTGCACGTATTCCGCAATGGCCGCCTCACCGGCAGCAATGGGTACCATCAGGCCAGTCACGAAGAAGTCCTCGCCGAGGCAATCGGCGTCTAGGGGGTAATATGAGCACGACTGAAGCTGTCTCCGATCAGGCACGGTCCGCGCGGCGCAACTACAACTTCCTCTTCGCACTGACGCTGGTGGGCATCCTGCTGGTGCTGTGGGTGGTCCTCACCATTGCGACGCCGACCTTCATGACAGAGCGCAACATCCCCAATCTGCTGCGGCAGGGCTCGATGATCGCCATCCTGGCATTGGGCGAGACCTTCGTGATCATCACCGCCGGCATCGATCTCAGCGTCGGGGCGATCGCCGCTTTTTCGACCGTGGTCATCGCCATGCTGCTGCAATCGGGCGTGCCGGTCTGGGGAGCGGTCGCCATTACGCTCCTTATCGGGCTCGCAATCGGCGTGTTTCATGGCTTCGGCATCACCAAGATGGGACTTCCGCCCTTTATCATCACCCTCGCAACGCTGACGTCGCTGCGGGGTATCGGCCTCTTGATGACCAATGGCGCCACGATCAGCATCACCGACAAGGGATTCACCGAATTCGCGGTACAGGACTTCCTCGGGATTCCGAGCCTGTTCTGGATGGTGCTGCTGGTCGCCGCGCCGTCCTATATCTTCCTCTCGCACACGCGATGGGGCCGCTATATCTTCTCGGTTGGATCAAATCCCGAGGCGGCGCGGCTGTCGGGCGTGCGGGTCAACCTCGTGATCTACATCGCCTACTCGCTGTCGGCGGTACTCGCCGGGTTCGTCGGCGTCCTGCTTGCTACGCGCATTGGCATCGGCAACGCTACGCAGGCAAACGGCTACGAACTCCAGGCCATCGCCTCGTCGGTGATCGGCGGCACGTCGCTGTTCGGCGCGGTGGGATCGGTCCACGGCCCGATCATCGGCGCTTTCATTTTGGCCACCATCAACAACGGCGCGAACCTGCTGAATGTGAACTCGTTCTGGCAGCAGATCGTCACCGGCGCGCTGATCATCGTGATTGTGTTCTTCGACCAACTGCGCCGCCGCGGCCGCTGAGATCTCGCCTCAAGGCCCGGTTCTCGGGGCAAATCCGCCGCCATGCATTCATGGCTTGGCAACCATGCCGAAAGGATAGGGCCCCGGGGCCTCGGCGTGGGTTGACCTGGTAAGTGCACTTATTATATGTGCGCTTATGGTAAGTACACATAGCAAATCACCGGCCGCATCGGGGTTCGCCCGAACCATGCCGCTTGGGTACCTCATCGCCGAGGTGCACAAGCTCATGAAGCGCCGCGTCGAAGAAGAGTCTCGCGTCCACGGGATTACGCTGCCGCAGTGGCGCGCCCTGGCCGAGCTCACCCTGAACGAGGGCATGAACCAGTCCGAGCTCGCCGGCTGCATCGATACCGATCCGATGACCGTGAGCGGCATTCTCGACCGGCTCGAAAAGCGCGGCCTTATCTCGCGCTCGCCCGACCCCAATGACAGCCGCGCCAAACGCGCGGTCGCTACCCCCGAGGGCATCGCCCTTGTCGAGGAAGTGCGGGCGGTGGGCCGGGTCGTCTACGAACAGGCAATGCGCGGCATCAGCGCCAGCGAGCGTAAGCAATTGCTCGATGTGCTGGGCCGCATGAAGGAAAACGTATTGGCGATGAATGCCGATCAGAAGGAACTTGTCGAATGAGTGGGCGCGCTACTGAAACCAAGCCGAGCGAGGCGACTGTCGTGAATATTGCCCGGGCGGAAAAGAGCCCACCCAAGCCGGAGGCTCCGCAGCCGCAGCAGGCGCCACAGGCTCCGGCTGCCGAAGCTGCACCCAAGAAGCGGGGCAGCCGCCGGCTGCTGTTGATGATTGTCGTGCCGTTGCTCCTGATCATTGCCGGCGGCTGGTTCTATCTCACCGGCGGCCGGTTCCAGGATACCGACAACGCCAATGTCGAGCAGGCCAAGGTGTCGCTGAGCGCAGACATTTCCGGCCGCATCACGGCGGTCAACGTCGCCGAGAACCAGACCGTCAAGGCCGGCGATGTGCTCTTCACCATCGATCCGCAGCCCTACCAGATCGCGCTCGATCAGGCGAACGCTGCTCTAGCGTCGGCGCGCGTCAACGTGCAGCAACTCAAGGTTGCTTTCGCCACGGCAACAGCTGCGCTCAAATCCGCGCAGGCGACCGAAACCATCCAGCAGGCGACCTTCGATCGCCAGCAGGCGCTGGTGAACCAGGCGGTGGCCTCGAGCTCGACGCTCGACAAGCCCAAGCTCGACCTGCAGACGTCGCAGAATGCGGTGGTGACCGCTCAGCAGCAGGTGGCGAGCGCGACGGCGGCGCTCGGTGGCGATCCAACCATCGACACCGACAAGCACCCGGCGGTCCTCGCCGCGCTCGCTGCGGTCGAGACCGCACAGCGCAACCTGACCAAGACGCAGGTTGTCGCGCCGGCCGATGGCGTCATCAGCCAGGTGTCGAACCTCAATGTCGGCCAGTTCCTCGCGACCGGTACGACCATTGCCATGCTGGTCGAGACCGATGGCAGCTGGCTCGAGGCGAACTTCAAGGAGACGCAGCTGACCGACATCCGCGTCGGCATGCCGGCCGAGGTCTCGGTCGATGCCTTCCCGGGCGTCAAGCTCAAGGGCAAGGTCAGCTCGATCGGTGCTGCGACGGGTGCGGAGTTCTCCCTGATCCCGGCTCAGAACGCCACTGGCAACTGGGTCAAGGTCGTGCAGCGCATCCCGGTGCGCGTCGATCTCGACGAGACGGCGACGGTTCCGCTCCGCAGCGGCATGAGTGCCACGGTCTCGGTCGATACCGGCAAGACCACGCTCGACAAGATGAGCGGGAAGTAACGTCAGCCGGCGCGGGGTTCGCCCCGCGCCATTCGTGATTTTCGGACATCGAAGATGGCCAAGGCCCCCGTACCGCAGCACCTCACGCCCCCGACCATCGTGGTCAAGCACAAGGGGCTGCTGACCGTTGCCCTCATGCTGGGCACCGTCATGCAGGTGCTCGACACCACGATTGCCAACGTGGCGTTGCCGCATATGGCGGCTTCGCTCGGCGCCGCGCAGAACGAGATCGTCTGGGTCCTCACCTCCTATATCGTCGCCGCCGCTATCGCGACTCCGCTTACCGGCTGGATGAGCGACCGCTTTGGCCAGAAGCGGCTCTTCCTGTTCTCCGTCATCGGCTTCACCGTCGCTTCGGCGCTCTGCGGCATCGCCACCAGCCTGCCCGAGATGGTGCTGTTCCGGATCATCCAGGGCCTCTGCGGCGCCTTCATCGCGCCGCTGGCGCAGACGGTGCTGCTCAACATCAATCCCAAGGAGCGCATCGGCCAGGCGATGGCGATCTACGGTATGGGCATCATGGTCGCGCCGATCATCGGGCCCACGCTGGGTGGCTATCTGACCGAGAGCTTCGACTGGCGCTGGGTGTTCCTGATCAACCTGCCGGTCGGCATCCTCGCGGTGACGATGCTGCTGCTCTACATGCCCGAGACCGACATCAAGATCCGGCGCTTCGACTTCTTCGGCTTCGGCATGCTGGCGCTCGGCGTCGGCGCGCTACAGCTGATGCTCGACCGAGGCGCCGACAATGGCTGGTTCGAATCGCCCGAGACCTGGATCGAGTTCGGGCTGGTGATCAGCGGCCTGTGGGTCTTCGTCACCCATTCGCTCACGGCCGAAAAGCCGTTCATCGACCTCCGGATTTTCACCGACCGCAATTTCACGCTCGGCTCGGTGTTCATGTTCATCGTGGGCATCACGCTGTTCTCGGGGCTCGCGCTGCTGCCGCCGCTGCTGCAGAATCTGATGGGCTATCCAGTCAGATTCTCGTCGCTCATCATGGCGCCGCGCGGTCTTGCGACCTTCTTTTCGATGATGGTCGTGGGCCGGCTCACCGGCAAGGTGGACGCGCGCATCATGATGCTATTCGGCATCGGCGCAATGGCGCTCTCGCTCTACATGATGACCGGCTTCAACCTGCAGATGGACTATTGGCCGGTGCTCATCACCGGCGTCATCCAGGGCTTCGGCATGGGCTTTTTGTTCGTGCCGCTCTCGACGATGGCGTTCGCGACAATCGCGCCAAAATTCCGCGCCGACGGCACGGCGATGTTCAGCCTTGTGCGCAATATGGGGCAGGGCGTCGGCATCTCAATCGTGACCGCGGTTCTCTCGACGATGCTGCAGGTGAACCACGCCGAGATCGGCTCGACGATCACGGCCACGTCGCAGGCGGTCGCCCAGGTCCCGTCGCTGCTCACCGGCAACCCGACGATCCTGTCGCAGATCAACGGCCTCGTCAGCCAGCAGGCGGCGATCGTCAGCTATCTCGACGATTTCTGGCTGATGATGCTGCTCTCGCTCTCGGCCATCCCGCTGATCCTCCTGCTGCGCGGCGCCAAGAAAGCGCCGGCCAGCGCCCCGCCGAAATCGCAGGAAGAGCTCGCCAAGGAACGCGCGCACGCGATGGCGGAATAGGTCGACACGCGATCCTCGCCCTCCCTCCCCCAGAAAGGGGGAGGGACCTGACTTCGAATTTCAAACCAGGCCCCGGGGTTGCTCTGGCTTGTCGCTTCCGTCCAGCGCTCGTAATTTAACAAGCCCATGTCCATGCCATCGGTCAGTTCCAGTTCCCGTCCGCGGATGGGCCGCAATCTCTTCCGCCCGCCACGGAGCTCAAATCCGGACGAGCAGGAAATGGATGCGACCTGGCCGGAGATGCTGCGGCCGCTCACCTACATCTATTCGCGCTATTTCCACGAGGCCCGCTGGCTGCTCGTGGGCGTTGCCGTCATCGTCTTCCTGTCGGCCGTCGCGGGCATCGCGGCACCCTATGTGTTCTCGCGCCTGATCAACGCGCTCAAATCCGATTCCTGGGGCGAGGGGATCGTCTGGGCCTTTGCGGGCTACGGCCTGCTGTTCGGATTGAGCCAGGCGCTCAGCGGCATGGTCAACTACATGGCCATGATGAGCGCCGAGAACCTCAACTTCATTGCAGGAACGGCGTTCTTCGAAAAGCTGCTCAAAAAGACCATCAGCTTTTTCATCGAGTACAACCCCGCTGAGATCCAGCAGGCCAAGTCGCGCGGGCAGAACGCGGTCTACACGCTGGTGCAGCTGGGGCTGATCGTCTTGATCCCAGGCATTGTCCAGATCGTGCTGACGCTGTTCGTCCTCGGTGCGTCGATCAATCTCGAGATCGTCCTCATCGTCTTCGTCTATGGCGCGGCGTTCATCGCCTTCACCTTCTTTGCCAATCGCTGGACCCGGCCCTTCCTCGACCAGGCGATCAAGGCCGACCAGGCCAACAGCAAGTTCGTCGGCAATTCCATCAACGCGATGGAGACCCTGCGCTATTTCGGCGGCGACCAGTGGATCGCTGGCCGTTTCGCCGAGCAGGCCCTCGAGGTGCGCGACTCTTGGGCGCGCTTCGCTACCCGCCGCATCTTCTATTCGCTGGTGTTCGGCGCGATGCTCGCTGCGCAGATCGCCATCACGTATTTTGTGCTGCTGCCGCGCTATCGGGCCGGCGCGCTCACCATCGGCGACGTGGTACTGTTCGACTCGCTGCTGCTGCAGCTCAACCGGCCGTTCCAGATGATCGGCTCGTCGATCGACGATCTGTTGCGCTCCTATTCGCGCTTCATTCCGTTCGCCAAGATGTGGGGCGCGGAAGAAGAGCCCGACGTGCCGCCCCACCCCGATTTCCGTCTGGCGCAGGGCACTGTCGCGTTCGAGCATGTCGGCTTTTCTTATCGCGACAAGCCGGCGGTTTCCGATGTGAGCTTTTCGGCGCGCCGCGGGCGGCTGAATTTCCTGACGGGCGAGACCGGGTCGGGCAAGACGACGCTGTTCAAGCTCGCGCTCAAATCGCTCGAGCCGAGTCTTGGTCGTGTGCTGGTCGATGGCACGCCGTTGCCCGATATTGCGCGGTCCGACTGGTACTCGGTGATCGGCGTCGTGCCGCAGGAGATCATGCTGCTCAACGATACTCTTGCCTCCAACATCGTCCTCGGTCGTCCGCTCGACGAGGCGAAGCTTCGGCGCGCGGTCGAGCGTGCCTCGATCGCGAAGTTCATCGACGGGCTGCCGGAGAAATTCGAGACCAAGATCGGCGAGCGTGGGCTGAAGCTTTCCGGCGGCGAGCGCCAGCGTGTCGCCATCGCGCGCGCCCTCTATGCCGATCCGCAGATCCTCTTCCTCGATGAAGCCAGCTCCGCCCTCGACGAGCGGACCGAGGCGGCCATCATGGGCGAAGTGAGGGCCCTCGCCGACGAGATGACCATCATCGCCATCACCCACCGGCGCACGGTGATCGAGCCGGGCGACGCGGTCGTG
>Ga0068853_100002901_pt1 | contig 13023 bp, 9 predicted proteins | sample KBSCornC32_FD_65655 | JGI IMG/M metagenome (GOLD analysis project Ga0068853, IMG submission 65655) | Corn rhizosphere microbial communities from Kellogg Biological Station, Michigan, USA - KBS Corn C3-2 | ecosystem: Host-associated > Plants > Roots > Rhizosphere > Soil ... | reverse complement strand
AAGTTCGAGATGACCTCAGCTCGCGAGAATCAGCCGCTCCTCACGCCCGGCCTCGCCGATGCCATTGACGACCTCGTCAAACGCGGCGACATCCCCGATCCGCCGCATCTCGTGCCATATCTTCGCGAGCTGGCCAACGACGAGCGCTTGCCGCTCATCGCTCGCAATCACCTCACGCGCGTCGCCGACGCGATCGCAAAAGCGAAGCACTGACCTACTTATTCGTGCATTCGTGGCTAAAGCAGAGATCAGCCACGAATGCACTAATAAGACACGAGGCCTGCACGCCTTGTCGACTGTAGCCTGTCGTACTGATTCTTACGGTGTGATCGGCGTAGTCTTAGATCATGGGATCTGAGGAAAATGCATATTCCCCGGTAGTCGTTATGGTCGAGCGTGACGACAAGGGCGACGGCGTCGCGGCTCGCGAATGGGTCGAGCAAAGCTCTTATAACTCATGCGAGGCGCACGATGTGTTTGAGGCTATCGAGGAGATGGCGGATTATACGATGGAGTTCCGCCCCGAGGTGATCGTGCTCGACGCGGATTGCTGCGAGGAGGAGGCCGAGACCGTGATGCATACACTCGAGGCGATACACCTTAGCGAAGTGCCTGTACCCGTGCTCGCCGTCTCCGAATCGAGTATTCACACGACCGGCGGCGGACATTACGAGGTCACTCCAGATGAGTTGCCCGGCCAACTCGAGATGCTGATCTCGCAGGCACCTGCCGTCTAGACCGACACGAGGATAACGATGCGACCCGGAGCTGCTGCTCAAGGGGCCGATGGCTCCTCTGCTTTTGCCACATACCAAAATCCCGTCTATCGACATTCGTTCCCGGATCCTTTTGTGCTGCGGTACGGAGGTGAATATTACGCGTACGCGACAGGCTCTGACGAAGATGGGATCTTTCGCATCCTGATGTCGGACAATCTCGTGAATTGGCGCGACGCCGGTCACGCGATCGCGTTGCCGCAGGCTCCCGCGATGCATTATTGGGCGCCCGAGGTCATTTATGCAGAAGGGAAGTTTTATCTCTACTACAGCGTCGGCAACGAGATATTGATGGAGCTGCGAGTCGCCGTGTCGGAGAGTGCGACAGGGCCGTTTATGGACGCGGGCGTGAAGCTGACTGAGCAGGATTTTGCCATCGATCCACATGTTTTTATCGATCATCGCGGGACGAGGTGGATGTTCTACGCGACGGACTTTTTAGCGCACACGCACATCGGCACGGGTACTGTGATCGACCGGATGGTCAACTGGTTTAAGCTGGAGGGAAAGCCGCGTCCGGTCACGCGTGCAAAATTCGACTGGCAGATCTACGATCCCGCACGAAAGGAGAAGGGCGGGGTTCGCTGGCACACGGTCGAGGGGCCCGCGGTGATCGGGCGAAAGGGCGTTTATTTTGAGATGTTCTCGGGCGGCAATTGGAAGGAGCCGACCTATGGCGTGAGCTTTGCCGTCACGGACGATCTGAATACGCGAGACGAATGGATCCAATCCGCCGACGGCACGAACGTGCTGCCGATCATCAGGACCTCGTCGGAAGTTGTCGGGCCGGGACACAATTCGATCGTTCGCGGGCCGAATGGCCGTGAGATGTACTGCGTCTATCATCGCTGGACCGACGCTGGCCGCGTGATGGCGATCGACCGCATGGACATTGTCAGCCGGCGGATCTACGTTGTCGGGCCGACGACTACACAGCAACCTGTGCCCTTTGCGGCGCAGGACATTCCAGAGGACCTACCGTCGAGCTCTCTTATCGAATTCCTTGCAAAAACAAAAGGGAAGGTGCGTCTCTTGGGCGTGAGCGGAAACGAGCTGTGTTCTTTTAAGACTACCGCGACACGCGAGTACCGCATCGAGATCGATGGACGATGGCACGCGGTCGTAGCGGATGGTTGGGAGATCGTTGTATCGGGATATTTATCGCAGCGACCAGCGAAGCTCGATGCCGACGGCGAGAACGACCACGCTCGGATGACGCCGGGGTTTGAAGATCTCTTTGACCGAGAAGACATCGGCAAAAGTGATTGGCGGATCATCACCGGCACCGCGTGCGACGAGCGTGATAAGCAGCTATTCCTCACGGCGGGAGCCGCGACCGGAGGTATCGGACGGGAACAGCTCTTCGACGAGATCGAGTTTGTCGTCAACGCCCGCTGTGACACAACTGATGTCGGCTCGGCATTTGGTCTCGGGCTCTACGACACGATCGGCGAGCCCGCTCTGTCGTTGCTCATCTCTCGCGACGGGATCGACATGATCGGCGAATCTGAAGCCGCGTTTCCACTGCCGCCAAGTTGGGCGCTGACCGACTACCATTCGTATCGCGTCGTAACAAACGAGGGGAGAGCATACCTTTGGCTTGAGCAATATTTCCTGGGTGAGGTCAGGATCGCGAGCGGTCCGTACTGCCCGGCTGTGTTGGCCGAGAACACGAGCGTCGCCCTCGACATGGTCAGAGCGACGGGCATCTAGCGAGTGAATTTGAAAAACCTCCGACCAGAAATTAACATCTCTCTATTCAGCCGTTTTTCTCCGAGACGGCTTTCGCTTGTCTCACGCGAAAGATAGGTCAAATTTTGAGCAATTCACTGATAAAAACCGGGGCGGCGAGCGAATTTCTTTGGGCCGCCGGCATAGAGGACACATTCGTGCCGCAGGCGAAGAATGGTCAGCGTCCGCTCGACGAATACGAGCTGATGGGCCATTACGAGCACTGGCGCGAGGACCTCGACATCGGCCGCGAGCTGGGTCTCAACGCGTTTCGCTGGGGCGTGCCGTGGTACAAGGTCGAGCCGGAAAAGGGTATCTTTGACTGGTCGTGGACTGACCGCGTGATCCCGTATATGGTCGAGGAGCTAAAGATCACGCCGATCCTAGACCTGATGCATTACGGCACGCCCTTTTGGCTCAAGAGAGAGTTCGCAAATCCTGATTATCCGAAGCATGTAGAGGCGTACGCCGCCGCTTTCGCCGAGCGTTATAAAGGCATCGTTAAGTGGTACACGCCACTCAACGAGCCGATCATAAACTCGCTGATGTGCGGACTGCGCGGGCTGTGGCCACCGTATCTGAAGGGCGACGCCGGTTACATTCGCGTGATGCTGCAGCTCGCGCGCGGCATCATTCGCACGGTCAAGGCCATAAAAGCTATCGATCCCGAGACCGTGATGTTTCACGTCGAGGCGACGGGTATGACGCGCACCGCCCGCAAAGATCTCGAGAGCCTTGCGCGTGAAGAGAAGGACCGCGGGCACATTTGTTTTGACCTGATCTCGGGCCGCATTCAGGAGGACCATTCGCTTTTCTCGTGGCTCGTGCGAAACGGCGCGTCGCCCGATGCGCTCGACGAGATCACCGACAACGGTATCGAGCTTGACGTGCTCGGGCTGAACTTTTACCCGCAGTGGTCGACAAAGCTGCTGTACATCGATAACCGAGGCCGCCTCGCGTTTAAAGAGACAGAACCTGAGGGACTCGGATTCAAGGAGCTGATAACCGACCATTACGAGCGCTACAAAGTGCCGATAATGATCACCGAAACAAGCGCTGTCGGCAGCGATGAGATCCGCGAACGCTGGCTCGAATCATCGACCGCGATGATAAAGGATGTCCGGGCCGCGGGCGTGCCGGTGATCGGTTACACCTGGTTTCCGCTGTTCACGATGATCGATTGGCGTTATCGATTTGGTCAGGAGCCGCTCGAGAGTTATTACCTGGAGCTAGGTCTTTACAAGCTCAACCGCGACGGCGGGAAACGCTGGCTGGAGACGCCGATCGTCGATAAATTGAAAAAGAAGATAGCTGACCCTTCATCATCGATCGGCGATCTCGCGATGCCTCAGAGGACGATCTCGGAAGCTCCGTCGGCGGCCTCAAAAGCATAGATGTCAGGCTTGATGTCGAACGTGCCGCGGTAGATATCGGTGACGACCTTTCTAAACACTTCCTCAACGTCCTCCGAAATCAGATTGACCGTACAGCCCCCAAATCCGCCGCCCGTCATGCGTGCGCCATAGACGCCGTCGATCTCCTTTGCCGCGTCGACGAGCAGGTCGAGCTCCGGACAACTCACCTGATAGTCAAAGCGCAGGCTCTGGTGCGAGGCGAGCATTAATTCGCCCATTCGGTCTGCGTTGCCGACCTCAAGAGCCTGCGCGGCGGCGAGGACGCGTTGGTCCTCGGTCACGACATGCTTGCAGCGGCGATAGACGATCTCGGGAAGAGCTTCTCTAAAATGTTCCAACTCCTCGGGCGTCACGTCGCGCAAGGCGTCGATGTTGCCAAGCTCGCGACGTAGGATCTTTACGCCCAATTCACATTGCGCGCGTCGCTGGTTGTATTCGCTCGAGGCGAGCGAATGCTGCACCTTTGAATCGCAGACCAGAAACTTCGCACCTTTCAATGTACTCAATGGTTTCTGCTCGATCTCGCGGCTGCGGCAGTCTAGCAGCATTGCATGTGCTTTTTTACCGAATACGGCCGTGAATTGGTCCATTATTCCGGACCTCATACCCACGTATTCGTGCTCGGCTGATTGGGCGACGAGTGCAAGCTCCTCACGCTCATATTCAACGCCGGTAAGCGAAAGATACGCCAGACCGACGCTCGTCAGCAGCGCCGCCGATGACGATAGGCCGCCGCCCATCGGGACATCCGACGAGAAAACCAGGTCCATCCCGCGCGTCATCCGATACCGCTCAGCAAACAGACGAATGACGCCCTCGACATAATCACGCCACTCGCCCGTCTGCTTTTGAGGCTTGTCCGACAGCTTGAACGTCACGCTCTCGTCCACATCCAGAGCACGAGCGTTAATGGTATCGTCGTCGCGCAAAGCGGCGACCGTCACGCAATCCCGATCGAGCGCGAATGGCATTACAAACCCATCGTTGTAATCGGTATGTTCGCCGATCAGATTCACGCGTCCGGGTGAACGAAAGGCGCGCGGACTCGCGCTCGAGAGCTCTTGAAATTGTTCAACGATCGTCTCTATGCGGCCCATGTGACAGGTTCGACGAGCGCACGCAGCTCCGGGGCCTTTTCCTCGGGCAGCGTGTCGTTGATAAAAAAGCCGGCTCCGGCTTCGCTGCCGGCGAGATATTTGAGCTTCGTTGCTGTGCGCATCGGCGGATAAAACTCGATATGAAAATGATAATGTCCGTGGCCCTTGCCGTCACATGGCCGTTGATGCATGACCATCATGTACGGAAACGATACGTTGAACAGCCGGTCGAATGCGGCGAGCACCTGCTTGAGAATCTCCGCCAGGTCTTGCTGCTCAAATTCCTCGAGATCCGTGATGGCCTGCAGGTGGCGTTTCGGAGCAATGTGCGTCTCGTAGGGATATCTCGCAAAAAAAGGTATGTAAGCGGCAAAGCTGCGGTTTTGCGTCACGATCCGCTTGTCGAACTCGAGCTCTTTTTGAACGATGTCACAGAGCAGACAGCGTCCTTGATGTTTGTAGTATTTGCGACTGCGTCTTAGCTCCTTTTTCGGCACCGGCGGCACAAATGGGTACGCATAGATCTGCCCGTGCGGATGATGGAGGGTGACTCCGACAGCCTCGCCTTTGTTCTCAAAGATAAAGACGTACTTAATAAAGTCGTGTGACTCCAACTCGGCAAACCTGTTGCGCCAGACCTTGATGAGTTTATAGATACGCTCGACCGGCTCGGCAGCGAGTGTAGTGTTGTGGTTTGACGAATAGAGGACGACCTCGCAGATCCCACGTCCCGGCTCGACTTCGTATATATCGTTGGACTCGATCGCCGGCTCGGGCGGATCTTTTTTTAGACTAGGGAATCGATTCTCGAATGTGACGAGATCGTAGTTCGGCTCCGGCACCTCGGTAGGATGCTTTCCAGGTTTTGTCGGGCAGAGCGGGCAATAGTCGGCAGGCGGCAGAAAGGTCCTGTCCTGCCTCTGTGTAGCCGTCGCGAGCCATTCACCGAGCAGCGGATTGTACCTAAGCTCAGACATCTTTTTAGCCCCCCTCCTTACCAGAGAGGGGTGGCGGTTCCGACCCTGTCAGAACTGACGGGGTGGTTCTTTCGTTAGCAGTCGATGAGTCTTCCGTCCACGGATGCAGCCCCTCGCTGAGGTCATGTCCTCTATCATCCGTAAAAGTAAAGAACACCATATACCGTCCGTCCTCGAGCGTGATGCGTCGCTCGTGAAGGTCGATCACCGGCGTCTTTAACTGCTTTTCGTTCTCGGGCATCTCGCGGATAAAACAAGGGCGTTCTTATTCTGGATCATGTCCGGGGAGCAAATGTGTAACCTGCCTTACTCGTTGGGGTTCCGGCAACATCTGTCTTTACATTTTTCGTTGAATATCCGAATCCAGAACCGCATCTTTCTCGAAACTCAGACTAATGTACAGGATTTGCGCTTGCAAGAAATCGGTTTACGGCTATAATTCGTGTAGTCTCTCGTAAACATTAGCCTTCATCAGAGCAAGCAGTCCCGCATGTCTGCTGAAGAGCGCACTAGATAGTAAAGAGGTCAGGATGGGAACACCTTTTCTTTCGGAGATAAAGATCGTCTCTTTCAATTTTGCGCCAAAGGGCTGGGCGATGTGCAATGGGCAGATTCTGCCCATCAACCAAAACCAGGCGCTGTTTTCGCTGCTCGGCACGACGTACGGAGGTAATGGGCAAACGACGTTTGCTCTCCCAAATATAAGGGGCCGGGTGCCTCTCCATTTTGGTTCGAGCTTTATTCTCGGGCAGGTGGGCGGCGAGGCGAGTCACACGTTGATCCAGTCCGAGATGCCTGCGCATACGCATTTTCTTCAAGCTGGAAAAGTCGCAGCGACGACCGCGACCCTGAATGGCGGACTGCTCAGCGAAGCCCCCGGCGGCATTTATGGCAATTTTGCGAATTCGGTCGCGATCCTGCCCTCGACGATCACTAACGTCGGCGGCAGTCAACCGCACGAGAACAGGCAGCCTTATCTGGTTCTGAATTTCATCATCGCGTTGCAGGGCATATTCCCGTCCCGGAATTAGAGGAGAAGCACAATGTCACAACCTTACGTAGGTGAAATAAGAATGTTTGGCGGAAACTTTGCCCCCGCGGGATGGGCGTTTTGTAACGGTGCGGTCATGGCGATCTCCGAGAACGACGTGCTCTTCACGCTTATCGGCACGACATATGGCGGGGACGGTCAGGAAACATTCCAACTGCCGGACCTTCAAGGGCGGCTGCCGGTCCACCAGGGCACGGGGAACGACGGTATCACGTATACGATCGGAGAAAAGGCCGGGGTCGAGAGTGTTACGCTCACGACCCAGCAGATCCCGATCCATAACCATTCATTCCGGGCAACGCTAAATCCGCCGTCCGCGACCGACCCTACCAATCAGGTCATCGCCCAGTCGCTTCAGATTCAAATGTTTACGGAGGACGTCGCGAACAAGCAAATGAGCGCAAACGCTCTGCAGGCGACCGGGGGCAGTCAGCCGCACGAGAATTTGCAGCCATTTCTCTGCGTCAGCTTTATCATTTCGTTATTCGGCGTCTTTCCAACGCAGACCTAAGGAGCATATGGCAGATCAATTTGTAGCCGAGATCAGGATATTCCCTTTCAATTTTGCCCCTACGGGCTGGGCAATGTGCAATGGCCAATTGCTGCCTATCTCGCAGAACACCGCGCTTTTTTCGCTGCTCGGCACGACGTACGGCGGCGACGGAAAATCGACCTTCGCTCTGCCGAATATGCTCGATAGCGCACCGATGTTCTGGGGCCAGGGATCAGGACTGAGCCTGTACGACGAGGGCGAGGCAAGTGGTACTCAAAACGTCACGCTTCTACAAACTGAGATGCCGATCCACGACCATGTCGTTCAGGGAAACTTTAATCCGGGTGATGTTTCGACACCTTCTGCCGCAACTGCCTTAACAAACTCTAGCCCGGCAAATGCATACACGACCGGGAACCCAAGCCTTGCTCTTATGTCCCCGCAGGCGATCTCGGTTGCAGGCTCCAGTTTTCCGCACAACAACATGATGCCGTATCTGACGCTCAACTTCTGCATCGCCCTGCAAGGCATCTTTCCGCCGCGCGGTGCGCCTAATCCAGGAGCACCAACAAAGCGTGGGGCTAAGTCGTCGCCTATCGGAGTTGTGCGAGACGATAATTGACGGCTGCCTGGTGCAGCCTTTTTTCGTCCTGCAACCCTTAGGATTGATTGCCGATGGGGATTGAGTGTAGGATTATCTCGATTCAAGCAAAAAGGATCGAACCAGTTACAAATTAGGCGGGGGTTTATCTACCCGTGTCCCACTTTTTCAAGGAGTACCATATGCCGCGCAAAGCCGCACGTGTCCGCACCGCTGTTGTTTTCCTCACCTTGGCTTTTGTAGCCTTTGCCGCAATAAAGTTTGTCTCGTACGCGCAAAAGAGGTCGGCGCCCGCGGCGCCGACATCGGTGGCGGTCACGGATAGTATCGCCTTTGCTCCGGGCGGAGACGTCAATCTCAACACCAAGGCAAACCCGGGCGACAAGCTCGAGGGAACGATAACCGTCTCGGCTTCGGGCTCGGCAGCGACCGGCACAAAGGTCTCGATCCCGATATCGAGTCTCCTAACGCTCGACAACACGTTCGGGACGAACGGCATGATGGTCACCCCACTCGTGGCCAACGATACCTACGCGGCGACCGGCAATATCACGATCTCACAGCCGACGGGCGCCGGCTCTCTTTTATCGAATGACATCGATCCTGTGAGCGGGAACAACACCGGCCTGACCGCTACAGCCCAGACGATCTCTAGTGCAAGCTGCACGGGCGGCTGCTCCGGCAACGTCGTGATCAACGCGGACGGGAGTTTTACCTACGTATCTCCGCCAAACTTTACCGGCGCGGATACGTTTGTCTACACGGTCACGAGTTCGAATGGCGGTACTGCGACTGGTACCGCCACCGTCAACGTCGCGGACCGGATCGTATTTGTCAGCGCCGCTGGTGGCGGTAACTGCCGTCCAGCAACCCCGTGCTCGCTCGCAACCGCCGATGCACTTGCTGCCCCGACCACCGGAAAGGACCTCGTGTTCGTCCTCAGCGGTACCTATAGCACGGCGGCGTTCACGATGAATGCCAGCCAGAATCTCGTAGGACAAGGAGTTAGTCTCGCTCAGGCATTGACCGATGCAGGCATCACGCTCGCTACGAACAGCATCAATCCGTCGCCGAGCTTCACAGCGAGCACGAGCCCGATTCTTAATAATGGAGCAACGATCATCACGCTTAGCACAAACAACCTTGTCGAGCGGTTCGCGCTCAATCCGTCGGGTGCCGCGGCTCCCGCCGGCATACTCGGTAATGCGATAGCGAGCGGCACGAGCACGATACGTGATCTCAGCTCGACAGCAACGACGTCCGCAAGGGCCATTAGCCTTACAAGCAATACCGGCGCGACCTTTAATCTCAGCGGGATCACGCTCGCCGCGGGGTCCATAGCGCTTAATGCCACGGGCGGCGGTACCATCAACATTTCCAACAGTAACGCGTCGAGCATCAATGCCTCAGGTCAGGCGATAAACGCGAATGGCGTGACACTCGCAGCGACCTTCACGAGCGTAACCGCATCGGGCGGGACGAACGGCATTGCCCTTACTAATGTTGCGGGTACGTCCAATTTCGGGACTGGTTCTCTCAGCGGTTCGTCGGGGGTCGAATTCCTGGTCAGCGGAGGCAACCCGTCGCTTGCGTACGGCGGAACCATTACGCAGACAACAGGAGCGCACGCCATCGACATACAGAGCACGACGGGCGGTGGAGCAGCTTTCAGCGGCGCCATTACTTCTAACAATGGCACCGGACAGGGTATTTTTCTCAACAGCAACAACGCTGCAAGTACCTTCAGCTTCACGGGCGGTGTGGCGATCTCGACAGGTGTTAATCCAGGGTTTACGGCGACCAGCAGCGGTACGGTATCCGCCACGCAAAACAATACGACGATCGTAAATACACTTGCCACTACAACCGGGACGGCGCTAAATGTAGCAAATACGACCATTGCTGCGAGTGGGTTGGTATTTCGCAGTATCTCTGCAAACGGCGGAGCTAATGGCATCGTCCTTAACACAACGGGTGCCGTCGGTGGTTTGACTGTCACGGGCAACGGCGGCCTGTGTGACAGCGCTCATGTTGGAGCTTCTGACTGCACTGGCGGATCCATCCAAAGCACGAGCGGCAGCGGTGTCGATCTGCGCAGTACTAACAGCGCGTCTCTGACTTTGATGCATATATTCAACAATGCATCCAGCGCCTCGACCTTCTGCGCCACCGATCTGATCGGCGGCAATAATCTCGGATGCCTGGCAAACGTTTATCTCCAAACCATCAGCGGCGTGACGCTCGACAAGATGGTGATCACCGGCTCGAAGCAACAGGGCATTAACGGCAACAACATTACCGGTTTTACGTTGACCAACTCGGATGTTAAGAGCAATGGAACTGGCGGATTCTCAGCCGACGGCGGTATCACGATACAAAGCTTGAAAGGCACGGCAACCGTAAACAACGACAATCTGATCGACAACAATGCACGGCAGATGTACGTTGCCAATATTGGCTCCGAAACCCTCACACTCAACACGGCCTCGACATCTTACAGTAGGACCGTCGACGGCGGGTCCGCGACCGGCCAGGGATTATTACTGGATCTGTATGGCACGTCAAATACCACATTTACCGGCAACTTGCTGACTTTCAGTCACAGTCAGGGGCTGACGCAGGCCAATGCCTTCCAATTGAATATCAATGCAAATGCGACGATGCCTGCGAGCAGTATCTCAAACAGCACGTTTGACCTTCAGGCAGCGGGCATCGACGTCACATCGGGCAGCAACGGAGCGGTCACGTTCAACTCGCTCAACAACACGATCAACCACAACGCGATTCAAGGGATCATCTACGGATTCCTCGGAGCGGCCGGCAATGGATCTCTGACGGGCACGATCCAGGGCAATCAGATCGGTAACACCGCCATCGGCTGTATCACGGCCGGTTCAAGCTGCGCCGGGATCTCTATTAACTCCGGCAACGGGTGGTTTGGTCAGATGCACCTGTTGGTGGACAACAACATCGTCCGCCAGGTCACAGGCGGAATTCTGCTTACTATCGACGGCTCTGCCTCTGCTGGCACTGCACCAACGGCAGCCGTTAAGATCACCCGAAACACGGTCAATACGCCTTTGTCCGGCGCGGCTGACGTGGCGATACGTGTTACCGGCGGGACCACGTCCGCAAACCCGAATCTGCATGGATGTTGGGACGTCGGCGGGACGGGAGTTCAAAACACGGTTTCCGGCAACTGGGCCTTGGGCGGTGCCGATGCCGGCGTCCAGTTCCGCCAGCGCTTCACCGGGAATGCCTCATGGGTCATGCCAGGCTACGGTGGCTCGAGCACGGATGACACCGCCGTCCAAAATTATGTAAATGGCCGTAACTTTATCACGGCGCCGGTGGGTCCGCCGGCAGGCGTACAAACCCTCGCTACACACTCTGGCGTCACACCCTATGCTGGAGGATCGTGCGCTACACCGAGCGCGCCGATGTCCGGATTTGCAGATGTGATCGGCAGGTCCGGCGCCAACTATCGGGGGATTGCGGATCCTGCGATCGACGAGGACATTGCCAGCTTGATCGAATCCAGCCTGAATGCCGGGGTCAAACCGTCCTCGCCTGCAGATCTTGGCACTAAGGCTGAGATCGCGCTGGCCGAGCCCGTGGAGAATGTCCTCGGTGGCATCGCGCAAGCTGAGGTGATCAACGCACCACGCCAACAGACGACTGAAGAGCAGCCTTCGCTGATCACTGAGCTTTATAACAAACTGACGTCCTCGGTCGAGCCGACAGCTTATGCTCAGGAGACGAATACTCCTGATGCGCCGTCGGCGACCGTGACGGTGGATGGTGGTGGCGCCGGATTCACGATTCCGGCGGGCGCATCGATCACGATCAAGTATCGTGCGACAGTAAACAATGCACCGCCGAGCGGCTTTGCCTCCGGCGTGGACACGATCGATAATCAGGCGACCGCGACGGGCAGTTTTGGTACTGTCACAAGCAGTCCTATCACATCCCTTGCACTCGACGCGGCACCGGACCTCTCGGTCACGTCTTCGGATAGCGTGACGACTACACAGCCGGGTGCGACGAACAGCTACACTCTCACTTACTCGAATGGCCTCGGCAGTGCTGCAAACAACCTGCAGCAGGCAGCAGGAGCAACCGTTTCGGCAACCATTCCGGCGAACACGACATTCAACGCAGGAGCGAGCTCGGGAGGAGGCGGCTGGACGTGTGCTCCAAACAACAATGCCGGCTCGGTCTGTACAAATAACATTACGGGTCCGATCGCGGTCAACACGGCGGCGGCCATCGGTACATTGACCTTTGCTGTCGACGTCGCACAGCTCCCGCCCGCGGCTACGACTAAGATCGACCTTGTGACAGCGTCGATCGCGGAGAATCCGGCCAACTTTAACGGCACGGACCTCAACACCGCCAATAACGCCGCCGCCACCGACTCCGACAACATCATCGGCGTCTGGAACGGCACGGGCACGAATTGGACGGCAACCGGGAGCTGGAGCAACGGCGTGGTTCCGACCACACAGAATGTCGCGATACCGCCCGACGCCACAAATGCGCCGAGCATCCCGGCTGCTACTGCCATCACCGAGTCCAAGGTGTTCCTTGCCAAGGATCTCACGATCGGCGCGGGCTCGACGCTGACCGCGACAAGCACGTTCTCGCTCGGTGCAAACAAGGTCCTGGGTACAGGCACACTGATCATCGACAATGGTGCGACGATCACGCGGACTACAGGCCAGGTCAACTGTCCGCTGCAAAAGAACTTCTCGGGCGGTGCAATTGCCGAGGGCTTTGCTGATCCGAATAGTGCTGATGCGCTGGCGGCGATATTCACATTCCCTGTGGGAACGGCGGCAGGATACTTCCCTGTGGATGTGACGCCGACGGGGCTGTCGAC
>Ga0068853_100002900_pt1 | contig 13025 bp, 9 predicted proteins | sample KBSCornC32_FD_65655 | JGI IMG/M metagenome (GOLD analysis project Ga0068853, IMG submission 65655) | Corn rhizosphere microbial communities from Kellogg Biological Station, Michigan, USA - KBS Corn C3-2 | ecosystem: Host-associated > Plants > Roots > Rhizosphere > Soil ... | reverse complement strand
CTGGTTGATTTTATGGTTGATCAATTTTTTGTGTAGTTCAGCATCCATCTGATGCCATATCTGTCGGTTAGCTCTCCGTAAATACCGCCCCAGAAGGACTGGTGTGGTGGCATCACGACAAGGCCGCCGGAGGAAAGTCTGTCAAAACATTTGTTGAGTTCTTCGTTGCTGCTGCAGTGCAGGCACAGCGCTATCGAATTACCCTGTTTGAGGCGGGCGCCCATCATGTCGGAGCCCATGACGATGGTGATGCCGTCTTTTGTCAGCTTCCCGTGCAGGATATTGGCGCCCGCATCGGAGGGCATCTGAGCCCCCATGGGCGATTCGCCGACCTTTTGCATGTTGAGCTCGCCGCCCAGGCACTGCTGGTAGAAGGTCAGTGCTTCCCGGCACTGGCCGCTGAAATGGAGGTAAGCGATCAGTTGTGTCATCATTATCAGTTTTGGTTCGGGGTTTGTTGTGGGACGAGGCGGACCATGCAGCGAACGTCCTTTTCGCTGAGGTACATCTCCACGCCTGCGCCCTGGGGGTCGATACGCGGGTCGGCGGTCAGTTCGCGGAAGGCCCTGCCAAAAACGGAGGTATCGGCCATGAAGTCGTGGAGGACGATGCTGATATAGTCGCCTTTCTTTACGACAAAAGTTTCAGCGCCGAATTTTTCCGTCTCGCCGGGGTAGGCTTCCTCGACGCAGGCTTTATAGATGATGCCGCCCTTGCTGTCCATCCAGGATATGCCGAAAAACTGACGCCCTCCGGCAGGTGGAACGAGGGAATGCAGTTTCTGGTAGGCTGCGGCTACCCCGTCAGGGAAGGTGGCGGCCGGAATGCAGAGCAGCTTGATGTCGTGGTCGAGTTTGTATGGTTCCATAGCTGGGTTATTTTGACAGATCAAAGCTAGCTCGCATTTGCCTTATGGGCGGGGCGGTAATCCGTCAATGTGAGGGGTTGTTTACGACAGTAAATGGGGTTATCTTTATGATCCAGGCGGCCCGTTGGACGGCGCCCGGCCACAACCATTAAAAACGCTCGCACCATGAAGAATATCGCCATCCTTGTCCCTGAAACTGCCGTCGTGGAGGCGGTAGCCGATCCCCGTTATCTTTTCACAGCCCTCAACGAATTTCTAAAAAGCCAGGAACGCGAACCCCTGTTCAACGTACAACTGGTAGGCCTGACACCGGAAGTCAGACTGAACGATGGCATATTCTCCATCCATGTCGACGCCGTGCTGAAGATGGCAAGAAAACCCGACCTGATCATCGTCCCTGCCGTCAGCGGAAACATGGAACATGCGGTTAGGCTGAATAAAGATTTCCTGCCCTGGATCGTCAATCACTATAAAGAAGGCACCGAGGTGGCGAGTCTTTGTCTCGGAGCGTTCATTCTCGCGGCGACGGGGCTGCTCGACGGCAAACCCTGCTCGACACACTGGCTGTTTGCGAACCAGTTCAGGACCATGTATCCCGACGTCGAACTCTGTGATGACAAGATCGTCACCGAACACAACGGTCTTTACACCAGCGGGGGCGCCAACTCCTACTGGAACCTGCTGCTCTATCTCACGGAAAAATATGCCGGGCGAGAAATGGCCATTCTTGCGTCCAAATTCTTTGTACTGGATATCGACCGCAACAGTCAGTCTCCCTTCAGCATCTTCAAGGGGCAGAAAGTGCACAACGACACGGACATCGTAAAAGTGCAGGAGTTCATCGAGACCAACTACCAGGAAAAGATCACCGTCGACGAGCTCTGCGAGAAATTCGGGATAGCGCGCCGCACGTTCGAAAGAAGATTCAAGAAGGCCACCAACAATACGGTACTCGAATACTGGCAGCGCGTCAAGATCGAAGCCGCCAAGCGGCAGCTCGAGCTGAGCCGTAAGACGATCGGCGAGGTCATGTATGAGGTGGGTTACAACGATACAAAGGCCTTCCGGGACATATTCAAAAAGGTCACCTCTATGTCGCCTGTGGATTACAGGAATAAATACAATAAGGAAGCATTCAATTAGGTCTTTTGGTGGGGGTGGACAAATTCGTAAATTTGCACGCTAAAATCAACTTTACCGCGCTTTGTTGCCTCCCTCCACCCTGCATGACGAAAAGGTTCTCTTACAACAAATAGCTCACGGGGATGAGGCTGCCTTCTCCACGTTGTTCTATGCTTACTACGGGAGCCTTCATCCCTTTATAATGAAGCTGACGCGTTCGGCGGAGGACACGGAAGAGGTCATACAGGAGACTTTTCTTCGTCTCTGGCTGAGCCGGGACCGGCTGCTGGAGGTGGAGACCCCCCAGGCCTGGATACATACGGTCGCGGTCAACGAGTGTTATAAGTATCTGAAGAAAAGGAGCAGCCGGAAGGACGGGCTCGCCGGTCTGAGGACGGCCAGCCCCGGGGATGGGGAGGAGACGCTGCACGCCGTACAGCTGAAGGAAGTAAGACAACTGGTGACGGAGGCCGTGAACCGCCTGCCGCATCGGCGCCGGCGTATATTCCAGATGAGCCGGGACGAAGGCATGACGATACCGGAGATCGCTGAAGTGCTGAGGATATCTCCAAACACTGTAAAAAATACGCTGGTTACTTCTCTGAGGAAGATCAGGGAATATTTGGCCGCCAAGGGGCATGGGATTTAGGAGAGGCCTGTTTCGACGGTTCACATCCTGGCCTTCCGCGGTTCACCCCGCCTTCCGGGGTTCACACACCCCACCTTCCGCGGTTCACGCCCCAGGCTGCCGGCCAGACCCAAAAAATATTTTTCCCCCCGATAGTCCTGATCGTCGTTCCGGTGTTCTTATATACCGGAGGACTTCTATGCAATCTCAACACATTCTTTATCTGCTGGAGCGACATCTGGCGGGACAATTGACGGAATCACAACGGAACGAGCTGGATGAAATAATGCAAAATAATGACTACGAGGATGTTGTGAAAGAATGTCTGTTGCTGCTCATGGAAAGGGCGAACGAAGGAGCACAGTCCGGCGGGGACCTGATCCTCCAAAATATACTGTCGGTCGACAAGACGGCCGACCAGCCTGTGGAGACCCGCGGGGGAGTACTGTTCTTTTGGCGTCGCCCCATGGTGAGGAGGTTTGCTGCGGCCGCGGTGATTTTGGCAGCCGTAGCCGGAACCTGGTTCTTCCTTCGTGAGCATAGGGCCGGTCCTGCGGTAGCCACCGTAACCCCAAAAGCCACAACCATCAAACCCGGTACTAACCGGGCAGTGCTTACACTGGCCAACGGACAGCAGATCGTTCTGGACGACGCGCACAATGGAGTGCTGGGCCAGCAGGGTAAGACCAGCGTAATTAAACTGGACAGCGGCCAACTCGCTTACGCCGACGCGGGTGGAACCGCAGCCAATACGGGAACCGCCGCGAACCCCGGAAACTCCGGAGCCACCGGACACCCCGGAAATCCCGGAAACCCAGGAGCCACTGGAAACTCCGGAAATCCCGGAAACCCAGGAGCCACCGGAAACTCGGCTATCCTGTTCAATACCATCGCCACACCTCGCGGGGGACAATACCAGGTGACCCTGCCGGACCACACCAAAGTCTGGCTGAACGCCGAAAGCTCACTTCGCTTCCCGACCGCTTTCACGGACAAACAACGGACGGTAGAACTGACGGGCGAAGCCTACTTCGAGGTCGCGCCCAACAAAAACCAACCTTTTTTGGTAAAAGCAGGCAGCACCGAGACCCGCGTCCTCGGTACCCAGTTCAATGTTATGGCTTATGGGGACGAAGGACCCGTGAGAACGACGCTGATCGAGGGTTCTGTCCGGATGGGACAGGGACAGGCGAACGCACTGCTGGTACCCGGTCAGCAGGGACAGTGGGACGCCACTAACGGCAAAATGGCGACCCGGATGGTCAATACCCGGCAGGTCACGGCCTGGAAAGATGGGTATTACTATTTCGATCGTACATCGGTGCAGAGCGTCATGCGGCAGATCGCCCGCTGGTATGACGTACAGATCGTTTACCAGGGACAGGCGCCCCGCGACGAGATCGTGGGAAAAATACCCCGGACGGCCGACGTATCGGAGGTCCTGCATGTCATGGAACTCATCGGCATCCGGTTCCGGATCGAGGGCCGGACGATCACCGTACTGACCTAAAAGGCCGCGAGCCCGCGAGACTGCGAGACCCGCAAACCCGCGAGCCCGCGAAACCCGCAAACCCGCGAACCCGCGAAACCGCGAGACCCGCAACCCGCGAAACCGCGAAACCGCGAGACTGCGAGACTGCGAGACTGCGAGACCCGCGACAACCCGCGAACCCGCTAAACCATAGATTGCTTAAACATATAAAAACCATTGCGATATGAAAACCTAAACACCTTTCTCAATTCCTCTCATAAAAAAAGCCGGAAGTGCTACCAACACTCCCGGCGAATAACCTGGCTGTGACCAGGGAGAGGGTCCCGAAAAACACGTCAGAGTAACGACTATTTCACGGTTCTAAAACCCAATCTTAACAAAGTTATGAATTCTCCGATCTTCTGCTCCCCATTATATAATGGGCGGCAGACGCCTGCCCCACAACGCGGGTTGTTTGCTAAAACGTTTTTGATTATGAGGTTGACCACCTTTCTATTGTTAGCCACCGCCCTGCAGATATCCGCCACGGGCCTCTCCCAGAAAATATCCATTTCCGGGAAGAACATGTCCCTGGAGAAGGTGTTCTCCAGCATCGAGAAACAGAGCAACTACTCTTTTCTCTATAGATACAACGACCTCCAGAACACAAGGCCCGTGGATATCAATCAGAAGAATGCAGACATCCGGGACGTTCTCGACGCCTGTCTGAGAGAACAGCACCTGGCCTACACCATCGAGAACAACATCATCGCCATCCGCGTCGCGGCCGCCGCGGCAAAAACTCCGGCAACGGCGCCGGCAGCCGAGCAGCCACCGGCGGTAGTCAGCGGCACCGTTATGAACGAAAAGGGCGAGCCCCTTGCCGGCGTTACCATCCTGGTAAAAGGCACCCAGCGCCAGGCGCTGTCCAACGACAAGGGTGAGTTCAGGATCCAGGCCGACGACAACGAGACCCTCGTCTTCACCTATGTCGGATACGCCACCAAAGAAGCCCGGGTCGTGACGGGGCAGCCCATGCAAATAAGCCTCACCATCGCCCAGGCCACGCTGAACGATATCGTCATCACCGCACTCGGTATCCGCAGAAGCGAGAAATCGCTGACCTATGCGACCCAGCAGGTGAAAGGCGAAGACCTGACGACGGTAAAGACCGACAATCTGATGAACGCCCTCAACGGCAAGGTCGCGGGTCTTACGATCAGCCCCAGCGCCTCGGGCGTGGGCGGGTCCGCAAAGGTGATCCTTCGCGGCAGCCGCAGCGCCAACGGGAACAACCAGCCCCTGTATGTCATCGACGGTATTCCCATCTCCAACGGAGCTAACGGCAATGCCCAGCCCGGCGGTACATTCGGCGGCACGCCCGACGGCGGCGACGGTATCTCCAATCTGAATCCGGAGGATATCGCCAGCATCTCCGTCCTTGAAGGCGCCAGCGCCGCCGCCCTTTACGGCAGCCAGGCACAGAACGGCGTCATCCTGATCACCACAAAGAAGGGCAGGGCCGGTCAAACACAGATCAACTTCACGTCGTCCGCGTTTGCCGAAAGCCTCGCCTACAAGCCGCAGTTCCAGAACTCCTACGGCCGGACCACACCCACGGCGACGGACAGCTGGGGAGCGGCCAACACCGGCGGTAGCCAGGACAACCTGAAGGACTTCTTCCGGACCGGGACCAATTTCACCAACGCCCTCAGCGTCAGCGGCGGCGGCCCCAACGCACAGACCTATTTCTCCTACGCCAATACACTGGCGGGCGGGGTCCAGCCGAATAACAAGCTGCAGCGTCACAACTTCACGCTTAGAGAGACGGCCCGGCTGCTGCACGACAAGCTGACCGTCGATGGAAGTGTTAGCTATATCACCCAAAAGATCAACAACAGCCCGGCACTCGGTATCTACCAGAACGCGCTGACCGGTCTTTACCTTTTCCCGAGAGGAATGGGCATCCAGCCCTATAAGGACCACTACCTGAATGCGGACAGCACGGGCTTTGCCCGTCAGAACTGGCCCTTCCAGGACGGTCTTTACCAGCAGAACCCCTGGTGGGTCCTGAACCAGCAGCCCAGCGTCGCCAACCGCAACCGCATCCTCTTCCAGGGAAGCCTGCGTTACGAGATCGCTTCCTGGCTGAATGTCCAGGTGCGCGGCAACGTCGACCATATCGCCGACGACTACGAATCCGACCTGTACTCCGGAACCAACGGTCTCTATAACAGCAACGGCCGCGGTCATATGACGATCAACAACCAGACCTCCGAACAGAAGTACGGTGACGCCATCATCAACTTCAATATCCCCAGCCACTCGGCGGTAAGGGTCAACGGTCTGGTGGGTACGAGCATCACCGACTACAAGAACAAGGGTATCTACCTGCAGGGCGACCTGTCCACTCCGGACTTCTTCACCGCCGGGAATATCATCGCCGCTCTTCCGGGTCTGACCACGGTGACGACGAGCCCCGCTACACAGAACATTCCGGCAAACGGGATCAACAGCGTTTTTCCCGTACACAACCAGATACAGTCCGTCTTTGGCAACGTGGACGTCTCCTGGAACGACTGGGCTTACCTGACCGTCACCGGCAGGAACGACTGGTCCTCCAACCTTTCCTTTACACCCAACGAGTCGTTCTTTTATCCTTCTGTGGGTCTGTCCGTGATCCTGTCACAGCTGCTGCACCTGCCTTCCTTTGTCAACTACGGCAAGGTCCGCGGCACATATGCAGAGGTCGGTAATACCGTTCCCGCCTACCTCACCCAGGTGCAGAACACCCAGAACTCATCCGGTCAGCTGGTCTTCAATACGGCCAACGCTTTCCGTACGCTCAAGCCGGAAAAGACGAAGTCCGTCGAGCTCGGTACCGAATGGCGCATGTTCGACAACCGGCTGAACCTGAGCTTTACCTGGTATAAGACGAATACCCGCAACCAGTACTTCCCGATACAGCCCGTCACGGCATCCCTGTTCTCCACGGGTTATGTCAACGCCGGGAATATCCAGAATACCGGTATCGAGTTTACCATCGGATACGCCGTCATCCGCGAACGCAACTTCACCTGGAACACCTCGTTCAACGGGGCGCTCAACAGGAACAAGATCCTCGACGTGGACAGCCGCGACAGCATCAATACCTTCCAGCTGACGCAGAGCGGGAACAACGCCTACGAGTCACACATCACGAAGGGCGGCCAGTTCGGCGATATCTACGGTTATGCGCTGCAGAAAGACGCACAGGGCCGGATACTCTTCAGCGGCAGCGGTACTGCTTCCGATCCCTATATTCCGAAGAGCAACGGCACTTTCAGTCTGATCGGCAACCCCAGCCCCAGGTATCAGCTGGGATGGCGCAACGACTTTACCTATAAGAAATGGACGATGGGCTTCCTGGTCGACGGCAAGTTCGGCGGACACGTTCTGTCCCTGACCCAGGCCATCCTGGACCAGTACGGCGTGTCGAAAGAGACAGGCGACGCACGGAATGCCGGAGGCGTGAAGGTCAATGGCGTCGACGGTACGGGCAAGCTGGTCTCTACGGTCGATCCCAAGTCCTGGTACGAGGCTATCGGCGGCCGCAACGGCATCTCCGGAGAGTACATCTACAGCGCTACGGTTGTCCGTCTGCGTGAAGCCTCCATCGGATATACGCTCCCCATACCGGACGGTTTCTTCAAATCCATCAGGGTATCCGCGGTAGGTCGTAACCTGGTGTACTTCTCGAAGAAGGCGCCTTTCGATCCTGAGCTGACCCTGTCCACGGGCAATGGCTTGTCCGGTGTGGATGTTTTCAATCAGCCTGCAACACGGAATTTCGGTTTAAGCATCAATGCAATTTTCTAACGTTCCAAGCACAATCATGAAAAAATATATTTCCATTCGTACTGCCGCACTGCTTGCCGTCACGGCGATTGCCGGCAGCAGCTGTACGAAGAATTTTGAATCCTACAATACGAATCCGACTTCGCTCACTAACAGTCAGTCGCTGGCCATCATCAATTCCGCCTACGGTCCCCTGGAGCAGGAGATCTATCATAACTACCAGGTCGCGCAAAATCTCAGCGCGGATGGTTTTGCGGGCTACCTGATGTCGCCGACGCCGTTCAAGGCCTCCTACGACCTCAACTATGGCCTGGTCGATGGATGGGACCGCAATGGTTTTGTAGACCAGTACAACTATATCATGGCCCCGGTGTCCAAGATCGCGGCAGCGGGCGCGCGTACTGCCCGGCCCGAGCTGTGGGCGGTGGCGCTGGCGATACAGGTGGATGCTATGAACAGGGTCACCGACCGTTTTGGCCCGATCCCCTACAGCAAGGCGGGGACTTCGCTGACGGCCATCCCTTATGACGCACAGAAGGACGTGTACGATCTGTTCTTCAGCCAGCTGGATACCGCGGCTGCCAATCTGAGCGCGTATATCGCTGCCCACCCGAACGATACGACGTCGCTCGGCGCGAACGACCTGGTCTACCAGGGGCATATGGACAAATGGCTGAAGTTCGTCAATTCCCTGCGTCTCCGGCTCGCCATGCGCATCGTAAAGGCCGACGCCACTACCGCGCAGGCCCAGGCCGTGAAGGCGATGACGGCTACCGGTGGTCTGATGTCTACGCCCGCCGACGACGCGAAGTTCCAGCAGTCGGGCGGTCGCAACAACGATATCTGGATCGTGGCCTTCCAGTACCAGGGCGACTGCCGTCTCAATGCGGCGATCGCTACCTATATGAACGGCTACAACGACCCGCGTCTGCCGAAATATGCTTCTCCCGCGACGGACCCGGCGGTAGTTTCCGCTGTAGGCTCCGGCAAGTATGTGGGCATCCGCATCGGTATCAGCATCGCTGCGAAAGCGGACTATGTCAACTACGCGGGCCCCAATACCGACCAGACCTTTACGCAGACCGCGCCGCAGACGCTGATGACGGCCGCAGAGAGCTGGTTCCTGAAGGCGGAGGCCGCGGTGCGCGGGTGGAATGGCGCAGGCGACGCGAAGACCGACTATGAGACCGGTATCAATACTTCCTTCCAACAGTGGGGGGTATCCGCCGGCGGCTATCTCTCCGACGCTACGAGCACGGAGACGGCCTATTCAGATCCGAAGAATCCGGCCAACAACTCACCGGCTCTGTCGACGATCACCATCCAGTGGGACCCGGCGGCGGCCGACGAGACGAAACTCGAGCGGATCATCACCCAAAAATGGATCGCGATGTTCCCCGACGGACAGGAAGGCTGGGCCGACTATCGTCGTACCGGTTATCCGCGACTGTTCCCCGTGGTCAACAACACCAGCGGAGGCACGATCAGCACGGCCACGCAGATACGCCGTCTGGCTTATCCGCAGAGCGAGTATACCTCGAACGGCGCGGCCGTCCAGAGCGCGGTGCAGAGCCTGCTGAACGGACCCGACAACGGCGGGACCCGGCTCTGGTGGGACGTGAATAAAGGGAATTTCTAAGACTAAGGGAGATCCAACTATAAAAAGGGTCCTTACTTTTTACCGGGTAGGGGCCCTTTTTTTATGTCAGGTAGTATCGATCTTCTTCGCCTTCGGGGTCGGCATTCAGCGGCCGCTCGTCCATCTCGAGCAGCGAGTTCTCGAAATTGCGGCACATCGCATCGAGCGCCAGATCATTGGGCGCCGTACCGAAAGGGTCTTCCAGTTCATCGGCGATGGCCTCCAGCGCCACATAAGTATAGGCGATAAAAGTGACGACAACAGGTGTCACCCAGCCCAGGCTTTCGACGAGGCCGAAGGGCAGCATGAAACAGTAGACATAGACGGTCCTGTGCAGCAGGACGCTATAGGAATAGGGCAGGGGAGTGGACGCGATCCGTTCGCAGCCGCCGATGATATCAGACAGCTGGTTGAGCAGCTGGTCAAAGGACTGCTGACGGATGGAGTCGATATTCCCGCACTGTTTGACCGACTGGACCCAGTAGCTGAGGGTCTTTAGTAAGAAGACGGGTTTCCAGCGCGCGGCTTTCGCGCGGGCGGCCAGCGTCGCGGGAAGGAGACGATCGAGGTCTGCGTCGGGGTCGGTCTGGCGCAGCTGGTGTTTGAGCGAGAAGGCCAGGGCGATAAGACAGTTGACAAAAGGAGTAGGCTGGCTGGGCTGGTCGACGAGGGTATGCGCCTGGCGGGTCAGCGACCGGCCCGTGTTGAGAAGGCCGCCCCAGAGACGACGGGCTTCCCAGAACCGCTCGTAGCTGGCGCTGTTGCGGAAGCCGAGGAAGAGGGCGAGTGCGATACCGAAAAGAGTAAAGGGGGCCGGGTTCATATGGATATCCCACCTGGCGAGGGTGTCCTCGTAGTAGACGACGGCGATGGAGACGATCAGCAGCAGGACCAGACGCGGCAGGAGGCGCGGCAGCACGGAGCCCCGCCAGATAAATAGCATCAGGAACCAGTGTTCTTTCTTCCGGATGATCATACAGGTAAATATCGTGAAAATTTTGGAGAGGCGAACGGCTTTCACGATCCCTTCAATGCCGTGGCGACGGTCACCTATACCGGGGGGGTAGCCGTAGCGATGGGGTTGCACGAGTAGACGACGGATAGTATATTGTGGGAAATTACCCCTACTGAGATGAAGGCCCTGATACTGGCTGGACTGACCCTGACATATACTTCTTTTGTTTGCGGACAGGTCAGTCTCCCGCAGGCGATCACTATTTCGGGCGGCGTTTGCATAAACAGCCAGCTGACGGTGACCACCCCGGTTCCGGCGCAGGAGATCGACTGGACGCTCAACGGGACGACGGTCGTGCAGCGGCAGCAGGCGACTCTACAGACTTCGGCTACCACCATCGCGGGAGGGACCACAGGATCGGGCCCCATTCAATTGTCGGCTCCCGACCGGTTGTTCGTAGACGATAACGGAGACGTATATATCCCCGATCTCGGCAATAACAGGGTCGTCAAATGGGCTGCCGGCTCGGGTACGGGCGTCGTCGTAGCCGGCGGTAACGGGACGGGGAGCGCAGCGAATCAGTTCAATCGCCCTACCAGCGTATTCGTCGACCGCCAGGGGAACATTTATATCGCAGACCAGAGCAATAACCGTGTCCAGAAATGGGCTCCGGGCGCCGCTGCAGGCGTGACCGTCGCCGGTCTCAGTGGCGAGCTCAGCGGTCCGACCGACGTTTTTATCGACGCACAGGGCGCACTTTATGTCAGCAGTCAGTATTCCAATACCGTGTATAAATATCCTCCCGGATCGACCACGCCGGCCATCGTTGCAACCGGCAACGGAATGTCCTCTCCCACGGGCATCTTTGTCGATGCGAACGGAAACCTCTACGTATGCGACACCGACTACAGCCGCATCCTGAAATGGACTCCCGGCGCGACTACAGCCACCGTCGTTGTGGGCTCGGCCGGGGCCGGCAATGGCGCCAACCAGATCGCCAATCCACTGGATATTTATGTGGACTGCGCGGGGAATCTCTATATCGCCGACTACAGCAATAACAGGGTGCAGAAATGGGCTCCCGGCGCTACTTTCGGAACGACGGTTCTTGGGACGGGAACCCCCGGCTCTGCTGCAAACCAGCTCAACACCCCGGCCAGCGTTTTTCTGGACGGCAACTACAATATCTATGTGTCCGACTTCGGTAATAACAGGGTGCAGGAAGTCTCTTATTCCGTCAACCGCAGTTATACTCCGACGGCGGCCGGCGTTTATACGGCAACCGTCAATACCGGTTGTGGCACTATTACCTCGAATGCCGTGACTATCGGCGCCGGACAGACGCCGCAGGTGCAGATATCGGCCAGCTCGACATTCGCGTGCAACGGGTCGCCGGTGGTTTTTACGGCCACGCCGACCAACGGAGGTGCCAGTCCCTCCTACCAGTGGAAGAGGAATGGCGTCCTGGCCGGAACCAACTCCGCTACCTATACCGACCCTTCGCCGGTAAAAGGCGAGGTCGTCAGCTGTACGATAACTTCGTCCGATCCCTGCGTGGGCACGCCGACGGGCATCAGTAATGATATCGTTCTGACAGAAGTCCTTCCGCCCAGTCTGGGGGCTAATCTTACGGTTTGTCCGGGAGCGACGGTGCGGATCAGCGCCGGTCCGGGTTATTCGACCTATCTCTGGCAGGACGGCTCCGCCGACAGCATTTTCACCGCCGCCGGGCCTGGCGTCTACTACGTGGACGTGACCGACTATTGCCATGGACAATTCTCGGATACCCTGACCATCGGGCTCTACCCCACGCTGACGGGTTTTCTTCCGGCGGATACCGCTATTTGCAGCTATGACGATCTGATACTGAGCTCGTCCACCGCATTTAATTCATTCAACTGGAGCGACGGCTCGGCAGGGGCCACGGTAACGGTCAGCCACGAGGGCTGGTACTGGCTGCAGGGTATTGACGGGAATGGCTGTCTGGATACAGACTCCGTGCTCGTGAGTCTGAAAGACTGTCCCCCGGCGGGTATTTATGTGCCGGGCGGGTTCACTCCCAACGGGGATGGCCGCAACGACCTGTTCAAACCCGTCGTCTATGGCAGTCTGGCAAGCTATGAGTTCTCGGTCTTCAACAGGAATGGACAGCTGGTCTTTACGTCTAAGGATACCCGCCGCGGCTGGGACGGGCGGGTGAACGGACATATTCCTTCCTCCAACGTTTTTGTTTGGTTCTGCAGCTATCAGATAAAGGGCCGGCCGCTGCGGGTGGAAAAGGGGACCGTTGTGCTCATCGAATGACGTGAACCGCGGCCCCCTGCGTGAACCGCGACCCTGCCGTGTGAACCGCGGCCTCCCCCCGCGTGAACCGCAGCCTTATTTCCCCGCCGATAACATCTCCTTTACCGCCGCCTCGATTTGCTGGTCCTCGCCGGCCAGGACCCGGCCATATTCGTTGGGCACGCGGATATCCGGCTCCAGCTGGTGGTTCTCCGTAGGATG
>Ga0068853_100002896_pt1 | contig 13028 bp, 21 predicted proteins | sample KBSCornC32_FD_65655 | JGI IMG/M metagenome (GOLD analysis project Ga0068853, IMG submission 65655) | Corn rhizosphere microbial communities from Kellogg Biological Station, Michigan, USA - KBS Corn C3-2 | ecosystem: Host-associated > Plants > Roots > Rhizosphere > Soil ... | reverse complement strand
AATTGGCTTCATAGGTGCCGTGCATGCCCAGCATGCCCAGCCACTGGTCGCTCGACGCCGGGAAGGCGCCCAGGCCCATGAGGGTGGAGGTGACCGGCGCGCCCGTCTTTTCCGCCAGCTGGCGCAGCAGGTCGGATGCGTGCGGCCCGCTGTTGATGACGCCGCCGCCGGTGTAGAAGATCGGTCGCTCCGCCGCGAGGATCAGGTCGACCGCCGCGCTGATCGCCTCCGCGTCGGGCTCGGCCGCAGGGCGATAGCTTTGATGCTCGAAAGCGGCCGGGCGGACATAGGGCGCGGTCGCGATCTGGACATTTTTAGGAATGTCGATGACGACCGGGCCGGGGCGGCCGGTGGTGGCGATGTGGAACGCTTCATGGACGACCCCCGCCAGCCTGGCGGGGTCCTTCACCAGATAATTATGCTTGGTGCAGTGGCGCGTGATGCCGACGGTGTCGGCCTCCTGGAACGCGTCCGTGCCGATCAGCTGGGTCGGAACCTGCCCGGTGATGACGACCATGGGGATGGAATCCATCAGCGCGTCGGTGATGCCGGTGACGGCATTGGTCGCGCCCGGCCCGGAGGTGACCAGAACGACGCCCGGCTTCCCCGTCGAGCGGGCATAGCCCTCCGCCATGTGGGTCGCGCCCTGCTCGTGGCGGACGAGGACGTGGCGGATCGTCGGATGATTGAAGATGGCGTCGTAGATGGGCAGCACCGCGCCGCCCGGATAGCCGAACACCGTATCGACGCCGAGGTCGATCAGGCACTGCACCAATATCTCCGCGCCGCTGCGTTCGGCCACACTTGATCTCCCGATAGGGGCATAGGGAAGGCGCGCGCATACACGAAAGCCCCCGGCCCTGACAGGGCGCGCTCCTAATAGACAGAAAATAAGCTGTCAATCATCATGTGAGACATTTTATTTCAAGTACGGCGATTAATTGGTCATATTCATACTGGCTTGCGCGGGTCCAACCGGCGGGCGGCTGGTTCGCGAACCAGGTGTACTGCCGCTTGGCGTAGCGTCGGGTGTCCCGTTTCGCGCGGTCGGCCATCGCCTCGCGCCCGATCCGCCCCGCGAGCCAGTCGGCGATGGGCCGCACGCCGATGGCGCGCATGACCGGCAGTTCCTCGGGCAGCTTGCGGGCCAGCAACGCCTCGACCTCCTCGACCGCGCCGCCCGCGATCATGGCGTCGAAGCGCGCGTCGCAGCGGTCGATCAGCCATGCCCGGTCGGGCAGCAGGAGGAGGGGGTGGAGCATGATGCGGTCCCCGATCCCGCCGACCTTGCTCTCCTGCCACGCCGCCAGCGTGCGCCCGGTCGAGCGCACCACCTCCAGCGCGCGCGCCACGCGCGTGGTGTCCGCCGCGTTGAGCCGGGCCGCCGCCACCGGGTCTTCCTGCGTCAGCGCGGCGTGGCTCTCCGCCACCGTCATGGCGCGCACCGTGGCGCGTATCGCCGGGTCGATGTCCGGCACCGGTGCGATCCCGTCGAGCAGGGTGCGGATATAGAGGCCGGTGCCGCCGACGAGAATGGGCAGTTTCGCTTCGGCATGCGCGGCGTCGATGGCCGCCTTCGCTTCGCCGGCCCAGCGCGCCGCCGAACAGGCCTCCGCGCCATCGACATGGCCGAAGAGGCGGTGCGGGGCGCGGGCCAGTTCGCTCGCGTCGGGACGGGCGGAAAGGATGGCGAGATCCGCATAGACCTGGCTCGCATCGGCGTTAATGAGGACGCCGCCGGTGCGCTCCGCCAGCCGCAGCGCAAGAGCGGACTTGCCGCTGGCGGTCGGCCCGGCAATAAGCGCGACCGATCCCGGTGTTGAAGAAGGTTTTCCAGTCATGTTCGTCGCGACCCTTATCGCCGCTGGCGCCCTGCGTCATGAGTCTATCGCCGCGCTGTACGCGGCGATGGGCGATGCCGGCTGCGCTCCGGCCGAGCCGACATGGCTGGAGGTCGGCACGGCGGCGGACATCGCCTTCTTTCACGATCCCGAGGAGGCGCTGGCGGAAATCCGCGCGCTGATCGACGCGGGCGAACTGGACGGCGTCGATTATGTAGTGCAGCGGGTCGCGCACCGGGAAAAGCGGCTGTTCGTGGCGGACATGGACTCGACCATGATCACGGTCGAGTGCATCGACGAACTGGCCGACTATGCCGGCATCAAGCCGCAGATCGCCGAGGTGACCGAGCGGGCGATGCGGGGCGAGCTGGACTTTGCCGAGGCGTTGACCGCGCGCGTCGCGTTGCTGAAAGGGCTGGACGATGGCGTGATCGACGTCTGCCGCGCGGAGCGGGTCGTGCTCACCCCCGGCGCGCGGACGCTGGTGCAGACACTGCGGGCGCAGGGCGTGATGACGGTGCTGGTCTCGGGCGGCTTCACCCGCTTCGCCGATCCGGTAGCGGCCGAAATCGGCTTCGACGTGGCGGTCGCCAATGTGCTGGAACTGGAGGAGGGCAAGCTGAGCGGCGCGGTAGGCCAGCCGATCGTCGATGCGGAGCGCAAGCGCGCCGAACTTATCGCCCATGCCGGCAAGCTGGACATCGACCTGTCGGAGAGCGTCGCGATCGGCGATGGCGCCAACGACATTCCGATGATTATGACCGCCGGTCTGGGCATCGCCTATCATGCCAAGCAGAAGGCGCGCGACGCCGCGGACGCGGCGATCAACCATGGCGACCTGACCGCCGTGCTCTACATGCTGGGCATCCCCAGGCGGGAGTGGGTGGAGGGCTGAGCGTCGTTGCGGGCGCGATTGTCTTAATGGCTTGCTAAATATATTCCGCCGCATATGCTGCGGGAAGGAGAGGGTGGCTGACCAAAACAGGGGAAGCGACCATGCCGGATATGCCTGCTGCCCAGACGTCCGTTTGCGCCACGACGGGGACGCTGATCTTCAAGGATCATTGCTACGCGCTGCGTCAGGATGACGGGGCCGAGACATGGCTGGAACTGGACCTGTCGCCCGTGCATCTGATCGACCGGCTGGTGCAGGTCGAGGGCGTGCGGCATGCGCGGCAATTCATCTGTGTCGAGCGCATCGGGCCGGTCTGAGCGGAGCAATTGCGGCTTGAAGCCCTCAGGGCCAGGCCGGGGAAATCAGGCCGTCCTAAACCTGCCGGGCCGCCGTTTCGCGGATGAGCGCGATCATGTTCGGAATGCCTTGCGTCCGGTTGGACGAGAGCTGGTTCTTCAGGTCGAACGGGGCCAGTGCGCCCTCCACGTCCGCTTTCGCGATTTCGTCGGCGGGCCTGTCCTGCACCGTCAGCAGGACGAGCGCGATAATCCCCTTGGTGATCGCGGCATTGCTGTCCGCCAGGAAATGCAGCCGGCCGTCTTCGCCCCGCGTGGGATAAACCCACACCGCCGCGGAGCAGCCGCGCACCAGCGTCGCGTCGGTCTTGAGCGCGTCGGGCATCGGTTCCAGCTTGCGGCCCAGGTCGATGAGCAGGCGGTAGCGTTCATCCGCGTCGAGGAAATCATATTCCTCGAATATCTCTGTGATGCTGTCGGGCATGGCGGCGGATATAGGCGAGTTTGCCGCGCTGGGTAGAGGGTTTTTCACCATCCCCCATCCCCGTTCGTCCTGAGCCTGTCGAAGGACCGTACTTTCTTTCACCACGACGCTGTAGAAGAACAGTCCTTCGACAGGCTCAGGACGAACGGTGTGGGAGTTTCCTCAAAGATCCACGCCCGCCGCGATCGCCTCCAGCTTGCGGATGCGTTCCTTGATGTCGGCCATCTCGATCCGTTCGGCGGAGGGGAGGTGGGGACCGGGGTCGGCCATGCCCATGCCCCGTTCCAGTTCGGCGCGCTTGAGGTCGAGCCAGCCGCGCCAGCCGCGCAGGGTTGTCCCGCACAGGATCGCCAGGCCAGCGAGCGTCGCTAAGGCCATCGTGAGGGTGAAAAGCGGATCCTGGATCATGATGATACACGCCTCTGCAAAAGGGTTTCAGTCCGTGCGCCGCAGCTTCTCGAACTCGCGGTCGAGCGCGCTCGTGCCGTCGGTCGCGAGTCGCTCCAGCACTGCCACGCGGTCCTTGAGCGCCTTGATCTCGGCCCGCAGCGCGTCGATGTCCATATGCGGTTCCTGCCGCTCATGCCGTCCACGATGGAGGCCCGAGCGGGCGCGGATCACGCTGGCGACCGCGAAGATGAGGACGATGGCGACGACCATCTGAAAGGGATTGGTGATGCCCATGAGTTGTCCTGATCCTCGTCAGTTGAGCGGTGCGTCGCGCAGCCGCTCGATCTCGTCGGCGAGCGCGGTGCCCCGGTCGGTGATGATCCGTTCCAGCACCTGCACGCGGGCCTCCAGCCGTTCGACCTGCGCGGCGTAGCGGGCGGCTTTCTCCGCCGCCTCGTTCGTCTGCCGGTCGAGCTGGCGTTCCTTGAGCTGGAGCCAGGAGCGGAAGCCCTTGGCGCCGATGGCGGTGAGCGGGATCAGAACCCAGATCCACGATGCTGCATGCATGGTCAGTCTCCCCAATATGGACGGTCAGCGCAGCGAGTCGATCTCGTCGGCCAGGCGCTTGTTGCCGCTGGTGTAGTAGATTTCGATGTCGGCCAGGCGGCGGTCGATGTCGCGGAATTTCGAGTGGACATCGCGGGTGGAGCGGCGCGGATTGCTCCGCACGCCCTGCCAGAAGCGCGCATCCTCGTCGCTGCCATACAGGCCGTAGGGCTTGTTCTCGGCGAACCAGGCGGCGAGCAGATAGGCCATCAGCGTCCAGGGAAAGCCCCCCATCAGCGTGATGATGACGGTGCCGATCCGCACCCACAGGACGTCGAGGCCGGTATAGTCGGCGAGGCCAGAGCATACGCCCAGCCATTTGCCATTGGGCTTGTCGAGATAGAATTTGGTGCGGCGAGAGGTCATGTCAGTTCCTCCTGTCGAGGCGGGGATCGCCGGGCGCGCGCAGCGGCGCCGACGGACGGTCGGAAACGGTGTTCGGGCGGAAATCGGGGTTGTCGGCGGCCACGATCCGCTCGATCGTGGACAGCCGCTCCTCCAGCCGCCGCGCGGTGTCGTGCAACTGGTCGAGCAGCGCCTCGTCCTCGCGCGTCATGCCGGCGGTGCTCCGCCATTTGGTGACATAGTGGAGGATCACCCAGGGCATTCCTACGAACAGCAGTGCGACGATCGTGATCGGGACAAGGCTATGCATCGCCGCCGTCCTTTTTCTGCGCCGCCTTCATCGCGGCCAGTTCCGCCTCGACCTGATCGTTGGAGCGCAGTTCGGCGATCTCCTCCTCCAGAGTCTTGGCGGCGCCCAGGCCGGCGGCGTCCGCCCGGCCCTCCGCCATGTCGACGCGCCGTTCCAGCATGTCGAAGCGGGAGAAGGCGTCGCGCATCCGCTCGCCCTGCACCATTTCGCGCATCTTGAGGCGGTTCTGCGCGCTCTCCATGCGGGTGGCGAGGCTGTTCTGCCGGGCGCGGGCCTCGTTCAGCTTGGCCTGCAGCTTGACGATATCCTCCTCGGCGGCGGCGAGCGAATCGTCGAGGACGGTTATCTCGCTCTTGAGCTGGCCGGCCATGTCGGCAGCCTTCTGCTTCTCGACCAGCGCGGCCTTGGCGAGATCCTCGCGGTCCTTGGACAGGGCGAGCTGCGCCTTTTCCAGCCAGCTGTCCTGCAAACCTTCGAGCCGTGTGATGTGCCGGCGCATTTCCTTCTGGTCGGCGATGGTGCGGGCGGCGGAGGCGCGCACCTCGACCAGCGTCTCCTCCATTTCGAGGATGATCATGCGGATCATCTTCACCGGGTCTTCCGCCTTGTCGAGCAGGTCGGTGACGTTGGAGGCGATGATGTCGCGGGTGCGGGAAAAAATGCTCATGACGGGTCACTCCAGGGGGATGATGTTAGCGCCGGGCGGCGGCGGCACAAGTGGGGGTCGGCTGGCCTGCCGCCGCCCGGACGCCTCACCCGGCGGGCAGCGCGCTGGCGCGCTCCGCCTGCCGAACGGTGGATTCCAGGCGGGCGATGGTGGCGCTGGTCCGGGCGCTCTGCGCGGCCGCTGCCTTTAAGGCGGCGTCGGCGGTGCTGGCGGTGCCGAAGAACAGCTCCATCTGGACCGCGGTCGGCTGGCCCTGCATCAGGATGGGCAGATGCGGATAGGCGATCCTGCGGGCGATGCGGCTGGCTTCCGCGTCGGCGCTTGCAAGGCCGCTGCTCCTGACGATGTGGCTGCCGGTGATGGTGCCGGCGGCGTCGACGTCGAAGCCGACGCGCACGACGCGCAGGTCGCCCTCGGTCATGCCGGCGGGGACACGCATATTCTGGGCGATCTGCTTTTCGACGATGCGCTGCCAGTCGGCCAGCGTCTCGGCGGTGGGAGTGGTCCGTGCCTGCGCCGGGACGGTGGCTCCCACAAGGGCGAGACCTGCGAAGATGGCGAGTGGCGCGGTGAAGGCGGTGGCGCGGAACGGCTGATACTGGGTCATGTGGATGCTCCCTGTTGGTCGAATGTCCCCTGCTGGGCGACATGCTTTCGTCTTTGCAGGGGTCGTGCCAGTTTTCGGAAAGGCCGTATTTCCACTGTCTCCCGCAAGAGCAGATGAAGCGTCGCCGAAATGACTTCCAACAGTCGGTGAAATATGCCAACTATTGGGAATGCGGGAAACAGCCTTGGTCGGAGAATCGTCCGCCTTTCTGGAAGCAGTGGAAAAGGCGAGCCGGGCGAGCGCGCTCAACCGATCGGTGCTCGTCATCGGCGAGCGCGGCACCGGCAAGGAGTTGATCGCCGAGCGGCTGCATCATCTCAGTCCGCGCTGGCGGGGGCCGCTGGTGACGCTCAACTGCGCGGCGCTGCCCGAAACGCTGATCGAGGCCGAGTTGTTCGGACATGAGGCGGGCGCCTTTACCGGCGCGACGCGGGCGCGGGCAGGGCGGTTCGAGGAGGCGGATGGTGGGACGCTGTTCCTCGACGAACTGGGCACGCTCTCCATGGCAGCGCAGGAGAGGCTGCTGCGCGCCGTCGAATATGGCGAGGTGACGCGGATCGGCGCGTCGCGGCCGGTGAAGGTCGATGTGCGCATCGTCGGCGCGACCAACGACGACCTGCCGCGCGCGGTGGAGCGGGGGCGCTTTCGGCCCGACCTGCTCGACCGCTTGTCGTTCGAAGTCATCACCCTGCCGCCGCTGCGGGTGCGGGAGGGGGACATCGTATTGCTCGCCGACCATTATGCGCGGCGCATGGCGACCGAATGCGGCTGGGCGGCATGGCCGGGATTTTCGGACGACGCGCTGGTGGCTTTGGTGGGCTATGGCTGGCCCGGCAATGTCCGCGAACTGCGCAATGTGGTGGAACGCGCGGTTTATCGCTGGCTGGAACCGGAGCGGCCGGTGGACGGACTGGTCTTCGATCCCTTCGCTTCGCCCTGGCGACCGGCAGGAGCACGGCCGGTCGAGGCGGCGGAGGCGCCTGTCGCGCCCGCCTCACCCTGCGTCGAGGAAATCGCGGACCTGCGCGCCGCGCTCCATGCGCATGAGGCGGCGATCCTGACCCGCACGATGGAGCGCCACCGCTACAACCAGCGCGCCGCCGCCAGGGCGCTGTCGCTCAGTTACGACCAGTTGCGCCATTGCCTGAAGAAGCATGGGCTTCTCCAGGTGGAGCGGGTTTAGCCTCCGTTAAACGCGACCATTGCGTAGAGCATCGCGATGGACAGCATCGTGTTCGTCCGGCTGAAGATCATCGCGCGCGTCGCGGCGGCGGCCTTCGCCTCCGCGCTGGCATCGACCAGGCCGAGCGCCACTTTCTGTGCCGGCCAGATGAATACCCACACGTTGAACGCCATGATGAGCGCCAGCCACATGCCGATGCTGATAAGCGTATAGGGCGGCTGGAAGGTCAGCGCCTCGACCAGATAACCGGACAGATGCGCGACGATCAGGCCCGTCAGCACCGTGAGGACGGCGGCCCAGCGAAAGAAGAACAAAGCCTTGGGCGCGATATATTTGGAGACGCCGGGCTTCAGTTCCGCCGGCACCTTGGGCATCGTCGGTATCTGGACGAAGTTGAAATAATAGAGCAGGCCGATCCAGGTGATGCCGAAGAAGACATGCAGCCATCGGAATATCTGGTTGAGACCCGGTGCGCCGCCGGGCAGGTTGCCCACGGTCAGGATCATGACCACCGCCAGGGCAAGGCCCACCAGCAGCACGAGATGCAGATTGCCGAAAAACTTCGCCATGCGCCGCTCCCTCTCCATAGGCGGCCGGGTCGATGCCCGCCGCTTTTTCATAATCGGCGGATGCTAGAGCAGCTTTGTTGTGATGTCACATCGAAACTTTCGGGGCCATTGATCGGACTTCCCAATTGGTTTCCGTTGCGCTGCGGCAATAGTGGGGGCAGGTGAACCAAAACCCGGCTTGTCCGTTAGCCCCGCAACGGCACGAGACAAGCCACCCCTGAGAGAGACCGGAGAAAACCCCATGGCCTTCATTCTGCCAGAGCTTCCCTATGCCAAGACCGCCTTTGGCGAACTGATCTCGGAAGAGACTTTCAACTATCATCATGGCAAGCATCACAACGCCTATGTCGTGAAGGCCAATGAACTGGTCGCCGCCGACCCGGCGTTGCAGGGCAAATCGCTGCTCGACCTGATCGCGGTCGCCAAGGGCGGTCTGTTCAACCAGGTCGGCCAGATCTGGAACCACAGCTTCTACTGGCTGGGCCTGTCGCCGGAAAAGAAGGAGCCGACCGGCAAGCTGGCCGAACTCATCACCCGCGATTTCGGATCGGTCGATGCGCTGGTCGAGAAGCTGAAGGCGGAGGCCGTGGGCCATTTCGCCAGCGGCTGGGCGGCGCTCAACCTGGAGGGCGACAAGCTCGTCGTGACATCCTATCATGACGCCGACACGCCGGTCGCGCATGGCGCCACGCCGCTGTTCATCTTCGATGTGTGGGAACATGCCTATTATATCGACTATCGCAACGCACGTCCCGACTATGCGGGCAAGCTGCTCGCCAACGCGATCAACTGGGACTTCGTCGCCCAGAATCTGGACGGTCAGGGCGCGTCGCGGGCCGACCAGCCGGGCTGACAGCCAAGCTGAACTGGGTTAGTGGGTCATCAAACGACAATGAGACGAAAAGGACTTTAGGAGCGAGATGGCCCACGATCACACCCATGATGACCAGGCCGAAACCGTCGGCGAAACCAAGATCCCCGTGCCGAGCGAGGTCGCTGACGCCGTTCGCACACTCATCCGCTGGGCCGGTGATGACCCGGAGCGCGAGGGGTTGCTCGACACGCCCAAGCGCGTCGCGCGGGCGTGGCGCGAATATTGCGAGGGCTATCAGGAAGACCCCGCCTATCACCTCAGCCGGATCTTCCATGAAGTCGGCGGCTATGACGAGATCGTTCTGCTGAAGGACATTCCGTTCCAGTCGCACTGCGAGCATCATATGGCGCCCATCGTCGGGGTCGCGCACATCGCCTATCTGCCGGGTGATTATGTCGTCGGCATCTCCAAGCTGGCGCGCGTGCTGCATGGCTATGCCCGCCGGTTGCAGGTGCAGGAGCGCCTGACCGCCGAGGTCGCCGACTGCATCTGGGAGCATCTGAAGCCGCAGGGCGTCGCGGTGGTGATCGAGGCGACGCATGGCTGCATGACCGGGCGCGGGGTGCGCACCCCCAATGTCACGATGAAGACGAGCCGGATGATGGGCGTCTTCCGCACCGACGACAAGAGCCGCAAGGAAGTGTTGAGCATGATGGGCAATTGATGCCTGCTCCACTGGCTCTGGTTACCGGCGGCCATCGCCGGCTCGGCGCGGTCATCGCGGCGACGCTGGTGGGGGCAGGCTATCGCATCGCCATCCACGGCAGCCATGATGCGGAGCCGGACGCGGCGCTCGCCGATGCGCTGGCGGCGTCCGGGCTGGACTGGCACGGCTTCATCGCCGATTTCGCCGACCCGGCGAGCGCGGAGCGGTTGCTGGCGGAGGTCATCGCCCATTTTGGCGGACCGCCCGACCTGATCGTCAACAGCGCGTCGGTCTTCGGGCAGGACCGGCTGGAGACTGTGTCCGCCGACGACCTGTCCCGGCACTTCGCCATCAACGCATCGGCGCCGGCTCTGCTGACGAAGGCGTTCGCGGCGGCGTTGCCCGCCGACGATGCGACCGACCGCGCCATCGTCAACATCCTCGACCAGCGCCTGTCCCATCCGCACGCGGACCAGTTCGCCTACACGCTGAGCAAGTTCGCGCTCGCCGGACTGACGCGCGCCGCCGCGCAGGTGCTGGCCCCGCGCATCCGCGTGAACGCGGTCGCGCCGGGGCTGACGCTGGTGACGCCCGATTATGCGGAGGGGCAGGCGGAGAGGCTGGCGGGCCTAATGCCGCTTGCCCGCCTGCCGTCGCCGCAGGAGGTGGCGGAGGCGGTGCTCTATCTGGCGCGAGCGAAGGCGACGACGGGGCAGGTGATCCACGTCGATGGCGGCGCGCACATGGTTGCCTATGAGGGCGATTTCATGGGGATGGTGCGGGATTGAGGGGCGGCATGTCTGCTGACGACCATTTTGTGCCCGTAGAATAAAATTAGACGCCTCCCTGATTGCAGACGTTCCCATCAGATGCATAATGGTGCCATGACTTCGGCGCGCGTTCACCTCCTAACGATGCTTGAACGGGTTGCCGATGGCGGTGACCTTACGGCTCAGGAACTCAACGCAGCGATACCGAACCCGTTTCTACTCGATCTGCGTGAGAAAGCAGCGTGGGAGGAACTGAGCCACTGGGCTGACGAGGAGGACATCCGCGCAAAGGATGCCAACTATACCGGTTTCAAGCGCCAATGGATGCGAGACCACATGTCGGCATCGCAGGAAGCTGAATGGTATCCACACCACCCAACGTCGCGTCGGAGGTTTATGGTGGGCATTTGGTTCACTGCCTCCCTGCCAATCGCAGCGAACTATTTACTTGCTTGGCGCATGTTCGGCCCATACGATAAACAGGTCTTCATCGTTCTGATAATCGTCGGCCTTTGGATGATGTTGCCGGTATTCGCAGTAATTCGGCGTCACTGAATTATGATGCAACTGACAGAACTAGAGCGGGAAGCTATAGAGGCAATTTTGGCCGAACAGCCCGGTCATATCGGTTCGTTGAGGGAGCAGCTTGAATCTCTGGTGGTTGAGAAGCGAGAGAATACCGGTGGTGGCTTCTTTACCACGATCTCGGTGTCAGCGCTGGCTCCTGCCGCGATCGTATCCAGCCCTCTGGGGTTGAACGTGTATGTAAGCGTAGATGGTATGGAATATGGCCTCGGTATGCTCCTCTTTTTCGCGCACGGGCGTATGAGCCTATTGGAGGGTTATTCTGTCGGCGGGGAGGATACTTCGGCGATAGAGTTTAGCCAGGTCGCTTTTGCGATGAAGGACACACCAGCCACATTGCACGGGAATGTCCGATAGTCGTTACTCCCTGTACACAAGCCGACCTTCCGCAATCCTCCCAACCCAGACGAACGGGCGACGGCAGCGGGTGCTTCGCCAACCCTCCCGCGCCATCACATGAAAAAAGGCCCGCGAGAACCAGTCTCGCGGGCCTTTCCCTATAAGTCGAACCGAAAGGCTCAGGCCTCTTCGGCCTCGCCCTCCGCTTGCGGACGCTCGAAAGCGCTCTCGCCCGGCTCGGCATTGGGATCATAATCCTCGGTGAAGCCGCTCTCGTCCTTCTCGAACATAGAGGACATCACGTCGACGCCGTCCTTCTGAAGATCGGCCTCTTCCGGCGAACGGGCGACGTTCACCTGGATGTTGACCGCGACTTCGGGGTGCAGCGACACCTTGACGTCGAACAGGCCGATCGTCTTGATCGGGCGTTCCAGCACGATCATCGACTTGGTGACGATCTTGATGCCGTCGGCCTGAAGCTGTTCGATGATGTCGCGGACCGACACCGAACCGTAGAGCTGGCCCGAGTTGGACGACTGGCGGATCAGCACGATCTGCTTGCCATCGACATCCGAAGCCGAGGTCTTGGCGGTGTCGCGGCGCGCCGCATTCTCCGCCTCGATCCGGGCGCGGTTGGCCTCGAACACCTTGCGGTTGGCGTTGTTGGACCGCAGCGCCTTCTTGTTGGGAAGGAGGTAATTGCGCGCGTAGCCATCTTTGACGGTGACGACGTCACCAATGGCGCCGAGCTTCTCGATCCGCTCCAGCAGAATGATTTCCATGGGGATCGCTCCTTACTTGACGATATAGGGCAGGAGGCCGAGGTGCCGGGCGCGCTTGATCGCCTGGCTCAGCTCACGCTGCTTCTTGGCCGAAACGGCCGTGATGCGGCTGGGGACGATCTTGCCACGCTCGGACACGAAGCCCTGCAGCAGACGGACGTCCTTATAGTCGATCTTCGGCGCATCCTTGGCGGCGAAGGGGCAGCTCTTGCGGCGGCGGAAAAATGGGCGTGCCATGTGTCAGTCCTCCCTTATTCGCCGTCGGCGTTGCTGGCGTCGTCACGATCGCGGCGCGGGCCACGATCATCGCGGTCACCACGACCACCACGGTCCCCGTCGCCGCGCGGGCCACGATCGTCGCGATCGCCACGGCCGCCACGGCGGTCGTTGCGTTCACCCTTGCGCATCATGACCGACTGGCCTTCCTCAAGGGTTTCGACGCGGACGGTCATGTAGCGGATGACGTCTTCGTTGATCTGGGTCTGGCGCTCCAGCTCGGCCACGACGCCGGCGGGGGCGTCGATGTTGAGCATGACATAATGCGCCTTGCGGTTCTTCGCGATCTTATAGGCGAGGCTGCGCAGGCCCCAGTTCTCGACCTTGGTCACCTTGCCCGATTGCGATTCGATGATTTGCTGGGCGTTTTCCGCCAGCGCGTCCACCTGTGCCTGGGCAAGGTCCTGACGCGCGAGAAAGACATGCTCGTACAACGGCATGGGTCTTGCGTCCTTCATGTCGGCCGATCGCTGACGGGCGCCCCATGCGCTCCGCCCCTCCGGCTTTCTTTGCATCGCTGTGCTCCGGGGAGCGCGCGAAGAGGGGCCTATGGCGCAGCGCCG
>Ga0068853_100002895_pt1 | contig 13029 bp, 8 predicted proteins | sample KBSCornC32_FD_65655 | JGI IMG/M metagenome (GOLD analysis project Ga0068853, IMG submission 65655) | Corn rhizosphere microbial communities from Kellogg Biological Station, Michigan, USA - KBS Corn C3-2 | ecosystem: Host-associated > Plants > Roots > Rhizosphere > Soil ... | reverse complement strand
GCACAAACAGCCCCGCACCCACCACCAGCATCGTTGAAAGCGCAATCTGCAATCCAACTAGCGCCTTTCCGCTCAGCCCGCGTCGACGCCGCGTTGTCGTCTGCGCAGCTTCTTTCAAACTGCTCGAAACCTCCGTCCTCGCCGCAAACCACGCCGGCGCCAATCCAAACAGAATCCCCGTCGCCAGAATGATCACCGTTGTGCACGCGAACACAGCCCAGTCGAACGGTACACGAATGCTGGAATCCTCCCACGCATTCATCAGCAGACTCGGCAGCGCATTCCGGCACAGATATCCCAGCAGTAATCCTCCGCAGCCGCCTAGCGCCGCCAGCAGCAGACTCTCCGTCAGCAACTGCCTCGCCACCCGCGCGCGCCCCGCTCCAAGCGCCATCCTCACGCTCATTTCACGCTGCCTCTGCGCTCCACGTGCCAGCAGTAGATTCGCGATGTTCGCGCACGCCAGCAGCAGCACCAGTCCAGTCAGTCCCAGCAAAACGAACATCGGCTTCTGAAACATGCGGTCCGTCCAGTGCAAACCTCGGCTTCCGTCCACCAGCTGCAGCAGCGGTATCGTATCCCCCTTCTTCACAGTGGCCAGTGATCGCACCGCCGCCTCAAACTGCACCCTCAGCCCTTGCTGCGCTTCGCTCTGCGCCACACCAGGTTTCAGGCGGCCAACAATATTCAGCCACCAGAAATCAGGATTTGTGAGATCCGGCCCCTTCTTCCTCTGCACCGCCAACAATGGCTCCATGCTGATCGGCACAAACAAATCCGGCGACTGCAGCACATTCTTCGCACCCGTAAAGCCCGGTGGATTCACACCAACAATCGTCACCTTCTCCTGGTTAAGCGTGATCGTCTGACCAATCGCATCCGCCGATCGTCCAAACTCCCGGCTCCACAGTCCATCACTGATCACCGCTACGTTCCCCGATCCAGCACTCGCATCATCAGAAGGCTGAATCGCCCGTCCAATCTGCGGACGAACCTCCAGCGTCTCGTAGTAGTTTCCCGTCACCTCCGCAACACTGACCCTGCGCGCCGTGCCCCGCACCGTGGCATTCATTCCATCTTCCTTGAACCCCGCGAGGCTCTCCATCCCCGCCGGATGCACGCTCATCTCCCGATAGATCGGATAGGGAAACACGCTGCTCGTCTGGCCCCCATCGACTGTGTTGTCGAAATCTCCCCACATCGAATGCGCAACGACCTTGTCGTCTCCCGTCCACCGCAGCAGCTTCAACTCCTGCGCATGCGGAATCTGCAGCCGGTCGTAAAGAAGAACCTTAGCCACCGAAAATATCGCCGTGTTCGCCCCAATCGCCAGCGCCAGCGATCCCGCCGCAATCACCGTAAATCCCGGACTCTTCCGCAGCATTCGCGTCGCATACCGCAGATCCGCGCCAAGCACGTCTCCCCACCGCAATCCCAGTGACGCGCGCATCCCCTCCTTGTGCGTCTGAGTTGTTCCCAGCGCAACTCGTGCCTTCCGCGCGGCCTCCTCGGGCGACTGTCCCGCCCGAATCAGATCCGCAGTCAACGCCTCGAGATGAAACTCGAGTTCCGACTCCATCTCCCGCTCCACTCTTCTCCGCAGCATGACGGCCCGCATCCACGACCGCAGCTCCGCTCCCCTGCGTCCCATCCAGTTCTCGCCGCTCATAGGCTCTCCGGTGTGGTGCGAAGAATCCCCGCGATGATCCCCGCCATCCGGTTCCACTTTTCCGTCTCAGCTTCCAGCCGCTTCCGCCCCGCCGTTGTCAGCCGGTAGTACTTCGCGCGCCGGTTGTTCTCGCTGTCGCCCCACTCACTCGCAATCGCCCCCTGATGCTCCAGCCGGTAGAGCGCCGGATACAGTGATCCCTGCTGAATCACCAGCTCTTCGCCCGAAATCTGCTGGATCCGCAACAGTACCCCGTACCCATGCAGCGGACCCAGAGACACCGCTTTCAAAATCAGCAGGTCCAGCGTCCCCTGCAACACCTCCGCCTGCCTGTCGTCCGTTTTCCCCGCCACTTCTTCTCTCCTCGACAATCTAGGAAAGAATCCTACACACCCTCTCCTAGAGCGTCAAGGAGAAGGAAATCCTGGGAAACCGCCTCTACGCCGACCCGCCAGCCCGCATCTTATCCAGCTGTATCGACCGTAAGAAAAGCCCTAGTCGTTTGCTGGGCTTGCGGTGTATTCTCCCTTGCTGCAAGAAGGATCCCCTTCAAACCGTCCCCCAAACGAATCTGCCGTTCCAATTCGCTTCGCAGTTCACTTCAACAAGGAGGAACAAAAACATGGGTCATGGATTGATTGCCTGGATCATCATCGGACTTATCGCTGGCTGGCTCACCGGAAAGCTCATGAAAGGATCCGGCTTCGGATTCTTCATGGACATGATCGTCGGCCTCGTCGGCGCACTCGTCGGCGGATTCATCTCCAGCCACCTCGGCTTTGGCGGCGTAGGCGAGCACGGCCTGATCATCAGCATCATCATAGCGGTCATCGGAGCAGTCATCCTGACCGTCATCCTGCGCCTCATCACCGGCAACCGATCAGCCAACCTCTAGCAAGGTGGGCCTGTGTCCCGTTCATCGTGAGGGTGCATTCGCGATGAGCGGGAAATCAGTTTCATCTGCGACTAACAGCCACTTGTGCCCCGTTCATCGCGACGCGGTTCCACGATGAACGGGATACATCACCGGCCCTCTTTCGCGTTCTGCTCTTTCAACCACTGATACAGCGGCGCAAAGTAATCCAGCATCGGCTGCGCATCCAGATGATCCGTCCCGGTCATCTCCTTCAGCGTCTCCTGCCACGGCTTTGACTGCCCCGCCTCCAGCATCTTCGCCAACTTCTCGCCCGCAGCATTCGACCCATAGAAGCTGCACCGGTTCAGCGGCCCCTTGTAACCGCTCGCGTCGCACATCGCCTTGTAGAACTGGAACTGATAGATCCGCGCTAGAAAATACCGCGCATACGGCACGTTCGTCGGAACATGATTCTTCGCCCCTGCATCGAAGTCCGCTTCCGTTCGCTCCACCGGCGGAGCCACGCCCTGGTACTTCTCACGCAGCGTCCACCATGCCTTGTTGTAATCGCCCGGCTTGATCTCACCTGAAAATACCTGCCACCGCCACTTGTCCAGCGCCAAACCAAAAGGTAGAAACGCCACCTTATCCAGCGCCGTCCGCAGCTGCAGCGGAATGTCCGCCTCAGCCGGTGGCTCCGCATCTGTCAGCCCCAGCGTCTTCAGATACGCCGGCGTAATCGACAGCGCGATCGCATCCCCAATCGCCTCATGGAACCCGTCGTTCGCACCATTCCGAAACAGATACGGTTGCTTGTTATAAGCCCGCTGGTAGAAGTTATGCCCCAGCTCGTGGTGCACCGTCGTGAAGTAATCCGCATTCACCTCGATGCACATCTTCACGCGCAGATCGTTCTCCCCATCCAGGTCCCACGCCGATGCATGGCACACCACCTCCCGGTCCCGCGGATGTACAAACAGCGACCGCTCCCAGAACGTTGCAGGCAGCGGCGCAAATCCCAGAGATTTGAAAAAGTCCTCACCGTAATGCACCATATCGCGACCCGCCGCCAGGCTCGCCGCATGTCCCGCGTCCGAAGTCAGATCCATCCCCTCTTTGAACGCCGGTGCCGCTGCCGGATCTTTCTCTGCAATCTGCTTCTTCAGCGCACTCTCAAGATCCACCGGCTTGAACTGCGCCAGCTTCGGATCCGTCGGCGCAACGATGTCGTAGATGTTCCCCCACTCCTGCGCCCACATATTCCCAAGCAACTGCGCCGGAATCATCCCGTCCGCCCGCTCCGCCGCCTTCCCGTATTTCGCAATCAACCGGCCTCGCACGTACTTATGCAGTTCGCGATACAGCGGCTCCAGCTGCGACCACGCCCGATCCACCTCCGCCGAAAACTCGGCCGGAGTCATGTCGTATGCTGCGCGCCACAGCTCACCCGTATCGTGATAACCGAGTTCTTTCGCCCCCATATTCTGCAGCTCGATGAACCGCGCATACTTCCCCCGCATCGGTGCGCCCACTGCATGCCATCCCACCCATAGCCGCGTCAGCTCTTCAGGATCAGTCGAGTGCGCCATGATATTCGAGATCGCATCGATCCCCAGGCACTTCCCCTCCTGCGGACAATACTTCCCTTTGCCGTACATTCCCGTGAGCTGTGCCGCAAGCTGTGTCTGCTCTTCCAGCAGATTCGGCTCCTTCGGCGCAGCAGGCGTGTTCAGCTGCAACAGCTTCATCTGCCGTCTCAGATCGGCCGGTAATCTAACCTTGTCCCACCGGTGACTCTCTGCCGCCAGCTCCAGCATCCGCGCCGTGAATTGTCCATTGATCAACGCCGTGGTCGCTTCGGTGTCCTCGGTAATGTCGGTCTTCGCTGTCCAGTCCGCACGCGAATCCTGCGTCGACAGCTTCAGAAGCTCCGCATTCACTCCATCGAGAAACGCCCTAGCTCCAGCCTCAGTTGCGGGCTGTCTTCCCGCGGAGCTTTGCCCGAACCCGGCCGCGCTCACTGCCACACACAACACAACCGCACGAATCATGTATCCACGCATGACGGGCAGTATAAAGTTCCGCCCCATCCCAAACAGTGACACGCGTCCCGTTCATCCTCTCTCGCCTGCATCTCGCCCCAAAATGCCGCTTCTCTCTTCCTGCTATATGAGAAACTTGCCCAAAGATGCGCGAATTCCACCCGCAAGGCACATCCGCATCCGACCGCCCGCGAGGTAATCCTTGAGCCTCCTTCGAGACCTGCAATTCTCCATCCGCCAGCTCCGCCGCGCCAAAGTCTTCGCTGCCGTCGCAATCCTCACCCTCGCCCTCGGCATCGGATGCAACACCGCCATCTTCAGCGTCTTCTACTCCGTCCTGCTTCGCCCTCTCTCCTTCCGCGATGCCAATCGCGTCGTGCTTGTCTCCGAACGCGCAAAGCAATTCCCCATTCTCTCCGTCTCCTGGCAGAATCTTCGTGACTGGCAAACCCAAAGCACCTCGTTCGAAGAATTCGGCGCCGCCCGCGTCTTCACCATGGCTCTCACCGGCAGCGACGAACCTGAACAAGTCCCCAGCGAGATGATCAGCGGCAACCTCCTTCATCTCCTCGGAGTCAACACCATCGCCGGCCGCGGCATCTCGCCCTCAGACGATCAGCCCTCATCCTCCGCTGTCGTTCTCCTCGGCTACGGACTCTGGCAGCGTAAATATTCCGGCTCCTCCGACATCCTCGGCAAATCCATCACGCTCGATCGCCAGAGCTACACCGTCATCGGCATCCTCCCCAAAGGTTACGAGCTTCTCAATCAGGTACCAGACATCGTCGTCGCCATGGGTCCCTGGGCAGCCAAGCTCCCCGATGACCGCTCATGGCATCCCGGCATCTTCGCCATCGCTCGCCTCAAATCCGATGTTCCCCTCGCCAACGCCCGTGCCGAGATGAGCACCATCGCTCACCGCCTCTACGAGAAATATCCCAACGACAACATCGCGCTCGACGCCGTCGTCAATCCCATGCACGAGCAGCTCGTCAGCCAGGCTCGCCCCGCTCTCCTCACTCTCCTCGGCGCAGTCATCTTCGTCCTGCTCATCGCCTGCGGCAACATCGCCAACCTCATGCTCACCCGCGCCACGGCGCGCCGCCGCGAACTCTCCATCCGCATCTCCCTCGGCGCATCAGATTGGCAAATCATCCGCCAGCTCATCATCGAAGGCCTTCTCCTCTCCTTGATGGGAGCGGTCGCCGGAGTCGCTCTCGCCTACGCACTCCTGCCCTCGCTCATTCGTCTCGCCGGAACATCCCTGCCCGCCAACGCCAACGTCCGCATCGACATCCACGTTCTCCTCTTCACCGCCCTCCTCTCCATCTGCGCCGGAGTCTTCTTCGGAGTCGCACCCGCAGGACACGTCCGCATCTCCGACCTGCGCGCCATCTTGAATGAATCGGAACGCGCCGGAGTCGGCAAGCAAGCCCGCACTCTTCGCAACATCCTCGTCGTCTCCGAAATCTCCCTTGCCCTTCTCCTCCTCATGGGCGCAGGTCTCTTCGTGCGCAGCCTCAGCCGCCTCTCCGCCGTGAGCCTCGGGTTCTCCGACGATCACATCCTGGTCGCCGATCTCCAGGTTCCCCCGCCCTCCGCCGCACCCGCCGACGCGCACCGCAATATGGACTTCTACGACAACACCCTTCGCGAACTCCACTCGCTCCCTGGCGTTCGCACCGTTGCCGCGGCCTCCACTCTCCCCGTCAGCGGACAGGGCGCTGTCATCCACTTCAACATTCAGGGCCGCCCGCCTCGTAACGGCTCCGAATACATCATGGCCAACTACCGCACCATCAGCTCTGAATACTTCCAGACCCTTCGCATCCCTCTCCTGCAAGGCCGCTGGATCGAGAGCACCGATCGCGAGAACACCCAGCCCATCGTCGTCATCAACGAGGCGATGGTGAAAACCTACTTCCCCAACGAAAACCCCATCGGCAAAAAGATGCAGATCGGCGCAACTCCCGACAACTCCGTCCCATGGATGATCATCGTTGGCGTCGTCGGCAACGTGAAGCAGTCGCTGGTCGCCGACATGCCCACCGAGTTCTACGTCCCCTACCGCCAGGCCAACGAAGTTCTCCCCGTCCGCACCATGTCCGTCGTCCTCCGCACTGAGGTCGATCCGCGTGCGCTCATCTCCGATCTCCGCGCCACCGTGCACCGCGTCAATCCCAATCAGCCCGTCGTCAAAATTCGAACCATGGAAGACAACGTCGCGCAGAACTTCTCGCAGCCGCGCTTCCGCACTCTACTCCTCGTTGTTTTTGCAGGTATCGCGCTGCTCATCGCCGCCGTCGGTGTGTACGGTGTGATGGCCTACGCCACCGTCCAGCGCGGCGGAGAAATGGCCATCCGCATGGCCCTCGGATGCAGCGTCGAAAAGATCTTCATGCTCGTCGTCACCGACGGCCTGCGCCTCACCCTCATCGGCATCGTCATCGGCACCGCCTTCGGCCTCGCTCTCAGCCGCTGGCTCAAGTCGCTCCTCTTCGGCGTCTCCGCCACCGACGCCCTCACCCTCACCGGCTCCATACTGGTAGTTCTCATCGCCGGCCTCGCAGCCACACTCATCCCCGCCCGTCGCGCCTCCCGCATCGAAATCGCCACCATGATGCGCGAAAACTAACGAGGCATCGTCTCGACGGTCCACCATACCCACACTCTTAGCTCACACCACAACCCTGTCATCCTGAGCGCACGGGGCCCCAGACGCTTCCTTCAGTCTGGGGGTGGTAAGCGAAGGATCTGCTTGTCGCTTCCAAGTGGCCCCGTTCATCGCAGGCACCGTCGCAATCAGTAGAGCCGGTGCGTCCTACCTTCCCAGAAAACTGACTGGTACAGTCTTTCTCGATAGACCCGCACAAACTTCATGTTCGGTGCTTCACGAATGCAAAGTTGCGCTGTCGCGAACTCGCGTTCGAGCAACTCGTTGTTACAAGTCAACTCTGCGTTTCTAAGCTTCTCCAGCGCTTCAGGAGAGCGCACGAAGTTCAGCAGTTGTGAAAGCTGGCGCTTGCATTCATCCCAATACGGCGAGGCGGTGGGCGTCTTCATAAAGTCATGAATGAACTCCTGCTGGTCCTGACCCTCTCTCCATACAGGCGCATCAATGTTCATACTCACATATGGGATCTCACTTCCAAGAACAAGGCACGACAAAGCCCAGGCTGCAGATAACCGGTCATCTTGCCTCCAAACATTGAGGTGTCCTCCGATGTCGGACTCACAATGAGAGATCGCGCAAATCCACTCCTCAACATCAATCCACCCTGATTCAATCGGCGGATTGCTGCGCACAGTTTCCCAAACTGCAGCTAGAAGTCTTTCGATCGAAGCCTGCTCATCCTGAGGCCATGTCCGCCACTCCGCATGATAAAAGAGCCTGAATACCTGAACTGCATCAGGCGCACCGATTGGCCGTTCGACATCCGTGACCGCAAGTTCGATGATTCGAGGCAGAAAATGCCTGAAACAATCAACATCGCCCCATGTGAGGATCGCGTCGCTGGCGTAGTCCGAAAGATGCTTCCAGGCAAGCTTCCGCAATGGCGCAGCATGCAGAAGCTCATTCGCGATCGGAGTATGACAGCAAGAACATGGTTGCGTATCTTCCGGCAGTGGATATCCGGAGAATGTCTCGTAAAGGTTGTCGATTGCTTTTTCCAGAACCTGGGGACAAGACATGCCTCCCAAGCATAGTCTCTGGTCGATCAAGTCCGCAAAACAGCGAGTTTTGCTTCAGCGCTCCGCCCCCGGCCTAACCCTTACAAACACCGACACCCCCACCGGATCCGATCCATAAATCGGCTGCAGCGGCTTGCCAACTCCATACGCCGTAACCTGCGCTCCCACCGCCGTCGACAACCCGTGCCATTTAGAAACTTCCCGGTCATACCCCGCGGTATAAGCCTGCACGTGCGTCAACGGCTCTTCGTGAAACCCCGCAGGCAAAGGCTGATCACCCAGCTGCAGCTCATTCGTTCGTCCCGCATTCTCAATTCGAGTCCACGCATAGTTCCGATCCATAAACCGCAGCGTCGACTCGAAAAGGTAGCTATTCTCCTTCGCATCGTCCGCCAGCGACCGCGTCCGTCCCCACAGCAGCGTGCTCGCCCAGTTCCCATGCGCAACCGGACGGTTGTACATCACCGAAGCCGTTGTGCGCGCCTGGTCTTCATCCGCAAACAGCGCCTCCGGGCTCTTGATCCGCGCATAGGAAACCTGCCCGCTCCAGTTCTGCCCCGGCTGCACCGTCAGCCGCGTCGCCCACGAATCTATCTTCCCCTGGTCGATATTCCACCGATGCTCATCCGGCTCGCGCCCATGAAACCCACCAGCCTCAACCCGCACCACGCCCTTCGTGTACCCAACCGTCAGCACATCGCTCGCAATATGCGTCGAGTCCTGCTGATGGTGCCCCAGCGTCCCCACCGGATTCTCTGACGCCGAAGCCCGGTGCGGAAACGCCGTAGGGCCAATCGCCGGATCACCCACCGGCGCAGCATACACACTCAGTAACTGATCCTTACCCAGATGCAAATCGTAGAGAGCGGCGAGTTCCATGAAGAAATCGTGCGGATGCTGCCCGTCCGCGATCGGAACCCCGTACGCGGTCTCTCCCTGTTGAAACAGCAGCGGATACCGCTCCGATGTCACCGTCGCCGGCTCCAGGCTAAACATCCCCCGCACCGTCAACTGCCCCGGCCCCAGTTCCCGCTCCGCCATCGGCATAAACCAGTTCGTTGAAAACAGCTTGTCGCCGCCGCGCGGGCTCGACTGCTGCGTATCCAGCACGAAAGCATTTGCGTGGAACATCAGCATCCACGCGCCCTTCATGCTCATCACCATCGGCACCGGCGTTGAATTCGGCTCCGCGCTCGTGCCCGAAGAAGCATGATGCTCGATCTCCTGCACAAACGTCTTCGGATGCATCTCCCCCATCAGCCGCATCATCCCCTGGTCTTGGCCCGAATCCATCCCGCTCATCGAGTGCGCGTGCCCCTGCTGCGAATCCTGCGCGCGACCAAACGGACAGACCATCATCAACGAACCGAAAAGTACGAAATGAGCGAGACGATTAATCATTCTCCCTTTCGATGCGCCACCTGCACTACGGATTCCGATTCCATTCGAACACACACCATCGTTAAGCCGACTGTGCCTCGCGCATCCCGCAGTTTGCGACGAGCGGGACGAGTCCCACTTCATCTTCCCGCAGGACCGGAATAGAACATCCGGGTTCCACCTTTAGTCGGAGTGTTGCTACGTTCGTTTCAACCCCTTCGCCCATCGGCGAGGACTCCCCATTCCCCACAGGAGAAAAAGTTAGAAATGCAAGCCCTCCCCCATGACGCATTCCTGCGTTTCACATCCCCCACTCTCTACCGCAAGATCCCGGTCCTCATCACTCTGCTGGCCGCGTCTTTCGCAGCAAGCCCGCTCAACGCCTCACCGTCTCAACCCATCCAGGTGCCCATATCGGCCGACAGTTTCACCCTCTCCAACCCCAACGGCGCATCCGCGACCGGTCCTCAGTACCTCGACTATCTCGGCCGCAAGGCCGTCTACCTTCCTTCCGGCCTGATCACGGTGAAGGGTTCCAAGATGCGCGATGGAATCATCGACGTAGACGTAGCAACAAAGCAGGGCGCCCTGTTCACCGGAATCGCCTTTCGCATCGAGTCCGATGCGAACCTCGAGATCGTCTATCTCAGGCCCGGCCTCACCGACACACTCGAAGCCATGCAATACACGCCGCGCCTCAACGGCGACGCGATCTGGCAACTCCTCAACACCAGCCACGAAAAAGCCAGCGCTCACTTCCCTAAAGATGAATGGTTCCACATCAAGCTCGTAATCACCGGCCGCACCTGCACCGTCTTCATGAACAACAATTCAGATCCGATCATGACCGTCACCAACCTCCGACTCGGCGACAGCGAAGGAACCATCGGCCTCTGGAGTCTTGGCGGTGGCGCATACTTCAGCAACCTGAGCTACACCCCATCGCCGGACAGAGCGCCGCTCGCAGACTTGCCGCCATTTGAAGAAGCGGGAGTCGTTTCAGACTGGGAGCTCTCGCCCGCCTTCGATGCCGCCGACGTAGATGCCGGCACCTACCCGGCTTCAATCTCTCAATGGGAGAAGGTCCGCGCCGAAGATCCCGGCTTCGTTCTCGTCAACCGCTACCGCACCAGCCCCGCAATGTTCCCCATGCCTTCTCGCCAGGAAATGCAGAAGGGCCGCGTGAAAGGCGCAAAGCTAGTGTTCGCCCGCGCCCACATCGCCTCCACTGCAGCCGCAGACAAGATCCTCAACATCGGATACAGCGATGACATCGTCGTCTATCTCAACGGCAAACTGGTGTTCACAGGAAAAAATGCACTGGGCTATCGCAGCGACGATGCGCTCGGTGTCTTCGGCCTCAACGACCATGTACCCATCCACCTCAACTCCGGCGACAATGAACTCCTCGTCGCCGTCACCGAGTACAACGGCGGCTGGGCCTTCGAGTGCAAGCTCTCTCCGAATTGAGATATCACGGCGTCGTTGTTGCCGCACCGTTCGGTATAAGCCTTACCGATGTCAGATCGTACGCGATCGCCTTGAAGATGCTGCTCAGAGAAGTGATGGTGTTCGTCGGGCCCGAAGCCTGGCACCCGCTGTCACTTCCCGGAAGGTAGAAATCCGAAAAGAATGTCGCAGAACTGCTGGCCATTGCCTGCATCGTTGCACACGGGGTGATGTAAGGATGGCTGACGGTCGATGTTCGATCGGTCGCGCAATTGCCGCCCGGGTTTCTGAATGTGATGTCGCTCGACGAAGCCGGCGAGCCGTAAGCAATCGCATAGAACTTCGTCGAATTGCTCGAATCGCCCGGGTAGGTCTTGGCGTAGTTCGCCGCATCAACCGCTTGCGAACACTCGCCCACCCACGAGGGGTACCTTCCCGATGAGGTCGCAACCGTTGTGCTTTGCGACCCGGTGACCATGTCGCTCTGTTTCGCTGTGGCATTGCCGTCGCTCAGAAGAATGATCACGTTCTGCGTGCCCGGCTTCAGCCTCTGCTCCGCCAGCAAAGCCGATTGAGCCGCATAGATGGCGCCGGCAAAATAGGTGTTCTGGTTTGTCGTCGACATGCCCACGCAACCGCTCTTACCCCCGGACGCCTTGACGAGATTGGAGGCGCTTGCAAGTGACTTCGAATCGTTGCTGGTGCGATAGTCGTTCGCGAACCCCAGGATCTGGTAAGTCTCATAGACCGTTGTCGAACCTCCCCACGATGAGGTTGTATACGGCATGGAGCTCAGGCTCGATGCTGTTGCGGATGGAAAGGTGTAGGGAACCGCCGTCGGATTCGCGGAACTTGAGCAATCGTAATCGCGAGAAACGTCCGTGGTGAGTACGTTCGGAAACGTGAACAGGCTAACGTTATCGACTGAAGGCGCCAGGTTCGCCAGCAACTGCTGCACTCCACCCTCGGCACAGGTCAATTCTGTGGCGCCGAAGCCGCAGTTGCTGTCAGAGTTATTCATCGAAGGCGTGGTATCTAGAATGATGGCCACGTTGTAAGGCAGCGGCTTCGATCCCCTCATCGCTGCCGTCGAAGTCGCCGCAATCTTGATCGACCGGAATCCAAGAATTCCGGCAAACCAAGTCTGTACGGTGGCCGACTGACGAACCTGAACAGCGTTGGCGCCGGCGCTTCCCGAGCACGGCAAACCCTGGCTCTTCAGGAAGGCAACGCACAGCGGAGTGATCGTCGGAGCGTCAGCCGTATAGCCCGACGCGGCGTTTGAGCCATTGCTGTTTGCACTGAACGACCGGGCGCTACCCGAGTAGTCTCCATCCGGCATCTGCTGCGCCGCAGCCAATGCGGCGGCATCGGTTGCAGACTGGAGCTGGCGTCGAACCACTAGCCCACGCCCGAAATCGATGACCAGCCCGCAAAGACCGATAAAGGACAACATCAGAATCGCAACCCAAGGAAGGATCTGGCCTTCCTGACGTCGCGCTGCAGAAGAGAGAAGAGATCGATTACGGCCCACTTGATTTCACCTTGCGCGTCAAGTCCGTGGCCGCTCTGCTTCAGACACGAGAAGAATCGAAACGTGCGCGGCGGCACTCGAGCTCACTCCTGTTCTTCGGCCAGATGATCAGGATGTTTATGCCACTGATACGGGATCCACAACTCCACAACTGGAGGACGAAGTGTACATCACCGTCAAAGTCGCGCACTCGAAATGCGAGTCTCAAGTCAGTTAGCTTGTATATGGAAAATTGGTCAGCCCAAAAACAAAAACGCCCTGCCGCAATGGCAGGGCGTTTTCAATTATTAATGCCGGCGATCACCTAATCTCCCACACAGTCACCCGTGCAGTACCATCGGCCCAGCGAGGCTTAACTTCCGTGTTCGAGATGGGAACGGGTGATCCCTCGCAGTATGGTCACCGG
>Ga0068853_100002894_pt1 | contig 13029 bp, 11 predicted proteins | sample KBSCornC32_FD_65655 | JGI IMG/M metagenome (GOLD analysis project Ga0068853, IMG submission 65655) | Corn rhizosphere microbial communities from Kellogg Biological Station, Michigan, USA - KBS Corn C3-2 | ecosystem: Host-associated > Plants > Roots > Rhizosphere > Soil ... | reverse complement strand
CAGCCCGTCAAAGATCGCGGCGATGGCCGCGTCGGTCGAGCGGGCGCGGTCGGTGTCCTCCACGCGCAACAGGAATTTGCCGCCATGATGCCGCGCGAACAGCCAGTTGAACAAGGCGGTGCGCGCGCCCCCGATGTGCAGATAGCCGGTAGGCGACGGCGCGAAGCGTGTCACGACTTCGGGCAGGGTGGCGACATTTGGGCTTTGTGGGCTGGCGTCGGCCAAGCTAATCGTCTTTCGGAAAGGGGGCATATTGTTGAATTCGAGCGCGTCTAGCATGGCTTTCCGGCTGCGACAAACCCTGCCCGGTGGCGGGAGGGGCGGGCGTGCCAGAGCATGGGGCGAGCGGTTGCTGGCGGCGATCGAGCGTCATCTGGAGGCGGAGCGCGCGCAACTGCCGCTCTGGGCGCCGGTCATGCTGGGAGCGGGCATCATGGGCTGGTTCGCGCTGCCGATGCGGGCGCAGTGGATGGCGCTGATCTGCCTGAGCCTTGGGGGCGCGACGGGGCTGTTGTTTGCCGGTCGGGGAGGGGGGCGACTGGCGCGCTCCCTCGGAACCGCGCTGCTGCTGATCGCGCTGGGATGCCTGCTGGCCTGGGGCAAGGCGGTGGTGTCCGGCAATGGCGTGCTGGCGCGGCCGGCGATGGCGACGATGGACGCCGCCGTCGAGCAGGTCGAGGTGCTGAGCGGGCGCGATATGGTGCGGTTGCTGCTGCGTCCGGTGGGGCGCGCCGACCTGCCCGTGCGCGTGCGCGTCAACATCGTCACCAAAGATTTGCCGATGGGGCCGGCAATACGCTCGGGTGACCGGTTGCGCGTCCGGGTGCGGCTGATGCCACCCGCTGGGCCGGCCCTGCCCGGCGGTTACGATTATGCGCGGCGCGCCTGGTTCGAGGGCATCGGCGCGACCGGGCGCGTGCTGCCGCCGTTGGTGGTGGTGGCGCGCGCGGCTGGCGGCGGCCCATCGATCCGCGAACGGCTGTCCGCGCATGTCGCGGGACGGGTGGATGGCGCGCCGGGCGGCCTCGCGGTGACGCTGGCGACCGGAGATCGCGGACGGATTTCGCCGGAGGATGAAGAGGCGATGCGGCAGAGCGGCCTGTCGCATTTGCTCTCGATCAGCGGTGTGCATGTCACCGCGTTGATCGGCGGCGTGGTGTTCCTCGTCTTTCGCCTGTTGGCCCTGGTTCCGCGACTCGCGCTTCGCTGGCCATTGATGCTGCTGTCTGCGGGGGCGGGCGCGCTGGCTGGCATCGGCTATACGCTGCTGACCGGCGCCGAGGTGCCGACGATCCGCTCCTGCGTCACGGCGCTGCTCGTGATGGCGGGGCTCGCGCTGGGGCGGGAGGCGATCAGCCTGCGCCTGCTGGCGTGCGGAGCGCTCCTCGTCATGGCATTGTGGCCGGAGGCGGTCGTCGGGCCGAGTTTCCAACTGAGCTTCGCCGCCGTCACGGCGATCGTGTCCTTGTATGAGCATCCCCGCGTCCGCGCGCTGTTCGAGGCGCGTTCGGAACCAGTCTGGGCGCGAACGCTGCGTTTTCTGGGCGCGCTGTTCGCGACCGGCGTCGCGGTGGAACTCGTGCTGATGCCGATCGCGCTCTACCATTTCCACCGGCAGGGTCTGCTCGGATCACTGGCGAACATGGTCGCGATCCCGCTGACGGAATTCGTCATCATGCCGGCGGAGGCGTTGGCGCTGATACTCGACGCGGTGGGAGCGGGCGCTCCGGCCTGGTGGGTGGTGGAGCGCGCCCTCGGCCTGCTGCTTGGCATCGCGCACCTCATCGCAGGTCAGAGCGCGGCGGTCGCATTGACCCCGGCCATCCCCGCGCTCGCCTTCGCGCTCGCCATGTCGGGCCTGTTGTGGGTGATGCTGTGGCGCACGCCGATACGCTGGGCCGGTTGCACCCTCACCTTCGCGGGGATCATGGGCTATGCGCTCGCCCCGGTGCCGGACGTGTTGGTGAGCGCCGACGGCCACCATGTCGCGCTGCGCCGCACGGACGGGGGCCTCGCGATCCTGCGCGATCGGGCCGGCGACTATGTGCGTGACCAGTTCGCGGAGCAGGCTGCCTATGACGGCGAGCTGACCGCGCTCGCCGATCTTCCCGAAGCGCGATGTTCGCCCGATTTCTGCGCGGTGGATGTGGATGCGGGCGGTCGGCGCCACCGCCTGTTGATGACGCGCAGCCGGCTTTCCGTCCCCTGGGCCGAACTGGTGGCGAGCTGCGCCGCCGCCGACATCGTCATCGCCGACCGCCGCCTGCCCGATGCCTGCCACCCACGCTGGCTGAAACTCGACCGGGCGGACATGCGCCGCTCGGGCGGGGCCGCGATCAGCCTGTCGAGCGGCACGGTTCGACGAAGCCGCGATTCGCGTGACGAACATCCGTGGGTGGTGAACCAGGCCGTCGGGCAGCTACCGGGGGCCGGACCGGGCATGAAGCATCGCGTCCAATCCCCGACCCCTCAGTTATAGCGGCGCAACAACCCCGCCAGTTTGCCCTGAATGCGGACACGGCCGGCTTCGTAGACCTGCGCTTCATAAGCTCTGTTCGCCGGGTCGAGCCGCACGCGCGGTCCCTCGCGGTGAAAATATTTGAGCGTCGCGTCGCTGTCGTCGATCAGCGCGACCACGATCTGGCCGTCGCGTGCCGTCTCGGTCCGCTGGATGAGCGCGAAGTCGCCATCGAAGATCCCCGCTTCCACCATCGAATCGCCCGCGACCTCCAGCGCATAATGTTCACCCGACCCCAGCAGGGCAGCGGGCACGGACAGGCTGCTGCTGCCCTCCAGCGCCTCGATCGGGACGCCGGCGGCGATGCGGCCGTGCAGCGGCAATTCGATCACGTCATTGGCGGCCAGCGGCAGGACTGCCGGCTGCGGCTTCGCGGCAAGGGCCGACGGGATGATCGAAGTCTTCGCAGGCAACTGTACAAGCCCCTCGGGCAACTTCAGCACTTCCAGCGCGCGGGCGCGATTGGCGAGGCGGCGGATGAATCCGCGTTCCTCCAGCGCGCTGATCAGGCGGTGAATGCCCGACTTCGACTTGAGGTCGAGCGCCTCCTTCATCTCCTCAAAGCTAGGCGATACGCCACCCAGTTCGAGATGCTGCTTGATGAACAGAAGCAATTGCTGCTGCTTGGCGGTGAGCATCGTCTTTCTTCCCTGTCCATGGAACGGACAGAGAACATCTAGGCAACGAATCGCGTCGGGTCAAGCGTCGATGCGAAGCACGCGCACCAAGTCGCTGACGGCGGCGGGCGGTGCCTCGATGGGGCGCTCCACCAGCGCGTTGGAGCGGGCGAGGGGGAGGAGGGCGCCGCTGTCCCGATTGGCAAGGGTCGCGACTTCATTGTCGGCAACGGTCACGCGGACATATTCCGACCGGCTTCCGCCCCGCGGAAAGGCGATGCGGGTCGGCATGGAGAGGAAAGCCGGCAAGGGCGCGGGCGATCCCGACAGGTGACGAACGAGCGGCAGCAGGAAAAGCGTCGCCGTCACGAAGGCGGAGACGGGATTGCCGGGCAGGCCCAGCACCAATCCCTCGCCCAGCCGCCCGGCCATGAGCGGCTTGCCCGGCCGCATCGCGATCTTCCAGAAATCAAGCGCGCCGCCTGCCCCGAGGATCGCGGGCGCGACGAGATCATGGTCCCCGACCGACGCGCCCCCGGTCGAGACGATGATGTCGGCGGTCGCGGCGGCGGCGCGGAACGCCTGCGTCAGGGTGACGAGGTCATCGGGCACGAGGCCGACGTCGATCACGTCCGCCCCCGCATCCGCCAACATCGCGGCGAGCATCACGCTGTTGGAGGCAGGGATCTGGCCGGGGCCGGGCGCCGTGCCGATCGGCACCAGTTCGTCGCCCGTGCCGATCAGCGCCACGCGCGGGGCACGGCGAACCGGCAGGTGCGCGTGGCCGGCGATGGCGGCCAGCGCCAGTTGCGCGGGGCCAAGGTGAATCCCCGCATCGAGCAGGGGACTTGCCAGGGCGAAATCGGAGGCGCGGAGGCGGACGTTGCGGCCGGCTGTGCCCGGCCCCTCGCCGGTCAGGCGGATCATGTCGCCCTCCACGCCTGCTTCCTCCTGCACGAGCACGGTGTCGGCGCCGGCGGGCAGCGGCGCGCCGGTGAAGATGCGCATCGTCTCGCCCGGGCGAAGCGGCGTGGCGGGCGCTATCCCGCCGGCCCGCGACTCGCCCGTCAGCCGCCAGGGACCGGGCAGGTCGGCGGCGCGAATGGCATAGCCGTCCATCGCGGACAAATCGGCCCAGGGCTGGTCGCGCAACGCCGCAAGCGGCTGGGCTAGCCAGCGGCCGCGCGAGGCAAGGAGACCGGCCTGCTCGACGGGCAGCGGATCCGCCAGCGCGAGCAGGCGCGCCTGTGCCTCCGCGACCGGGAGGAGGCTCATGACAACGGGCTCATGGCGCGGTCCAGTCGCCCGACTTGCCGCCCCGCTTTTCGGTCACGCGGACATTGCCGATGACCATCCGCTTATCGAGAGCCTTGAGCATGTCATAAAGCGTGAGGAGCGCGGCGGCGGCGGCGGTCATTGCTTCCATCTCGACCCCAGTCTGGGCGGCGGTGCGGGCGGTGGCGAGAACGTCGATGCCCGTGTCATCCGGCGCGATGTCGATGCTCACCGAGGCGAGCGGGAGCGGGTGGCAGAGCGGAATGATGTCGGCGGTGCGCTTGGCGGCCATGATGCCGGCGATGCGCGCCGTGGCGAGGACGTCGCCCTTGGCGATGCTGCCGTCCGCGATCGCGGCCAGGGCCTCCGCATTGACGCTGATCCGGCCGCGCGCGGTGGCGCTGCGCACGGTCACGGCCTTGGCGGAGACATCGACCATATGCGCCTCGCCGGACCCGGTCACATGACTGAGGCCGCTCATCGCGCCAGCATCGCTTTGGTTGCGACCGCGACATCCGCCTGCCGCATCAATGCCTCGCCGATGAGGAAACAGTCGACGCCATGCTCCGCCATGGCGGCGAGGTCGGCGTGGGAGGACAAGCCGCTTTCCGCCACGAAGGTGCAGCCTGCCGGCGCACGGCCGACCAGTTCATAGGTGCGCGCGAAGTCGACGCTGAAATCGCGCAGGTCGCGGTTGTTGACCCCGATCAGCCGCGACCGGAGCGCCAGCGCGCGGTCCAGTTCGGCGGCGTCATGGACCTCCACCAGCACGTCCATGTCGAGCGCGATGGCAGCCTGCTCGATGTCGCGCATCTGTGCATCATCGAGGGCCGCGACAATGATGAGGATGGCATCCGCGCCGATCGAGCGCGCCTCCGTCACCTGCCACGGATCGACCATGAAATCCTTGCGCAGCACCGGCAGGGTGCAGGCGGCGCGCGCGGCGACGAGATACTCCTCATGTCCCTCAAAATAGGGCGCATCGGTCAGGACCGAGAGGCAGGCGGCGCCACCCTCTTCATAGGCACGGGCATGGGCGGGCGGATCGAAATCGGCGCGGATCAGGCCCTTCGACGGGCTGGCCTTCTTGATCTCCGCGATCAGGCCGAAGCCGCCCGCCGCGACCCTGGCGTCCAGCGCCTTGCGGAAGCCGCGCGGGGGCGTCTGCGCAGCAATGCGCGCGTCGAGTTCAGCGGCGGTGACGGCGGCCCGCCGCCTTTTCACCTCGTCATATTTGGTGTCGCAGATTTCGAGGAGTTTGTTGGTCATCTATAGGCGATCCAGCAGTTAAGGAGCGCGTTGGCAAGCCCCTTGTCGATGGCCTCGGCGGCTTCCTCGATCCCGCTCGACAGATCGCGGGCCGCGCCCGCCACGACCAGCGCCGCCCCGGCATTGAACAGCACGGCGTCCCGATAGGCGCCCGTCTCGCCCCGCAGCAGGCGGCGCAGGGCGGCGGCATTATAGGACGCATCGCCCCCCCTGATCGCTTCCGCCGGGTAGCGCGTGAAGCCCGCTTCCTCGGGCGTCAGCGTGTAGGCGCGGATCGCTCCATCGCCGAGGTCGGTGACGCGGTTGGCGGCGCTGAGCGTCAGTTCGTCCATCCCGTCCTCGCCCGATACGATCATGGCGCGCGTCATGCCGATGCGCCGCATCGCCTCCGCATAAAGGGGCGCATAATCTGCGCGGGCGATACCGACGAGTTGGCGCCTGACGCTCGCGGGATTGGTGAGGGGACCGAGCAGGTTCAGGATCGTCCGCCGCCCGATCGCCTTGCGAATGGGACCGAAGCGGGCGAGCGCCGGATGATGTTTCTGCGCGAAGAGAAAGCAGATGCCGAGGTCGGCGAGCGTCGCCTCCGCCGTCGCCATCGCGCGGTCGAGGTCGAGGCCAAGGGCTTCCAGCGTATCGGCTCCGCCCGCCAGCGATGTGGCGGCGCGGTTGCCATGTTTCGCGACGGGCACGTCGCACGCGGCCACCACGATGGCGACGGCGGTGGAGACGTTGAGCGTGTGGAGGCCGTCTCCCCCCGTGCCGCATACGTCAATGGCATTGTCCGGCGCCGCGACGGAAATCATGCGCGCGCGCATCGCCTTCGCGGCGGCGGCGACTTCCACGGCGGTTTCACCCCGGTCGCTGAGCCGCGTCAGGAAGGTCGCGATGTCGGCGTCCGGGGGCGTGCCGTCGAACAGGGTGGCAAAGGCGGCGTCCGCCTGCCCCTCGTCCAGCGGCAGCGACGGATCGGGCAATAAGCTCACGCCAGTTCCTTTGGCGTCAGCCCCGCGATCGTCATGAAATTGGCGAGCATCGCATGGCCATGTTCGGTGGCGATGCTCTCCGGGTGGAACTGGACGCTGTGGATCGGCAGGGTCGCGTGGCGGAAGCCCATGACGGAGCCGTCGGATGCGGTCGCGTTGACGACCAGCGCATCGGGGATGGCCTCCACGATCAGCGAATGATAGCGGGTCGCGGTGAAGGGCGAGGGGATGCCGGCGAAAAGGCCGGTACCGTCATGCGTCACCGGACTGGTCTTGCCGTGCATCAGCCCGCCGCGCACCACGCGCCCGCCGAAATGCTGGCCGATCGACTGGTGGCCGAGGCAGACGCCGAGCAGCGGCCGTCCCGCATCGGCGCAGGCAGCGACCATGTCGAGGCTGATGCCCGCCTCATTGGGCGTGCAGGGACCGGGGGAGAGCAGGAAGGCGTCGGCGCCGGTGGACAGCGCCTGCCCGGCGGACAGCGCGTCGTTGCGCACGACCTCCACCTCCGCGCCCAGCTCCATCAGATAATGGACGAGGTTCCAGGTGAAGCTGTCATAATTGTCGATGACGAGGATCATGGGGCCGCTCTAGTAGCGCAGGCAGCGCGTCGCAAGGGCGTGTGCGTCGCCCTACTGCCCGAAGCCCGGCTCCCGCGCGATCGCCACCGCCTCCCGCGCGGCCGCGATGAGCGCCCCCGCCTTGGCCTCGCACTCGCGCTGTTCATAGTCCGGCACGCTGTCGGCGACGATGCCTGCGCCCGCCTGCACATGCATGACGCCATCCTTGAGAAGGGCGGTGCGGAGCACGATGCAACTGTCCATGTCGCCATCGGGCGAGAAATAGCCCACGCCGCCCGCATAAGGCCCGCGTGCCTCCGGCTCCAGCTGGGCGATGATCTCGCAGGCGTGGATCTTGGGCGCGCCGCTGACCGTGCCGGCGGGGAAGCCCGCGAACAGCGCGTCGAGCGCGTCCTTTCCCGGCGCCAGTCGCCCCACGACGTTCGAGACCATGTGCATCACATGGCTGTAGAATTCGACCGTATAGCTGTCGGTGACCCTGACCGTGCCCGCCGCCGCCACCCGGCCCACGTCGTTGCGGCCGAGATCGAGCAGCATGAGATGCTCGGCGCGTTCCTTGGGATCGGCGAGCAGGCTGTCGCGATTGGCGGCATCCTCCGCCGCGCTGCTCCCGCGCGGTCGCGTGCCGGCGATGGGCCGGATCGTCACCTCGCCATCTCGCGCGCGGACGAGGATTTCGGGGCTTGAACCGATCAGCGCGAAGCCGGGCAGATCAAGGCAATAGAGGAAAGGCGAGGGGTTGATGCGGCGCAGCGCGCGATACAGCGCCAGCGGCGGCTGTGTGAACGGCACGGTGAACCGTTGCGCCAGCACCACCTGGAAGATGTCGCCGGCGACGATATACTCCTTTGCCTTCAGGACCATCTCGCCATAGCGGCCCGGCGGCAGGATCGGGGTGGGATCGGCGTCGGGGAGGTCCGTCTCGATCCGCGTGCTCGCGGGCAAGGGAGCGGCGAGGCGGGCGGCGGCGGCTTCCACACGCTCACGCGCGGCGGCGATCGCCTGGTCGGGATCGCCCGCCTGTTCGGCCCAGATCGGCGCGACGATGAACAGGGCGTCGGCCAGCCGGTCGAACACCAGCAACAGCGTCGGCCGCACGAAGATCATGTCCGGCGTACCCAGCCCATTGTCCGGCGCGCGCGGCAGGGTCTCGACAAGGCCGATCGTCTCATAGGCGAAATAGCCGACGAGGCAGGAGAGGGCGGGCGGCAGGGCAGGATCGCTGTCCGCGCGGCACCGCGCGACCAGATCGCGCAGCGCAGCCAGCGTGTGCCCCGCGACCGGCGCGAATGCCGCGCGATCCTCCGCCCAGCGCGGGTTGATCTCCGCCGTTTCACCCTGCGCGCGAAAGACCAGATCGGGGGCCAGCCCGATGATCGAATGGCGCCCGCGCACCGCCCCGCCTTCCACCGATTCGAGGATGAAGTCCCCCCGTTCCGGTTCCATCAGCTTGAGCGCCGCCGAAATCGGCGTGTCCGTATCCGCGACCTGCCGGTGCCAGTAGAGCGCCGAACGCCCGGCGGCGAGCGACGCGCGGATGCCGTCGGTATCCGCCGCCCTTGGAGCCTGCGCGCCGGTCACTGCTGGTCGCCGCCCTTGCGCAGATCCGATTCGACGCGGGCCAGCGCCGCCTCATTGCGTTTCACGCCTACCGCCGCGCGGATCGCGACCTGGAACTGGCGGCTATATTCCTGCGCCAGCACCGACACGAGGCCCTGGCCCGTGGCGGTCAGCACCTGGGCATTGCCCGCCGCATTACCCGGCACGATTTCGTCGAGATGAAGGATGGCAAAGCCCTGATCCTGCGGCAGCGTCAGCATCCGGCTCTTGCCCTTCACCATGGAGAAGAGCGCGACCATCGCCTCGGGCACTTGCTGTCCCTGTTGGCCGAGTTGCGACCGCTGCGCGCCGATCCGTTCGGGTGGCGGCAAAGGAACGCCGACGGCGGCGAGCGCGGCGGCGAGGGGCGTGCCGGCGGCGACCTTTTTGCGCACCGCGTCGGCGGCGGCCTTTGCCTTCGTGGCGCCCTGCTGGACAGCCCAGCCGCGTTCCACGGCGGGGCGGATCTGCGCGAGCGCGGGCGGGCCGGCGGGGACGATCTGGGCCAGCGAGACGAGCGCGAGTTTCTGGTCCGGGATGAGCGGGACGACCTGCGGATCGTCGCCCTGATCCATCGTGTAGCCGGCGGCGATGACCGGGGCGAGCGCCGCGTCCGGCGCCTTGTCCGGCGCCATCACCATGCGACCCTCGCGGGTCAGCGCCGGCGTTTCGGTGACGGTCAGGCCGTTGGACTTGACGACCTCGTCGAAGGTCGCGCCGTCGCCGATCTGTCCGTCGATCTTGTCGGAGAGCGCGGTGAGGGCCTGCTTCGTCTTTTCCTCGGTCAGCGCCTTGACGATTTCGGGCCGCGCCGATTCGATCGTCCGCGCTGGCGTGGCGGTGATGTCGGTCACGCTGAACAGCGCCCAGCCGAGGCCGGTACGGACTGGACCGACGAGCGCGCCCTTCGCCGCCCCGAACACGGGCGCCATCGCCGCTTCGCCGACCTGGCCGCCGAAGGCGGGACGCGTCACGGGGCCGATGGTGGTGGTGGCGAGGCCCGCCTGCCTGGCGGCCTGATCCAGCGTCAGCGAGGGGCCGATCTTTCCGACCAGCGCCTTGGCGGCGCTTTCGCTCGGCAGGATCAACTGGCGTACGGTACGGGTTTCGCTGGCGGCATATTTGCCGGCGTGACCCTTGAAATATTGGGCGACTTCCACCTCGTTGGGCGTGGTGCTCGCGGCAAGGCGCGCGGCGTCGATCACCGCGAAGCGCATCCGCCGCTGCTCGGGCAGCGAGAAGCGATCGGCGTTGGCGGCGTAATAGGCCTTGATCGCCGTCTCGCTCGGCTTGTCTTTCGGCAGAAAGGCGAGCGAGGGCAGGACGGCAACGGTGCCGGCACGCTTTTCCAGCAGCATGGAGGCATAGGGAAGGATCATGCCCTGCGGCGTCTTGGCGCCCGCTCCGGCGGGCGAGACGATCTGGCGCTGGATGATCTGGCCGGCGACATCGTCGCGCAGATCCTTTTCAAGGATGCGCTCCCGCTTCAGCAGGTCCGCGAACTGCTGTTGGCTGAACTTGCCGGTGGCGTCCTGGAAGGCGGGGATCGCCGCGATCTCCGCATCGACCAGCTTCTTGCTGACCCGCATGTCGTTCTGTTTCGCGAATTCGGTCAGGGCGAGGCCGTCGATGAGCTGGCCGACCACCTCGGTCAGGCCACCCGCGCTCAGGAACTGGCCGATGGTGAGGTCGGCGCGCTCGCGGCGGTTGGCGTCGAACACACGCTGCACGCGGCTTTGCACTTCGGTGGTGGGGAGAGAGGCGTCGCCCACCTCGACCGCATCGCCGCTGCCCTGGCCCAGCGAACTGGTCGCGCTCTTCTGAAGGTCGCCCGCCACGAAGGCGAAAGCTATCGCGCCGAGAAACAGGAGGGCGAAGATCGCGCCGAACCGGGACCGGATGATCCGCCTGAAGAACCCCAACATTAAAACGACAACTCCCGCACGTCGGCCAACGGCCGCCGCTTTAGGCTCAGGAGCCTGATGCATCAAGAGCGGGCACAAGATGGTTGAGAGGCTGGACAAGCCGTGTCGTGCGCGCCATCGGCTGGAGCCAACGACAATCGGCATCGAGCAAGGAAGACAGGCGCATGGCAGGACGCAAACCCCTGATCGCGGGCAATTGGAAGATGAACGGCCTCAAGGCCAGCATCGGCGAAATCACAGCTATCGCGGCCGATGCCGCCGCCGCCGGCCCTGATGTGGAGGTGGCGCTGTTCGTCCCCGCCACGCTGATCGCCCCAGCTGCGGAGGCTGCGCCAGGCTTCTTCATCGGCGGACAGGATTGCCATGAAAATGCGTCCGGCGCGCACACCGGCTGCATCTCCGCCGCGATGCTCGCCGAGGCGGGCGCCAGAGGGGTCATCGTCGGCCATTCGGAGCGTCGCACTGACCAGAATGAAAATAATGGCACGATCGCCGCCAAGGCGAGCCGGGCGAAGGCCGAGGGGCTGAGCGTGATCCTGTGCGTCGGCGAGAGCCTGGAGGTGCGCGATTCCGGTCAGGCGGAGGCGGTGGTGAGCGCGCAGCTCGTCGCATCCCTGCCGCAAGAGGCGGCGTCCGACTGGCTGTCGATCGCCTATGAGCCGATCTGGGCGATCGGCACGGGCCGCACCGCGACCGTCGATGCCATCGACGCCATGCACCGGGCGCTGCGCGAGACGCTGCGCGGCGTGATCGGTGCGGACGCGGACAAGATGCGCATCCTTTATGGCGGGTCGGTCAATGGCGACAATGCGGCGGAAATATTGGGCGTGGCGGACGTCGACGGCGGACTGGTCGGCGGGGCGAGCCTCACCGCCGCCAAGTTCGCGCCGATCATCGCGGCGGCGCGTGCCGCATAATACGACCTTCCCATTTCGCGCCGAAGCGTCTAGGGGGCGGCGCAACGGTTCGCCCCCCAGGAAAATCTCATGCTGTTCACCTTCATCCTTGTCGTTCAGGCGATTGTCGCGGCGGCGCTCGTTACCGTGATCCTCATGCAGCGGTCCGAGGGCGGCGGTCTGGGCATGGGCGGCAGCCCGTCCGGCTTCATGTCGGCGCGCGGCGCGGCGGATTTTCTGACGCGTTCGACCACGGTGCTGGCGTCGGTTTTCGTCGGCCTCAGCATCGTTCTGGCGGTGATCGCGGCGACGCGGCACAGCACGTCGACGGTCGATACCTCGCTGGTCGGCAGCACCACGGCGCCCGCGACCCAACAGGGCGCGCCGCTTCAGGGTGGTGATGGTGCTGATGGTGGCCTTTCCGGCGCGGCCGGAGCGGCAGGCAATGCCGCTTCGCCACCAGCACCGGCATCGAACAGCGCGGCGCCGCTCGCGCGCTGAGCGCAAGGCAGGTTTCCCACAGCTAAATTTGGTGGGGTGGCCGCGTGCCGCCTTGCATACTCTTGATCTAAAGGTTTAAGCCTCTTCTCCCATGGCGCGGTTCATTTTCATCACCGGCGGCGTGGTCTCCTCCCTTGGCAAGGGCCTGATGGCCGCCAGTCTCGCCGCCCTGTTGCAGGCGCGGGGTTTCCGGGTGCGGATCCGCAAGTTCGACCCCTATCTCAACGTCGATCCGGGCACGATGTCGCCCTATCAGCATGGCGAGGTCTATGTGACCGACGACGGGGCGGAGACGGACCTCGATCTCGGCCATTATGAACGCTTCACCGGCGTGCCCAGCCGCCGCGCGGACAATGTGACGCAGGGGCGCATCTATCAGACGATCCTGACCAAGGAGCGGCGCGGCGACTATCTGGGCGCGACGGTGCAGGTGATCCCGCACGTCACCGACGAGATCAAGGCGTTCGCGCTGGCCGAAACGGACGACGTCGACTTCGTATTGTGCGAGATCGGCGGCACGGTCGGCGACATCGAGAGCCTGCCCTTCATGGAGGCGATCCGCCAGTTGCACAATGAACTGGGCAAGGACCGCTCCATCTTCGTCCATGTCACGCTGGTCCCGTACATCGCGGCGGCGGGTGAGTTGAAGACCAAGCCGACGCAGCACAGCGTGCGCGAACTCACCTCGCTGGGCATCCAGCCCAATATCCTGCTGTGCCGGTGCGAGCATCCGCTGCCCGACAGCGACCGCGCCAAGATCGCGCTGTTCTGCAACGTGCGCAAGGAAGCGGTCATTCCGGCGCTCGACGCCGACAGCATCTATTCGGTTCCGGCGCAATATCATGCGGAGGGACTGGATAAC
>Ga0068853_100002893_pt1 | contig 13032 bp, 10 predicted proteins | sample KBSCornC32_FD_65655 | JGI IMG/M metagenome (GOLD analysis project Ga0068853, IMG submission 65655) | Corn rhizosphere microbial communities from Kellogg Biological Station, Michigan, USA - KBS Corn C3-2 | ecosystem: Host-associated > Plants > Roots > Rhizosphere > Soil ... | reverse complement strand
ACGCCTATGAGGCGGACGGGAATATCTATGCCGACGTGATGAAATACGAACGCGCGCCGCTCTTCCCCAACGCCGACGGCACGCGCGGCGAGAATGTCGGCGCCTACCTCGTGCGCTGGATTTTCGACCTGTCGGGCGCCACCGACACCATCCGCGAGGAGCCGCTGGACGACCTGCCCGGCGAATTCCCGCGTTTCGATGAACGGTTCTCCGGCCTCGGCTATCGCCACGGCTGGTTCGCCGCCCAGACCCGCACGGGCAAGGTCGAGTTCAACGCGCTCGCCCACATCGACCACGCCACGGGAAAGCGCTCGACCTGGATGCTGCCGGAAGGCGATGCCGTCGGAGAGCCGGTGTTCGTACCGCGCTCGGCCGATGCGGCGGAGGGCGAGGGTTGGGTGACGGCGGTAGCCTATCGCGGCGCCGAGGACGTCAGCGAGCTGCTGGTCTTCGAAGCCCAGGATATGGCCGCCGGCCCCATCGGCTCAGCGAAGATGCCCCGGCGCGTGCCCTTCGGCTTCCACGGCAACTGGGTCAACGCCTAGGCGCGGCCGCCAACGGCAGATCGTCGAACAGGGAAGGCGCGGCGCTGGTCCGCGCCTTTTCCACATTCAACAGCCGCATTTTCGTATCGACGCCGCCGGGGGCGGAAAAGCCGCCGGTCTTGCCGCTGGCCGCCAGGATGCGATGGCAGGGCACGATAGGCGGGAACGGGTTCAGGCCCAGCGCCCGGCCGACTTCGCGCGCCAGGTTCTTGTCCCCTGCCCGCTCCGCCACCTCGCCATAGGTCAGCACTTCGCCCGGCGGGATGGCGCGGGCGATCTCGTAGATGCGCTGGTGCAGCAGCGGGATATCGGCGAGGTCGAGGGCGATGTGGGACAGGTCCGTCGCGCCGTCGGCCATCAGCGCCTTCACACCCTCGATAGCGTCGGCCGCAAACGCGGACGGTTCAGCCTCGGCCGCGTCGGGGCAACGCCGCGCCACTGAGGCCCGAATCGCCGCCTCGCTCCCCACCGGCAGCCAGCCGCGCACGACGCCCTCCTCGCTCCAGGCGAGCGCGCACCAGCCGAGCGCCGTCTCGAAGACCGCAAACGAGATCATGGCCGACGATACCACGAGTCCCGCAGCGGTTGGCGCGAACGGCCATGCTCGTGTAAACCGCAGGCGGCCATGACCGCCGATCCCGCCCTTCGCCGCAAGACCATCGCCCTCGTGGGGCTGATGGGCGTCGGCAAATCCTCCATCGGCCGCAGGCTGGCCCATGCGCTCGACCTGCCGTTCCGCGACGCCGACGCCGAGGTCGAGGCCGCCGCCGGCCGCTCCATCCCCGACATCTTCGCGCAGTACGGCGAGCCCGCCTTCCGCGACGGCGAACGCAAGGTGATCGCACGCCTGCTCGACGAAGGCCCGCATGTGCTGGCGACCGGCGGGGGCGCGTTCATGAACGACCAGACCCGCGAGCTCATCAAGGACAAGGCCATCTCCGTCTGGCTGAAGGCCGACCTGGAGGTGCTGGCCCGCCGCGTGTCCCGCAAGGGCGACCGCCCGCTGGTCGCGGGCAAGGACCCGATGGAGGTGCTGAGCGTACAGGCCGAGACCCGCTACCCCGTCTACGAGCAGGCCGACATCATCGTGGAGACCGGCGACACGCCCCACCAGGTGGCCGTCGAAGCCATCGTCGCCGCCCTGAAGCGGCATGTGTCGAGGGTCAGCGCATGACGCGGTCCGTCCCCGTGGGCCTTGGCGAGCGCGCCTATGAGGTGGTTGTCGGCTCTGGCCTGATCGACCAGGCGGGCAAGCTCATCCGCCCGCTGCTGAAGCGCGCCCGCATCGCCGTCGTCACCGACCAGAACGTCGCCGACCACCATGGCGAGCGGCTGGCCGTGGCGCTGGAGAACGCCGGCATCGCCACCGACGTCATCGTCATGCCGCCCGGCGAGGAGACGAAGAGCTGGGAGGGGCTGTCGCAGCTCTCCGACCAGCTGCTGCAGCTGGAGCTCGACCGCGGGGACATGATCGTGGCGTTCGGCGGCGGCGTGGTCGGCGATCTGACCGGCTTTGCGGCCTCGATCTACAAGCGCGGCATCGACTTCATCCAGATCCCCACGACGCTGCTGGCCCAGGTCGACAGCTCCGTCGGCGGCAAGACCGCCATCGACACCCCGCGCGGCAAGAACCTGATCGGCGCCTTCCACCAGCCGCGTCTGGTGCTGGCCGACCTCGACGTGCTGGCCACCCTGCCCGAGCGGGAGATGCGCTGCGGCTACGCCGAGGTGATCAAGTACGGGATGCTTGGGGACGCGGCCTTCTTCGCCTGGTGCGAGGAGCATGGCTGCAAGGTCCTCCACGCCGATAACGCAGCGCTGGCTCACGCTGTCGTCCGCTCGGTCGAGATGAAGGCCAAGATCGTCGAGGCCGACGAGAAGGAGGCCGGTCGCCGCGCGCTCCTGAACCTCGGCCACACGTTCGCGCACGCGCTGGAGGCCGAAAACGGCTACGGCGAGGCGCTGAAGCACGGCGAGGCCGTCGGCGCGGGCTGCGCGCTGGCCTTCCGCTTCTCCGCCCACCTCGGCCACTGCTCGCCCGCCGACGCTGGGCGCGTGGAAGCCGCCCTGCGCAAGGCCGGCCTGCCGACACGTCTCGCCGAGGTGCCGGGCCATCCTTTCGCCTCCGACCGCCTCATCGCGCACATGGCGCAGGACAAGAAGGCCGAGGGCGGGGCGCTGACCTTCGTGCTCGCCCGCGCCATCGGGGATGCCTTTGTCGCCAAGGGCGTAGCCACCGAGGCCCTCCGCGCGTTCCTGATCGCGGAAGGAGCTAAGCCGTGATCGTCGCCATCGTCGCAGCCCTTGCGCCCACCCTGATCCTGCTGCTTGGCCTGTCGGGGCTGATCTCGGCGGCCGAGACCTCGATGACGGCCGCCAGCCGCGGGCGGATGCATCAGCTCGAGCGGGACGGCGACCATGCCGCCGCCCGCGTCAACGCGATGATCGGCGATCAGGAGCGGATGATCGGGGCCATTCTGTTGGCCAACAACGTCATCAACATCCTGGCCTCGTCGCTGACGACGGCGGTGCTGTCCCACGCGATCCCGGGCGCGCTCGGCGTCGCCATCGCGACCGGCATCATGACCGTACTGATCGTGGTCTTCGCCGAAATCCTGCCCAAGACCCTGGCCATCACCCGCCCCGAAGATGTGGCGCGGTTCATGTCCTGGCCGACCTATGCCGTGGTGAAGATCTTCGGCCCGATCTCGTTCGCCGCCCAGTATGTGGTGCGCAAGACGCTGGGCCTCTTCGGCATCAAGCTGTCGATGGAGATGGACGTGCTGGCCGCGCACGAGGAAATCCGCGGCTCGGTCGAATACCACCACTCCGAAGGGCTGGTCGAAGCCCGCGACCGGCGGATGCTGGGCGGGGTGCTGGACCTCTCGGAGATGGACGTCTCCGAAGTGATGGTCCACCGCAAGTCCATCACCCAGCTGGACGCCGACCTGCCGTCCAAGGAACTGATCAAGGCCGCGCTCGACGCGGGGCATTCGCGCATCCCGCTCTACCGCGAGGACCCCGAGAACATCGTCGGCGTCCTGCACGCCAAGGACCTGTTGCGCGCGCTGGCCGATGCCGACGGCAAGGCGACCAAGGTCGACATCGGCGCCATCGTGCGCGAACCCTGGTTCATCCCCGACACCACCAAGCTGAAGGACCAGCTGAACGCCTTCCTCAAACGCCGCAGCCACTTCGCGCTGGTGGTGGATGAGTACGGCGCGCTGCAAGGCCTGATCACGCTGGAGGACATCCTCGAGGAGATCGTCGGCGAGATCGAGGACGAACACGACGTGGCCATCCAGGGCGTGCGCCGCCAGCCGGACGGCTCGGTCCACGTGGACGGCCAGGTGACCATCCGCGAACTCAACCGCGCCATGGACTGGGACCTCCCCGATGACGAGGCGGTGACCATCGCCGGGCTGGTGCTGCACGAGGCCCAGACCATCCCCGACCCCGGCCAGACCTTCATCTTCCACCGCCACCGCTTCCAGGTGCTGCGGCGTCAGCGCAACCAGATCACCGCACTGCGGATCAGCCCGCGGCTCGAGGAAGGCGCTTCCTAGAGCGGGTGACGCTGGAGGTAGTCGGACGGCAGCCCGAGCCTGCGGCAGGCGGCCGAGGCCGGCGTGGCGTCGACCACCATAGCGTCCATGAAGCGTCCGATCAGCCGGATCAGCGGCCGCTCCCAAGGTTTCAGCCGCCAACCCTCAAGCCCGAGCAGCGGCGGCGCCCAGTCCGGCAGGATTTTCACCGCCGCGCGCAGGAACATCGAGCGGAACGGCTTGAGGCCCGGCGGCAGGAAGTCGGTGCGCCCGAGGATGTCGAGGAACTCGTGGACGATCGGCGAGGGCTCGAGCTTCGGCCGCATCGCCGCGAACTGCGCCTCCAGTTCGGCCAGCGATCCCGGCGCGCCCGTGGCCCCGTAAAGCGCGGCGGCGGCGCGGCCCTCTCGGTAATAGCGGTCCTTGTCGGCCCGACTGACCGGCCGCACGAAGGCGCTGTAGGCCTCCAGGAAGCCGAACGAGGCCGTCGCCTGCACCCAGTCGAGGAGTTCAGGATCGGAAGCCGCATAAGCCGCGCCCATCGGCGTCTCGCCCGTCACCCGCGCGTGCATGCGCCCCACCCCGGCGATCATCGTCTCGGCCACACTCCGTGCGCCGTAGACGGTGACCATTGCCGCGAGGCCCGTGCGCCGCATCCGCCGCAGGGGGTCGGTGCGGAAGGTGGTGTGGTCCCAGACGCCGTGGCGAACGCGGGGCTCGGCCAGCTCCAGCAGCACGGCGGTGATGCCGCCGACGATCAGCGCGACCGGGTTGCGGAAGACCTGCCAGGAGACGCTGTCTGGGCCGACCAGCGCGGGTTCTCCCGCGGGCTGCTCGAAGTCCACACGCGGGCCGCCGGCTTCCAACAGCTCACGCGCCCCGCGTTCGAGGCTCGCCTGCAAGGGACGGGGAAGACGGATGGCGTTCATGCCGGGCACTCTAGCCCGGCGGGCGGGCTGTTACAGCGCCACAGCTTCGGCGGCCGGCGCAATCTCGACGACGGTCGCAATCTCGGGCTCGATCTTCGGCCGCTCAGGCAGGATCTCGCCATAGAGCCCCGCGCCACGGCCAGCATTCGCCTCACGCCAGAACCAGTCCGGATCGGACGCGATCTTCGGTGTGTTGGTGTCGATCGGCATTGCCCCCCTCCAGCATCGGCTGCGGCGATGACCGGAAAACACGCTCTAGGCGGAAGCGTTCCTGCAGCCGCGCCAGCGCATAGCTTATTTTGAGCCAGCTGTCTCGGGGCCGCACTTGGCATAGTCGCCCGCCTTGCAGGCGGCGACCCGCGCCTCCCATTCCGCCATGTTCCGCTCATGCTCCCGCTGGGCCTTGGCGGCGGCGGCCTTGGTCGCCTTCAGCTGCGCCTGGTATGCGGCTTGAGCCGCCTTGTAGGCTGCCTGCTCGGCCTCGAATTCGGCCTTGGCCTTGTCGTTGCGCGCACGGACTTCGTCGTTGCGCTTGGTGACCGCCGCGTTCAGGGCGGCGGTGGTCCGATCAGCATCGCTCAATGGAGCGGGAGGAGCGGCGGGCGCCGCGGCGACGGGCGGATTGTCCGCAGCCTGCGCCGCCAAGGCTGTTGCGAGCATCGCGCCCGCGCAAAACACCAAGAGCTTCGCCTTCATCGCAAGTCCCCTTCAGCCCCACGCCTCACCGTGAAGCTTGGCCATGCGGCGCGCAAGGGCAAAGGAAAGGCGGCGGGTATCTAGCCCGCCGCCTCAGGTAGTCCGGGTTCGAAGGGGACCGAAGCCGGGTTAGAAGCCTTTCTTGATCGACAGGCCGATCAGGCGCGGGTCGAGCGTGAAGACGTTGGTCGTCAGCGCCGTGTCGTCGGAGTTCAGGAAGGCGTCGGTGATCGGCGTTTTATCGAGGATATTCTTGGCGTAGAGCTCAATCTTGAGGTCGTGCTCGGGCCGCTCGAACCACACCGACAGGTTCATGTTGTACCAGCCGTGCAGCTTGTCATACGGGTTGTCGTTGTAGACCCGCGCCCAGGACTGCGACTGCCAATAGGCGTCGGCCCTCACCGTCGCCCGCCAGTTCCCATCTAGAATGTCGTGGCCGTACTGGGCCCCGATATTCATCGTCCAGTGGGGAGCGTTCGGCAACTCGTTGCCCGACAGGTCCTTGGCGAAGCCCGCGCCGCCGTGAACGTTCACCCGGCCGTCTGTGCCGTTGTAGTAGTTGGGGTCCCACCGGAGGCCGGTCGCCGGGTCGTTCGGCGGCGTGCCGAACCCGGACAAGATGCCCCCGACCCCGCCGCAAAGCCACCAGATGCCGCCCACGTTGGGGTTCTTCGCGGCGTAGTCCTCGAACACTTCAACGGGAATGATGCAGTTCGAGGGCAGCTGCGCCCACGGCTTGGCAACGATCCAGTCGGTGTGCCCCGCGGTCCGGTCCATGATGTCGATCGACTCCATGCCCTTGCCGATCTTCGTGTCGAGGTAACCCAGGTTCGCGATGATCTGAAGATCGCGCGATGGCGCGAACCTCGTTTCAAACTCCAGCCCCCAGGTTTTGGCGTCGAAGTTTTCGTTGACCGCAGTGCGGTCACGGATCTGCGACACCTGATAGTCTTTGTAATCGTAGAAGAAAGCGTCGGCGTTGAAGGTCAGCGCGCCGCCCATAAGCGTGTTCTTGGCGCCCACTTCGAACGCATTGACGAACTCGGGTTTGAAGGTTCGGCTGTATTCGACTGCATTCAGCTTCAGAACGGGCAACACGCCGTTCGTGGAGAGATAATCGATGATGAATTGAGGAAAGCCCTCCTCCTTCAATTGCTGCACCTCGTCCTCGAGCGTGGCGAAGCCCGGGCTCGGCGGATTGGCGCCGCCGCCCTTATACCCGCGGGAGTAGAAGGCATAGACCATCGTCTGATCGGTGAACGACAGCTCCGGCTTCCAGTCGACGCCCAGGCGACCGGTCCATTCGCCCCAGTGCTGCTTGATAGCCGGCTTCTCGGGATAGCCCCTACTCACTGCGCCGCCCGCGGCGGCGCCTCGCGCCAAAAGCACCTGGCTCGGGACGGGAATGAAGGTTTTCCGGTCGTCCGTGTACCGCAGGCCGGCGGTCAACTTCAGAGCGTCGTTTATTTTCCAGTAGACCTCACCGAAGGCTGCAGCCGAGCTCAGCTTGTAGGGGTTCTTGCTGCGGAAGTAGTTGTGGCCCTCGCCGTTAATGCTCTCGATCGGGTTGGGGTCAATGTACGGGCAACTGGCCCTCGGGTCATCGGCGGCGACTGGAGGGCCCTCCAGAAGAAATCCACTGACGGCACATTTCGTAATATCGGGACCCGGGTTCAACGACGAGCCATTGAACGGCTGGACCAGCGCCATAGCCGTGATCAGGTTATAGAATACATAATAATCTACCAGCGCCTTGAACCGCGTATAGTTAGCGCCGGCGCTGAAATTGACCGGACCGTCCCAGTCGGACTGAAGGCGCAGCTCTTCCGTAAACTGCGTCGCCTTGGCTTGCGAAATATCGAATCCGGCCATGGTGTTAGAGCAGCCGAGCTGCGGATCGCAGAAGATGCCGCCTGGACTCAAATCCTTCCAAGGGCTGAGCTCGGCCTGGCCGCTAGACCACTGCGACGAGTCGTTGAAGATCGGCACAGTGTTGAACCGGTTAAAATCTTGGAACGAGTAGACCGTGTCCTTGTCGTATGCAGTTTGGGAATAGGCCGTCAGCCCTTCGGTCAGGTCAAAATCGACGTTCAACTCCACGACGTCTGCCTTAGCTCGATACTTCGGGTCACGGAACGAAGCGATCGTCCTGAGATCCCGCGACTGCATCATGCCGCCGTACGGGTCCTGAGTCTTGAGGATGCTCGCATACTCGCCGGTGGGCGTGGTCCCCAGAGGGAACGGACCACCTCCTTGCCCCGGTCCTGCACTGCCACTCAGCCACAGCATGCCGAAGACAAAGGGCAGCGCCAGACCGTTCGGGGTGCCGAACGCCGCGTCCTCGTAAAGCGAGCCCGGCAGACAGCCTTGGCTGAACAGCGCCGGTTTAAGCACCGTGGAAAACAGGCCGTAGTCTCCAGTCGTGACGTCGACATTCCCAATTTGGGTCTTGCCTGGGTCACGGTGGCAGAGCTGCTTACCCGTACGCGAGCGGTTGTCGTCTTCGTTGAACCGCTCCCAGACCAGGTTCGAGCGGATGGCGTCCGTGGGATTGAACTGCACCGTCACGCGGCCTGACCACAGGTCGCGGCCGTTGACGTGGTTCTTGGTCACGGAGTTGTAGTCATAGCCCTGCCGGTCGGTCAGCGCGCCGGCGACGCGAATGGCGAGCTTGTCCTCCACCAGCGGGATATTGACCATCGCCGACAGGCGCTTGGCATGGTAGTTGCCGACTTCGCCCTTCACCCAGCCGTCGAAGTCATGCAGGTTCGGCTTCGCGGAAATGACATTGATCACGCCAGCGGTAGCGTTGCGGCCGTAGAGTGTGCCTTGCGGACCGCGCAGGACTTCCACCCGCTCGATGTCGAAGTATTCCTGCTCGAACAGGCGGTTCTGAATCAATGCGATGTTGTTGAAGCTGACCGCAACGCCCGGGTCGGTCGTGGCGCTGATCGCCTTGGTGCCGACACCGCGAATGCTGAAGTTGTAGCTGGTGAAGTTGTTCTTCGAGAAGGTGACGTTGGGGATGGCTTTCAGCAGGTCGAAGCCGCCTTCGATCTTCTGCTCCTGAAGCGATTTCTCGCTGAAGGCCGAAATGGCGATCGGCACATCCTGGATATTCTCCTCGCGCTTCTGCGCGGTGACGATCAGCGCCTGGACCGTGCCATCAGCGCCGTCCCCCGCGGCGCTTCCGGACTGGGGGTCGGAGGCGCTCACGATCAGGAAGGTGTCGCCGGAGCGACGGAAACTCAGGCCCGTGCCGTCAAGGAGCTGGGTGAGCGCCAGTTGCTGGTCCGTGGCGCCGGAGACGCCGCGCGTCGTCTTGGCGGCGGCGATGTCGGGCGTAAAGAGGACCTGGTGACCGGTCTGGCCGCCGAATTCGTAGAGTGCGCTGGCCAGGGATTGGGGCGCTATATTGATGGTGGGCGTGTCTTCCGCCCGAGCCGCGCCCGCGAAGGCAATAATCGCGGCAGCCGCCACGCCCGACAGCAGGCGGGCATGAGTCGTCGTCTTCCGGATGGACATGTCGCTCCCCCTTGTTTTCTTCGGGAGCATTCAGCCCCCAAATACAGGGAGACAGTTCCTCCGCTTCACCCTAGGCCTCCATTTCATTTTTTCAGTAGGCGACGATGCGCACCTCGCCCTCGGTCTCGGCTTCGACGCGCGCGAGGTGGTAATTCTCCAGCGCCACCGCAAATCCGTGCAGGTCGCCCGGCTTGAAGGTGCCGCTGATAGGCGTCGTGGCGAGCCTGCCGCTGGCGACCACCATCTTCTGATCGGAATAGCGATTCAGTTCCTCGACCACGGCGCCCAGCGGCTGGTTGTCGAAGATGATCTGGCCGCGGGTCCAGCTGGTGTCGCGCACGACGTCGGCGCGGGTCAGTCGCCAGTCGGCGTCGTCCGGAGCCACCAGTTCGGAGCCCGCCACCATCTCGGTGGCCTGGCCGAAAGCGGGCGACGGTGAAACCTGCCGCGCACGTTGTTCGGCGGCGGTGGCGGCGGGCGCGCGGGCGGGCGTTTCCACCCGCACCTTGCCCTCGACGAGCACGACCCGCAGCGCGCCGTGATCCACGCGCACATCGAAGGCGGTGCCAAGGGCGGTGACGGTGCGTCCAGCGGCGGCGACGACGAACGGATGGCGCCGATCGTGCGCGACCTTGAAGAAGGCCTGGCCCCTGTCGAGGTACACGAGCCGGCGGTCGTGATCGGCTCTGGTCCGCACGACGGTGTCTGTGTTCAGCGTCACGACCGACCCGTCGGGCAGGGTCACGGTCGCCCTCTGCCCCACAGTGGTCCGGAACGCTTGCGTGGCCAGCGGCTTTGGCCCGGTCAGCACCTCGACGCCCGCGACGCCGCCGCCCAGCACCGCCAGCACCAGCGACGCCGCCAGTGCGCGCACCGCGAATGCCCGCCGCCCCTGCGCCTTCAACAAGGCCTGCCGCCGCGCCATCACGCGCGGGTCGGCCCGCACCGCCGCGGCCCCGCTCCACGCCCGCTCGACCGCGGCATAGGCTGCGGCGTGGTCGGGATCGGCGTCGAGCCAGGCGTCCAGCTCGGCCTGATCGCGGCCGGTAAAAGCTCCGGAGCGGCGGCGCGCGAACCAGCCGGCGGCGATGTCGCGCACGTCTTCCATGTGAGGCTGGGCGTCGGTCATGCGTCCGCCTCCAGCCGGTCTGACAATCGCCGCAGCGCGCGGCGCATCAGGTCCTCGACCGCCTTGACCGACACGCCCATGCGGCGCGCGATCGCGTCGTAGGTCATGTCCTCGAAGCGATGCAGGAAGAAGGCTTCTGCGGTGCGTGGCGGCAGGTCGTTCAGCGCGATCACCAGCCGGTCGACCGCCTCCTTGCCCATCAGCACCCGCTCGGGCGAGAGCTCGTCGGATGGCTCGGGCGTCTCGTCCAGCGCGGCGTGGCGGTCCCAGTCCCATCCCTGACGCCGGCGGCGGCGCACCAGCACGTTGGCGGCCGCGCGGAACAGATAGCCCTCGATGTTGTCGATCTCCGCGCCCGCGCCCCGCGCCTGCACGGAGAGGAAGACGTCCTGCACCAGGTCCTCGGCCTCGGCGGCGCTGACCTTCTTCATGAAATAGCGGCGCAGCGCCGGCCCGTACTGCACCATCCAGGCGCGCAGCTGCTCAGGCCCGATCGCCGGCGCGGGCGAACTCTCGAGCGGTCTGTTCGGCGGTGACGCCATGCGCGCGCATGCCCCCTCTCTCGAGTAGAGACCAAAACCGCGCGGCGCCCTAGGCGGGGAGGTGAAAAAAGTTGAGGCGGCGGGTATGACCCCGCCGCCTCTCAGTGAACCGGTTCGAAGGGGACCGAAGCCGGAGAGAAGATCACCAGCTCTTCGTGAGGCGAACGCCGAACAGGCGGGGTTCATTCAGGAAGACGTTGGTCGTCAGCGCAGTGTCATCCGAGTTGAGGAAAGCGCCCGTGATGAAGTCGTCGTTGAGGACGTTCTTCACGTAGCCCATCACCTGCCACCCGTCGCCGCCGGTCAGGATCGCGGCCAGGTTCAGGTTGGTGCGGTGCCTCAGCTTGTCGTACGGCTCATCGTTGAAGATCCGCGCATACGAGTTGCCAGCCCAATAGCCGTCGGCCCGCAAAGTCGCGATCCAGTCATTGCGCAGCGGCATCGAGTACTGTGCGCCGAGCGACAGCGTGAACTCCGGCGCGTTCGGCAGCTTGTTGCCGCCGAGATCCTTGGCGAATCCCGCGCCGCCGTTAGGCGCGGTGGCGGGGTCGAAGCCGACACTCTGCGCGACGATGCGGTCGAAAGGCAGGATAGAGCCGAGGAAAGATCCTTGAGGATAGATGGACCCACACGCGACCGCCATGCCCCAGATGAGTTGGGGGTGCGGGTAAGCTTCGATGATCGCCCTCACGACCTCGGCCGGCAAGATACAGTTGGAGGTGTCAGTCATGAAGGGCTTCACGACCACCCAACCGTCGTGCCCGGCGGTGCGGTCCATCAAGTCGATGGCCGACTGGCCCTTGCCGACGGAGCTGTCCTGGAGGCCGCCCGAGAAGTTGAACCGTAGCGCTTCCGAAGGCTGCCAGGCGCCTTCCAGTTCGAACCCTTTCACCGTCGCATCGAAGTTCAGGTTGATCGAAGTGCGGTCGACGATCTGGGAAATCTGGTAGCCCTTGTAATCGTAGTAGAAGACGTTCCCGTTCAGCGTCAGTTTGCCATTCAGCAGGGTATTCTTGGTCCCCAGCTCGTAGGCGTCCACAAACTCCGGCTCGAAGGTCGCGGGATGGGTTGCCAAAGCCTGGAAGCAAAGACTGCAGGGCGCCGTGCCCGGCGGGTTGGCGCCGCCGGCCTTGTAACCGCGGGCGTATGAGGCGTAGGCCAGCGTGCTGTCGGTGAAGGAGAGATGCGGTGACCAATCCGCAACAAACCGGCCCGTCGTCTCCTTCCATTCCTGATTGACGACCCCGGTTTCGGGATAGCCGCCGCCGATAAGGAACGTCTGGCTGGGCACGATCGCCGAGCGCTTGCGGTCGTTGGTCCAGCGGAGCCCCGCTGTCAATTTCAGCTCGGGCGTGACCTGATAATAGAGTTCGCCGAATACCGCCTTCGATGTCAGACGATAGGGATTCTTACTGCGAAAGTAGTTGTGGCCAAGACCATCAAGGCTGTCGATCGGATTAGGGTCAATGTACGTTCCGACGCCGACCCCCTGGTTGCACGAGCCGTTTGCCGGAAACCCGTACTGGACCCCGTCAAAATCAAAGGTGTACGGCACTGCCGGGATCGGTCCAGACGTGCCAGCGCAGTAGCTATAATCCTCGGCGGCCGATCCGTTCATGAGCTGCTCCATCGCAGTCACGAGATTGAAGAAGACGAAATAGTCCTCAAGAGTCTTGTAGCGCAGGAAATTGGCCCCGACGCTGAAATTGAGGGGACCCTTGAAATCGGAAGAAAGCCGGAATTCTTGCGAAAACTGCTTGCCCCACGCCCGTGAAAGGTCTTCGCCGACCATGGCGGTCGAGCACCCGACCTGCGGATCGCAGTAGACACCGCCGGGCTCCAGCGGGCTGCCTTCGGCGTACGGGGGATCAAAACCCCGGAAACCCGCGGCAAACAATCCAGTCGCGGTGTTGAAGCGGTTGAAATCCTGTGTGGAGCGTATCTGGTCCTTGCTATAGCCGGTCTGCGAGCTCACGGTGAGGCTACGCCCCAGATCCACATCCAGGTTGAGCTCGAAGGTGTCATTGCGCGCGCCATAAGTCGGATCGACGGCAGACTGGAAGGTCCGAAGGTCGCGTGATTGGGTGCGGCTCGCATAGGGGTCGATCCGGGTCAGCATAT
>Ga0068853_100002892_pt1 | contig 13032 bp, 12 predicted proteins | sample KBSCornC32_FD_65655 | JGI IMG/M metagenome (GOLD analysis project Ga0068853, IMG submission 65655) | Corn rhizosphere microbial communities from Kellogg Biological Station, Michigan, USA - KBS Corn C3-2 | ecosystem: Host-associated > Plants > Roots > Rhizosphere > Soil ... | reverse complement strand
GCGAATAATCGCTTCACGAACGGCTACACTTGGCGGTCTCGTGAAGACCTGAACATCGACACCCGTACCGCGACCGAGTACGGCGTGGTTCGCACCTACTTTGATGCAACGTTCTCCTGGACGACGGGCACCTACGCAGGGAACGGGACCGGAGCTACTGTTTACGAACCGATTGGGCCAAGCCCGTTCAGTTCCGCGCCGAACAACGCAAGCGCGGGCGCAGTTGCCGGCGGTACGGTTGGTGTCTACCTCGCCTTCATCCAGTTCGCTGGGTTCACGATTGGTAAGGCCATCTCGACGTTCAGCACTCCCTGGGTCAACTACCCGGGCAACAACTTCGACGGTCTTGTCGGCGGTGGCGGCACGGTCACGGGTGTGAACCAGTTCACCTACACGCAGGAATTTGGCAACGGGGTCAGCGGCTCGATATCGGCGCAGGATCAGACCCAGTATTATCAGGCTGGCGTCAACAACCTGAGTGCTGGCGGGCTTTTTGGCACCAGCGACTATGCTGGATCGATTGCTCCTGACATCGTCGGCGTGATCAAGGTTGACCAGGCTTGGGGTCTGTTCCAGGCTTCGGTGGCCGCGCATGACAACCATGCCGCGTATTACGGCGCTACTGAAATTACTGGCCATCCCGACGACAGGTGGGGCTGGGCTGGTCAGTTGGGCTTGTCGATCAAGAACATCCCGACGGGACCTGGCGACACGATCAACATTCAGGGTGTGTATACGAACGGCGCAACCCGCTACAATATCCAGGACTTGGCCGGCTCGGCAGGTGCGAACACCATCTATAGCGGCACAAGCCTGGCGACAGCCTACCAGAGCGTTGGATTGGGGGTTGCTCCTGACACCGTATTCGCAACCGGATTTCAGCAGCAGTTGATTCAAACGTGGGGTATGCGCGGTGGCTTCAACCACAACTGGAATCCCTTCTGGAGTTCCTCGGTCTACGGCGCTTGGGCCGCGGTCCAGTACAACGGCACGGCTAAGGCTTTGATCTGCGGGACACCCGGTATCGGGTTTGGAGTCGCAGCCGCCGCTGGTGTAACCACCTGCAACCCGGACTACAACATTGGGCAGGTTGGTTTCATCACTCGGTGGACTCCGGTCAAGAACCTGACCTTCTCGGGTGACGTTACCTTCACCCATCTGGATCAGAAGATGGCGGGCACGCTCATCGCCCCCAGCGCCACGATTGGTAAGCCGGCACTTGCCTACGAGCTCAAGGATCAGAACACTGTGCTGCTTCTGCTCCGCGCTCAGCGCAACTGGTAATCCAGTTCGTCTGATTTGAAAGAGAGACAGCCCCCGGCGGGAAACCGCCGGGGGTTTTGCTTTGCGCCCCCTTCGGCGGCTATGATATTGCCTGCGAGGCAGATCTGGATACACGCCCCGTGCCGAAGCATCCTTTCCCATCTATCAGCCGCGGACACCACCATCCCCGCATGCAGGTGCTTGAACGCGCCGCCCTCGCGCTGCGGATGCGGCACTTCGCTGAGGCCGAGCAACTCGCCGCTGAAGTCTTGAGAGTGAGCCGGACTGACATCGTCGCGGTGTCGATCCTGGCTCGGGCCCTGATTGCTCAGAACCGTGGCGAGGAGGCGATCGCACCCCTCGAAAAGGCAGTACGCCGCAGCAGCGATGCGAGTATCGAAATGCTGCTTGGGGCGGCACTGGGCGGCGCCGGACGCCGCGCGGAAGCGATTGAACATTTGCGGCGCACCACGGCGCGGCGCCCGCCATTTATGCCGGCCTTCCAGGAACTCGCCGGCCAGCTTGCGAAGGCAGAACGCGTCGACGAGGCCATCGCCGTCATTGAGAGCGGTCTCGGGTTGGTGCCTGAAACCATTGATCTGCAGATCGACCTTGCGCGCCTGCACCTCCAGCGTAACGACCGCGGCAGGGCGCATGCGATCCTTTTGAAAGCTCGCGAAGCTGCGCCGGGGCACCCCGAAGTTCTGACAGCGTTAGCTCGCGTCCAGCTGCTGGATGGCGAATATGCCGCTGCCGCCGACGCCTACAGGCATGCGCTGGCGCACCGTCCTGACGATGCCATGACGCGCGCCGATCTCGCCGCATGCCTGTTGGAAATGGGTGAGCGCGACGCCGGCGAGGCCAACCTGCGTTCGGCACTGCGCAGCGGGCCCCAGATGCTCGGTCGGACCGTCCACGCGCTCGCCGCTTCATCGCACGGCCGCTTCTTCTTCCGCCCGAGCGCGGTTGCACAATTCCTGAGGGGCGAACCGGTCTGAGCCGATTACGCCCGGAATTTCCGCCGGTATAGTCCGGGCTCGCGAATAATTGCCTTCGTCAATTCGTGTACCCGCTGCGTCTCCTCCGCTGTGAACGGCGCCGTATGCGCCACCCATCTTTCCCGTTTCACTGCCAGGCACTGCGCGATCGGCGTGCCCCTCGGCAGCACGCCGCTGAAATTCATGTCGTGCCAGTGCGCCGGGAAATGAATCCAGCTGTCGCGATAACGGTCGCAGTCGACCATGCCGCTCAGTGTGGTGAATGGCAGATCAAAGCGATTGAGCGGATGTGTGAACAACAGCGCGTAGCCTTCCGGCGCTTCGATGCTCCACAGATTGTGAAACTTGATCACGAATCGGTCAGGCTCGAACAGTGGCGAGCCGACGACCTGGCTTGTGTCATGAAATCCGATCGGCGAGCGCGGGAATTCCAGCGCACCGCCCGGGGGGATATCATTGTCCCAGGTGATCGAGCCGTTTTCGATCCTCAGATCGCAGATCAGCGGAATCAGAAACCCGCAGGTCATGGCGTCGACAAACGGTGGACAGCGCTTGATCGTATCCTCTTCGCGCATATTGATCGCGTTGAAGGCCTGCATCGGCATCGCCTTGAGCCACGCGGGAAGGCCCAAGGTTGCGGGGATCGGCGGCGGCAGCTTTCCGTGTAGTTCCGCTGGGCAGCGGAACTTGAGCGTTATCGGTTCATCGTTGTTTGGCACGGCTCTAGCTCTTGGTTTAGGCGCCTGTACGAAGCGCCTTCGCGCCTGCTCTAGCATGCTCCGGGGCCCTCGCGAAGGCAGTGACCTTCGGCCAATCTTTCGGCGACGAGATCAAACGAGAGGAGCGGCGCGATCCGAGCCACGGTCGTATGAAACCGAGCGCGAGGAGCTCCAACACCGGCCCCGCTGGCAGGAAACGCCGGGGTTTTCTTTTTCGACGTGCGTTGGCCGCTCGCTGCTCTTGAGCCGCTGTCCTCGAAACGACCTTCACCATCGCGCAGGGCTTTCGAAGGCGCGCGTACAGTCCTAGCATCACGCTATTCTCGCTGGAAGCGGCGCTTCATGCTGCGCCGTAGGCGCGTTATTTTTCGAAGGCCTCGTAAACCAGTTTCTTGAAGGCGGCCACGACGCGGCCGCGTTCAGGCTGGGTCTGCTCCATGAGGATGTAAAGCATGTCCAGTTTCGGATCGACACCGAAGTAAGTGCCACTGCCGCTGTCCCATTTCAGTTCTCCGATCGAGCCAGGCGGCGGCGGTCGCGCTGTTCCCGGATCGGTGCGGACCGCAAGACCATAACCAAAACCAAAGCCATCGCCGGGAAAGTAGAAGTAGTCCCGTGCCACGCCGGAGCCCGGGCCGATATGGTCGGAGGTCATCTGTTTGAAAGCGGCGGGGCTGAGATATCGCTTGCCGTCGAGTTTTCCGCCGTTGAGCAGCATCTGCGCAAATCGCGCATAATCGGCGATGGTCGAGACCAGACCGCCACCGCCCGATTCCCATTCCGGGTGCGCCCGCCGCTCGCTTTCCGCGAGCCGCAGGATGCCATCGTCAGGCAATGGCTCCGCCATCCGCGCCCATTCCGCTGCACCGTGAAGCACGAATTTGGTGCTGGTCATGCCAAGCGGCTCGAAGATGCGCTGCTTGAGAAACTTAAAGAGTGTTTTCCCCGACGCGATCTCGATGATGCGCCCGAGAACGTCTGTGGAATGGCCGTAGCGCCAAAGCGTGCCTGGCTGCCGGGCCAATGGCAGCCTAGCGATGCGTTTGGCAAACTCGCGGTTGTCGAAATGCCCTTTGAAAATGTGGGCGCCGGAATAAACCTTCTCGATCAGTTCGCCGCCAATATAATAATAGGTGATACCGGAGGTGTGTCGCAGCAGATCCTCAATATTCACCGGCCGGACCGGCGGCACGAGCTTGAGGACCGGGTCGCCATCCTCCGTTCTGGAATCGAGGCCAACCTTTACGTCGGCAAACGCCGGAATGTACTTCGATACCGGATCGGCCAGTGCGAGCTTACCGTCATCGATCAGCATCATCGCCGCCAGGCTGGTAATCGGTTTCGTCATTGAATGGAGCGCAAAGATGGTGTCCGGCGTCATGGGCTGCCTGACGTCGACGTCCCGGACGCCGAAGCATTTGAAATAGATCGGTAGCCCGTGCTGCTGGATCAATACGATCGCGCCGGGAAGCTTTCCGGTTGCAACTTCATTTTCGAAAAATTCGGACAGGCGCTCAAACGGGGGTGCTGACGGCACGACGTCGTGGGGTTCGGCTTGAACGCGGGCAAGCAGCGCGCTGCCGGCCGTCACCCAGGCTGCGACAGGCAAAAGCCGTAGAATCGTCGGCACCACCGCAAAAACCTCAGCAGCTCACCGCCTTTAGGAAGCGGGGGCATTCAATCTGCGCGGAACGTAGCTGATCTGCGCCCGGGAGGGCAAAAAACAAGTGTGTGAAATGAACCGAACCTCTGCGCCGCCGGCCCTGGACCCGGTGCTTGCTTGCCTGTGACAACAAGCAACTGGACGCATGGCGGGCGGCGCGAGATCCAATTCAGGATTGTGCCCGCCAAAATGCCGGCATCGCGGGTAGCGATACCATCGGCGTTTGCCACGCGTTCATGACGCGCTGGACCCCGGTCAGGAACCTGGCGCTCTCGGCCGATCTTCTCTGGACCAACCTTGACCAGAAGGACTCGGGCGCGATTAACCTCCCGACGGTCGCTAGCAAGCCGGCAGGATTGTACGAGCTCAAGGACCAGATTGGCCAAGCAAATCGGCGATCTGATGCAAAACGGGATCGCCGTGACTCCAAAATGCCTGTTGTCCAGAATCTAGCTAATCGCCGGTTTGAGATCCCCGACACGTCGGGGAACGGCGCTTGATCGACCTAAATCCGTAACCGCAGACGACGCCCCGGCAGGAGTTCACAATTCATCGACCACAAAACTGCCGCGAGCTATTCCACGCTGGCGCCGCGGTGCAAATCGGCCTCGATCTGCAGCCGTGTCCCGCCGCCGAATCGCGCCCGATAGACCTGCAGATTCTCCATGATCCGCTGCACGTAGTTGCGGGTCTCGGAGAACGGGATCAACTCGACCCAGTCGACCGCGTCGACCTTGGGATCGCGCGGATCGCCATAACGCTCGACCCATTTTTTGACGCTGCCGCGCCCGGCGTTGTAGGCCGCAAACGTCATGATGTAGGAGCCGCGGTAATCCTCGATCAGCCCGCCGAGTTCGGCGGCGCCCAGTGCGGCGTTGTAGACCGGATCGGTCTTCAGCCGATTGAGATCGAAGGTGGCGCCGTGTCTCTTGCAGACATAGCGGCCCGCATCCGGCGTCACCTGCATCAGCCCATAGGCTTGCGCCGGGGAGACCACGGCCGGATTAAAGGCGCTTTCCTGCCGTGCGATCGCGAACACGACGCTCCGCTCGATTTCCGGCCCGATCGACCTGAACGGCGGAATCCCCGTCACGGGATAGGCGTAGAAATCGAACGGCAGCCCCCGATTGAGCGCGGCCTTGCCCAGCAGCAGCATGCCGCGTGCGTCGCTGTAGCGGGAGGCCAGTTCGCCGAGGCCCACCAGCGCGTCGGGATCGCCGTTGTCTCCCATGTCGGCGAAAATCGGGATCGCAAGCTCGCGCTCGTCTAATTCGTAAAGCAGTTGCACCGCGCGGACGATCTCCAGCTTCTCGATCCCGCGCCCGCGCCCGGTGGGGACGCCGTTCAGCTCGATCTGCGGCAATCCGAGTTTCGCGCGCGCCAGTTGCCCGTAGTAACTGGTCGATTGCGCCGCAGCCGCCATGTAAGCGGCGCGTGCCTCCTGGGAGCGGCCCGCCGCTTCGGCGGTCCGGCCCTGCCAATAGCCGGCACGCGCCAGCGTGGTCGGGTTGACGCTGCCGACGCCGATGCGCGCGAAATGCTGCGCGGCCGTCGCCGGATCGGTCAGGAAGCGCAGCGCAATCCAGCCCGCGGTGAATTCCTGCTCGGTCTTGTAGATGTCGCGCGCCGGAAGGGCTGCGTCGCGCGCGATCAGGTAGGCGGTGCGGTGTTCGCCGATGTCGAGCATCTTGCGCGACAGCAATCGCCGTTCGATCCACCATTCGTCCAGATTGTACAGGCGGCCCGGGTCCTTCGGCGCGCCCATCATCAGTTGGGCTGCCTCGGCGAATTTCTCTTCGCGGCGGAGCAGCTGGATTTTGCTGAACAGGTAGCCGGGATCGCCATGCAGTTCGCGCGGAACCGCCTCGAGCAGGGCCCGCGTGTTGGGTGCTTTCTTGTAAGCGGCAATGCGCGCTTTCGCCAAGGCCAACTGATTGGCGCCCAGCCGCTTGGCGGCGCGCAAGGCGGCGTCGTGCTCGCTGCCATAGAGCAGCAGATCCATCCTTGCCTTGTGATCGCCCGGCACCAGCAGCGCGCCGAACAGATCGAGCGCGGTGTTCTCGGTATCCTCGGACATGGAATCGTTTCGCCAGGCATCGCGTACCAGGCGCTCGGCATTGGCCCGGTCGCCGCGCGCGATCATCGCCCGCGCCAGCGAGAATTTGCCTTTGGCCGATAACGGCGATTCGTTTTCGAACCATGCCCATACGGTGGCGTCGTCGCGATGGTCATCCCACAGCACCGCTTCGATGCGCCGGCGCAGGAAGGTCTGCGAGGGCCAACTCGGATTGGCGGATATGAATGCGCGATAGCGCTCGACCGAGGCGCCGTTGTCGTCACTGCGCAGGATGATCCATTCGGCAAGCTTCCTCGCGACCGGATCCGATATGGCCGATTCAGCCTGCGTCGCATCCACCGGCTGGTGCTTGCGCACCAGTTCGATGACGTTTTCCAGCGCATCCTTATCGGCCTGCGAGGTCGACGAGGTCGCGGCCATCGCGGCCGGCGCCGGCGGTTTGCGCGCGGGCGGAGGCGGCAAGGCCGCGTGCTTGCGCGTCGCAGGCTCGATCACGGGCGCCGCGGGGGCGGGCGCGGCATTTTTGGCGGTGCTTGTAGCCGGCGCAGCGGTTTTAACGGCGGTTGCGGCAGTTTTAGCCGCAGTCTTGGGCACGGCGTTGCGCGCGATCGGCCGCGGCTTCGGCAATGGAACTTTTGGCGCGGCCCAGGCCGCTACGGCCGTTAATCCCACCGCCAGCGCCAGGCCGGTCGCCAAGGCGGTCGATCGCAATGCGGCAGCGCGTGAGGATGGGGTCACAGGGTTCCTTCGCGGCGAATCATTCAATCGGTCAAGTCCTGGGTCTATTTAATTGAATAAGTGGACAAAATACTAAATACGCGGGGGATCGCCGCTGTCTGCGCCACCACCGCGGCAAAATCACGGCTAGTATGGGGCTTGGGCGGGCCTTTCGCCGGATCGCCAGACCCGATATGAATTGACCGTTCCAGCACAACTGAAACGCCGTAAAACCCGGGCGTTCGGAGGAAATCCATGGCAGCCAAGACGAATTTCCGAGGCTCCTTCACCGCCTTGGTGACGCCGTTCAAGAACGGCTCGCTCGACGAAACGGCCTTCCGTTCGCTGGTGAACTGGCAAATTGCGGAGGGCACCAATGGGCTGGTGCCGGTCGGCACCACGGGCGAAAGCCCGACCGTGAGCCACGACGAGCACAAGCGCGTCGTCGAGTGGTGCATCGACGAGGCCAAGGGGCGGGTGCCCGTGATCGCGGGCGCCGGCTCCAATTCGACCAGGGAAGCCATCGAGCTTGCGGAGCACGCCGAGAAGGCCGGCGCCAGCGCGGTGCTGGTGGTGACGCCGTATTACAACAAGCCGACCCAGGAAGGCATGTACCAGCATTTCAAGGCGATCAACGATGCGATCGGAATCCCGATCATCATCTACAATATTCCGCCGCGGTCGGTGATCGACATGAGCGTGGACACCATGGCGCGGCTGTTCGAACTGAAGAACATCGCCGGCGTCAAGGATGCGACCGCGAGCGTGGTGCGTGTTTCGCAGCAACGCGCCAGGCTGGGCGAGGATTTCAACCAGTTGTCGGGCGAGGACGCCACCGTGCTCGGCTACATGGCGCATGGCGGTCACGGCTGCATTTCGGTCACCGCCAACGTCGCGCCGCGGCTGTGCTCGGAATTTCACGTGGCGTGGCAGAAGGGCGATGTCGCAACGGCGTTGAAGCTGCACGACAAGCTGATGCCGCTGCACACCAATCTCTTCATCGAGTCCAATCCGTCGCCGGTGAAATACGCCCTGTCGCTGCTCGGCAAGATCGACGAGACGCTGCGGCTGCCAATGGTGCCGGTGTCCGAACCCACGCGCGTGGCGGTGCGCAGCGCCATGGTGCATGCGGGCCTGATCAACTGAGTTTCAGTCCTGTATGACGCTGGATTGGGGCCGTTGCCTGCAACGGTGAAATGCCAGAGGAGGACACATCGATGCTCAAGGAATTTCGTGAATTTGCGATGAAGGGCAATGTTGTCGATCTCGCGGTCGCTGTCATCATCGGCGCGGCCTTCGGCGCCATCGTGAGCTCGATGGTCGCTGACATCATCATGCCGATCGTTGGCGCCGTCACCGGTGGCCTCGACTTCTCGAACTATTTCACCGGCCTCTCGAAAACGGTGACGGCCAGCAATCTTGCTGATGCAAAAAAACAGGGCGCTGTATTGGCATGGGGTAATTTTCTGACGCTGACGCTGAATTTCATTATCATCGCGTTCGTTTTGTTCATGGTGGTCCGCCTCATGAGCAAGCTGAAGCGCAATGAGGAAGCCGCTCCTGCGCCGCCGCCGAAGCCGACCCGTCAGGAGGAATTGCTGACCGAGATCCGCGATCTCCTCAAGAAGGCATAGGGCGATAGCGCTGAAAGGTTGGTCGTTGTCGCTGCCTTCCAGGGACAACGGCCAGAGGTTTTGAATTATGGCGGAAAAGAACGAGCGCGCGATTAAGGTCGTCGCCGAAAACCGCAAGGCCCGGTTCAACTATGCGATCGAGGACACGGTGGAAGCGGGAATCGCACTGACCGGCACCGAGGTCAAGTCGATCCGCAACGGCAAGACCACCATCGCGGAATCCTACGCGGATTCGAAGAACGGCGAGATCTGGCTGATCAACGCCAATATTCCGGAATATCTGCAGGCCAATCGGTTCAACCATGAGCCGAAGCGGCCGCGCAAGCTGTTGCTGCACAAAAAGCAGATCAACAAGCTGATGGGCGCGGTCGATCGCGACGGCATGACGCTGATTCCACTAAAGCTCTACTTCAACGAGCGCGGCCGCGCCAAGCTGTTGCTGGCGGTGGCCAAGGGCAAGAAACTGCACGACAAGCGCGAGAGCGAGAAAAAGCGCGACTGGGGCAGGGAGAAGGGCCGCCTGCTGCGGGCGCGGGGATAGGTGGTTTCGTCATCCTGAGGAGCGCGCTCTTGCGCGCGTCTCGAAGGATGAGATGAGCGGCTTCATGGTTCGAGACGGCGCAAGGGCGCCTGCTCGCCATGAGGCCTGGATGCCGAAGGAGAAGCCATGAACCAGAGGAACCTGCTTGAAGTCGACTGGAGCAAAATTCCGGCGCCGACCGATGACGGCGCGGCGGCGCATCTTGTCGGCATGACGATCCCGCCCATCAGCCTCGTTGCCACCGACGATACCTCGGTGACGCTGTCGGCACTGTCCAGGCGTACGGTGGTGTTCGCCTATCCCAGAACCGGCGAGCCCGGCAAGATCGCGCTGGTCGACGACTGGGACATGATTCCGGGGGCGCGCGGCTGCACGCCGCAAACCTGCGCGTTCCGCGACCTGTTCGCGGATTTGAAAGCCGCCGGTGCCAAGCATGTTTTTGGGCTGTCGACGCAGAGCAACGCCTACCAGACCGAGATGGCCTCGCGGCTGCACTTGCCGTTCCCGGTTCTGTCCGACGAGAGACTGGCGCTGACGCGCGCGCTCGATCTGCCGACCATGCAGGTGGCGGGGCTGACCATGATCAAGCGGCTGGCCCTGATCATAGATGACGCGCGCATCACCCACGTGTTCTATCCGGTGTTTCCACCCGATCAAAACGCCGGCGATGTGCTGGCTTGGCTGAAGGAAAATCCGGCTTAATTTTATGATTCGTGGCGTGGGCAAAGGCGCTCTCGCGCCGTGCCCACCAACACAAAGACTCCGATTGTTGTTTTAAAAGATGGTGGGCACGCTTCGCTTTGCCCGCCCCACGAATTCTCACCCCAAATCCGCGCGCACCTTGGCGAACACGCTGCGAAACATTTCCGGGGTCAGCACCCGGGTATTGGTGTTGTAACGCGAGCAATGATAGCTGTCGTAAAGTTTTACGGCGCCGGCCTGATGGATCGCGCCATGCGTGAACGGCGCCGCGGAGCTGCGAAGGCCCAATGCCTTCAGCGTCGATTCATGCGCCACCCGGCCGAGCGCCACGATCGCGCGCAGCCTCGGCATGGTCTCAACCGTCGCCGACAGGAATTGCCGGCAGGTGTTGATCTCCAGCGGCAGCGGCTTGTTTTGCGGCGGCACGCAGCGCACTGCGTTGCCGATCCGGCAATCGACCAGCGTCAGCCCGTCGTCGGGCCGCGCCTGATATTTGCCCTTGGCAAAACCGTATTCGAGCAGCGTCGCGTAGAGCAGGTCGCCGGCGAAATCGCCGGTAAAGGGCCGCCCGGTGCGATTGGCGCCCTGCAGGCCGGGCGCCAGGCCGACGATCAGCAGCCGGCCGTCGGGATCGCCAAACGACGGCACCGGTGAATTGAACCATTGCGGTTCGCGCGCGCGTGTGGCCTCGCGGAAGCCGGCGAGCCGTGGACAGAGCGGGCAGTTTCGGTCGGGTTCGGTGCGGGGGAGGGCGACACCGGGCATCGGCTGGCCGCGCGCCGGATCATTTTCAATCGTCGAAATCGTCGTCATCGCCTCGCGGCGCCGTGGTGGTTGCGCGCTGCAGGAATTGCGGCGCGTGATGACGCGGCTCGCGCGGGGGCGGACGCTCGGATGGATCTCGGCCGAGCTTGGATTGCAGCTCCACCAGATCGGTGAAGACGTCGGCCTGGCGCCGCAACTCGTCGGCGATCATCGGCGGCTGGCTCGAAATCGTCGAGACCACGGTAACCCGCACGCCGCGGCGCTGCACCGCTTCGACCAGCGAGCGGAAATCGCCGTCGCCGGAAAACAGCACGATCTGATCGACATGCTCGGCGAGCTCCATCGCGTCGACCGCCAGCTCGATGTCCATGTTGCCCTTGACCTTGCGGCGGCCGCTGGCGTCGATGAATTCCTTGGTCGCCTTGGTGACGACGGTGTAGCCGTTGTAATCGAGCCAGTCGATCAGCGGGCGGATCGACGAATATTCCTGATCCTCAATGATGGCGGTGTAATAGAACGCGCGTACAAGCGTCCCGCGGCTCTGGAATTCCTTGAGCAGGCGCTTGTAATCGATGTCGAAGCCGAGTGTCTTGGCGGTCGCATAGAGGTTGGCGCCATCGATAAAGAGCGCGATTTTGTTGCTAGAGGGGGACATTAAAGTTTCTCGCGTGGTTGTTGTTGTTAAAGCCTTTTTGGCGCGGCAGCAGCGGGCCACGCATTTCAACGAACGATACTGCCATCCGGCGGGTCAGTTTGGACAGACACCGCAGCAAATAAATAGGGAGAGGTGAGGCCGAGACCTATAGTTTTGGCGGCGCAATGAAGCGATTTCTTGTCCGAACAGCCGCTTGTGACGGCTCCGGACGCTCCGGTTGGTAGGCCCATCATTGGTTGTCAGAGCCGATTACGTAGGCCAAATGACAAATTGGCCTTGCGAAAGGCCCTTGGGCCCTATAACTACCGCGCATAATCAACATATTCGGTCCACTTAACGGAGCGACAGTTCATGGCGCGCGTCACCGTAGAAGATTGCATCGACAAGGTCGACAACCGGTTTGATCTGGTCCTGTTGGCGGCGCATCGCGCCCGGATGATCTCGTCCGGGTCCCAGCTCACGATCGATCGCGATAACGACAAGAACCCGGTGGTATCGCTGCGCGAAATCGCCGATTCGACGATTTCCCCGGAGGATTTGCGGGAGGAACTGGTTCATTCGCTGCAAAAATTCGTCGAAGTTGATGAACCCGAGCCTGATACCGTTCCTTTGATCGGGTCGGCAGGCGCCAGCGTCGATGCCGACGACACCGAGGTCGCGGTCGAGCGCATGACCGAGGAGGAGCTTCTGAAGGGCCTCGAAGGCCTGGCGCCTCCGGAAGAGCAGCCCGAAGAGGACGAGTAAGCCGTCCACATTGCGGCCCAAGGGTAGCCCGAACCACCCAATTTGCCAAAAGGCCCGGACATTTGCCCGGGCCTTTGCTTTTATTGACATTTTTATGGTTACCATACGTCCATGGGCGGACGAATTCCGGCTGCCTCCGATTTGATCGGAGGACCGCCGGTTTGGCGGTAGACTGGATCCCGTGGACCAAATCGAGCGTTGCCGCGGGTGCTGCTTCGCTGGAGAAGGCACTAGACTACCAAATGGTACCATCGTGAAGCGGGCCATCTTCGAGGCCCGCAGGGTGAAGGCAGTGATTCGATGGCGTATTGGCGCCGCAACCGAGGGCAGATGCAGGCCGCGACCGATTCGGTTGCCGTGGCGCCTTCCTCCTCGCCTGCGCCGGTAAAGGCGGTCAAGTTGCCGCGCCCGCGGATGATGCGACAATATGACCTCGTCGAACGCGTCAGGTCCTATAACCCGGACACCAACGAAGATCTGCTCAATCGCGCCTATGTCTACGCCATGAAGGCGCACGGCGCGCAAACCCGCGCATCCGGCGATCCCTATTTTTC
>Ga0068853_100002890_pt1 | contig 13035 bp, 9 predicted proteins | sample KBSCornC32_FD_65655 | JGI IMG/M metagenome (GOLD analysis project Ga0068853, IMG submission 65655) | Corn rhizosphere microbial communities from Kellogg Biological Station, Michigan, USA - KBS Corn C3-2 | ecosystem: Host-associated > Plants > Roots > Rhizosphere > Soil ... | reverse complement strand
CGGTTTCGTCGATCGACGGCTTTACCGACGAGGCGAACCATCTCGGCGTTTTCGAAGATCTGGTCCGCAGCAACATCTTTGACCGTTATCGCGTCTTTAAGCGCGAATTGGGGTCGCTATTCTTCGAGCCCGAGATCGTCGCCGCCGCGATCGAATGCAATATCACGGTCGGAAATGTTTTTGACGATCTGCTGAAACGCGCCGATGAGCAATTGAGCGCGCGGCTAAAGGTCGATGTCGACCTGCCGAGCGCCCTACATGACGCCTCGCCAGAGGGCCGCGCCCACATCAGCGAACTCTTCAAAGTGTTTTTCGGCGACAGCGACAAATCGGGATCGGCAGGTGAAACGGATGCGGATTATCTCGGCAAGCTCTTGATGGTCACTGGCCCGCGAACACCCGCTCCAAGGGTAAGTGAACACTCCGCCGAACAGGCGACATTGCAGGACCGGCTGGCGCCGATCTTGCGGACACTCACCGAGGCGCGGCCCAACGCCGAGCTTTTGACAAGCCAGCTTCGGCGGCTGGAAAGCGCCGGCGCGGTCAATATCAACGACTTTCTCTACAACAAGGCCGAAAGCCCGGACGTACTCGCCCGGCGCGTCCTGGGTCTGATCTTGTGGACGATCGAGTTTCGCGAAAGCGAACTTGGCCAGCAAAAGGAACTTACCGAATCGATCCAGCGAGAGTGCACCGCCTTGCTTGTAAAGATCGAGCATCTTACCAATAAGCTCGAAGCTGAGATCGAACATTCCGATGAGTACGACCAAACGCGACTTCGGACGGTGATGAACTGCCTGCGCGATTCGCGTTCGAGACTCGAGCGTTCGATCGTCAGATTTACCAACCGGAAAATGGCATCGGCCGAGACAGCGCCGGCCGCGGTTCCCGCCACGGTAATACCGCCTGCGGCACAGCCAAAGCCTTCGTTCGGCAGCGCGATCTTTCGATGGGTCGTGATCTCGCTCGTTCTGAGCGCGGTCACCGCCGCGACGCTGTACTTTGTTAATAAACAATTCGACGGGGTGCTGACATCGACGTCTGGGTTTGCGAGTGTCGACCTTCGCACGCTGCCGCAGCATGAGTTGATGAAGTCGGCCTATCGTCATGATCACACGCTGTTCATCAACGCCCATCCGGCCTGGAAAGAGGTCGCCGAAGACGAGCGCGCAAAGGCCCTGAAGGCCATCATTGAGGATCCGAAGTATGCTCGTGTTCAGACGGTCGTCGTGATGGGTGATAACGGTGACGTGATCGAAAGCAGATCACGCCAGACTCCGGCTAACGCGGATCCGCAGAACTTTTCGAACGATCAGTAGGCCGCCGAGCCGTTCCGCTCAGGCATCAGCGCCGCTATTTCGCGAATAATTTGTTCAGTTGAATTTGGCATGGCGAGGCCCGCGGTGGCCGCCCGCATCCGGACATATTCATCCGTGTTGGAAACAAGCGAGCGGATGGTCGGAACGATATCGGTCGACTTTTTTAGTACGATCCCGGCGCCGCGGCGTTCGATCATCTCAACCGTTCCTGCTTCTTGCGGCATCGGCGGCGTTGTGCCGTCGGCGATGATCGGCAGGCGGCACGCAAATGCTTCAAAGGTCGTCAGACCGCCGAGCTTTGAGACCATGACGTTGGCCGACTGCATCAGCTTTTCGACCTCGTTGGAATAACCGATCACCTTAACCGGAAAACGCGCCGACAGCGCGATCTCTTCGGCTTCGCGACGAAGCTTTTCGTTCTTCCCTGCCAGGAAGATCGCCTGAACGTCAAGCTCGCCGCGAACAAGCTCGCGAAAGATCTGCGGAATATTGCCGCCGCCGACCCAGCCCGCATTTAGAAAGACGGTGAACTTATCCGGGTCAAGCCCGAAGGCTCGACGAGCAGATTGCGCGTCCTTTTCGTCGACCTCATGAAATTTTGGGTCGACCGGCATGCCGGAAACTTTTATCCGGTCCGCGGCGACACCATAATCGATAAGCTGGTCACGAGCTTCGTCGTTGGCAACCAGGTATAGCGCTACGTCCTCGCATGCCCATCCACGCCAAAATCCGTAACAGGGATCGGTCACAACCGTCACCAGCGGCACCTGCTGTGCAAGATTTAGCTCACGAAGGACACGGGCTATAAAGTGCTGGGTCATCGGATGGACGCTGACGACAACATGCGGGCACCATTTTTCAAACATGTTGCTGAGATACCCGACGCTGCGTCTGTAAAAAAACTCTCGAGTCTCAGGCCGAAACCGATTTACCGCCCAAAAGAGATATTTCATCCACCCTTGCTTGTTGCGAAGGATCCAGTTGTACAGGTTTACCATCCGCTGCGTGATCCGATGTGACTCCTCGACAGCGCGAATGACACGGACAGCGACCGATTCACCATGCCAAAAACGATTGACGCCGTCGGAGATCGCCTGGGCCGCCGAGCGATGTCCGCCGCCCGTGTCCGACGAGAGAATGAGGATCTTTGGCGGACTTGTGGGCATTTCTTATTAAGGCTTTGGAATTTCTAACTGGTTGAGGATCTTCGCAGCAGTAAACTCAGGAATTTCGTTGTGCCGTGGCACAGTTGTCCGCTTTTTTGTCTTCTCATTTTCGAACACCGAGTGACTTGAACCTTCGCGAAGCAGGCGACAGCCGTTTCGTTCGGGGTGCCGGACAAGGTCACGCCGCTTCCGAAATGATTTCAGGAATCTCTCTGACGCCCGAAGCCGCATTTAGGATCAGATGGATGGGTTCAACAATATCAGCATCTGAATCAGAGATTCCGATCTGTGGCGTCGGCAATGATTCACCAAGACCAATGTTCGTCTCAGCCATGTCGACCAAGGCGCCCGCCAGCAGTTTGCGAGCCTGCGAAATGTCATTGCCACAAGTGATCACACCCGGAAAGTCTAAAACTTCGCCATGAACTCCGTCAGCAAGAAATTTATACGCCGATGTATAGGTCAACATTCGAAATCTAAGCAGCTTGCTCCTCGAAAGCCGGCTGTGCGACAGCCAACTGTTTTGCCGCTTTTTTCATGTCCTTCTCCAGCCGCTTGATCTTGATCAAGTGGCTTGGATTAAACGGCAGCGACGGGTAGTAACAATTCGACTCGTGTGTGCAGAAACATCCGTTCGCCGCCTCTTTGCGACGCTCTTTCATTAACCTGGTCTGCCACGCGGCCTGAAAGTTCCAGTCGTAGTCACGGAGGTTAAGCACGTCGGGCTTGTTCTCGCACGACGAAAGCACGCCATTGTCGTAGATCACCGCACCCGCGCTTCCGGCGTAGCATTTTAGCTGGGCTTTATTCTCCTCTTTCGTCTTCGCGATGATGCCATGCATGTAGATATCGACCGCGGCTTTGAAAAATCCCGATTTGCCGCCGTAGTTATTTTTGAGCGCGGCGTTTCGCGTATCGTCCAGGATCATCTGTGACAGCCGCGTGTAGCGTGCCGGATCAAACTCGAGCTCGATCGGGTCGGCCGACGGCGGCCGAATGTAATTAATGTTGACCTTGTCGGGCTTTAGATCGTGCTTGAGAAAATCGTACCAGTCAAAAATGGTGTCCTGGTTCGAATGCATCACACAGGTGCAGGTCTGAATGTCGAGCTGTGGGTACTGCTCGCGCTTCATTTGCTGGAGGGTGCGAGCGGTATGGATCGCCTTGTCCCAACTTCCCACTTTGCGGCGGATCTTTTCGTGAGCATCTTTGACGCCGTCGATGCCGAGCGCGACCGTCACGTTGAGTGTTGGACACTCTTCGAGAATGCGCGTCACGTCGGGAAATATCCGCTGATGGATCTGGCCGTTCGACATCAGATAAACCGAGTCGAGCTTATTGTTCTCATAAAACGCACGAACGATCTCAGGAAGGTCCTTTCGCGTGAAAGGCTCGCCGCCGGCAAGCACGAGAACGCCGAGGTTGCCGCCGAGCGTCTCTGAGATTTTACCGATCTCGTCGGCCTTCATCTGCAGCTTTTTACGCGGACGATCGTCAAGCTCTTCGGTAAAGAAACAGTGCGTGCACCGCATATCGCAGACGCTCGTCACGAGGATGTTCAAAAACACGGGTGAGATCGGTCTGCCGATCAGCATGCTGGTGTATCGTTTGAAGATTTCCTTTGTTGCAAAATCCATATTTCGGGCGAACCTCTGACGCCTCATCTTAGATGAAAGCGCACGGGCCCAGCGTTTATCATTATCGCATAGTTTCGTGGGCTGGCTCTATGTCGGGCCGTTATGACGGGCCTCTGGCGTAATGTAATATTTATGTATGTTTCGCCGCGTTTATCTAGATAATTCGGCAACGACACCGGTCGACGAGCGGGTTCTCGATGCTATGCTGCCGTATTTAAAGGAAGACTATGGCAATGCGTCGAGTATTCACTATTTCGGCCAGCGCGCTCGAGCAGCCGTCGATAAAGCCCGGCATCAGGTCGCCGCTTTGATAAACGCTCGACCGAACGAGATAGTTTTTACATCCGGCGGAACGGAATCTGACAATCTCGCCGTGAAAGGCGTTTTGAGTTCGGGCTTTAGCCTGCCAACTAAAGTTGCAACTCAAAACAAAGTCGGAAAACAAAGCCATATCATCGCATCTGCTATCGAGCATCCGGCGGTAAAAACCGTGCTCGAAGATCTCGAGAAACGTGAACTCGCGCAGGTCACCTGGCTGCCGGTCTATTCGGACGGCATCGTACGCATAAAGGATGTTCGTGACGCGGTCCGCGAAAATACGATGTTGATATCCGTCATGACCGCGAACAATGAGATCGGCACCTTGCAGCCCGTCGCCGAGATCGGCCGGCTCGTACGCGAGCTTCGCGCTTCAGGCAAAAAGATCTGGTTTCATACTGATGCCGTGCAGGCAGTCGGAAAAATGAAAGTCGATGTCGAAGAGATCGGCTGCGATCTTCTATCGCTCTCGGGCCACAAGATCTATGCTCCGAAGGGCGTCGGTGCCCTATATATACGACGCGGAACGCGTGTTCTCGCGCAAAATCTCGGCGGTCGTCAAGAGCGAAGTTTAAGAGGAGGAACCGAGTCTGTGCCGCTGATCGTCGGGCTCGGTGCGGCGGCCGAGCTGGCGGCGGCGGAGTTTGATGATGATCGCAAACGGCTCGGCAGCTTACGCGATCGGCTCGAAAGCTCGATCGCCGAACGCGTCAACGATATTGAATTCAACGGCGATCGCGAACATCGTCTGCCGAATATCTCGAATATCTCTTTTCGCGGTGTCGAGGGCGAGGGCCTGCTGATCAATCTCGACATGCAGGGCATCGCGGTGTCAACTGGATCAGCCTGTTCGTCGGGAACGCTTGAGCCGTCGCCGGTCATTCGAGCCATCGGCCGCGACGATCAGGCGGCGCGAACGGCGATCCGCTTTAGTCTTGGGCGTGAGAACACGACCGTGGACATCGATCGTGTTATCGAGATTCTGCCCGGCGCAGTCGAATCCTTGAGACGGCTCTCACCCGCCCGCGCCGTGACGAAAGGCTGAGAACGACAAGTTAAAATAAAGAGCCCCGCCGCTGAACGGCAGGGCACACGGTATGGGTGTCACCCCTCCTTTGTGGGAAATCTCGATTTAGGATGCGCCGCCGATGATGATGCCGCAAGCAGTCGTGCTGCTCGAGTTGTCGACAACGATGATGCCCGTATAGCCCGCGCCACCGATGATAATGCCGGTAGCTGCGTTCAGCAGCTGATTAACAGTGCCCGAGCCGTCAGTGCACGGATCGCCTGGATCGCTGTAGCCAGCGCCTCCGATGATAATGCCGGCGTTTGCCGCCGTCGAGCCAAACAACAAAGCAACTGCCAAAACCCCCGCCGGTATCCATCCTCTAAATGTTTTCATCTCAATATCTCCTGTTTTATTGATCGGCCCTTCTCGACGCCGTCGGCAGTGCTTATTACAACCGCGGTGCCAAACTTTTTCTGAGAAAAACTGAACCTGTAAGTTCTTGCGTTACAATGAATTACAGGAAGCGGCACCGGAACGGCCAAGGCATTTTCGGGTTAGAAGAATTGTATACTTAGTTAACACTGCGCTGCTCATTCAATGAAAACGCCTTATTTATCAATGACTTACGAGGTTGTTTACTTCGTATACACCGACGGACTGGATACTCCGTATACAGGGCGACCCATTACTTTCCGAGGTTTAAACTAGCTTAATCGTTGTTGAACGTGATAGAATTGCGGATGCTGGCGGCTCTTTCGCCAGCGTATCGGCTCCCGCCTCCGCTTCCTCAACCGGAACCGTCCCTTATGCATCCCGAGACTTTTCGTAACTACCTAAAGCTAAGTATCACTATCGTCGGCATCTTCTGCCTGGCGTTGAGCGTCGTCATGCTTCCTGAGCAGGCGCTCAAGTGGGGCTTCGCTCTGCTTGTCGTCCTCGTCATTGCGGTCATTCCTCGAATGAGTCTCGCGATACCTCGATCGAATGTTGCCGTCAGCTTTTCGGATGCGGTAATTTTCCTTTCATTTCTTCTGTACGGGCCAGCGTCAGCCATCGTATTGGCCGGTGCCGAGACCCTCGCTAACTGCTACTACAACAAGTGGACCGGAAAGATAACCTTCGGCAAATATATGATCGCGACCAATGTGTCGATTGGCGCGATCTCGACGGCCTTCACGGTCGCAGTGTGGTTTGGCCTCACGAGTTCGATCGGGATCAAGATCGACCCGGCGAGTGTAAAGTCCGTAATTTCGACCCTAGGCGTTTTTGCTTTTACCCAGTTTTTTGCCGTGACACTTTTCGCCGCGATCTTCCATTCGCTCGAGCGTGGACTGAGCCTGTGGGAAGCCTGGAAAAAGGATTGTTTCTCAAGCTCCATGACCCAGGTGGTCGGCGCGGGCATCGCCGGAACGATCTACGAAATAATTAATTTCGGTGACCTGATAACGATGGCCGTTGCATTTGCGGTCTTCCTTGTAGTGTATTTCACGTACCGGCAGTCGATAGCCGAGATAAATCTCGCCATTACAAAAGTTGAACAAGCCGAGCGGGAACAGGCCGAGACTGAGCGAACACGCCGGCTCGAGGCCGAGCGTCATGCTTCGCAGCTTGGCGAATCGCTCGAACAGCAGGAGCAGGTCAACGCCGCCCTCAGAAAGAGTCGTCGTGATTTCAAGCATGCCGCTCTGCATGATTCGCTGACCGGCCTCGCGAACCGGAAACATCTCAGCGATCTGCTGCGGGTGTTGATCGAGCAGTATCGCGACGAGCCGACACAGAATTTTCATGTTCTCTTCATCGATCTGCAGCGATTCAAAAACATCAACGACAGTCTTGGCCATACGATCGGTGTTAAGGTGCTGATGATCGCCGCCAAAAGGTTTGTTCGAATGGTAGCGCCGACCGATACGGTCGCTCGTCTGGGCGGCGACGAATTTGCGATCATTCTTAGAAATCTTTCGACCGTTGGAAAGGCACAGAAGGTCGCGCGACGGGTCGCCCAGAGCATCGCCCAACCGTTCTCTTTGAGCGGCAACCGCATTTCGGTCGGGGTGAACATTGGCATTGCACCCTGCGACGCCGAATATGCAACGCCGGAAGAGGTCCTTCGCGACGCCGACATCGCGATGCATTTTGCAAAAGAGCGCGAGACCGGTGTCGCAGTGTTTACGAAGGAGCTTCGCGATCGATTTCTAGAACGTGCGGGCATGGAGCTGGACCTGCGCCACGCGATCGAACGAGATGAGCTGGCGATGCATTATCAACCGATCGTCGCTTTGTCGGACGGTCATCTGATCGGATTTGAAGCCTTGCTGCGCTGGCATCATGGCGAGAAGGGCATGATCCCACCGAACAAGTTTATTCCCATCGCCGAAGAGTCGGGCCTTATACAGCCGATGACGGCGTGGATCCTGCAGGTGACTTGCGAGCAGATGGCCAAGTGGCGACAGGTGTCGCGAACGTCCGGCGATCTGATCGTGAGCGTCAATATCTCGGGCAAACACCTATCGACCGACGATCTGATCGACGATGTCGAGCTCGCGCTCGATGTCGCAAAACTGCCGGCGTCGTCGTTAAAGCTCGAGGTGACAGAGAGCACGGCGATGGAAAATGCCGAGCACACGATCAATATCCTTAACCGGTTAAAACAGATCGGCGTCAAGCTGAGTATCGACGATTTCGGGACCGGATATTCGAGTCTTAGCTACCTTCACAGGCTGCCGTTTGACACTTTGAAGATCGATCGCTCGTTCGTCAGCCGCGTCGGCGAAAAGGGTGAGAATTCAGAGGTCCTGCAGACGATCATCTCGCTGGCGAAAAACCTTAAAATGCGTGTCATCGCCGAGGGCATCGAGACCGAAAGCCAGCTTAACGTCCTCAAAAATCTTGGCTGCGATTTTGGCCAGGGGTATCTTCTGGCGAAGCCTCAAACGCGCGAGAACGCCGAGCACATGATCTACGAAAATCCCAACTTCCTTCCCGCTGACCTCAGCCATCAGTACGATCCGCAGAGAGAAGAGGTCGAGACCGCTCTGCCGGTATTTTGAGTTACCTGAAACGCGTTTTATAATGCCCTGAACCTATCACATTCAGGAGAAACGCGTTTTATGTTCAGGAGATCTCGCTCGGCGGCCGTTTATGCTGCCTTCGCAATATTTGCCGTTTCGCTGACGGCGCCGTTCAATGCCGCCCACGCACAAAAAAGCGGCAACGGCGGCGGCGGCTCGCTTACCTATCCGGTAACGAAAAAAGGCGACGTCGTTGACGACTATTTCGGGACAAAGGTGCCCGACCCATATCGATGGCTCGAGAATAACGATTCGCCCGAGGTCGCCCAGTGGGTACAGGACGAGAACAAAGTCACATTTGAATATCTCGATCGTATTCCGTATCGGAAAGCTCTCTTCGATAGGCTCTCAAAACTTTATAACTATCCGAAGATCGGCGCTCCGACGCGCCGCGGCGAGTGGTTTGTTTTCTCGAAGAACGACGGCCTTCAAAACCAGAGCATTTATTACATACAGAAGGGACTGGACGGCACGCCTGTGGAGCTGCTTGATCCGAATAAATTCTCGACCGACGGAACATCGCGTCTCGGTGCCTTTTCATGGTCGCCAAAAGGAAAGTACGTCCTCTACGGTGTCTCAAAAGGCGGCTCGGATTGGAATGATCTCTACGTGCTCGACGTTGCGACGAAAAAGCCTCTCGAAGACCATATCGAGTGGGTTAAGAACGGCGGCGGAAGCTGGATGGGTGAGGACGGGTTCTTTTACAGCCGTTATCCCGAGCCGGAGAAGGGCCGCGAGCTCTATACAAAGAACGAGAACCAGAAGGTTTATTATCACAAACTCGGCACGCCGCAATCCGCGGACACGTTGGTCTACGAAGACGCGGCGAATCCTCAGCGATTTCAGAGTGTATTTGTAACGGAAGATGAGCGGTTTGCCATTCTCGATGTTTCGGAACGAGGCAAAGGCAAAAACGGCAACGCGGTTTATTTCAAAGACTTGAGCAAGGGCGAGACGATCTTTACGCCGATCGTCAGCGATATCACGAATGATTCGTTCGGCGTCATCGACGATGTCGACGGCAAATTCCTGATCAATACCGATCATGGCGCTCCAAACGGCAAGGTCGTTTTGTACGATCCGGCGACAAAGAGCTGGAGCGATATTTTACCTGAGCAGCCCGAACCGCTTGAGAACGCCGGAACCGCGGGCGGAAAGCTTTTCGCCACGTATCTCAAGGACGTGACATCTCGAGCATATGTTTACAGCCTCGACGGAAAGCTCGAGAACGAAGTCAAGCTGCCGGGCCTCGGCACGGCGGGCGGATTTGGCGGACGAAACGACGACAAGTTCGTTTTCTACAGCTATTCGTCCTTCAACTCACCGCCGACGATCTATAAATACGACATCGGCAGCCGTCAATCGAGCGTCTTTCGCAAGGTCGATATACCGGGCTTTAACGCGAATGACTATGAAGTAAAGCAGGTTTTCTATCCGAGCAAGGACGGAACGAAGGTTCCGATGTTCATCACATACAAGAAGGGGCTCAAGCTCGACGGCAATAATCCGACGATCCTATATGGGTACGGCGGTTTTAACATTACCACGAACCCAAACTTTAGCGCTCTGCGCGTGGCGTTGCTTGAGCAGGGAGTGGTATACGCGTCGGCCAACATGCGCGGCGGCGGCGAGTATGGCGAGAAGTGGCATATGGCCGGAACGAAGCTGCAGAAGCAAAATGTGTTTGACGACTTTATCGCGGCAGCCGAGTACCTGATCAGGGAAAAATACACTTCATCGCAAAAACTCGCGATCGACGGCGCGTCCAACGGCGGGCTGCTCGTGGGTGCGGTCGCCAATCAGCGGCCGGAACTTTTCCGCGCGGTGCATCAACACGCGGGCGTGATGGATATGCTCCGCTATCAGTATTTCACGATCGGATGGAACTGGGCGGCCGACTATGGCCGCAGCGATGCGAATGAGGCCGAGTTCAAAGCACTCTATGCATACTCACCGGTCCATAACATCAAGGCTGGCACGAAGTATCCGGCAATCCTTGTCACGACGGCTGATCATGACGATCGCGTTGTGCCGGCACATTCGTTCAAATACGCAGCGGCGCTCCAGGCGGCACAGGCCGGCGACAATCCGGTTATAATTCGGATCGATACTAATTCGGGTCACGGTGCGAGCAGCACTACTAAACAGCTTGAGCAGACCGCGGATATCGACTCGTTTTTGTTCTACAACCTCGGCGTTACGCCGAAGTGGTAGCTTTTAACGCGTTCCAAATCACTGAATGAAAAGAGTCGGGCACGGACCCGACTCTTTTTGTTTACACAGTGTCGAAATGGAAATTATGCGTCGGCGAGCTCCTGATTTTCGCGGGCGATCGCATATAGCGCGGATTTGACTTGAAACGGGGTCATGTTTGGGTGATTTTCGAGCAGGAGCGCCACGATTCCGGCGATGTGCGGACAGGCAAAGCTGTTTCCTGTCAGGTTGCGGTAGCCACCGCCCGGCCATGCCGTCCGAACATTGACGCCGGGTGCGGTCAATTCAATTACCTCGCCGTAGTGAAAACCAAATTTTAGCGGGTCGGTCTGCTCGCTCTTTATGACCGAGATCAGCGAGGATGAAAACACCGAGGGAAAGCTCGGCTGCGGAAGATTGTTTGCCGCGGCGATGACGATGCATCCGGCCTGATATGCGCGGTCCAGCATATCGTGCAGCGGCGCGAAAAACTGCGGTTTGGTCGTCCCCAGGCTGAGGTTGATGACCTTGTATTTTTTCTTGATCGCGTATTCGAGACCGGCGAGAAAGACTTGTCCGTCGCCAAGGCCGCTCGCTCCAAGGACCTTGATGCTCGAAAATTTTGCCGCCGGCGCGATCCCGGCGACGATCGCCGCACAGGCCGTGCCGTGCCCTGCCGAATCGCCCTCTCCTGAAGGCTCAAAGATGACCTTGTTCTTTTCGACACGCGCCTCGACAGCTTCGATAACCCGGCCGGCGAGATCCTTATGCATCAGGTCAATGCCGCTGTCGATGACCGCAACCGTGACGCCCCGGCCGGTCGCCGTGCGCCAATCATCCTTCGGCCGGAAATAAGCCGACATCGTCGAAAAGAATGCTGATTCGTCGATTGACATTAGTCAGAACCATCTGCGGTAGCGGATGGCTAAATTACAAATTAAATCAACTGCAGGCTCTCGATTGCCTGCTTCAGCCACCTGCTACCGCAGGCGGCTCGGACTATTATCAAAAACTTAGATAGCTCCCCTCATTTTTCGAGTCTGAGTATCGCAATATCGCATCGAGCAGCTCGCGGCAGAGTGTACGCTCGGCGTCGCCGCGTTCGGCGACCTCGCGAAGGAGAACGGCAAGCTCGAGTCTTTCGCGATGGTCACCTGCATCGCGCAGACCTGAGAGCCACTCGCGGATGGTAACGAGATCGAGGTCCTCATCGGTTTTGATGACTTTATCGCTGAATTCGCGCACAAGCTTTGCGGCGTTGTAGGCATGAACGAGCGAAGCTATTGCGTCGGCGTAAACGGCTGCGCTGTCCATTTCGTCCGGCGTAAAAGGCTCGTACGGCGGCTCGCCGGCCCGGTTGATGTATTCGAGCACACCGATGACCTCGCCGTCATATCTGAGCGGCGTTGCAAGAATAGTCTGTGTCGAGTAGCCGGTCCGCTTGTCGACCTCGGCATAGAATGTCTGCTCGCCGACTGCATCGCCAACCGCCATCGGCTGGCCCGACGAGAGAACAAAGCCGGCGATGCCTTTGCCGGCGGGGACGGTCATTTCGAGGAGTTGTTCGGCAACGGCGCCGATCGCTGTCAGGAACCGCAGGTCGCCATCCGAGCCTTCGCGGATGAGCACTGAGGCCTCGCCCGAGCCAAGCGAAATGGCCGAGTTTTCAAGCAGTTCGCGGATCGAGCCGATGATCGGCGAAGTCAGTAAATTGGCTATATCGATAGTCTCTACGAGGCGTCGAAGCTTGGAGCTCAGGTCTGGTTCGTTGTCCGGCATCGCTAAATTTTTACCCAAATCGAGCAGTTTATCAAACCGAACGGCCGGACGATTTTGTGGAAAAAATAGTCCATTCGGAGTATTTTTCGTGCAAATTTCATTGAAAAAGGTGCTTCAAAGCTTCGATCGGACGGTGATCGTGTGCTATATTTGCGGCGAAACGCTCTGATTCACTCACATCTGGCCCAAGGAAGTTAAAGTTTTATGAAGAGACTCGCTGCTCTCGCGCTTGTTATTTTTGTATCCTCGCTCGTAAATTTTTCCCAGCAACGCGCAAATCTGACGACCGGCGGTGACACCGATCCCTTCACAATAAAACGCGGCACATCCTTTTCGGCGTCGAAACCGACCACCACGGCCGACATTCCAACATCGAGCGTCAAAGGCTCGACCGGCGAGATCGTTAGAGATCTGTCAGAGGCTCTTGAGATCCTAAGAAACAACTTTGTTGCTGGTGAGAGGCTCGATTTTAACGCTGTCACGAAATCGGCGCTTGAATCGGCCCTCAGAACGCTCGACCCGCACTCGACGTATTTTGACCCGACC
>Ga0068853_100002888_pt1 | contig 13037 bp, 9 predicted proteins | sample KBSCornC32_FD_65655 | JGI IMG/M metagenome (GOLD analysis project Ga0068853, IMG submission 65655) | Corn rhizosphere microbial communities from Kellogg Biological Station, Michigan, USA - KBS Corn C3-2 | ecosystem: Host-associated > Plants > Roots > Rhizosphere > Soil ... | reverse complement strand
GAGCTGCTCGGGACGTAGCGGCAACCCGGCCGCTGCCGCATCGGCGGCGAAATCGATGCGCGCGAACACGCGAAGGCCGTGCTCTGCGAGCAGCGCGACGAGCCGCTCGATCGTTGCGGCGACGCCATGGGCCGAACGGATCCGCACGATGCTGTTCGAAGCTGCATCCGGAATCGCCAAGGCGTTCTCCTTCGTCGGCGAACATTAACAGGCGGGGCGGGCGAGTGGCTCGAGGTTCAGCTCGGTCGCCTTAGTCTCGCGGCGTCGTCACGGAGGATCGATCATGCGCGACGCAACGCCGAACGGATTCGCTTCGATCGCCCGCTCCGGGCCGGTTTCGTCATGAGGCTCGTCCTGCGCCGCTTCATCACGCCGCGCTCCGGCGGAATCGAAGTCGCGCTGTGGTCGCCGGCGCGCGTGAAGCCGCCGGCGCGTCCGAAGATCCAGCGCTGCGTGCGCCTCTTTACGCACGCGCGCCAACGCGTCCGCGAGCGGCAGGCCGCGCTCGACGAATGACGGCCACTGTTGTCGCATTCGGCCGTCAGCTCCTGAATCCCACGCGCAGGTGGCTGTTGTCGCAGAACGGCTTGTTGTTGCTGTGACCGCAGCGGCACAGGCGCGCATTCTGCACGCGCGCGACGACGCGGCCCGTTCCGCTGATGATCTCGAGATTGCCGCGCACCTTGTACGGCCCGTCGCGCTCGGGATCGACCGCGAGCTCGCCGTCGCGAACCGCGAGCATGTCGGTCTTGCCGCTTTCGGGCTCGCCGGTCGCGGCGAAGCCGATCTCCTTGTGCGACTGGTCGCAGAACGGCTTGTTCTTCGAGGCGCCGCAGCGGCATAGCGTCGCGCGGTAGCCGATCGGCTTTCCGTCGAGCCGCATGTCGGCGCGCACGCCATAAGGACCGTTCTCGCGCGTCTGCAACAGGTTGACCGGCGGCGTCTGCTCGCCGGCATGGCCGTCCTTGCGCTGATAGCGGATCGCGCCCGACGGACACGCGTGCGCGATCTCGACGATGTCCTCGACCGGCATGCGATCCGGATAAATCCACGGCCCCGGCACGTTCGCGAGGAATGCCTTCGGTCCGTACGTCACGCAGAAGCGCGAGTGGATGCAGCGCTTGCCTTCGTACAGCAGCGTGAGGTCCTTCGCCTCGATTTCCTCGACGCCGTCGACCGTGCGCGGCTGGCCGCCGTCGGCCGTGGCGTTCGCGTCCCTCGCGACGGGAACGGGCGCAACGACCGCTGCGCGTGCGGGGGCAGGCGCGGCGGCGATGCGCGCGAACTCGCGTCCGGCGCGCGCGGCGAGATCGGCGATGCGCGATGCGGCCCCGGTCATGCGCTGGTCGGCGTCGTTCGCGGCGAGCCCCTGCGCGACGCGTGCGAGCTCGTCGAGCCGCTCGGTGAAGAACCGGCGCGCGCTCGTGCCGGCCGGCAGCGGCGCGGCGTCGCGCAAAGCGGTGAACGACATGCCGGCGTTGCAGCCGGGATTCGACGGACCTGCCGGCATGCGTGCCGCGCGCTCGCCGAGCAGCGTCACGCTCTGCATCAGCGTGATCGCGAGATCGACGACGAGCGCCTTTTCGGGATTCGGGCCGGCGATCGAATACGAATGCCCGATCAGGCGCAGCATCAGCGCGTAAGCCGCATTGGCGAGGTCGACGACGGCCGACGCCGCCGCGTTGTCGATCCAGACGCGTCCTTCGGGCCGCGGCGGCGAGCGCAGCACCGGGTTGTGCGCGGACGGATACGCCGGGGCGAATGCGGGGTTCGCTTCGAGGAGCTTGGCGAACTCCTCGCGGATCGCGCAGAAGCGCGCGAAATGCGAGTCCGCCGCGTGCCTGGGCGCGCCCTCGCCCTGCACGACGATGGCATTGAACGCCGCGAGCGCCGTCTTCGAGCAGATCACGCGCTCGACGCCCGTCAGCTCGACTTCCGCCGGCGAAAGCTGCAGGCCGGGATCGCCGCAGAACGCGGCGCTCTCGCCGATCGCCTGCGTGAACGTCTGGAGATTCGCGCCGAGCGTCTCGTAGAACGTGCCGACCGTGTCGTAGTCGATCGGCATCGGCGTCAGCAGCGGCATGTCGCACGCGCGCGAGTAGATCCGCTCGGGCGCGAAGCCGTTGCCTTCGGGCTCGTCCGAATCGTGCGGCCGCTCGAGGTAGATGAAGTGCTGCAGCGTGTCCGGATTGAACGGCGCGAGCTTGACGACGATCCCGGCCGGCATGCGCCCGACGTTGAGCGGGAAGTTGTCGCGGCCGAAATACGGCACGCCGCCGAGCGCGGACGTGATGTTCCAGACCGCCGCGAGATGGCCCATCTCGTCGATCGCGACATCGAGGATCGAGCGCCGCCAGCGCGAGACGGCGTCCGCTTCGGCCGCGCTCAGGCCTTCGCCTTCGCACCTGAGGCTGAAGGCGGCATAGAGGTACGTGCACATCAGCGTGTGCTCGAGCTCGGCGGCCTCGCAGAGCGAGTAGAAAAGCCGCTCGCGCGTCGGCTGGACCGCTTCGGCGTAGGGCTGCGCAGCCATGGGATCTCCGGAAATGCCGCGTGGGATTTCGATTGTTGCACAGCCGTCAAGGACCGCGACGTCTCGCGGGGAATCGCGGCAGGCGGGTTGCGCAAGCGCGGCGCGAAATGTTCCGCGGAGCACCCGCGAGGCTTTGCGCGAGGCTAGTGCGCGGAGGACGCGATGCCGCCCCGCGCCAGGCAATCGGCGTAGCGCTGCTCGACGCGGTTCGCGAACCACGCGGTCGTCAGCTTGCGCGTGATCTTCGGGCTCTTGAGCGCGATCTCGGGGATGATCGCGCGGGGGAGCTTGCGGTGCGCGATCTTCTGCGCGCGCGCGAAGACGCCGGTGTAGACGTCGGTCCGCTCGAAATCGGCGCTCTCGCCTTCCTCGAGCGCGCGGCGGATTGCGCCATCCGACAGGCCGAGCGGGCGCGCGATCGAGCGCACGGCGAGCTCCGTCGCGCCGGGCTTGTCGTCGTCGTATGCGATCAGGTCGCCATCGAGTGCGAGCGGCTGGCCCGACGCGATCGCGAGCGCGCTCTGGAACGCCGCGTTGCGGCTCGCGTAGAAGCCGGCGTTGTAGTCGGCGAAGCGGTAGACCATGCGGTCGTAATTCGCCGGATAGCCGAGCAGGTGCGCGATGCCGAAATAGACGCCGCCGCGACGCGAGAAGACTTCGCGGCGGATCGACGCGTCGACCGGATACGGATACGAGTGCTCGCCGGCGTACGCCTCGGCGAACGCGACGCTGACCTGCATCGGCCCGCCGGTGTGGACGGGATTCGCGTCGGCGAAGAGCTGGCGGCCGAGCGGCACGCGCGCGATCAGGTCTTCGTAGACGAGGCTGAGCTCGCGCTCGGTTCGCACCGACGCGATGCGGTCGGCATAGGTCTTGCCGTTCGACGAGCGCACCGAAAGCGCGGCGGCGACGACGAACGCCGGCACGTGATGCTGCCCGGCGCGGCGATCGATCTCGGCGCGCGCGATGCGGCCGAGGCCCGGCACGGCCGGATCGGCGACGAAGTTCGATTCCTGGCCGATCACGGCGACGGCGGCGCAGAGATTCGACGTGCTCGCATCGACACGGAGCGCGTCGAACGCGGACGCGATGTCGGCGGCCCAGCCTTCGCGGTCCTTCGCGCCGGCGGGGAGCACGCGCACGATTTCGGCGCGAACGTCCTGCGGGCGGCGCTCCGGCCCATGGACGCGGGGCGCGGCGCAGCCGGCGAGGACGATGAAAACCGCCGCGAAGGCGGCCGCGCGATATCGGCGTGCAAGGCTCATCGGCGGCACATGGCGTCCGCGAGCGCCCGGCGCAAGGCTGCGGACCGCGCATTCGGAATCGTTTGCGATCGCGGATCGACGCGCGCCGTATTTGCGCGCCTGTTCGAGAATCGCTAAGGCCCGAACGTGCTCGCGAAGATGTCGTCGTCGCCCTCGACCTCGAACGCGCCGATGTCCGGGTTCGCGCCCGCAATGCGCGGATAGCCGAGGCCGCGCTGGTCGGTCGTCCGGTTCGCCAGGTCGTTGCCGGCGTCGATGGCAGGGCTGCCGGCCATCAGCGGAATTGTCATCGTCGGCCCGCCGTTCGCATCGAGGCTGCCCAGCATCGGATCGTCCGAAATCGTATCGGGCGGAAGCGGTGCCGACGAGGCGACGACGAGATTGTTCGCGCCGGTCGTGACCACGGGCCCATAGACGGCGAAATCGTCCGGCACGTTGAACCCCGTGTTGTTCGCGATGATCGTGCTTTCGAGCTCGAGCGTGTAGTTGCTCATCAGGACGCCACCGAGGCCGTTGAAAGCATCGTTGAACGCGATCGTCGAGCTCGAAATCTTCGCCGGGATGATCAGGTTCAGGCCGCCGACGGTGGCGACCGACCGGTTGTTCGCGATGGTCGAATTGACGATCGTCGCGATCGGGCTGCCGGTGAAGTAGATCGCGCGCATGCCGGCCGTGTGCGATGCGCCGTTGCGCGCGATCGTCGACGAATCGACGGTCACGTCGCCGTACGTATATAGGCCGCCGACCGCGTACGCGCTGTTGTAATACAGCGTCGAGTGCCGGATCAGCGCGGTGCCGGCCACGACCGCGCCGCCGCCGACGCCGCCGTTGATCGGCCCGGCATACGTCTGGTTATAGCTGATCATGCTGTACTCGGCGTCGAGATCGCCGTGCACGTAGACGCCGCCGCCGTGCGCCGGCGCGCCGATCGCATGCACGACGCTCTGCGTGACGACGCTCGACGCGAGCGTCAGGTCGCCCTTTGTGTAGATGCCGCCGCCGAGCGCCATCGTGCCGCTGCCGTTGACCTGGCAGTACGCGACGGTCGAATTGACGAGGTCGATGTTGCCGGCCGAATAGAGGCACCCGCCGAGCGGCGTCGCTCCCGTGTACTGGCCGTGGCTGATCGTGAGGCCCGTGATCGAGAGCGTGCCTGTGCCCGTATGGCGCAACACGCCCGAGCCCGAGCCCGCGTCGATCGCGAGCGCGTCCGCGCCGGGGCCGATCAGCGTGAGGTCGTCCTGCGCGATGTCGATATGGCCGGTCGTCAGCGAGATCTTCGCGCAAGCCAGCGCGTTGAGATCGATCGTGTCGCCGCTCGCCGCCGCTGCGACCGTCGCGCGCAGGCTGCCGGGACCGTCGTCGTCACAGTTCCCGACGGCGATCGCCGGCACGGCAGCGCGGGCGTCCGGCGTCGGATCGACATGTGCAATCGCCGCGGCGCCAGCCGACGTGGCGGCGAACAGAACCGAAAAGAGGGCCGCGAGCGGCTGCCGGTGCAAGCTCAAAGAAGCGTTCATGGCGTTGCCTTCCTGCAGCCGATTTGGCTGCCCCGTGTTCTGGACGGTCGCCGCCGTCGGGACGTCGCACCCTCGGCGCGATCAAACGCGGAATATAGGCGGTTCGGACGGGGTACGGGTGACGCGAATGGCAGTGGAAACGTTGCAGATCCGACAGCGGGCGCGTTGCCGCCATGAGCGCTAAAAGAAAGCCCCCGCTTTTGGCGAGGGCTGTCCCAAACGGAGACCAACTCTGAATGCGCCGGCGGAGTGTTACCGACGCATTCCTGATCTGGGGACTTGGACGGCCAAATCAACGTCCTCAGCAGCGCCGTCCCCGGGGGCTGCGGCGCCAGCACGTTTAGCGCGGGTTCGGAATCGCGGCCACGCCGCAGCGCGAGGGCTGGCAAACGCGGGTATAAATGCCGCTCGGCCGCGGCGAATCCACGATGGCGAAAACGAAGCTCGCAACCTACAACGTCAACGGCATCAAGAGCCGGCTCGACAAGCTGCTCGAATGGCTCGAGCGTGAATCGCCGGACATCGTCTGCCTGCAGGAGCTCAAGGCCGAGGACACCGGATTCCCGCGCAAGGCGCTGCGCGAGGCAGGTTACGGTGCGGTCTTCGTCGGGCAGAAGTCGTGGAACGGCGTCGCGATCCTCGCGAAGGACGCCGACCCGATCGAAGTGCGCCGCGGCCTTCCCGGCGACGACAAGGACACGCAGGGCCGCTACATCGAAGCGGCGGTCGACGGCCTGCTCGTCGCGTGCCTGTACCTGCCGAACGGCAATCCGCAGCCGGGGCCGAAGTTCGACTACAAGCTCGCCTGGTTCGAGCGGCTGATCCGCCACGCGGCGACGCTGCAGAAGAGCGGGCACGCGGTCGTCATGGCCGGCGACTACAACGTGATCCCGACCGATTTCGACATCTACAACACGCGCTCGTGGCTCAAGGACGCGCTGCTGCAGCCGGCGAGCCGCGAATGCTTCAGGCGCCTGCTCGCGCAGGGCTGGACCGATGCGATCCGTGCGCTGCATCCGGACGAGCGGATCTATACGTTCTGGGATTATTTCCGCCAGCACTGGGAGCACAATTCGGGGCTGCGGATCGATCACCTGCTCGTGAACGAGACGCTGGCGCCGCGGCTGGTCGCGGCGGGCGTCGATACGTGGGTGCGCGGGCGGCCGGGTGCGAGCGATCATGCGCCGACGTGGATCGTGCTTGACGATGCGGCGAAGAAGAAGCCGGCGGCGCGGAAGCGCGCGGCTGTGCGCAGGAGCGCGAAGAAGGTCAGCGCGAAATAGGTCGAGGAGCTTCCCTCACCCTACCCTCTCCCGCACGCGGGAGAGGGGAAAGCAAGCGGAGGACGGAACGGCGGATCAGTCGAAGTTCGCGCCGAAGATCGCGTCAGCCTCACCGGTCGTCGTCGCGTCGATCGTCAGGCGCGCGGCCATGCAGTCGAGCGGCGGCGGCGTGACGTCCATCGGCGGCACGTAGATGACGCCGCCGGCGATGACCTGCGTGCCCTGGAACGTGATGCCGGTGAACGCCTGCGTGCCGGGCGTGGTCAGGCCGAAGTTGTACGTTTGCTTGCCGCCGGTGCCGTAGGTCGCGTCGAGCGAGCCGTCGGTGTCGAGGCGCAGCGAGATCGCGTATTGCATCGTGCCGTTCACGGCAGTGCCGACGAGCAGCACGCGGCCATCCGGCTGCTCGGCGGCCGCGACCGCGGCGTCGATGCCGTTCGCTTCGAGATCGAAGCCGACCGTGACGCGGCCGTTGTCGCCGAACGTCGCATCGGGCGAGCCGTCCTCGTTGAGGCGCGCCGCGGCGGCGTCCATGTTGAGCATCGACAGCGGCGAGGTGTTCGCGTAGCCCGGGATGAAAAGCTTGCCGTCGCTCTCGACGACGATGCCGAACGCGTATGCGTTGCTGACGCCGGTGCCGGGGTCGAACGCGACGGTCGTGCTGCCGCTGCCGTTGAACGCATTGTCGAGCGAGCCGTCCGGCAGCAGGCGCGCGACGCCGAAGCGGATCTCGGCGCTCGGCGCGCTCGCGTTCGCCGTGCCGGCGACGACGATGCGCCCCTGCGCGTCGATCGCGACGCCGTTCGCGTTGTCGGCCTGCGCGGTCGCGCCGGGAAGGCCGAAGCCGAACGTGACGCGGCCGGCGTCGCCGAAACCGGTATCGGCGAAACCGTCCGCGAGCAGGCGCACGACCGCGACGTCGCTGCCGGTCATCGTCGCGGTGCTGCCCGCGATGAGGATCTTGTCGTCGGGCTGCACGGCGACCGTGTACGCCTGGTCGTCGCCCGTGCTGCCGGTGAACTCGATCGTCGCCTGGCCCGTGCCGGCGCCGAACGACGCGTCCAGCGCGCCCGCGTTCGTCAGCCGCGCGACCGCGAACGTCCGGCTGCTCGATCCGGTGGCGCGCGTCGTGCCCGCGACGACGATGCTGCCGTCGCTCTGCAGCGCGATGCCGTCGGCCTGGTCGGTGCCCGCGCCGTGGTCGAAGTCGATCGTCATGAGGCCGGCATTGCCGAACGTCGTGTCGAGCGAGCCGTCGGCGTTGAAGCGCGCGACGAGGAAGTCGGAGCCCGATGCGCCGTTGGAAAGGCGCGTGCCGCAGATGACGATCTTGTCGTCGGGCTGCACGACCGGACGGCATCCGCTCGGCTGCAGGTCGCCGTCGGTAATGCCGGCGCGCGCAAGGCCGTCGACCCCGAACGACGGATCGAGCGTTCCGTCCGCAGCCGATGCAATGCCGCACGCGCATGCGCCCGTTGCGAAGACCGAGACGACACTCTTCCACATCATCCGTTTCGACATGACCGCGTCCCTCGCTTGCCGTCCGATGCGTCTTGCCTGCGTCGAATCGGTGCCTCTTCGATTCGCCGCGTGCATGACGTTGTCGGCACATTCCACACTTCGCCGATGAATGGTCCCTCGCCGGCGAATCGCTCATTGCGGGAGGATTTATGTACCTACAACTTCGGTAAACGGCATCAGCAATATCCGCCGCCGGGACGTGCGAAAACGCTGACGCAGGCCGTACGAGGCGTGTGACGCAAATCGCGTTTCTGCTGCAGTCGGCTTGCTAAATGCGCGCTGAAACACGCAAAAACGCTATCCGCATCGTTTTTTTGCGTCGCGTGCACGACGCTGTCGCGGCGCTGATGAGCGAGTGCGAGCGGAGTTGAAACGGCGATCGTGCGAAAAGGTGTCTACGCCGATGGCGGATCGAAATAGAGAACCTGCGCCTTCGTTTCTTTGTCGACGCGCGCGTCCGTTGCGGGCAGCACGACACCGGGCTTCAGCAGCCGCATGACGATTCCGCTGTCCGCCGCATGAATCGCGATTCGCCGGCCGACTCGGCGGCGATTCAGCCCTCCCGCCGCAAGCTTTCGGCCATGGGAGCCCGAAGGAGAGGTGTCATGGCAGAGGAAACTGCGAAACGCTGCGCACATCCCGGATGCACATGCCATACGCAGGACGGCGGCGAGTATTGCAGCGATGCCTGTCGCCGATCCGTTGAAACCGGCGCGCAGAACGGCTGCCGGTGCGGACACGCCGGCTGCACGGCGTCGGCCTACGTGAGGCGACGACCGGCCAGCGACACGCGCCACGCGGGCTCGCTGCGAGGGCACGCCTAGGGCGTTCCCTGGTCGGCGGAACGCTTAGCCGTTCGGCGATGCGTTCCGCGCGATCTCGGCGGCTACCGCTTCGAGCAGCGCCGCCGACTCGATCGGCTTCTCGACGATGCGGATGCGTCTGACCGGCGGCAGGTCGTCGACGTGCGCGACGCCGCCCGCACGCACGATCATGATGACCGGCCCTTCATAGCGGCGGTCGAGCAGCGCCGACAGCGTGCGCACGCCGGTCATCAGGCTCATCTCTTCCTCGACCACGACGAGATCCGGCAGCCCATACGCTTCGATCGCCTGCAGCGCTGCGGTGCCGCTCTGCGCCGCCGACACCGTGTAGCCGTTGCTGCGCAGCGTGTCGCTGACGAGCGATAGCGTGCTCGCCTTCTCCATGACGATCAGCACGCGCTGCCCCGCGCCCTGCGGCGGCTCGTGCACGACTTCGGCCGTCGCCGTCGCGGTCGCCAGCGGAAAGTACAGCGTGAATGTCGTGCCCTTGCCCGGCGCCGTCAGCACGCGGATGTAGCTCTTGTGGTTGTCGAGAATGCGCCGGCACGACAGAAGACCGAGGCCGGTGCCATCCTTCTTCGTCGTGAAGAATGCCTTGAAGATGTTCGCCTTGATCTCGTCGGACATGCCGACGCCGGTGTCCCTGATCGCGATGCGCAGGTACGCGCCCGGCGTCGGCACCTCCTCGTCGAGGAAGAACGACGGCGCGAGCTCCTCGGGCTCGGCGCCGATCTCGAGACGGCCGCCGTCGGGCATCGCCTGCAGCGCATTGAGGCAGAGATTGAGCAGGCACTGCTGCAGCTCGGTGTAGTTGCCGTCGATCTCGAGATCGTCCGGCGGCAGCGCGAGCGCGAGCTCGACGTTGCGCGGCGTGCTGCCGCGCAGGAGCAGGCTCAGCCCTTCGAGCAGCGAGCGCACCTTGACGCGCTCGACCGTCATGCGCGCGCCGCGCGCGAACGTCAGCATCGACGTCACGATGTCGAGGCCGCGCTCGGCGCAGTCCTGCACCAGCGTGCCGATCTTCTTCGCGCGCTCGTCGTCGAGCTCGAGCAGCATCGACGCGCCCATCGTGATCGGCTGCAGCACGTTGCGAAGATCGTGGCTCAGGCCCGACGCGAGCAGCGCCAGGCCTTCGTAGCGCTGCGCGCGCAGCAGGCTCTTCTCCGCGTGCGAGCGCGCCGTGCGCTCGGCCGCCTCGCGAATCGCGCGACGGACCGACGAGGCGAGTCGCGCCATGTTGTGCTTCAGCACGTAGTCGGTCGCGCCGCTGCGCACCGCCTCGACGGCCGCCTCCTCGCCCATCGTGCCGGACACGAACAGGAACGGCGTGTCGGGCACGCGCTCGCGCGCGATCTCGAGCGCGCGATAGCCGGAGAAGTCCGGCATGCTGAGGTCGGAAATGATCACGTCCGGCGCCGCCTCGTCGATCGCTGCGACGAAATCGCGCTCGGCATCGACGCGGCGCCAGTCGCAGACGAGCCCGTCGCCGACGAGCTGGTCCATCACGAGCTCGGCATCGAGCTCGGAGTCCTCCACGACGAGTACGCGGATCGGTGCCTCGGCCATGCGTCAGTTCCCGGGGCGTCCTTCGTTCATGACCGCCCAGAACTGGCCGAGCGTCTGCACGGCCTCGAAGAACTGCGAGGCGTTCACGGGCTTCACGACGTAGGCGTTGACGCCGAGATCCCAGCTCCGCGCGAGGTCCGTTTCCTCGCGCGAGGACGACAGGATAACGACCGGCACGTGCCTGAACTTCTCGCTGTTGCGGATCTCGCGCAGCACCTCGATGCCGTCGAGCCGCGGCATCTTGATGTCGAGCAGCACGACCGCCGGCGAGCCGTTCGGCTGGTCGGCGTAGTCGCCGCGCGCGAAGAGATAGTCGAGCGCCTCGACGCCGTCCTCGACGTGGACGATCGGATTGGCGAGCTTGGCCTGGCGCAGCGCATCGATCGTCATCTCGGCGTCGGCGTCGCTGTCTTCGACCAGCAGTATGGTGCGGATTTCCTTGATCATGGCCGGTGTCCTCGTCACGCCTGCGTCTGGCTGCGCGGCAGCGAAAAGAAAAACGTGGCGCCCGCGCCCGGAGCGGATTCCGCCCAGGTGCGGCCGCCATGGCGGGAAACAATACGCCGCACCGACGCGAGCCCGATGCCCGTGCCGGCGAACTGCGACGCCTTGTGCAGGCGCTGGAACACGCCGAACAGCTTGTCGGCGTAGGCCATGTCGAAGCCGACGCCGTTGTCCTTGACGTAGAAGACGAACTCGAGCGGCGTCGGCTCGCCGAGGCCGACCTCGATGACGGCCTGCTCGCGCGAGCCCGTGTACTTCATCGCGTTGTCGAGCAGGTTCTGCCAGACCAGCCGGATCATGTTCTCGTCGGCGACGACGACCGGCAGCGGCGCGATGCGCCAGGCGATGTCGCGGTCCTCGGCGCTCGAGGTCAGCGCGATGCGCACCTCCTCGACCATCGACTGCATGTCGACGCCGCGCAGGCGCATCGCGTGGCGGCCGAGGCGCGAATAGGTCAGCAGATCCTCGATCAGCGAGGACATGCGCCGCGACGAGTTGACGACGACCTCGCTGTAGTGGCGCGTGTCCTCGTCGGCGTCGTCGCCGAGATGGCGCTGCAGCTTCTCGGCGAAGCCCGTGATGTGGCGCAGCGGCGCGCGAAGATCGTGCGAGACCGAATACGAGAACGCCTCGAGCTCGCGGTTCGAATCGGAAATCTGCGCGACCTTGCCCTCGAGCTGGCGGTTCAGCTCGAGCACCTGCGCCTCGAACTGCTTGCGCGCCGTGATGTCGCTGATCGTCAGCAGGATCGCGGTGTCGTCCGCGTCCGGAAGCTGCATCGGGCGCGCGTTGACGACGACGTGACGCATCGATTCGGCCGAACCGACCGTTTGCGCAAGCTCGTAGTCCCAGACTTCGCGGCGCGTCAGCGGCACGTCGCGCATGCGCTGCAGCAGCACCGGATCGTTCCACGCGGGGCTGTCGCCAAGCGTGCCGCCATGCTCGACCGCATAGTAGTCGGTGAACGCCTGGTTGCAGGTCAGGATCCCGAGATCGCGCGTGACCACGGCGATCGGCTCGCGCACGGTCGCGAGGATCAGCTGGGCGCGCTCCACGGCCTGGCGCGCGGCGGCTTCGGCGGCGAGGCGCCGGCGGAGCTGGTTCTCCGAGCCCCAGACGATCGCCGCGAGCAGCAGCAGCTGGATCAGCGAAACCGCGCCGATGATCCAGCTGCCCATCGCGGCGCGGCGCTCGACGACGTCCTGGCGCGCGGCGACGAGATGCTCCTCGTCGTCGATGAGGCCCTTCAGCACCTCGTCGATCGGAAAACGCGTGACCGCGGCCGCGAGACCCTGCCCCGCCTCGGTGTTGCGGCCGGCGGCACGCTCCATCAGCGCCGCATCGAACAGCTTGACGCGGCCCTCGGCCTGCACGCGCAGCATGCCGATGCGCTCCTGCTGTTCGGGGTTGTCGCGCGTCAGGTCGCGAAGCTTCTGCAGGAGCGGCGCATAGCGTGCACGCGCCCCGCCGTAGCGGTGTGCGGCCTGCTCGGACAACGGATCGGATTGCGCGGCGAACGCCGCCGCCTCCATTTCATTCAACGACGCGGCGAGCTCGAACACGGTCGCCTTGACCTCGTGCGTGTGCGAGACCCACTGCATCGACTCGATCGTCGCGTTCGTGATGCGCGAGCGGATCACCCAGGCGAGCCCGACGATGAGCACGAGCGCGAGGAAGATGACGATGAGGCGGACCGACGATTCCTGCCAGCGCGGGAATCCCGGCAACGCGCTTGCGCGGGTATCAGGCAAAAGCGGTCCTCGGGAGATGGAGTGTGCGTCAGCCACGCGTATCGAGCTCAGCCGTCGACCGGCGCGCACGATATTGGCGTTTCGCGCAACGCGCGATTAACGACGATTCTTCCATAACGGCTCGCGGCGCGCTCGACGAGCCTCGTGCGCGCACGATTCGCGGTCTTGCCGGTGCAACGTGCCGCATCGCATTGCACAGCCTCGCATGTAACCGCTGAGGCCGGTTTTTCCGCGCTGCATTCGCACAATGAATCGATCCTGACACGCGTT
>Ga0068853_100002886_pt1 | contig 13039 bp, 9 predicted proteins | sample KBSCornC32_FD_65655 | JGI IMG/M metagenome (GOLD analysis project Ga0068853, IMG submission 65655) | Corn rhizosphere microbial communities from Kellogg Biological Station, Michigan, USA - KBS Corn C3-2 | ecosystem: Host-associated > Plants > Roots > Rhizosphere > Soil ... | reverse complement strand
CGCTCCCCCATGTATCCGCCCATGCTGGTCAGCAGGTCGCGGAACTGCACGAACGCCTCGAACACCGCGCGCTCGGCCGTCGTGCCGGCGTCGATGCGCGCGTCCACGTCATCCTTGAGCGTCGGGTCTTCGGCCATGAAGGCCTGGGCGTCGAGCACATCCTTGGCCGATCCGCCGGCCTTCTCTCCGCGGAGCCGGATCTCGGCGGCCGTCGCCGCGAGCGCCCCGGCAGCCCGGACCTTCTCGGCGTCGGGCGTCAGCGAGCTCGGCGCATCGCTCGGCTCGGGCAGCGGTTCGGGCATGCGAAGCACCGGGCCGATGCCCAGCCCGCGACCGATGCCGACCCCCTGCAGGGTGACGGATGTGCGCGTCGGCGTCATGCGTCCATGTCCGTGGTGAGGAGCTCGACGAGCGAGTCGAGCACGGCGTCCGCGTTCTCGCCCTCCGCGGCCAGCGTGATCTGGTCGCCGTGCTCGATCCCGAGCGAGATCACGCCGAGGATGCTGGCGGCGTTCAGTGTCTTGTCGCCCTTGGTGAGCTGCACCGGCAGTCCGGATGCGGTGACCGCCTGCACGAACAACGATGCGGGACGCGCGTGCAAGCCGTGGGCGGAGGCGATGGTGACGGTGCGTTCAGGCATGGGGGCTTCCTTCGGTGGAGGGCGTGCTGGTCGTCGCCAGCAGGGCGAGGGCCTGGTCGAGGGCGTCGGACGCGCCCTGCGGTCCGTACGCCGTCGCGGGCAGAAGCCCCGTGGGAACGCGGTGCGCTGCGGCCTCCGCGGAAAGTTCGGCGAAGCTCGACTCCAGGTGCGGGCCCACCAGCAGCACGCGGGCATCCGGCAGGTGCGAGGCGAGGTCGAGATTGCTGGCCGCGCGCGCGGTGATGTCCAGCCCGCGTTCGGTGGCGAGCATCCGCATCCGGCTCGCCAGGAAGGTGCTCGACGCGCCGGCGCCGCACACGACAAGGATCAGATCCATGGGATCGCCTCCTTGCGTTCCAGGTCGTGCGGCGGAGCGAGCGCGGATCGCTCCGTGCTCGCACCCATGATCGAGCGAGCGCACGGCCGCGTGCCAACAGAGATGCTTCCGGGGGTGCGGAAAACGCGTGCCGACGGCGCCCGCATGGGTCTGCCGTTACAGTGACTGGGGAATGAGCGACAAGTACGAGCGCCTTCTCGACCACCTGATCCAGTCAGACGGCTGGGTCACCGCGAATGAGTTGGCTGACCAGTTGGGCGTGACGACGCGCAGCGTGCGCAGCTATGTCACGGCCGCGAAAGCGGCGGCTCATCCCCTGCCGATCATCTCCGCGTCGACGAGCGGATACCGCCTCAACCGTGACGCCTACGCCACCTTTGCCTCTGGCGCGCGGGCCAAGGACGCCGATGTCGACACGCCTCGGGATCGGGTTCACTACCTCGTTCGACGGCTCACCGAGGCACCACAGGGCCTCGACATCCACGATCTCGCCGAGAGCCTGTTCGTCAGCGAGTCGACGATCGAATCCAGCCTGCGCAAGGTGAAGGCGCTGGCCGAGGATGCCGGCGTCACGCTGGTGCGCCACGGAAGTGTGGTCACGCTGACCGGTTCGGAGAGCGGCCATCGTCGCCTGCTCAGCAAGCTGTTCCACAGCGAAAGCGCGCAGGGATTCCTCGAGCTCGAGAACGTGCAGCGCGAGTTCGCGTCCGAAGACCTCGGGGCGTTCAAGACCGACCTGATCGCGATGCTCGACGACCAGGGCTATTTCGTGAACGAGTACGGCGTCAACAGCGTGCTGCTGCACGTCGCCATCGCCGTCGATCGGGTGCTGCGCGACCAGCGTTTGCCCGCCGCGACGCCCCACCCGCGTGATCCCGAACGCGAACCGATCACCTTCGGGCTCGCGACCCTCATCAGCACCCATTTCGACGTGCAGCTCGCCGACGCCGACCTGGAGTACCTGGCCAAACTCCTCACCACCCGCGTCATCACTCCCGGGCAGGGCCAACCGGTCGAGGAGGTCGCCGAACACTACGTCGATCCGGGCGATCTCGCGCTCGTTCGGAGTGTGGTTGCACAGGTGAGCGAGGAGTACCTGGTCGACCTCGACGACGAGGGGTTCATGGTGAGACTGGCTCTGCACCTGGGCAACCTGGTCGCGCGCGCACAAGACAACTCGTTCTCAAGAAATCCGCTGGTGCGCTCGATCAAGACGTCGTATCCGATGATCTACGACGTGGCGGTGTTCATGGCGTCGCAGATCCAGCGCGCCAAGTCGATCACGATGAACGACGACGAGATCTCGTACATCGCCCTGCACCTGGGGTCGTTCCTGGAACGCCAGGCGCGACGCGAAGAGCGACTCACCGTCGCCATCGTCTGCCCCGGGTACTACGACATGCACACGATCCTGCGCGAGAGGATCGAATCGGCACTCGGCTCGGAGCTGTCGGTCGAGGTCGTGGTCACCCGCACCGACATCGACTGGCTCGACTTCTCCACCGATCTGGTGCTCACCACGATCGCCGCCCGCGGCGGAAGCGACAACGTCGTCGTCATCCAGCCGTTCCTCACCGACAGCGACATCGACTCCATCCGGCGAGCCATCACCCGGGTCCGGCGGCATCGTCGACGCGCCCAGATCAAGGATGACCTGCTCCTGTACTTCTCGGACGGCCTGTTCCTGCGCAACGCCGTCGCCGCCTCGGAGGAGGAGATGATCCGAACCCTCGGGGCGCTCATGGTCGAGCGCGAGATCATCGACCAGAGTTATGTCGACGGGGCCGTCGAGCGCGAACTGATGTCATCCACCGCGTTCACCGACACCATCGCCGTGCCGCACGCCATGGTGATGAGCGCGTCACGAACCTCGATCGCCATCGCCGTGAACGAGACGCCGATGACGTGGGGCGACAACCGGGTCAACGTCATCGCGCTCATCGCCTTCTCGTCGAGCGGGCGGAGCTCATTCCAGAAGGTCTTCGACCAGTTCGTCGAGGTCTTCGCCGACCGCGGCGACGTGCTGGAGCTCATCAAGCGGTCGACCGACTTCGCGACCTTCATCGAGGAACTCGTAAGGGTGATCGACAGATAGGCACGGCGCCACTCCGCGTGCAACCGCGCGTAAGCCTAGCGCGCGGCAGCACCTGCCGTGCTGCGCTCGACCCATCCCCTCAGGGTCTCGAAGCTGCCCTGGATCAGCTCGAGGTCGCGTGACACGAAAAAGTCGAGATAGAGGCCGAGCAGACTCGAGACGATCGCCCGCGCTTCACGATCGGCGGTGTCCGGATCCAGCCCCTCCGCCCGGCCGAACGCGCCCAGGGCGGCCGCGAAGCGATCGAAATCGGCGGTCAGCCCGGGAGCCTCAAGCTCCGGGCGCTCGGCGACGGCTGCCGACAGCGAGAACAGGATCTGCGTCTGCAGCCGGTTGTTCGGGTCAAGAAAGCGGGTCCACACGGCATCGATCGTCTCGACTCGGGTCGTCGGGGTCGCACCCGAGAAATGTGCGATGTACTCCTTGCTGAGCTGCATCATCACGATGCCCAGCAGGTTCTCGCGGGTGCCGAAGTAGTACCGCAGCATCCGGTGGCTGGTGCCGATCTCGACCGCCAGCTGACGCAGCGAGATGTCCACGCTGCCGCGGGCACGCAACTGTGCGACGACCCGGGTGAGCATGGCCTCGGCGCGCGAGCCGGCGGCGGGCAGGGCGGCCGACACGGGCTCCCCACCATCGGCCATGATCGTCCTCCCGCGGGCTTGACCCGTCGAGTTTAGATCGCCGCCGTTCCGGTCACGGAATCGACGCGGACGCGTCAGTCGCGGTCGCCCGCCCTGAACCGTCGGCGCGCCAGGGCGACAGAGAGCAGGCCGAGAAGGATCAACAGGGCGCCGGTCAAGGGCACGCGCAGCGCGACCGGGGTCCCGGTGGCGGCCAGCGTCGCCGACTGGATTTCCACGGACCCGATGTCGATGGTCTGCACGACGCGGGTGAGGCCGCGCTGGTCGGTGGCCGGAGCGCCGACGACCGCGGGATCGCCAGCGTTATGAGCCGGGCTGCCGACCGCGGGGAGCCGGGTCTGGGTGGGGCCGCCGTTGTTGGCCAGCGCGCCCAGGCCGAAGCTCGAGACCGAGAACTGGTTGCCGGATCCCACCGCCAGGTAGGGCTGCGCTGTGCCCGACGAGAGGCTCCAGCTGGTGGCGATCGTGTTCGATCCCGGCAGCCCGAACACCAGGGCGACCAGGGCGTCATCGGCTGTACCGAGCGACCACAGGATGCTGTGATCGACCGACGAGGAGGAGCTCGACAGCGTGCGGATGCTGACCGCACCGGGCCCGACGATCGTGGAGTGCGCGATGGCGAGCGGTGACGCTCCCGTGGTCTCGACTGCGATCGCCCAGGTGGAGAAGGCGGCTGCGGCCTCGTCGAAGGTCGAGCTAAGCACACTCAGGGCGTGGTCGCCGGTTCCGCTGAGCCGGATGCTGTTGCCGAGCGGTGAATCCGCAGGATCGCTCGAGAGCGTGTTCCCGGCGAAGGTCGAGCTCGCCACGGAGATGTCGCCCTGGGTCGTGGCGCTCCAGAACGCGCCGCCCCCTGAGATGGCGTGGTTGCCCAGGAATGACGACGTCGTGATCGAGACCGCCGAGGTGGCGAGATTCAGCTGGCCGATCGACAACGCTCCCCCATTGACCGACGCGGTGTTGCCGCTGAACGTGCTGCCCGAGATCGTCAAGTCGCCCACGGTGTTGGCGGCGATGGCTCCGCCCTCGCCATCGGCGGCCGGCACCGTGGCCGCGCCGTTCGCGACGTTTCCGGTGAACGTGCTCGAGTCGACCGAGAGCGACGCCACCCCGCCCCCGAAGCCCTCCAGATAGATCGCCCCGCCGGTGCGCGCGGTGTTGCCGGTGAAGGTCGAGCCGGTCACGGTGACCAAACCGGTCGTTCCGCGCACGTAGACGGCGCCGCCGCCATTGAGAGTCGAGGTCGTGGAGACGTTGTTCGTAAAGGTCGAATCGGTGATCGTGATGGGCCCGCCGGGCTGCATCGCGAAGGCCTGAAGCACCGCCCCCTCGAAGGGGCCGGTGATGTTCCGGCCAGTGATCCTCGTGAGCGCCAACGATCGCGCCAGGTGGTTGGTGACGCCGTAGGTCGCGTGGATGGCCTCGCCGAGCCATCCCGGCGTGCTGGCGGCCGTGCCGTCGAAGATCAGGTCGTTGAACGAGAAGTCCTGGTTCACTGCGGCCGGGCTCAGGATGAGCAGCGGGAAGGTGCCCACTCCTCCCTGACCGGTGATCACGAGCCCCGGAGTTCCGGACCCGTCGAGGGTGAGCGCCTCGGTGACGGTCACCAAGCTCAGGAGCTGGATGACCGACCCGGCCGGGAGGGCGAAGGTGATCGTGTCCGGGCCGGCGTTCGCCTCGGCGAGGGCGATCGCGTCGCGCAGTGATCCGGATCCGGCATCCGCTGTGCTGGTCACCGAGAACGATGCGGCGAACGCGGCCGACGGCAGCGCGACGACGCCCAGCAGAGCGAGACCTGCGATGGCGACAGCGGCGACGAGGCGGCGCACGGCGGTGGTCGGGGTGTGAGATCTCACAGTCAGGTCTCCGGGATGTCATGGCGCGAACGGGCACCGAAAGACATCTCGGCTGCCCCCACGCTAGCAGGGAATTACCCAGTGGAACATCACCCACTGGGGCGGTTCATGCCCGGCCGCGCATGCGGGGCCCCTCGCCGGCGTGGGCCCGCCTGACTCCTCACGCAACAGAAGAGGCCCCGGTCGTTAGACCGGGGCCTCTTCTGTTAGTTGCGGGGACAGGATTTGAACCTGCGACCTCTGGGTTATGAGCCCAGCGAGCTACCGAACTGCTCCACCCCGCGGCACGAAGAGTGACTCTATCACGCACCGCGGGGCGCCGCAGGACGCGGCTACCCGCCGATGGCCGCCATCGCCGCCTTGATCGCATCCTGCATCTGCTGGTCGGCTTTCGCCGCGGCAACCAGATCGTTGGCCGCGTAGGCGGCGGTCCGCGCAGTGAGCGCGGTTTGGTAGTCGTTCAGGGCGTTCTGCAGTGCCGTCTTCTGAGCGTCGGTGAGGCCGGTTCCTGGGGTCCCGGTGCCGGTCCCGGTGCCGGTTCCCGTTCCGCTTCCGGTGCCCGACGATCCGCCCGCGCCGTTGTCGCCGGCGTTCGCACCCGAGTCGCCGCCGAAGAGCGCGTCGAGGCCGGCATCCAGCGTGTCGGCGATCTCGACCTTGTCGCCGAACGCGACCAGCACCTTGCGCAGCAAGGGGTAGCTGGTGTCCGAGTCTCCGGAGCTCGACTGCACGTAGACCGGCTGGACGTAGAGCAGCCCGCCGCCGACCGGCACGGTCAGCAGGTTGCCGCTGATCACGTCGGTCTTGCCACCGGTGCGCAGGATGTTGAGTTGACTGAGCACGCTCGAATCCGATTCGAAGGTGTTCTGCACCTGGCCGGGCCCGGGCACCGTCGCCTGCTTCGGCAACTCCAGCAGGGTCAGCCTGCCGTAGTCCGGCCCCGCGTCGGAGTCGACCGCGAGATAGCCGGTCAGCACGCTTCGCGTGGACGACGAACCCGACTTGGGGATGTAAGTGGAGTACAGCGTGAACGCCGGCGCCTTCGTGTCGGGCACCTGCATGGTGAGGTAGTACGGCGGCTGCGCCACCGAGCTCGACTTGGGCTGGGTCGGATCGTTCGGAACGCTCCACGCGTCGACGCCCGAGTAGAACGAACCGGCGTCGGTCACGTGGTAGGTCTGCAGGATCGACCGCTGCACCTTGAACAGGTCGGCCGGGTAGCGCACGTGCGCCAGCAGTTGCGTGCTCATGTCGCTCTGCGGCTTGACCGTCGAGGGGAAGATCTTCTCCCAGGTCTTCAGCACCGGATCCTTGTCGTCCCAGGCGTAGAGCGTGACCTTGCCGGTATAGGCATCGACCGTGGCCTTGACCGAGTTGCGGATGTAGTTGATGTCGTCGAGCGCATACCCCGGCTGCGGCGTGTTGGTGTCGACGATCGTGTTCGACAGTTGCTCGACCCGCGAATACGGGTAGTCGGCGGTCGTCGTGTACCCGTCGACCAGCCACACCACATGGCCGTTCACGACCGCCGGGTAGGGGTCGCTGTCCAGGGTCAGGTACGGCGCGACCTTCTCGACTCGCGTCTTGGGGTCGCGGTCGTAGAGGATCTGCGAGTTGTTGTTGATGGCATCCGAGAACAGGATCTCTTGAGCCCCGAAGTGGATGGCGTAGGTCAGCTTCTTGAGGAAGCTGTCGAGCTTCGGCCCGCCGTTGCCCGAGTACGTGGTGGTCGCGCCGTCGGTGCTGCCGTCGGATGCCGTGGCGCCGCCTCCGGACGGGTAGTCGAACTCGATGTTCTTCGAGCCCTTGGGCGCGCCGACGATCGAGTACTCGGGCGATTCCTCGCCGAAGTAGATGCGCGGCTGGAAGCTGCCGAGCGAGCCCTTGGGGGGAATGTCCGACTCGAGGAACTTCGGCTCACCATTGACCGCGCGCTGGTTGCCGTAGGCGGCGACGATCCCGTAGCCGTGCGTGTAGACCAGCGTGTCGTTGTACCAGCTGTTCGAGCTCTGGTTGGCCGAGTCCAGCTCGCGCACGGCGATCACGGTGTCTTGGGTCTTGCCCTTGATCTTGTAGCGGTCGACATCCAGCTGCGGGGCGAACTGGTAGTACTGCCGCACCTGCTGCAGCTGCCCGAAGGTCTTGGTGACCAGGGCGGGATCCAGGATGCGGATGTTGGCCGTCGTCTCGGCGTCGGCGCGCAGCTGGCCGGCCTCGACATCGGTCGTGGCGTTGTACTGCACGACGTTGACGCCGTCGACGCCGTAGGCCTTGCGGGTCGCGTCGATGTTGTAGCCGATGTACTTCGCCTCGAGGGTGCGCGCGCTGGCGTTGACCTGCAGGTTCTGCACGATGGCCGGGTAGATGGATCCGATCACCAGGCTCGAGACGATCAGCAGCGCGGTCGCGATCAGCGGCAGCCGCCAGCGCCCGACGGCCGCGGTCACGATGAACAGCAGGGCGACCAGGATGGCGATCCCGGCCAGGATCCACTTGCTCGGGATGGTGGCGTTGACATCGGTGTACCCGGCGCCGGTGATCGTGACGCTGCTTCCGATCGGCGATTCGTCGGTGAGAGTCGAGTACTGGTCGAGCCAGATGCTGACGGCCTGCAGAGCCACGTAGATCGCCGCGGTCAGGGCCAGCTGGATGCGCGCGGGGCGGGTGATGCGCACCTCGCGACCCGAGATCCGGATGCCGCCGTACAGGTAGTTCGTCGCCAGGGCCGCCAGCCCGGCCACGATGAGGGCAGCCGAGGCGTAGCCGATGATCCCCCGGTACAGCGGCAGCTCGTAGACGTAGAACGACACATCGAGGTGGAACTGCGGGTCGAGCGTCCCGAACGAGGTCCGGTTCAGGAACTGCAGAACGGTCGGCCATCTGGTCGCGGTCGAGACGCCCATGAAGATGCCGAGCACGACCGGGATGCCGTACATCGCCAGCCGGCGCAGCGGCTCGATCACCTGCTGGTAGCGGTCGAGTTGCGAGTTCAGCTTCGCGTACACCGGCCGGGCGCGGAAGGCGATGAAGATGCTCAGCCAGACCAGCAGCGCCATCGTGAGGAACCCCACCAGGAACATGATCACCGTGGCGTACCACTGCGTGGTGAGCACGTTGAGGTACCCCACCTGGTCGAACCAGAGCACGTCGGCGTACAACCCGGAGAAGATGAAGAACAGGATCACCAGCACGGCGATCGCCGCGGCCGTGATCGCGATGGCGGCACGGCTTCGATTGCGGGGTGCCTGCGGCTGGGTACTGGCGGTGGAGGACGTCACGCGACGATCCTAGGGTCGCGAACAGGTAGCGAGCTTGGAAGTGTCGCCTCCGGCCGCGATCACCCGGACGTCGGCCAGCGAGTCATCGAGCGTCTTGACCGAGAACACCGTCAGTCCGCTGGGGATGTGGCCGGTGACCTCGTTGCAGTTGGACTCCGGCGCGAGGAACCAGGTGGCGCCCGCGTTACGCGCGCCGTACATCTTCTGCCGGATGCCACCGATCGGGCCGACCGCGCCGTCCGGGTCGATGGTTCCGGTGCCCGCGATGTGCGCGCGGCCGGCGAGGGCGCCCGGCGTGAGCTTGTCGTAGATGCCCAGAGCCAGCATCATCCCGGCGCTCGGGCCGCCGACATCCTGCAGCTGGATCTTGACGTCGAAGGGGAAGGTGAAGGTCGATCCGGTGTAGACGCCGACCGCCGGCTTCTTGCTGTCGGGGTTGATCGCCGGTGTGATCTCGAGCGTCTTGAGCGTGCCGTTGCGACGGATCACGAGTTCCAGCGGCTTCGAGACGCCGTTGGTCTGGACCGCGTGCTGCAGCATCGTGAGGCCGGTCACCTCCTCGCCGTTCACGCTCACCAGTTCGTCGCCTGCCTTCAACCTGCCGGCCGCCGGCGTGCCCTTGATGACCTCGGCGACGACCACCTTGGCCGTGTAGGCGATCTTCAGCTCGGTGAGCGCGGCCGCCGTCGCGGCCTGCTGGGAGTTGGTCATGTCGATCGCGCTCTCGGCGTTCGACTGGTCTTCGGTCTGCCCCGGGGGGTACAGCTCGTCGAGCGGGATCGCCGCGCGGCTGGGGTCGAACCACGAGCCGGCCAGCTCGATCCAGCTCACCGTGTTCTGCGGCGAGCCGTCTTGGTAGACGGTGAGCATGTCGAGCACGCCGGTGGTGGGGTAGGTGGTCTGACTCGGGATCTCGATCAGGGGCACGGCCTTGCCGTTCACCTCGGTCTTGCCCAGCACGTCGTACACCGGGCCCGGGCGCTCGACGGCGTAGGGCGACGGCGACGTTCCGAGCAGGAGTGTGCCGACCACGGCGGCCACCAGGAGGAGCCAGCCGATGGCGCGGCCCACGCGTCCGCGGTCGGAGAGGAAGGTGCGCACCGTCGGTCTGTCGCCTGTCGTGAGTCGGAGCTGGGATCGGGTCTGTTCGCTGCTGGCGGAGCCCGCTGCGGGCTCAGCCTAGGCGAATCCCCCGGACTCCCGAGCGGGCGAGGGCTACCTTAGAACTCATGGCTGATGATTCGCGGGACGAGCCGTCTGAAGACGACTTCCGCGACATGCTGCGCGATTTTCTCGCCGGCAACACGGATCTCGACCCGGCGAAGCTCGCAAGCGCCGCGGGGCTTCCCAATGATCCCGAGATGGTGCAGCGACTGATCGGGCAGCTGCAGCAGGCGCTGCAGAACAGCGGCGAGGGCATCAACTGGGGCCTCGCCCTCGAGCAGGCCAGGGGTTTGGCAACGCGGTCCGCCGTGGTGAGCACGCCCGCCGAGACCTCGGCTCTCGAGCAGGCACTGCACGTGGCGGCGCTCTGGCTCGACGAGGTCACCTCGATCGCCGAACTGACCGTGCCCCCGGTGCTGCTCACCCGCGCGGGGTGGGCTGAGGCCACGATGCCGGTCTGGACCCAGCTCGCCGAGCCCGTCGCCCATTCGATCGCGAACGCGCTGACCGGAGTGCTCGAGGAGCAGGCCGGCGAAGAGCTGGGCGGGATGCTCGGCAACGCCGGTCAGCTGATGCGCAACGTCGGCGGCACGCTGTTCGCCATGCAGCTCGGTCAGGTGGTCGGCCAGCTGGCCGGCGAGGTGGTCTCGGGCGGCGACGTCGGCATCCCGCTGCTCGACGGCGAGACGCGGCAGGCTGCCCTGGTCGCGCAGAACGTGGATGTCTTCGGGGCCGGCCTCGACATCCCGGTGGACGAGGTGCGGCTCTACCTCTCGGTGCGCGAACTCGCGCATGCGCGCCTGTTCCGCCACGCCAAGTGGCTGCGGCTGCACCTGCTGACCCAGGTGACCGACTTCGCCCGCGGCATCCGGATCGACACCGAACGGCTCGAAGAGCTCGCCGCCGATTTCGACCCGCAGAACCCCGAAGAGTTGCGGACTGCGATGACCAGCGGCGCGCTGATCCCGCCGAAGAGCGACGAACAGTTGGCCGCGCTGGCCCGGCTCGAGACCATGCTCGCGCTGATCGAGGGCTGGGTGGATGTCGTCACGGCCGCCGCGACCGGGCGCCTTCCCAAGAGCGTTGCGATCGCCGAGAGCGTGCGGCGCCGTCGCGCGGCGGGCGGACCGGCCGAGTCGGCCTTCGCCACGCTGGTCGGGCTCGAGCTGCGCCCGCGCCGGCTGCGCGAGGCCGCCGCGATGTGGCAGAAGGTGACGGATGCCGTGGGCAACGACGGGCGCGATGCACTGTGGGCGCACCCGGACCTGATCCCGACCGACGCCGACATCGACGACCCCGCCGCGCTGATCGCGCGCCTCACCTCGGGGACCCGCATCCCCGATGACGTCGACATGGCGATCGAAGACCTGCTGAACGACGACGGAGAGAACCGGCCGCACGAAGTGTGACCCGCTCTGCGGCCCGCGCTCGCGCTGCGACCCTCGTAGCTTCGGCACCCGTGCGCGGCACTCGTGCTGCGACTCTCGTGCTGCGACTCTCGTGCTTGAGCCCCTGGCGGCGGGTCCTTTCGGCGCATTTCACTTCGCGCTCAATTCGGCGCGAAGTGAAATGGGGAATTCGCACACCGTCACCCCAGCGGCCAGCGGCCGGCGACCCGTCGCGGCGCCGTGCGGGGCTGTGGACGACGGGCGACGCTGGATGACTCGGCACGGCATCCTGTCCCCATGGTGCTCAAGGTGGCGGCGGCGGTTCCGCTGGTGTGGCGCAGTCCGAGCAGCATGCAGTTCGGGGTCGACCGGGCGCAGGTCGTGCTCGACGGCGTCGATGAGCGCACCGAGCGGGTGATCGCCGCCCTGGTCGGCGGCATCTCGTCCAGCGGGTTCGACATGATGGTGCGCAGCACCGGGCTCGGCGTCGACGAGGCGGCCCAGCTGCTGGGCCGGCTCGAACCGGTGCTCGAACGCGAGACGACGACCGCGACCGCCCGGGTCGCGGTCAGCGGGGACGGTCCGCTCGCCGACGAAATGCGGCAGGTGCTGCGGTCGGAAGGGGTGCTCGCCGACTCCGACCTGCGCGCGCCCGACCTGGCGGTCATCGTGGCGGGCTGGGTGATCGCGCCCGAGGATCACGGCAGCTGGTTGCGCCGCGACATCCCGCACCTGCCGGTGGTGGTCGCCGACGGCGGCGTCACGGTCGGGCCACTGGTCGAGCCGGGATCCGGACCGTGCCTCTACTGCGTGCAACTCACTCGCACCGACGACGACCCGGCGTGGCCGGCGATCGCCACGCAGTTGTGGAACCGGCCGGCGCCGACGATGACGCGACTGGCGGTCATCGAGGCTGCGGCGTTCGCGGCACGGCGTGTGCTCGAGCGGGTGCGGTCGGCGGGGACGGTGGTTTCAACAGGCTCAACCACCGAAGGGTCGGCGAGTTGGCACCTCGCGGGCGACAGCGGCGCGGTCAGCTCGCGCGCGTGGATGCGGCACGCGGCGTGCCGCTGCGCAGCTCCTGAAGAAAGCGACTGGGCTCTCGCTGCTGACCCCGCGGACCGATCCGCGACCACGACAGCAGCAGCCGTCGCCGTGCCCGCGTGATTCCGACGTAGAACAGGCGACGTTCCTCGTCGACGGCCGCCGGCGTCTTGGCGTAGTTGATCGGCAGAAGCCCGTCGCTGAGCCCGATGAGAAAGACGGTCTGCCACTCCAAGCCCTTGGCGCTGTGCAGGGTCGAGAGCACCACGGCCGCCACGGTGAGCTCGTTATTGCTCTCCTCGCGGTCGGCCAATTCGGCTGAGAAGCGCTTCAGCGACACCGAGTCGGGCACCTCGTTGGCGAACCGCACGATCGCGTCCAGCGCGTCCCAGCTCTCGCGCGGCAGGGATGAATCCTCGGGCAGCAGGCTCCAGCCGAGTTCGCGGGCCAGGTTCGAGACGATCGCGCGGGCCGGTTCGTCCGGTTCGGAGTGCACCTGAACCCGCAGGGCGAGCAGCAGTTTGCGCACAGCCGGCAGCTTGAAGAACTTGCTGGCGCCCAGCTGGCGCGTCGCGACGCCCGCCTGCTTCAAT
>Ga0068853_100002885_pt1 | contig 13042 bp, 9 predicted proteins | sample KBSCornC32_FD_65655 | JGI IMG/M metagenome (GOLD analysis project Ga0068853, IMG submission 65655) | Corn rhizosphere microbial communities from Kellogg Biological Station, Michigan, USA - KBS Corn C3-2 | ecosystem: Host-associated > Plants > Roots > Rhizosphere > Soil ... | reverse complement strand
TCCAAGTGAATCTCCGATGTGCGGATGCAGACCAACATCGATATCCTCTGGCTTTGTCCACGGAATCATGGCATCGGACAACTCGCCAATCATAATCGTGCCAGTTGTGCTATCGGTGACATCTTTTGTGGTCACTGGCTCACTGCCTCGAAAGATACAATCGCTGCCGAATGCAGCCGCAAAAGACGTCGTCATTCCGGAACGACGCCAGCCAGACCCACATGCCAGGATCCCAGTATACGCAAGCAGCGGGCGGCTCGCGCCGGTGGGTTCGCATCGTATCGGACAATCAAAAATACTCGGCCTGTGTGGCAGTAATTTAATATTGTTAGGACCGTCCCACGGTTCTGAAAAACTGTACTGTTTGTAGAGATCGGCCTGATCAAGATACGGAAGAATCAGAACCCGCCAACTGTGCCATGGACGCCCATCCGAACCGCGCACGAATGCCGGCGGAAATGATCCATATTGATCGTGGTAGGTGTGCAGCGCCAGCCCGATTTGATTGAGCATGCATTTGCAGCTTGTTCGGTTCGCGGCTTCTCGGGCCTGTTGCACGAATGGGTACAAGACAGCCGTACATCCGCCGATAGCAATCATACAAACCGATAATATTTTGAAAAACCACCGACGGTTCCGCGATGCCGATGCTTGCACGGGCGCAGCGGCCGCAGTCCCGCCAGGCGTGAGCAGGGGCGCCCCGCATGACGGGCAGACCGTCTCCTGCGGGGAAGCCTCGGTCGAGCATGATGGGCAAGTGCTCATAGATTCTCTTACGGTACCATGTTTTGCGCCGGTGGAGCAACCACGCACATTGAAGCAATCGACATGCAGAGAGTCGTCGTTCAGTCGGCTTCAGCCGACTCCCCGTTTGCTACCAGCTGTAGCCGGTGGAAGCATTCAATCCCAATAACATCCCAGCCGGCTTCAGCCGGCTTGCAGCAAGCTGGCGTCAGCCGTTCGCAAAAGCAACCTACCTTGGGTATGGTGGATTCTCCGGCGGTTAAAACCCGCCGGGAAGCCGGCTACAAGCAGTTTGTAAATCTGGTGTCCACCAGCTAAAGCTGGTGGCAAAAGAGGAGTCGGCTGAAGCCGACTAAACCGCCTCGTTATGTCACTCTCACCGCGTACGGTCTGGAATTGACGAGTTGCTCCGAACGGCATGCCTGGACCGGTCTCCGCAATCAACGATTACCCACTTCCGAGCATAATTCCATGAAAACAATCTTCACCGTCATCGTATCGCTGTTCCTGTCCACCGGCCTCGCATCGGCTCATGATGAAAAGCCTAATGCAACGAAGGGCCCCGGCCTCAAGGTGCTTGTTTATTCGAATACCGGTTTCTACCGGCATCCCGATATTCCCAAGATCAACCGCTGGCTCGTGCTGCTGGGACACGACAATGGTTTCGATGTCGACGTGACCGAACATTGGAAAGACATGCAGCCCGATGTGCTCGCCCAATATGACGTCCTCGTCTTGAACAATGCCAACGAGCTGGACCTGGTTCTCCCCGAAGAACAGCGCAAGACGGTCGAAGCCTGGTTCGACAAAGGCAAGAAGGGAATCGTGGCCCTGCATGCCGTCCTGGTGAATCAGCAGAAGTGGACCTGGCTGAATGAACTGGGTGGCTGCGATTTCAACAGCGACTCTGTCTTCAGCAAAGCGAAGGTCACCGTTGATCCGGCGGCGAAAGATCATCCCGCGGTCAAGGGCCAGCCCGCCGAGTTCACTTACGAAGCCGACTGGACCAACCACGACCGCAGTGTGACCGGACTGCCCGGTTTCAAGGTGCTCCTGCGCGTGGACGAAACGACGTACGACCCGGTCCGCGAATATTTCAAAACCCGCGGCGGCAAGCCGATGGGCAAAGACCACCCGATTGCCTGGACGCACGAGCCGAAATCCGGCGGACGATTTTTCTACACGGAGCTCGGCCACGACCTCCGTTCGCTCAACACGGCCTTTGCCCGGCAGCACGTTTTGGAAGGAATTAAATGGGTCGCGAACAAAACGGCGACGGAAGTGAAGAAGGCCAAATGAGCGGGTGGCAGTTTAAAGGCCAGATTGGTCTATTGGCAAATCACGAACCATGCCTCAATTTGGCGCGACACGACGAATCGCGCTTGGCGGCACGGTTCCGGCACGATATGCTTTTAAGAAGAGTGCCCGGTCATGCCGCAAGGCGGCGCGGCCATTGTATTGCAGGATCCCTCGGAGCCGGTCATTTACAGTCAGGAGTTGTCGACATGCCTCGCTTGAATACAGATCGACGAAAATGTACGGGCCGGGTTGGATTGAACGGGTTGGTCACCTGGTGCGTGGCGCTGGCGATTTGCACATGCCTGGCGGCGGGCGCCTGGGCACAGGCTTCGAAGTCGAAAAAGGGACCGGGCAATGAGCATAAAACCGGCACGATCTCCCACGTCGACAAGAAGGGCAAGGCGGCCACGCTGACGATCGAAGAATCGGACGGCGAAAAATTCGACGTCATGGTTTCTGCCAAGACGAATCTCATGATCAAAGGCCGGGGCGACGCTTCATTCTTCAAGCATTCACCGGTGTTCGTTTCGTCAGAGAAGCTCGTGATGAGCAATAATTACCTGTTCGGCAGCGAATTCACGGTGCATCTGGGATCGAAGCCGCCGGCGGAAAACTTCAGTCCCAACGAGACGAATCCCAATGTGTACAGTATCGCCGGTCCCGTTGTGGACTCCGCTGAGGACTCGTTCTTGGTCGAAGTGCAGGGCAAACAATATAAAGTCGGCTTCGAGCAGGGGAAGGTGCCTGAGATTTCCGTCGAATCGACCGATCCGGAACATGCCGCCGTTGGCGCGTCGGTCGAAGTCGAGGGAGCGACGAAAGGAGGCAAGTTCCTGCCAACGTCGATCGCCGTGACGCTGGACAAACCACTGGTCGGCGACGAAGTTTTCTCAGCGGGCGACAAGAAGAATTCCAAATCGAAGGCCAAGACGACCAGCAAGAAGGTGGCCAACAAGTCGGATAAGGCCGACAAAGGCGACAAGGCGATGGATAAGGACGATCAACCGGCCGCGGCCAACGATCCGTTCAAGAAGGAATCGAACGACCCGTTCGGCGTCGGCGGCGGCGACAAGAAGAAAAAGGCCACTCCTGCGCCGAAGAAGAAGCCCGCCAACAACGATTCGGACAATTAGCGGGTACATTGCAGGAATGCAGCAGTTGATTTGCAACATGTGGTTGATTCTGCAACGGCCGAAATCGATCCCTGATCTCCGTCGTATTGGCAATTTTTGAAAAAAACGCCGGAAAAACAGGGTTTAAATCGAGTTGGCGGGTATTTTGTAATTTTGGCACACGGCGTGCATCTTTTATAAGCACCTTGGTGGTTAGCGTTGGCCCGCACTTCCACCAGCGGTAAACTAGAAGGCGTCCTGAGTGTGTCACACTCGGGACGCTTTCTTTTTTTATTGGCCGACAGCCGCACACTGGGGGTAGGGTGTGTCGAGCAAGCCTGTGCCACGGCGCGTCTGCGCTCGCAGGAACTTCGTTCGTTTGTTGAGGGCTTGTTGCGAGCATCGGCAGCCGGTTGCGCTGACGCACCTCTTGCGCGAGCTTGACACACCCTACTTGAATAAATCGGGTTGCAATAATGTCTGACCTCACGCTTCAGACGGCTGTCCAGTACGTGCGGGGGGTTGGTCCGCATCGGGCCGAGCTGCTCGATCGCCTGGGACTGCGCACGGTCCAGGATCTGTTGAATTTTCTGCCCCGCGACGTGCTCGACCTGACACGCGTCTCGCCGGTCCGGGAGCTGACCGAGGGCACGCTCGCCACGGTCCGCGGGCGGGTCGTCGACCGTGACGGAAAGCTGCTCAAAGCGGGCGGGTCAATGTCAGCCGTGCTCCTCGACTGCGACGGCGAGTTTTTGCGCGGCGTGTGGTTCAATCAGCCCTGGATGCTGCAGAAATTCCGAGATGACGACGTCGTTTTGTATTCGGGAAAGCCCAAACGACATGCCGGCCGCTGGGAGATTTCAAACCCCCGCGTGCAATGGCTGAACGAAGACGATAGCGAGGCGCACGGCGGCATGTTGCCCTGCTACAGCCTGACCGACGGGCTCAAAATGCACGAGATGCGCCGCATCATGCGCACCGCCGTCGAAGAGTGCGCGGCCCTGGTTCCGGAAGTCCTGCCCGATGAATTTCGAGCTTCGCTCAAGATCCCGCACATCGGCGAAGCCCTGCGGGGAGTGCACCTGCCCACGGGACGCGAGCAGTACGACGCCAGCCGCCAGCGGTTGATCTTCCAGGACCTGCTCGAATTGCAGCTTGGCCTGGCGCTGCGCCGCCGCACCTGGCGGACGCGAGAAGCGGCGGCACGGCTTCCCCTGTCGGCAAAAATCGACTCGCGCATCCGCCGGCTGCTCCCTTTTGAATTCACGGCGGGACAGAATCAGGCGATCAAGGAGATTGTCGCCGATCTCGATTCGCCGATCGCCATGCACCGCCTGTTGCAGGCCGACGTGGGGGCGGGCAAGACGGTCGTCGCGGTCTATGCCATGCTGGTCACCGTTGCGGCCGGTTTTCAGACTGTCCTCATGGCGCCTACCGAAGTGCTGGCCGTGCAGCACTGGAACACCATCGAAAATTTGCTGGCCCAGAGCCGCGTCAAACGCCTCCTGCTCACGGGCAAATTGACGGCCGCCCAGCGTCGCGAAGGCCTGGCGCAAATCGCTACAGGGGATGTGCAACTTGTGGTGGGAACGCAGGCGGTCATTCAGCACGACGTTTCGTTCACCAAACTGGGGCTGGTCGTCATCGACGAGCAGCACAAGTTCGGCGTTTCGCAACGAGCCCGCTTTGCGACAGGACCTCAGGCGCCTCACACGCTGGTCATGACGGCGACCCCCATTCCGCGCAGCCTGTGCCTGACGCAATTCGGCGACCTCGATCTGACGGTCATGACCGAGATGCCTCCGGGCCGGCAAAAGGTCGTTACCAGCCGAGTGCCTGTGGGGGCTGCGCGGGAAAAAGTCTGGGACTTCGTCCGCCAGAAACTGCGGACAGGCCGGCAGGCGTACGTGATCTGCCCGCGAATCGGCGGCGAATCCGACGCACCTGGGAATGACACGGGGAATGACGCGGGCAATGAGACCAATGCGGGGGCCGACGCCTTCGGGGCCGAAGAGGTTTTTTCCCGCTTGTCGCGGACGGAGCTCAAAGACTTTCGCCTGGGGCTGGTCCACGGCCAGCTTGATCCGGCCGCAAAGACGGCGGCGATGGAGGCCTTTCGCACCGGCCAGACGCAGGTCCTGGTGGCGACGACGGTGGTCGAAGTTGGCGTCGACGTCCCCAATGCCACATTGATGATCGTGAACCGCGCCGAAAGCTTCGGTCTCTCGCAGTTGCATCAGTTGCGGGGGCGCATCAGCCGCGGGAGCTTTCAAGGATACTGCTTCCTGTTTGCCGAGAGCGACGAAGCCGAAGTCAATGACCGTTTGCAGACACTCGAGCAGCACTCCAGCGGGTTCGACGTGGCCGAGGCCGATTTTCGCCTGCGGGGACCGGGAGACATCCTGGGAACCCGCCAGCACGGTGAATTGCCGTTGGCCGTCGCCGATCTCGTCCGCGACGCGGCCGAACTGATCAACGCGCGACAGGCGGCCTTCGAACTGGTAAATTCGGGAGCCTTCGATCAGCCCTCGTTCGCCCCGCTCAAGATCCGCGTCCTCGAACGCTTCGGCAAACTCTTCGATTTGGCCGGCAGCGGGTAGCGCGTCAGGCGAGCGGCGTGGCGGGCACCGATTCGAAGAGAATTGGTCCCCGCCGGTGCCGTCGTGGTTAAGTTGAGGATGGAGGGCGCACGGCACCGCTCGCGCCGGCCCCTGCCACCTCGTGTGGCAGGTGAGAAAGATTCTTTGGCTAGATTTAATTCGACTTAATTCGACAAGACCCCTGCCGGCTCGCCCGGCAGGTGAATGAGATTCTCACGCTCGCGATTTCAAGAGCGGCTCAAATCAAAGCGTTTATTGAGTGCCGAAGAATCTGATTCATCTGCCACACAAGGTGGCAGGGGTCTTTCGATCATTTGTGGCGGGTTCTAGCGACGGAATCTTCTTCACCTGCCGGGCAAGCCGGCAGGGGTCGTCTCGGAATAATGATAGAGTCAACAGCCCGATGCCACCCACCATAAACCACGACGACACCGGCGGGGACCAATTCTCTTCGAATCGGTGCCCGCCACGCCCCTCTATCCTCTATCCTCTATCCTCCCCCACCCCGTCCTTCAGCTTCCCTACCACGAAATGCTTGTGATTGGCCACGGCCTGTTCGGAGATCGACAGCGCCTGGGCCACTTCTTTATTCGGCCAGCCGAGAACGAACAACAGCTCGATGCATTTGAGTCGTTCGAACTCTTCGCGCTCGATCCATTGCTTGATCAGGGCGGCCAAACTGTCTCGCAGCGCTTGTGCTTCCTGCCCCTTCCGCTCGCGGCTGCGGGCCATGCTCGAAGCGACGCGGTCGCTGCCGCGCCATTCGGGAGCGCCACCATCCGAATCATTACCGATAACCATGGGCAGCGTGGGCCGTCGTCCGCGCCGCCGCAACACGTCAGTCAGTTTGTGCGCCGCGATCGAAAACAGGAACGTTTCCGGCGGCGTGTTTTCGTCGTAGTTGGGAAGCCCGACGAGAAAGCCGAGAAAGGTGTCCTGCACGACGTCTTCGCTGGCGGCACGATCCCGCAGGCGGCTGTCGACGAATGCAATCAACCGCCCTTCGAACCGGGCGATGCATTCGGCCCAGGCCGCTTCCTCACCGGCACGAATGCGGGCGATCAGCAGACGATCGGAATCGAGACTCGCCATGACGCGGCTTCGGAATGTGACGGATGTTATCAGGAGAGGATGAACGATCCTGGCAAAACGACCAATTGCATTCTAGCGATTTCAGCCGCGGTTCGCATGCACTCCGCCCGAACAATCCGGCGTCGCTTTAATTTGATCCAATCGTTTCTGTCATTCGTTCAGATAGAGATGAACATGCTTAAAATCACGCTGTCTCTACTCAGCGTGGCGCTGGCACGGCTCTATGCGTTTTGCGATGAATTAAGCGAACGCGATGAGCGATCACGGCGCAACGCCCAAGAGGTTTGGGGCTCGCCTGTGCGAACCGGTCGGCAAGCCTCGTCCGACGTAACTACGCCGCTTTAGCTGCCAACGCAGGCGATACAAGATCGCTTAAGCGAGCGAGGCGAATCTGTTGCGATTCCAGAAGCCCGACGAGCTCAGGCGAAGTCAGCACCGACAACTCGCCCGGGCGCGAATGAGCCAAGGGATCGTGCCAGCCATCGTCGTCTGATCCATCGTGCGCGGGCGCGGACTCGCCCTGCAAAACCGGGCAACCGGGATGCATGCCGATTTCCGTCAACCCGGGGCCGGCAGACGTCACAAACGTCTGCATGAGGTCGAAACTGATCCGGCCGGCATGCGATGTTCCGAAGAAGCCTGCCGGATGAGAGACTCCCTGGCGCGTCATTGCGACCAGGTGGCGAAACGCAAACAGCCGCTTGATCTGTCCGAGACAAAAGTTCGCTGGCTCTACGCGGCGCAGCAGCGTCGTCCGCGTCAGGCCGCACTCCCAGGGAACGCGCACCACCCGAATCGAATACCGTCTCAGCAATTCCGGTACGATCGCGGCCACGGCCGGGAACAGGTCGATGTACTGATGTGCGTTCAAGTGCGTGGGAACGATGCCATGATCAAGGAGCACCTCGATTTGAGCGGCCATTTCCCGTTCGATCGCCGCGCGATATTTCCCGCCCGAGATCAACAGCCGGCTGGCCAGGCCGAAAACACCCGGAAACCGGCCTGCATCATCGAGCAGGCGGGCGGGGTACCGTTTGGCCGTCAGCGGCCGGCCTTGTGTCAGGTTCAAGTGGATGCCCAGATCGAATGGCGAAAGCGAATCGCACAGGCGTTCTCGCGGGCCGGCCGACGGCAGACTGCATTGGGCGATCTGCGATTGCAACTCCTGCCAGCGCGAAATGGCCCGCGCGCAATCGGGGGCATTTGTCAGTATGGACGTGCTGGTCAGCAATCCGTCACGGAATGCTGATAGAATGCCATCGGTGACGGCGGCATTCATTCCGAAGTCGTCTGCGTGAAGTGCCAGACTGCGGCACGTTGCGGGGTTGAAATCACCAGAGCGGGTGCGTCGCGATTCTCGCAATTGCGCCTCCCTCAAGCGGCAGTGCCCTGCTGGTGATGCACCGCTGACACATGCGTGTCCGCGATCGGGAACAGCACTCGATCCAGAAAGTAATCTCCCCACTTGGCTCGCCAGCGCAATTTGACCACGTCCCAGACCATGGGCAGCGCGTGGCGCGTCAGGGAAATCGTCGATGCATATTCGTTGATCAATGTGACCGGAACGCGACGAAACGGCAGCGAGAGGCGCTTGGCCAGGTAGACGACTTCGGCGTCGAAGGCAAAGCCATCGATCATGGTCCGTGCAAAAATCTCAAAGGCGGCGCGACGGCTGAAGATCTTCAGCCCGCATTGCGTATCGGTGACTTCGCGAGAGACCAGGAACCACATGATGCCGCTGAAGATCTGGTGTGCCAGCGTGCGCAGCCGACGTCGCGGAGCCAGAACGGTCGACTCTTCCAGGTCGCGAGCGCCGAACACGACTTCGCACTGGTTGGCAGAGATCAGGTGATAGGCGGTCCGCAGGCTGTCCAGATCGTAGGGCAGGTCGGCGTCGGTGAAAGCCACGACGCGCCCCGTGGAATGCAATATGCCGTTGCGAACGGCCGCCCCTTTGCCGGCGTTGTCTTGTGAAATCGTCGAAAATCGCGGGCCCCATTGGCCGGTCAATTGGGCAGTGCCGTCGCGGCTCCCGTCATCGACCACGAGGACCCGATAATCGATTCCCCACGGATCGAGGTAGGCCGCCAGCCCGGCGAGCGTCGCCGGCAATCGATTTTCTTCGTTGAAAGCGGGCACGACGACCGTCAGATCGTGATCGGCGGCAGCCAGACCGCGTGCGGATCGCGGTTGCGCAGAAACTCCAAAATGGGGCCGCGCGGGAATCGTCTGGAGGAGGAACTCCTCGTGTTGACGACCTGTGGCAGGCCGACTCTGGCTGCGCGCATCCTGCTGTCCTGATGCCATCCTGGCAAGCCCCTGATAAGAACGGGGGACGAATATGAAAGATAACGCCGAAACCTATCGGAAATCACGGGTACCGTCAACGCCGGGTAGCCGAAAGTGTTAGTCCGGGCCCGTTGACGGGGCGGTGAGCTGCACGTAATATCATGTCTGCCAGCAGGTTGCGCCGGGCCTGCCAGCCGGGCCGCTGCTAAGACGACATACCTCACGGTTCATTGGAGCTGGCGTGGCTCGCAAATTGATTATCGACCTCGATCCGGGAATTGGCGATGCCGTTGCCGCAGTGCTCGCCATGCTCGATCCCGATATCGACTTATTGGCCCTGACGGCGACGGCCGGCGTTGTCTCGGGGGAGATGGCCACGCGAAACCTGCACGGCATCGTCGCGAGTGTCGATCCGCCGAAATGGCCTCGCATCGGCTCCGCCCCCCCGAAGCCAAAATACCTGCACCGCTCTGAGTCCGGGCCGCAGCTCGAAGCGCTGAACGGCTCGACCGGAATGGGAGACTTCGAGATCTTCGCTCCCGAGCTGCATCACCGGCACGAATCGTCAAAAGTGCTGATCGATATGGTGCACATGCATCCCCATGAGGTGACGTTGCTGACGTTAGGCCCGCTCACCAACGTGGCGGCGGCGTGTGAACGGGCGCCCGACTTTATGGACGCACTGGGGGGACTCGTGTGCCTGGGTGGATCGGTTGCCGTTGGCGGCGACATCACGGCCGTGGCGGAGACGAACGTCTTTCTCAATCCCGAAGCGGCGCACAGCGTACTCGCCAGCCCGCAGGCCAAAACGCTGATCCCGCTGGATGCGACGAACGCGACCATCATCACTTACGAAATGTTCACACGGATCTCAGATGGCACGTCGCCGGGCAGTCTGTTTCTCAAGCAGCTCCTGCCGTTTTATTTCCGGGCGCATCATCAGTTTCTGGGAATGGAAGGCATCCGCCTGCGGGAGGTCGTGGCGCTGGCGGCCATTGCGCGACAGGGACTGTGTCAAATGCAGTCACTGCCGGTCGACGTCGAGGTGCAGGCGGGACTGACCTGCGGAGTGACCGTCTTCGAACGGCGCCCTCACGTCGCAAAAAAGTCGAATGCGTCGGTTGCGCTCGAGATCGATTCGCAGGGGGTTGTCGACTATATGACGCAGCTCTTGAAGTAGGCACTGGGCATTAGGCACTGGGCATTGGGCAGTTGCGAACTTCAATTGCCAACTAACCAATGCCTAATGCCCAGTGCCTAATGCCTTCACCTGCGATACACAACGACCTGCGTCTGAATATGCCCCTGGGCGCGGCGCTTGACCGTCAGCAGCACCGAATCATTGGTCGCGGCAGAATCGAGCGCGGCGGTCAGCTCTTCGACCGAGCCGACGGGAGTTCGCGCGACTTCTTCGATCAAGTCGTACAGATGGATTTCGCCGTCCATGGGGCCGTTCCGGTCGACTTTGAGCACGAGCAATCCCTTGGCAGTCTTTTCAAAACCCAGTTGCGGGGCCAGGTCGGAATCGAGCTGATGCAACGTCAGCCCCAGTGAATCGAAATGCGTGCCCATGCCAGGCTGCGAGGGCGCTTCGGACCGCTGCTGTGCCTGATTGAAATCTTCGCGATCCCCGACGCTGACTTCGAGCGTCTGATGCTTGCCTCCGCGGAAGATGACGACCTTGACCTTCTTGCCAACGGCCGTCAGGCTGACCATATTGATCAGGTGGTTCTCATCCAGGACCTCGATGCCGTCGAACGTCAGGATCACGTCGTCTTTGCGCAGATCGGCGCGAGCCGCCGGAGAATCGGGATGGGCACTGACGACCCGCGCGCCGCGCAGCCGGTCGAGTTTGAGTGCGGCGGCCTTTTCGGACGTGAAGTCGGGGTCGAGCGAAACGCCCAGGTAGGCCCGAATGACTTTGCCGTGTTCGAGCAGTTGGTCGATCACGCGCCGGACAAGGTTGCTAGGAATGCTGAAACCGATCCCCTCGTTGCCGCCGCTCTGCGACGCGATCGCCGTATTGATGCCGATCACCTCGCCCTGCATGTCGATGAGCGGACCGCCGCTGTTGCCCGGATTGATGGCGGCGTCGGTCTGCAGGAAGTCCTGATTGATCATTTCCGAGCTTTCGGGCATCTTGAGCGAGCGCCGCCCTTTGGCGCTGATGATGCCCAGCGTGACCGATTGCGACAGGCCGAACGGGCTGCCCATGGCCAGGACCAGATGCCCGATTTCCACTTTGTCGCTGTCGCCCCAGCGCGAAGCCTGCAGGTTCGTGGGAGCGACCCGCATGATGGCCACGTCGGTGGCCTTATCGGTCCAGAGTTTGGTCGGATGGATGACGCGGCCGTCGTGCAGATGGATGGAAACGTGTTCGAGAGGCGTTTCGTCGACGACATGCCGGTTGGAGACCACGAAGAACCCGCGCTGCTTGCTGCTCTCCATGATGACGCCTGATCCGGTTTCTTCGATCAGGCTGCCGCGCTTGTTCCGGCGCTCGCTTTCAATATGCACGACGCTGTTCGTCGTCAGTCGCGAGATTTTCGCCAGGAGCTCGCTGGAATCTGCGAGCGACGTATGGCCCCCCTGCAATTCCCGGTAACCGCGTTCGGTTGCCGTTCCGTCGCTGGGTTCGGCTTGCACTGCGGTGCCGAACCGCCACCACTCGCCGTGTGCACCCAGGACGATTCCGACAACCAGAGCGGCTGCGCACAGCGACACCGTGGAAACGCGGCTCATGACACACTCCTTCGCAGATGAGGGGGCGGCAATTCTTGCAGGGGGCGGCGCACAATCGACCTTCCGCGGAATTATACCTGCCGGATCGCTACTCGACTTCCATGTCGATGTCGCGGATCGTCAGCTCCCGGTCGCTGTTGGCCCCTTCATATTCAAACACCGTTTCCCAGTTCTCGGCGTCGTCGCCAGCCCCACCGCCGTTCGTTTCCTGCTTCTGCCGACAGACGATGCAGACCGTCGTGTAGGGCAGCGCCTTCAGACGCGCCACCGGAATCGGTTCGTCGCAGACCTCGCACGAGCCGTAGCGGCCCTTGCGAATCAACTTGATGGCCCGCTCGATCTGCTGCAATTCGCGGCACTCGAACGCCGCAAGTTGGCTGTGCATTTCGTTTTGCGTTCCGTCCATCGCGGCGTCGAACAGGTCGCCGGTTCCTGCGTCGGCGGCATTCGCCAATTCCATCTCGTTCGCCAGTTGCCGGCGCAAGTCGTCACGCTTCTCGACCAGGCTCTGGTGGATTCTCAGGAGTGCGTCTTTGCGGCTCATTTGATCTCTCCTTCCGACCGCCCTTTTGCGGATCGTGTATCATGACGGTCCGCGGGCATCACACAGCGTGAAGCGCGCGGTCTGCGCATTGCGGCTTGGCTCTGCCAACTATAGCTTGTAGTTTAGTACGAATAACTGCGGCGGGTCGGATTTATTGACTTACCCTGACCGACGCGATTCCTTACGGCTTTAGTGGGTCCGAATCGAGCACTGTAAATTGTAAATTTGACATTGCTAATAATACGCCATGGCGGGTTTTTTGCTGGGAATTCGGCCCATCGCTGCGCATCGATCGGACATCACGAAAAACCATAACATATTGAAAAAAATAATGTTATGGAAAAATATTTTGATTGCGAAAAAAATGAATTCAAATGTCCACTGGCACTTGACAATTGCACACGACACAAAAATTGCATTTTGCCCAAACCATAAAGGCGTTAGCCTTGGAATATTCGGACTCTTCGGAATAATCGACAGTTGGGGGCCTGGGAATTGAGTTGTTTTTCTAAAGTTTTTGGGATTGGGGATTAGGCATTAGGCATTGGGAATTGGGTATTGGGGCGGTGGCTGGGCTGGGCTGGGTTGCGCAATCCCGGCCGGTTTTCGAGATTTGCAGC
>Ga0068853_100002882_pt1 | contig 13050 bp, 8 predicted proteins | sample KBSCornC32_FD_65655 | JGI IMG/M metagenome (GOLD analysis project Ga0068853, IMG submission 65655) | Corn rhizosphere microbial communities from Kellogg Biological Station, Michigan, USA - KBS Corn C3-2 | ecosystem: Host-associated > Plants > Roots > Rhizosphere > Soil ... | reverse complement strand
GCCTTGTCTTTTTTGACATAATTAACGGCCACTGCATAAAGAGCGGTCTGTGGTATCGCGAAGAAAAGGATTCCCATGATCAGGAGGAGAAAGATCGTCAGGCCAATCCCGATTTTTTCCAGTGCAGAATTCTTATTCTCAAGCTTTTTACGCCTTACCCGGTCCCGAAGCACCAGGATCACTGCCACCCATAAAAGCGTCCACCCCAACGTCTTACTTTCCCAAAAGAAATAGATTCCCAGCAGCCTGCACAAATACCCATATACCAAAAATGCAGCCACTGCCGCCATCACCACTTTCGTTAGACTGGACAGGGAGTTTAGCAACTTCATCCGATAAACATACAAAATTTTAAAAAAAATCCCCCAACTTGTAAGGAATTGGATAAAATTGCCTGTCCTATAGACAGAGGCATTGCCAAATGAAAATTGACGCCAACCAACTAACTCAACTGCAGCGGCTGATCGCCGGCGGGTCTCAAAAGGCTTTTGAGGACCTGTACAGGCTGTTCTTCGGCCGCCTGTTCAATTTCGCCATGCTATATGTACACAAAAAAGAGGTCGCGGAAGAGCTGGTCAATGATGTCATGATCAAGGTCTGGCGCCGCCGGGACGAACTCGAAAACATAAAAAACCTCGAAACCTATCTCTTCGTAGCCGTGCGCAACCACTCGCTCAACCACCTTTCTCAATTTTCACCCTATCACGTGGCCGTAGAGCCGGATAGCCCACAGGGACAGCTGATCGACGTCAACGACCCCGCCAACCAACTGGAATGGAAGGAGATCTGGTTTCGCCTCAACCAGGCCATCGACGAACTGCCCGACCAGTGCCGCACCGTATTCAAACTAATAAAAGAAGAGGGCTTCCGCTACAAACAGGTCGCCGAGATACTGAACATCTCCCCGCGCACTGTCGAAACCCAACTATTCAGAGCGATCAGGAAACTCGACAAAATAATCGAAAAATCTTTTTCCCGGCTGTAAGGAATCCCGACTATTTACCTGTCTCTATATTGGACGATCATACTACCATGAATAAGGACCGCATCATCGAATTAATGACCCGCAAACTCTCCGGCGAAGCATCGCCGGAAGAACTGCAGGAACTGCACCAGGGGCTCTCGGAGGACGAAGCATCCGGAGAGAGGAACAGGGTCCTCGAACAATTCTGGTCGCGCCACGACGACGGCGCCCACCCCTCCGTCGAAGAGAACCTTAACAAGGTCCTCACCAGCCTCGACCTCAACAGCGCACCCGTCGTAGCGCTCAGATCCAAACGCCGCTGGCTATGGGCCGCGGCAGCAGCAGCCATCCTCCTTGCAGCGACAGCCCTGCTCGCCGGACACAGGGATACCCGCGACCCGCTGGCCTCCCTCATGGAAAAACACAACGCCAAAGGCACCAAGAGCATCATCCAACTGCCCGACGGCAGCAAAATATGGCTCAACGCCGACAGCAAGATCCGATACCCCGAGAGCTTTAAAGGAGGCAGCCGCGAGATATATCTCAACGGCGAGGCATTCTTCGACGTGGTCAAAAACCCGGAGCATCCCTTTATCATTCATCTCGCCAACGGTACGGTAAAAGTGCTCGGCACTTCCTTCAACGTCCGCGCCTATGACAACGAACCCGTAGTCGAGACATCCGTGGCCACGGGCCGGATCGCCTTTATCCCGAAATACCGGACCACCCATAAGAAACAGGACACCATCGTCGTCGCCGCCGACCACAAAGCCAGCTATACCTTCACAAGGGAAGAGCTGCATACCAGCCCCACTTCCAGCGTTGAAGACAAGGCCTGGACCGAAGGCAAGCTCATCTTCAGGGGCATGACGATGCAACAGATCGCCGTCGAACTCGAACGCAACTTCGGCAAGAAGGTAGTATTCGTAGACAGTACACCCCTGGAGTACGTCTTCACCGGGTCCTTCGAGAACAATACCCTCGACGAGATCATGTATTATCTATCCCGAACAAAGAATTTCAGCTATAAAATCACCAATACCGAACTGCTGATCGCCGCTGAGGCCGGGCAGCTCCCCAACTAGCCATTCACCTTCAAAAACGATTGTCATGCATACAGCGACCCCAGCCACAATACGGCTGCTGACTCGTTATTCATTGCCCTCTGTACTGTCCGCCTGGTTGCTTCTGAGCGTGTTCCCGCTCCATTCCCAGACGGCCTTCGCCTCGCCTCAAAGAGCCCAGACCCAGGACCGCAGGATAACCCTGCAGGTAAGGAACGAAAAGCTTTCCACCATCCTGGAGAAAATAGAAAAACAGTCGAACTTCGTATTCGTATACGCCAACGACGAGATCAACCCTCAAAGAAAGATCAGTCTATCTATAAAGGATAAAAACCTCAACGAAGCGCTCGCCGAGCTCCTTACTCCCCTGAACATCGCGTACGAGCTCGTCAATGACAAGATCATCCTCAAACCCGTCAAGCCTTCCTCCCCTTTGGCAGGCGGCAGTAGCGGAGAAGAGGCGAAAAAAGAAGAACCCGCTGCTACTGCCGGACCCTATGAAGAAGTCATCATCGAAGGCCGCATAGTCGACGCCTCGGGAAAAGGTCTGTCCAACGTCAGCATCCAGTTGTCGGGGACCAACATCGGCACCACCTCGAAGGACGACGGCAGGTTTACCCTCCGCATACCCGAAGAAAGCGCGAAGACCGGCACACTGACGATCACCTCCGTCGGCTATCTGCGGCAGGACCTGACGCTGTCGGGCAGGCGTAGCCTGCTGATCCGGCTCGAGTCCGACAACAAAGACCTCAACGAGGTCGTCGTCGTAGGCTATGCCACCCAAAAGAAGATATCGGTCACCGGCGCCGTCGACGCCATCAGTAAAAAGGCCATCGAGGACAGGCCCGTCACCAACGTCCTTCTGGCCCTCCAGGGAACCAGCCCCAACCTCATCATACAGCAGACCAATTTCGAACCGGGACAGGGCGTCAACCTCAATATACGCGGAATAGGCACTACCGGCGATAACACCCCGCTGATCGTCATCGACGGCATACCCGGAGGAGACATCAATCTGCTAAATCCCAACGACATCGAAAGCGTATCGATCCTGAAGGACGCCGGCAGCGCCGCCATCTACGGCAGCCGGTCGGCCAACGGCGTCATTCTCGTCACTACCAAAAAGGGTAAAAAGAACCAACCCGCCGTTATCAACTATACCGGCATCTACGGCGTCCAGTCGCCCCGCATCACGTACCAGCCGGTGCATGCCTGGGAGAACGCTTATTACAAGAATGAATCGCTTGTCAACTCCGGCCTCCAACCAGTCTTCACACCCCAACAGATACAGCAGTACAAGACGCAGGGCGACGGCGACTGGCGCCTCGGGAACATCCTCCACGACGCCGCCCAGCAGACGCACAACCTCAGCATCAGCGGCGGCGGCCAGAGCAATACCTATATGGTCTCTCTCGGCTATCTCGACCAGAAAAGCAATTTCATCGGCCCCGACTACGGCCTGCAGCGCTACAATTTCCGGCTGAACCAGACTTCCGAATGGGGACATTTCCGACTGAATACCATCGTCGGATATGCGAAGACCCGCATAAAGGATCATTCCACCGTCAGCGCCAACCTGGTAGTCGATGCAGGAAGGGTCCCCCTCTACTACAATTTTCAGGACTCCGCCGGCAACTATCTGACGAATGCCGTATCCGCCCAGTACAATCCAAAGGGTATCCTCGAAAAAGGCGGCTACCGGTCGCTTGACAACAACGAGATATTCGGCAACTTCAACGGCGAATACACTATCGCAAAGGATTTTAAGATTCGCGGCGTCTTCGGCGGCACGGTCACCAACAACAGCACCTACGGCCGGACGCTCGAAGTCGATTTCGTACCGTCCAGCTCCTATGGCCAGGACCGGTCGGTCTCCAACTACAACTACAAGGGGCTGTTCACGAATGTCCAGCTGCTGGCGGAATACACACATACCTTCGGAGGCATCCACGACGTGCATATCCTGGTGGGAGGCGCCAACGAATCATATAAGGGAGAGGAGAACCAACTGGTCAAGACACAGACCGACGCACTCGGCCGGCCTACCAGCACCACGGTGATCGACCCCAACAACAGCTATACCTCGAACGCTACCAAACCCGACGGCAACCCGGCAACCACCGAGACCAGCCTCAATTCCCTTTTCGGCCGCGGCGGATATAGTTTTAAAGACAAATATTTCGCCGAGTTCAATTTCCGGCTGGACGGCTCCTCGAAATTTGCCGCAGGCAACCGCTGGGGTTTCTTCCCCTCCGGCGCGGTCGCATGGCGACTGACCGAAGAAGAGTTCATGCGCCCCGTAAGAGACCTGCTGGGCGACGTCAAGATCAGGGCTTCCTACGGCATCCTCGGCAACCAGAATATCGCCGCCTACCGCTACCAGACGAACTTCTCCAGCTATCAGGCCGCCTATGGTTTCAACAACACCGCCGTCACCGGCGCCAGCTATGTGCTCGGCAATCCCGATATCACCTGGGAAAAAGCGGCCACTCTCAACATCGGCGGCGACCTCAGCCTGCTCAACAGGAAACTGGACTTATCCATCGACTATTTCGACAAGACGACCCGCGATATCCTCGAGCAGCGCCAGGACATTCCCGCCCTGTTCGGCGTATCCAACCTGCCGCCCTACAACGTCGCCGAGGTCAGGAACAGGGGCTGGGAGCTGCGCGTCTCCTATACGCTGTCGGGCCGGCAACTGACACAGACCTTTTCCGCCAACCTCTCCGACAACCTGAACACGCTGAGGAAACTCGCCGGCGGCGAAAGCCAGCAGATACAGCAGATGGAAGAGTACCAGATCGTCCGCAAGGTGGGGCAGCCCATTACCGTCTACCAGGGATACCGGACCAACGGCTTCTTCCAGAATCTTGACGATATCAATAAATACCCCCGTTTTGCAGGCACAACTGTTACACCCGGAGACCTGAAATTCGTCGACCGCAACAAGGACGGCGTTCTCGACCAGAACGACAAGTTCATTCTCGGCAACCCCTTCCCCAGGTATACATTCGGGTTTACCTATACTGCAAGTATCAAAGGTTTCGACGTCATGCTCTTCGTCCAGGGCGTTGGAAAAAGGGATGAAATGATCCGCGGCGAGCAGGTAGAACCCTTCCACGTAGGCTATAGCGGTACCATGTATACGCACCAGACCGATTTCTGGACGCCCACCAACCCCAACGCAAAGCGACCCAAACTGGCGGAGAACGGCTCGCCGTCCAATACCAACAACTACCGAACGGGTTCCAACCTCTTCCTCTTCAATGCGGCCTATGCCAGACTGAAGAACCTGCAGGTCGGCTATACCCTTCCGCAGAACCTGACGAAAAAAGCCCGGATACAGAAAGCGCGCGTCTACTTCACCGGACAAAATCTGATAACGCTCAGCAAGCTGAACTTCCTCGACCCCGAGATCACCGAATTCAACAACAACACCGGTTTCGGCACGGGCGCCAACAGCGGGCGGGCCTATCCGATGCCCATATTCACCGGCTTCGGTATTGATATCACCTTCTTATAATCGCCATATGACAAGATCGAAAATTGCATTACTCCTCTTCCTGGTCTGCGCGGCGTCAGCCTGTAAGAAGCTGGACCTCGCCCCCAGCGACCGCTATACGGATCTCACCTTCTGGCAGGTGGACGACAACGTAAATAATGCCCTGAACAACGTCTACAACGGGATCTTTACCAGCAATCCTTATTTCTACAACGAGGCCCTCAGCGACAACGCCTACACGCGACTGGGCATCAGCGCGGGCAACGTGGACGCCATTTCTTCCGGCTCCTTTACGGTGGACCTCAACCGATTCTCCGCCGACTGGGGTTACTACTATGCCGGAATAAAATCCTGCAACCTGTTTCTGGCCAACGCAGACAAGAACACTACCCTCCCCGCCGCAACGCGCAGCAGAATGAAGGGCGAGGCGAGGTTTGTCAGGGCCTGGCACTATTTCAACCTGATGAAATGGTGGGGTGACGTGCCGTTGCTGACCGAAGATATCTCCGCCGACCAGGCATCAACGGCTGCCCGGACCCCCAGAGCCGACGTCCTGAATTTTATTACGACCGAGCTCGACGCGGCCGCAGGCATCCTGCCGACCCGCGACCAGTATGCCGCCGCCGACAAGGGGCGCGTTACAAAAGGCGCCGCACTGGCGCTGAAGGCAAGGGTCCTGCTTTACGAGGGCAACCGGATGGCGGATGTCGTGACCCTTTGTGAACAGATCATGAACAACCAGGCCGGCGCCTACAGCCTCTACAGCTCATACGAAGACCTGTTCAAATCCTCCGCCAAATACAACTCCGAAGTGATCTTCGACCTGGCCTATGTACTGAATACGCGGATGTGGGGCGACTATATCGATTTCGCACCGCTCAGCCTCGGCGCCCGAAGCAACAACCTGGCGCCCACTCAGGAACTGGTCGACTCCTATATCATGACCAACGGCAAGGCAATCCACGACGCCGCCTCCGGATACGACGAGTCGAACCCCTATACCGGCCGCGACCCGCGCCTGTCGGCGACCGTAGTATACGACCAGTTTGCATGGAAGAACGCAGACGGCAGCACGCAAAAGATATATATCAAACCCGGCAGTTCGCCCGCGGGGCAGGACCAGAACGAATACAAGGCCTCCGGCCAGGGCACGGCGACGGGCTACTACTGGCGCAAATACTGGGACCCGGTATCCGTCCCAACCCTCCAGTTCGGCTCGAACCTGATCCTGATACGCTATGCGGAGGTCCTGCTGATGTACGCCGAGGCAAAGAACAGCCTCGGGCAGATGACGTCCGATATCTGGGACAAGACCATCCGCCTGATCCGCCAGCGGGCCGGCTTCACGGACCCCGCCGCGCTGAGCTTTCCCGCAGCAGGCGCCGACCTGACCGGCATCATCCGCAACGAAAGACGCTCGGAATTTGCACTGGAAGGACTACGCATCGACGATATCCGCCGCTGGCGGATAGCCGAACAGGTCATGAACGGCTGGGCGCATGGCGCCAAATACGGCGATCCCGCCACCGACAACGGCTACCTCCGCGTTCAGCTGCGCAGCTTCGACAAGAATAAACACTACCTCTGGCCCATCCCCTCGTCGGAGATCGTGAAAGACAGTCACCTCAATCAAAATCCTAACTATTAACCATAAACTACGCTATATGAAACCGAGCCAGACAACTTATTACAACGGTAGGGATGAACAGCGAGGTTCTATCCGACCATTGAAAAGACATTATGTGCGGATAAAATATATCCTTTCCCTTACGACCGCGCTGATCCTGCTCCTGGGCGCCTGTAAAAAGGACACACGGAGCATCGATCTCAACGTATCGGCCGTAGAGGCGCTCTATACCCCCGCAGACAGCCAGTATATCAAACTCAACCCCGCCGCCAACATCTCGCAGACCTTCCAGTGGCAGCAGGCACACGCCGAAGACGGCTCCCTCGTCCTCTACGAGGTCGCGTTCGACCAGGTGGGAGGCGATTTCTCACACCCGTTCTATAGCACGGTCTCGGACGGCAAGGGCGTACAGAACACTCTTACGCTCAGTCACGGCGACCTCAGCAAGATCGCCCAGCTCGGCGGTTCCGACTTTTTCCAGCGCAAAAAATTCATCTGGACGGTCTTCTCTTCCAAAGGCACCAATCGCATAAAAGCTAAAATGATGCGCGTCATCGACCTCGAAAGACCCGCCGGCTTCGCCGTCCTGCCCGCGAACATCTATCTGACCGGATCCGCCACAGAAGGCGGCACCGCTCTAAGCTCCGCCCTCCAAATGAAACAAACCTCCTCCGGCGAGTTCGAGATCTATACGAAACTGACCGCCGGTACCTGGCATGTCGTCGACGCCACCTCGGGTACCCCCAGGGCCTACTACCTCGACAACAGCGGCGGCGTGATGGGCCTGCGCGAAGGCGGCGAGACCAGCTTTACCGGACCGGATAAGATCATGCGCATCCGGCTCAGCTTTAACAACGTCAACGGCAGCGAAGCAGAGGTCAAATCGATACAGTTCTGGTACTGCAACCAGGGCGCCTTCTGGTTTACCCTCCCCTATATCGGCAATGGCGTGTGGCGATACAACGGTTATAAGGTGACCCTCGACGCGGTTCCCTGGGGTCTCGAGGACAGATACAAATACAAGATGGTGATCAACGACGGCACGGCGGACAAGGACCAGTGGCTCAACGGCGCCACAGGCGACAGCCCCGGCCAGGACGGACAGTATCCGCACGCGCTGGCCTACAAGACGATCAATTTCGACGCCAACAACAGCAGCCAGTTCGACTGGAGCTGGAAGTTCGACAAGACCTATCTCACACAGGGCAGCATCACCGACTTCTGGATATCGCTGAAGCCGACCGATCCCGCCTATACCGAAAACTATCAAAAAGAGTAACACCACCCTAACACCGATCACTAAATGAAAATGATATATCTCGCAATAACAGCCGCTATAATTACGACGCAGTCCGCCTGCCTCAAACAGAACGTCGACGACTCCCCCGCCCTTTCCGGCGGCGGCGCCGCCACCTACAACTGGCCGCTGATCGCCGATACGGCGGAAAGATCACTCGACCTTTTCTGGTCGGCGGGCAACAAGTTCTATCTCGCCAACAATTCTTCCTCCGACTGGGCGCAGTACTGGCCCCAGGCCCACGCCCTGGACGTACTGACGGACGCGTACCTGCGAAATCCTTCGCCGGCAATAAAGACCAGGATGACCGACCTGCTGACCGGCGTACGCGCCAAGAACAACGGCAGCTTTATCAACTACTACTACGACGACATGCAGTGGATGGCCCTGGCCTGTCTGCGGGCATTTGTAGCAACCAGCGACACCCGTTTCAAAGGCGTGACGGATACGCTGTGGACAGACATTAAGGGCGGCTGGAGCTCCGACCTCGGCGGCGGCATCTGGTGGCGCAAGGACAACCCCTCGAAGAATACGCCATCCAATATGCCCGCGTCGATACTCGCGGCGCGTCTCTACAAGATCGGCGGCAACATCGCCGACCTGCAGTGGGCGCAGAAGATATACGACTGGGAAAGGTCCACGCTCTACGAGCCCGCCACCGGCCTGGTATACGACAACATCGACAAGAACGGCAACAAGAACACTTCCTGGAAATTCACATACAACCAGGGCACCTTCCTCGGCGCGGCTCTCGAATTATATGAGAATACCGGTAGTTCCGTGTACCTCAGCGACGCCCTGCAGGCCGCGGACTATACCCTCAACAGCGGCATGCTCACCAGCAACGGCCTGCTGAAAGACGAGGGCGGCGGCGACGGCGGGCTCTTCAAGGGCATCTTCGTCCGCTATTTTACCCGACTGATCGAAGACGCCAGCTTTGACCCTTCGAAGAAGAGCGACTACGTGAATTTCCTCCGGACCAACGGCGAAAGCCTGTGGAGCAAGGGTACCAATAGGGCCAACGGCCTGTTCGGCAGCGCATGGGACAAGGCCCCCGGCAGTTCGACGGACCTCACGATCCAACTGAGCGGTCTGATGCTTGTGGAAGCGCTGGCCGAGCTGAAGAAGGCCCAGCAGTTTTAGTCAGGTCGATCACTCCGACCGAAGGCTCTTCACCGGATTGGCCACGCCGGCCCTGATGGACTCATAGCTCACGGTAAGCCACGCGACGAGCAATGCAGCCAGCGGCGCCAGCAGGAAAACGACCCATCCGACACGCACATGATAGGCAAAGCTTTCCAGCCATTGATTGACGGCCCACCAGGCCAGAGGGATGGCTATGATCGTCGCAACCGCGATCAGACGGGTAAAGTCTGCGGAAAGCAGACGGACAATATTGAACAGCGACGCCCCCAGCACTTTGCGCACGCCTATTTCTTTGGTCCTTTGCTCTGCCATGTATGCGGAGAGGCCATATAGCCCCAGACAGGAGATAAATACGGCCAGCAGGGCGAAAAGGTTAAAAATATTTCCCATCTGCTGTTCTCCTTTATATTGGTTCGCCAGGTCCTGGTCCAGAAACCCATAGCTGAACGGATAGGCAGGCTCAAGCCGCTGGCTGATCCGGCCGAGGGCCTTTATCGCCGCCTCCGTCCCGCCCGGTCTGGTCCGGACCACGACTATACCTCCCGACCTGTTCAGTCGCAGGACCATCGGCTCGATCGTTCGCTGAATGGGTTTGTAGTTGAAATCCGCTACTACCCCGACAACTACGCCGTCGCTATTACGAAACGATATTTTCTGCCCGATCGCGCTGGCAGGCGTCATGCCCATCGTTCGCGCCGCCGTCTCATTGAGTATATAGCCTGAGGAATCACTTTTATATTCGGCAGAGAATGCGCGGCCACCAAGCATCTTCATGTGAAAGATTTCGAAAAACCGTTCGTCGACGTCCATTACATTGAACACGATCTGTGCCTGAGGGTCCTTGCCCGGCCACACTACATCGACAAATCCGCTGATCAGATTGACCGGCAAGTTCGACGTAACAGCGAACTTGCTGGTTGCCGGATCCTGCGCCAGCGCATCGTACAGGGCCTGCTTCTTATTATACATATCTCCCTTCATGGACATATACAGCAGATTTTCTTTTTCATATCCCAGATTCCTGTTCCGGATATAGCGAAGCTGGCTAAAAATAACGACTGTGCTGATCAGCAATACGATCGATACCACGAACTGTACCACAACCAGCGCATTCCTGAACAGACTATTCCCCGCAGGACCGCGCAGACCACCCTTCAGGACTTTCACAGGCTGAAAACCGGACAGGTACAGCGCAGGATAACTTCCCGAGACAATACCCGTAACTACCGAGATGCCCAACAGCGTCAGAAACATCCTTCCGTCCCATATGCTTACCGTCAGTTCCTTCCCCGCCAACGCATTAAAGGAAGGCAGCGCCAGTCCGACCAGGACCAGGGCAACCAACAACGAGAAAAAGGATATCAACAGCGACTCGCCCAGGAACTGGACCACCAGCTGCCTCCTCACGGCCCCGATCACCTTGCGCAGGCCCACTTCCTTCGCCCTCCGCGCCGAGCGCGCAGTCGACAAATTCATAAAATTGATACAGGCCACGATCAGAATGAAGATCGCAACGACAAAGAAAATATTTACGTACTGTATATTGCCGTTCCCGGGCAGATCGAACTGCAGATTGGAATGAAGATGTATCCTCGTCAGCGGCTGAAGGCGCAGGTCGATTTTTATTTCCTTATTATGCTGCCCGAATATCCCGAGCATCTGACGCTCCAGCCCCGCGATCGCGGCAGGCGTCGCACGGAAATGCTCGTCCAGCCGGATATAATCGTAAAAAATGAAATTGGTCCACAATCCGAGGATATATTGCGGGTCGTGCTCTACAGCAGACATCGGAATGATAAAATCGAACTGCAGATGCGAGTTGGACGGAATATTCGCCAGCACACCCGTTACCACTACATTGCTGCTATTATCCTTTCTGATCACCTTCCCGATCGGGTCCTCACTCCCAAAATATTTCCGCGCCATTTCCCCGGTGATCAGAATACCATCGGGACGCTGAAGCGCCGTCCGAACATCCCCCCTGACCAACTTGAACGAGAAAACGTCCAGCAGACCGCTGTCGGCATAAAATATCCTGCTCTCTTCGAATCGGTGGTCGCCGGCAGCCAACAGCGCACTACGCGGCCCCAGCACAGAAACTCCACCCTTAATGACAGACAGCGCCGACTTAAACCCCTGTACCATGCCCGCCGGAGCGATTGCCGTATTGTAACCGCTCGCGCTCGTCGTGATCCGGTAGATCTGCCCGGCATGCTTATGCCACCGGTCATAACTCAACTCATTCCGCACCCACAGCAGGATCAGAATACTCGACGCCATCCCAATGGCCAGCCCCAAAATATTGATGGTAGAAAAGGCCTTGTGCCGAACAAGCCCGCGCAGGGCGATCCTCAGGTAGTTTTTGAACATGGATAACCGTTATAACCCCTGTCTCCGAAAAAAAAGTGCCGGGTTGTTAAACGTGTAATAACCAAAATGTTACACGCCAAACAACGGCGCGGACTGTCCGTTTTTGATACGTACGGTGTCCGAAAACCAACTCTCCAAAATGGCCTTCATGATATGATTGGAGCCCTCTATATGTCCCGCTCCCGAACCGATCTTTTCAGCATCCTGGATATAGGTGCCATCCACCAACTCCCCCACCCCGTGTTCCACCATCTGCTGCAATGTTTCCCTCGTCACCTCCGGATGAAACTGTAACCCGATGACTCTTTCATTGCAATAAAACGCCTGGTTGCCGTTGGCGGCAGATGAAAGCAGATCGATACATCCGTCCGGAATGCCAAACTGGTCACCATGCCAGTGAAAGACGACTGGCGCTCCTTTAAAAAGATCATACCACCACGCCAGCCTCCTGGCGGAGGATGTCGGCTCAACCGGAAACCAGCCAATCTCTTTGTTAGGCGCTGCACGCACGGCGGCCCCAAGACAGACCGCCACCAACTGCGCCCCAAGGCAGATCCCCAATACATTCTTGCCGGACTGGATACACTCCCGGATAAAAGCCTTCTCCTCCACCAGCCAGGGATATTCATATTCATCATAAACACCCATCGGTCCGCCCATAATGATCAGCGCGTCGATCGCCTCAACAGCAGGCAATCGCCACCCGGCCTCCCAGAACCGTGTCGACGAAACGCTAAAACCCTGCGCATTCAACCAGCCCTCTGTATAACCCAACCCTTCGAAGGAAACATGCTGTAAGTAGTGTACTCTCATTTGATTGCAATTAGGGAGCAATTTAGGCCGGTTTTATTTTTCCACAAAAAGGCCAAACAATTGTAAATGCTAATTTATTTAGTATTTTTGTATCTCATGTCAACCGCGTCCAAACAGGAAATCGTCCAGCAACTGCAGCGCGAGATTCTCCGCCTGCAGGGCACCCGGCCCTCCTCCTCCGGGAAGACCGACCTGGGTCTCGGGCCCATGATGGATGCCTTCCCCGGCAACAGTTTCCCAACCGGCGCCATTCACGAATTCATCAGC
>Ga0068853_100002881_pt1 | contig 13053 bp, 12 predicted proteins | sample KBSCornC32_FD_65655 | JGI IMG/M metagenome (GOLD analysis project Ga0068853, IMG submission 65655) | Corn rhizosphere microbial communities from Kellogg Biological Station, Michigan, USA - KBS Corn C3-2 | ecosystem: Host-associated > Plants > Roots > Rhizosphere > Soil ... | reverse complement strand
TATCGGCATCGAGCGCCCTCTGGTAATGTTCGATCGCGCGTTGCCACTCCTGTAAGGTTTCCAGCTCACTTCCAACGAGCTCCGCGTGATGGACGAATTTGCGTCGCAGCCTTTCACGCAGGCTGCACGACCAGGGTTCGTCCTCATCTCCCGGAAGCAGGTTGCCCTTGTACATAGAGAGTGCCGCTTGTGCGTCGGCGCGGTCACGCGGGCTCGCCAGCAGCCGATCCAGCGCAAGGGCGTCGACCCAGCAAACCTCTGGATTGATCCGGAGCGAACCCTCTTGGACTAGGATGGCTTCGGGGTGCACGAGCAAGCGGCGCAGACGGTGAAGCGTGATGTCGAACGCCGCTTTGGCGGTGTCGAGCTCGTCATCCGACCATAAGGTACTGATCAATCGACGGTCCCGCACATCCTTCGCTCCGAGGCAGATGAGGGCTTTGAGGAGTGACAGTACCTTCCGCGGAGCCCTCGCATTGAAGGTTACCCGCTCTCCATTGACGAACACCTCGAAGCGCCCCAGCATGTAAATGCGAACTGGCCACGGCCACGCTTCGGTCATGCAATCCTGTGGCCGCCAGTTCCAGGTTTCGATAAGAGCATTTACGTATGAGCTTTCAATGTTCAATTTCAACGCCAGCGCGCACAGGCGTGGCGCCAGAGTTGGAAAGAAGCGCAGCGGCAGACCGGTACCATAGGCAGAGGCATCTGCGAACAGCCGAGTGAGCAAGGGTCGAATATCCTCGTCTCGCGCTATGCTGACGCTTGCCTCGATCTGATCGAATTGAACATCGAACACGCGAATATTGACTTGTCTTGCCAGATCGCGTCCTTCGTTACACCAGAACATCGCGCTTTGGAAGTCGTCGTTTTCCCTGTACGACCAAGCCAGCAGTCCTCTGGCGAGCAACCTATGCCAGACCGAGCCTGCCCGGTCGAAAAGATTGACCGCTTCGTGCGCCGCCCTTAGCGCCGCCGGCGGGTCCGCGCTCATCGCGAAACTCCACGCCTTGAGGGCTTCCAGACAGCCGACGTCATAGGCATTGCCCGGATTCATCGCTTCTTGCAGCTTCACGATTTGGCTTGCGGCATTGGCCACGCGCATGTGGCTCATCTCCAACCAGTAGGCGGGGATGGCGGCGAATCTGCGCAGCTCGGGAAGGTTGTGGTCGTTGCTCAGCTGCTCGATCCTCGCGATGGCGTCTTGGGCGTGACGCTCTTGTGGAGCGTTCACGTAGAACCAGGCAACGAACAACTCACATAGGCCTTTCCTGAGCGGCGTCACGTCCGGGTCGGCGAGAAGCGGCCGCACCAGCTTGAGCACTTGTTGGGCCGTAGACATCTTTCCGACCAGCGTCCCATAGCGCAGGAGATGCGTTGCGGCCGCGACCTTCAAGTTCGGGCTATCGGCCTCTTGAAGCAATGCGAGTGTGCGTTCGACGTATTTTTCGAGAGCCGGAGGATTGCCCTTCCGTTGCAGCGTTGCGCCCACAAGCGCTGCGTGGACGCGCAGTTGCGCATTGGCGTCGGGAAAGGCAACCTGCGGCACGAGCTCCTCGAGAACGTCGATCCACGGATCCAGTCGCGGGAAGTCTGCATACTCGAGGAACACCGTTTCGATGACGCCTGCGACGCAGAGCACACGGCAGATTGAGTCTGCGTTCCTCGTCGCCCGCTCGTAGGCGATCTCCAGGGCACAGCGGGCCAATTGCGGCTCCAGTCCGATCCGTGCCACCCCGGACCAGTACATCAACCAAGGGTCGTCGGCGACCTGGGCGCTCGGGAGCGCGGCGATCCACTCGCTCAGCAGCTGATGCCGACCTTGGCTCAGCAAGCCTTCCGAGTACCGGTTGATGATCTGCGCGGCACCGTCCCAGTCACCGGCCTCGATGCATAGAACGAATGCGCTCTCTATGGCCCCATTCGCCTGGAGCAGCCGCGCACAGGCGATTCGGGTCGCGGCTAGCATGCTGGGACTCAGCATGGCTGCCGCTCTATCTCGCAGGAACGCGCGAAACAAACTATGAAACTGGAACGAATCTTCTCGCAGCGCTGACGCGTGCCCCCGACGATCGACGAACAAATTTTGCCGATACAAGCGCTCAACCAAACGGCCCGCATCATCGTTGGCACTCGCCTGCACAGCCAGGCTCGCAGTGAATTCGGGGAGCCAGCACAGTCGCAATAACGTATCCTGGTCCGATTCTGCGATGCGGTCGAAGATCTCGGCGGCGAAGTAGTCAAAGATGTTTTGCAGCGAGAGGCTGATTGCGGATGTGCGCAGCGGGTCCCCATGGCGCCTCCGTTCCATCAGCAGTGTCAGCCCTGCGGCCCAGCCTTGACAAAGCTCGTGCAGCTCGGTCGCATCCGGATCCTTTACGTGTGCGCGCTCATGCAGCATCAGTCGCGTCTCGGGCAGGGTGAGCTTCAAGTCACCGGCATCGACCACCCGCATGATCCGGTTCGCCTGCAAACGCGCAAACGCGGTGCCGGGCGCGTCTCGGCTGACCAGCAACAGCAGACTGCCTCGTGGAATCTCTTCGGCGGCGTTCGCCAGGCTCATGTACAAAGGACTACGCTCGGGGATCTCGTGCAGGTTGTCGAGCGTGATGACGGTACCCGGCGCCAGAGATGCGAACAGATTTCGGAAATAGCGGCGCGCGAAGCTGGCGGGATCTCTGTCGAGCTCCGGCGAGAGGAGCGGAATGCCCCGCCGCTTTCGATCTCGCAGCAGAGGTTGCGCTGCAAGTCCCAGGTAGTAGAAGAACGTCGCCGGATCGGCATCGGTGCTATCGAGCTGATACCAGACCGCAGAGGCCTGTCGGGCTTCCAGCCAGCTCGCGATAAGGGTCGTCTTTCCCGCGCCGGGTGGCGCTCCGACCCACACCAGGGGATGCAGACGCGCGTCGTCCAGCAGATTGAACAGCCGTTCCCGTGGGACCGGCTCATGGAGAATAGGGCGGCAGATCTTCGCAGGTCTAGTCCCCATGCGTGCCCCCGATGATTCGGCTTGATTGTTCTTGCTTAGTGCGCCTTGGTTGGACCTTTTTCAGTGTTGTGGTCGAAATTTGAATTGCAGCATAAATGCCACACAGGTCCCGCACAAAAAATAGATCTTTAGGTGTGTAAATGGACCCAGGCAGCTAAATCAATCGCGACATACCGTAGACCCGTGGCATAGAACCTTCACACCCAGCCCGAGGTTATTTTCTGCATATGTAAGCTATCAGTACCTCCGGTGCGGGGATAGTGTCGGCCAAGCCACCTGCTTCAGGCTTCCGCAAGGCCGTAGGTCCGCGTAGACAAAGCGCAGGACACAGGGAGGAGGGTTGTGGGTGCGCTCATGTCAGCCATCGGATCTGCACGACTTGAGGAGGCTCCTTATGTATTCGACCGTCTTTAGGAAGCATCTCGCAATCCTGTCCGGATCGACAATGCTAGCTCTGGCCGTGGGCGCTGCCTGCGCAGCTGATTTGCGGGGGGTCACGATTGTCCACGACCAGGCAGTTGCCGACAGGACGAATATGCAACGACCGGCGAATGAAACCAGCACGCTGGGTGTGACCTATGATCGCGATGTGGCACAGAGAACCAATATGCCCCGGCAACCGGGAGATGTATCCCGTGTAACCGTCACCCAAGACCAGGCGGTGATGGAGCGGACCAATATGGGCGGCATCGCTCGCGGTTCGCACAACAACGAGCCGATTCAAACGGGGAGTAGCAAATAGGGCAGACGCAAGTGGAAGCGGTCTCGGTACCGGGCTGGACGACGCGCGAAACCCGTGCGGACTATTCTGGTACCAGTCCCCGATCGGATCATGATCCGTTCGCCCTGATCGCCGCGGCGTGAGGCACCGCGTCGGAGTACCCGAGTACGTGGTGCTTCGACTCGGCGCCTTCGTCGCAACACTCAGCACGAACCGACGGCCGGGGCCGCGGTTGGGGCGCCTTGGTCCTCGCAGCTCACGCCCTACTCAGGCACCTTCCCGGGCAGATCGAACCGCTGCCGCGTTGTGCAATACCGGCTGCCGTATAGACGGCCGACGGGGCGATAATTGTTTTCCGAGACGCGCTTGGTCGCAGGATCGATCACGTCATCGCGTGCATGCACGTGCACGATCTCGCCGAGAATGATGTCGCGCACCGGACCGACCTCGATCCTCCGGAACAGCCGGCACTCGAAGCTCGCGGGTGCTTCGGCGATGCGAGGCTGCTTGATCACACGGCACGGCGCAACCGTGAAGCCGGCCTCGGTGAATTCGCTGACCTCCTCGGGAAACTCCTGACTCGACAGGTGCATGCCATTTGCCACGCCCTCATCGACGAGATTGACGACGAACTCACCGGTGCGCAGCAAATTCGCGAGCGAGTGCTTGGTCTTCCCGTCTGAGCGCGCGTTGAAGCTCAGCACGACCAGCATCGGGTCTTCGCACATCGCGTTGAAGTATGAAAAGGGCGCGCAGTTCGCGACGCCGTTCGGACTCCACGTCGAGACGAGCGCAATCGGGCGGGGGTAGACCAGCCCGATCATGAGCTTGTAGCGCTCGAGGTTCGAAATTTGCGATACGTCGAGCTCCATGATCAGGGCGTCACGCGGTGGTAGACGGTGCGCACACGGTTGGCGAGGTACTGCAGGCCGGTCTCGATGTACTTCTTGAAATGCGCGGTCTGTTGATGCGCTTCGAACGCCGCCTCGCTGTCATAGACCTCGTAGTAGGCGATCCTGGTCGGATTCTGCGGATCGACCAGGACATCGAACTGCCGGCAGCCTTTCTCAGTCTCGCGCGTGGCCTTGGCATTCGCCAAAGCGATCGGCATGAACTGCTCGACAGCGTCGCTCTTGATTTCGATGTTCACCATCAATACGAATCCGCTCATGTGCTCTCCGTTGGTTTGTTGCCGTGGGGATAGCGTACAGGAAGTGGCGAAGCCCTTCGACTCTGCGGCTGGCGCCGCGACGCTCAGGGCAAACGGTCGGGTGAGAGGCGAGGGAAAGCCCGTTAGCGTATCATCGCGCGATAAACCGGCTTTTGAGGAGCGAACCATGAGCGACAAGCCAACCCGGCTCAGAGCAGTCGATGCACCGTCGGTGCGCGATCGCGTCAGCAAGGAAGAATGGGACATGCGCTGCGACCTCGCGGCGGCGTATCAGCTCGCGGCGCAATTCAAATGGACCGACCTGATCTACACGCACTTTTCCGCGCGCGTGCCGGGCAGTCCGCATCTGTTGATCAATCCGTACGGCCTCATGTTCGATGAGATCACCGCGTCGAGCCTCGTGAAGATCGACAAGGACGGCAACGTCGTCGACGATCCGACCGGACTCGGCATCAACTACGCGGGCTTCGTGATCCACGGTTGCATGCACGAAGCGCGGCCGGAGATCAACTGCGTGATCCATACGCACACGCGCGCTGGTGTCGCGGTGTCGGCGCAGAAATGCGGGCTGCTGCCGATCAGCCAGCATTCGCTGCGTGTGTACTCCGAGCTGACGTATCACGACTACGAAGGCATTGCGCTCGAACTCGATGAGCGTCCGCGCATGGTCGCGAATCTCGGCAAGAAGTCGAAGGCCATGATCATGCGCAACCACGGCTTGCTCACGCTCGGCGACACGGTGTGCGAAGCGTTCGAATTGATGTACTACCTGGACTGCGCGTGCCAGATCCAGGTGGACGCGCTGGCCGGTGGCCGCGTGGAAGTTACGCAAGTTTCGCCGGAGACGGCACGCAAGGGCTTCGAGCAGTTCGAGCGTCCAGGGGGCGCGGAGCTCGAGAAGGAATGGCCGGCGCTGATGCGGATGCTGGATCGGCGCGGGGTGGTGTACCGGGTTTAGGTTTTATACCTCTGCCTGACTTCCCCTCACGCTAGCCCTCTCCCGCAAGGGGAGAGGGCAGGGTGAGGGGGAGTAGAAGGCCTATCCCTTCACCAGTTGCAGAAATTCCTTCCGCGATTCGGGATTGGTCAGAAACGCGCCGCGCATGACGCTGTTGGTCATGTGCGACTCGTCCTTCACGCCGCGCCAGTGTGTGCAGTAGTGATCGGCTTCGAGCACCAGCGCCAGTCCATCCGGCTGCAGGCGCGCCTCGAGCAGGTCGGCCAGCTGCATCACCGCTTCTTCCTGAATCTGCGGCCGGCTCATGATCCAGTCTGCGATCCGCGAAAACTTCGACAGTCCGATCAGGTTCGACTTCTCGCTCGGCAGCACGCCGATCCACAACTTGCCGAGAATCGGCACCAGATGGTGCGAGCACGCGCTGCGCACCGTGATCGGTCCGACGATCATCAGCTCGTTGAGACGCTCGGCGTTTGGAAACTCGGTGACCGAGGGCATCGGGTGGTAGCGCCCCTTGAACACCTCGTGCAGGAACATGCGCGCGACGCGCCGCGCCGTCCCGTGCGTGTTGTGGTCGCTCTGAGTATCGATCACGAGCGTTTCGAGCACGGCCTGCATTTTCGCCGCGATCTCGTCTTCGAGTGCGTCGAGCTCAGCGTCGCCGTCGATGAAGTCCGCGATGTTGTCGTTGGCGTGAAAGCGCCGTCCAGCCGCCTGGACGCGCGCACGAATGCGGTCCGAGACCTCGGGGGAAAGACCTGGGTCCGCCGGGAGCATCGATGCCGTTTTGGGGTCGTTCATGCGCGCCTCATGGAAGAGGGGTGGGGCCGCCGGAACAGGCCGGTGTTTTGAGGTAACTATACTGGAACTGTCCCATCGAAGTCGGACCACACTTTGTCCGTTTCCGTTCCGGACGCGACCGAAGACCGGCCGCGCAAGACCATCGGCGTGTGACCAGAGGAGAGCCCCGGCCTTATTCGGCGAGTCTTACCCAGGTCTTCCCGTCGAACTTTCTCATCTGCACCTGCTTGATCGGGGTGTAGTCGGTTGGGCTCGAGTTGATCTTGATCCCCGGCAGCAGCATCGGAAGCTCGAGGTCTTTGAGGTTCGCCGCCTGACGCATCACGTTCTCCCTCGTCAGATCATTCCCACATTGCTTGAGTATCTGCACCAGCGCCTCGGCCGTGATATAGCCGATCACATTCAGGGTATCGAGCGGATCCGCCTCGGGAGCGTAGCGCTGCATGAAGGCCAGGTAGTCCCTGGTCGCCGAGTCGTTCTTCCACTCGGGATCGGATGGGTCCTTGACCCAGTTGGTCGACACCAGCCCGACGGCCCGTTCCAGTCCGGCGGGCTTGAGGACGACCTCCACGGACGTGGAGTTGGAGGGTACGAAATGCAGCGGCCGCCACCCGAGATCGTAGATCTTGCGAATGGATATCGCGGCGAACTTCGGCGTCGAGAAGTTGAATAGAACGTCCGCACCGGAGCTCTTGAGCGCGATCAACTGCGAGTCGAGCGTCGGATCGGTGGCCTCGTACGAGGCTTCGGCTACGATCAGCTTGTTCGCCCGCTCTCCCAGCACGGTGCGCAGCATCCTGACGTAGTCCTTGCCGAAGTCGTCATTCTGATAGAGGACGGCAGCCTTGGCGTCTGGCTTCACCTTCGAGAGGTATCTCACATAGGCGGGCACGTCCGCGCGCTGGTTCGGAACCAACGCCATGCTCCAAGGATAGTTGGCCGGATCGTCCCACTTGAGCGCCGCGGTGGCGAGCAGAATATGCGGCACCTTTTTCGCGTTCATGTATTTCTGAATGGCGCCGTTGGTGGCGGTACCGAGTGAGCCGGCGATCAGCAGCACCTCGTCCTGTTCCACCAGCTTGCGGGCCTGTTCCACCGTCTTTGGCGGAGCGTAGCCGTCGTCCAACGAGATGAACGTGATCCTGCGCCCGTTGAGTCCGCCCTCGGCGTTGATCTTGGCGAGGTAGGCGGCTTCGGTCCTGCCGATCGTGCCATAGATGGAGCCCGGCCCGGAATACGGCATGGTCTGGCCGACTTTGATCTCCGTGTCGCTCGCACCCGGCCCGTACTTGCCCTGCGCCGCGGCGAGCGGCTGACCAATGCTCAACAGCGTCATCAGGATCAGGTGATAAGCGAGACGGCTGAAGCTCATGCAAGCGTTCCTCAAGTTTGCCCCTGTCATGGACCTGCGGCGATTGCGCATCAGCTTACCCGAGCCCCATTTATCGCGCTGGCGCGTCTGGCTCACGCGCTCAATCGTCGATCTTGAACACGATCTCCTGGACTGCTTCGTAGGTGGTACCGTCCTTCTTGAACTTGTACTGGCGCACCGCGGTGAACACCGCCTCGTCGAACACGCCGGGTGGATCCGCAGACAGCAACTGCACATCCGTCACGTTGCCCTCGAGATCCACTGACAGACGCACTCTGACTCTGCCTTGGATGTGCTTGTCTTCGGCCTCGCGCGGGTAGACCGGCTTGACCCTGCGCACGGGCTTCACGTCCCGGAACACCGATGGGAGCGGCGGCGGCTCGTCAGGCACCGGCTCGGGCTTCTTCTGCTCTTGCTTCGGCGGCGGCTCCGGCTCGGGCTCGAGCTTCGGCAGCTCGATCTTCGACTTCGCCTCGTTCGGGAGAGGCTTCGGCGGCTCGATCGCGATTGCCGGCTTGTTCTTCTTGAGCGGTTTCGGCCGCCGTGTCTCCTTCGGTTTTTTCTCGGGCGGCGGAGGCTGCGGCCGAGGCGCTTCCTCGGGGGGCGGCTGATCGAGATGCACGGACATCACCGGAATCGGCGGCGGCTCCTCGAAGCGCTGCAAGAACGTCCAGCTGACGCCGAACACGAGCAGCGGTACCAGGATCTCGATCGCGAGCGCGATCAGCGCCGCTTTCCAGAACGGCAGCGCCCGATCGCTTGGATCGTGCATCGACGCCCATAGCGGTCCGCGCGCTTCCAGGCCGGGCAGGAAGCGCGTGCGGATCGGACCCGGGATCAGACGCATCCGTGCGCTTACTTTTTGACGGGCTTCTCGGCCTTGGCCGCGATACCCACCGTCGTGATGCCGGCGCCGCGCACCTCGTCCATCACGGCCAGCAATGTCTGCAGCGGCACGTCCTTGTCGCCGGCGAGAACGACTTCGATCTGCTGCTCCTTCTTCAGCGCGAGCAGCTTGTCTTTGAGCGCATCGCCGACGAGCTTCTTGCCTTCGACGATGGTCTCGCCGGCCTTGTTGACGCCGACGGTGACCGTGGAGGTCTTGAGCTCGGTCGTCGTGCTCGACGCCGGCAGATCCATCTCGACACCGGTGCCAGCGATCATCTTCAGCGAGATCACGACGAAGAACACCAGCAGGAACATCATGATGTCGATCATCGGGATGACTTCGACGCGCGGCCGGTGCGAGTCGAAGTAGCTGGGTCGGTCGCGACGGATCACGATGCTCTCCCGGTCTTGATGCCGGTGACGTTGGCCGCGAGCGCTTCTTTGACCGGCACGCCCTGATGTACGGAGCCGCCGCCGTAGAACCGGTTGATCACCATGACCTTGAGCAGATCCATCTGATGCAGCGCGAGCCGGATGCGCTTGTTGAAGTGATTCAGGAACAGCACCGCGATGATCGCGATCAGCAGGCCGGCGCCGGTCGCGACGAGCGCTTCTGCGATGCCGCCGGTCACCATCTTCGTGGCCGCGCCGCCGGTGCCCGAGGTGCCGAGGATGTCGAACGCGTGGACCATGCCGACGATCGTGCCGAGCAGACCCATCAACGGCGCGAGCGTCACGGCAGTGTCGAGCACCCACACGTGCTTGTCGATGCGCGGGAGCTGCCACATGATCGCTTCTTCGATGTGGCGCTCCATCGTGTCCGCGTCGCTGCCGCGCGATGCCAGCGCGGAGGAGAGAATGGAGCGCTGCAGCGAGCCTTCGTAGTGCGCGGCGAGCTTCTCGAGCTTGTCGACGTTCTGGTACTCGACGAGCTGCAGATCGTGCTCCATCGCCTGACCGGACTTCAGCACGCGGTGGAAGAAGTACGAGCGCTCGATGATGACCGCGAGCGTGAACAGCAGCAGCACGCCCATCAGCGGCAGCAGCCCGCCCGACAGCACGCTCAGTTGGATGAATTTGTCGATCATGGTTGCTTCGCTCCTCCGGTTTCTTCGAATGGCGCAAAGAACGGTACGCCGTAACGCTCTACGATGCGCTTGATCTCGCCGCTCTTCAGCATCTCGGTGAATGCCTCGTCGATGAACTGACGCAGCTCGATTTCCTTTTCCTTCACGCCCCAGGCGTTGTTCCAGCGCATGTTCGGGATCGGCACGAAGCCCTTGGCCATCTGGAACTCGGCCTCGGGATGCTCGAGCTTCGCCTGCGAGATCGTGCCCGACCACACCATCGCAGCGTTGATGTCGCCGCGCAAGAGCGCTTCGACGACGCGCACATTCTGGAAGAACGTCTCGTGCTCGAAGCCGTTCGCCTTCACATATTCGTCCATCGGCGAGTAGACCGGCACGCCGATCTTGATGTGCATGCGCTTGATGTCGTCGAGCGACTTCGCGGGCAGCGCGGGGCCCTGCGTCACCAGCACGAATCCGGTGCCGAGATACGGCTTCGTGAAGGCGATATGGTGCGCGGCCTCGTCGGAATCGTCGTGTGTGATGGTGAGGCCCAGGAAGATGTCGCAGATGCCGCGGTCGATGGTCTTGGTGAAGGCGGGGCCGAGGCCGAAGCGCGTGCCCGTGTTGGCCCACGCGATGCTGATCTCCCAGCCGTGCTTCTTCGCGATCGTCTGCAGCAGCTCGATGTCGAGGCCGGCCGGCTCGTTGTTGTGCGCGGTGCGCGAATACGGCCAGAACCACGCGTCCGCGCACGCGATGATCCGGCCCATGCCGCGCACGCGCGTCATCGCGTCGACCGTCTTCAGCTCATCGGGAACAGCGGTGGGCGGAAAGTCGCGATAGCCCGACTGATAGAGCTGATCGCTGAGCGGATCGAAGACTTCGGGCTTGTGGTAGCCGAGGTGCGGCTTGCGGTTGCGCCCGTAGACGTAGTCGGGCTCGAGCTCGAATACGTCGGCGCAGAGCGCGCGGCCGGCGACGCACGTCATGATGACGGCCGCCAGCAACAGAACCGCGCCGGACAAAGACTTCCGCATGTTCGTCGAATGGGTCGGATCGAAATGGATCACGCAACCCAGGCGGGACGAGATCGACTTCAGGAAGACCTACTGGGCGCCGCGGACAGGCTGCATGAGACCTGATGCAGGCCTCAATCGTATAGCAAATCGCCCGTTTCGGGATGGGTGTTTCGCCGGATCTGGGGGATCAGGCGGCGGCCGCTACGTCAGCCGTGCGAAAGACCGGGTCGGGAACTGCGTACAAGGATGGAACGGGCGCCTCCCGCTCGACGCGGTTTGTCGCAGTGCGGTACTCGATGCCGTGCTCGACGGTCGGCTTGACGACGTCGAAATAGGGCGAGATGTCGAAGTCGCGCGGCGTGTACAGGCTGTAGTGGCGGATCGTCAGGATTTCACGGTTGTGATCGTCCGCGCCCGGATCGCTGTTGCGCCGGACCATCGCGGGCAGGATCGGGTAGCCAACCGACTGGAATGCCTGGGCGATCAGGGTCGAGCAGATGGCTTTGGTCGGATCGCCGCTGCCCAAAGCCAGCATGCAACGGCGCCAGCGGCTCGGCAGCGGCGGCAACGGGAGCAGGTAGCGCGCGAGGTCGATCATGTTCTTGAGGTCGTAGGTGTGGCCCAGACGTGAAATCGCGTACGCGACGACTCGCCGTGCGTCCTCGCGCGTCAGCGCGGCTGGACGGCAGATGCGTGTGTGGCACGGCGCGTACTGGCTGAGCGGCACGGCGCGGACGCCGTCGACCATGTCGACCTCGACAAGCATGGGCTCGGGTCCGCCCGAACCGCTGGAATCGATGCCGGTGCCAACGTACAACGCGGCATGCGACCAGGTGGACTGGGTGAGATACTTGATGGCGGCGCTGACGCGCGTATTGCCGTCGACCAGCAGCACGTCACCGGGGCGCAGCGTTGCCGCCAGGATGTCCGGCTCGCACGTGGTCAGCGGCCGATAGTTGCTGACCGGCTGGCTCAGGTAGCGGCCGACCGCCCGGCCGATGGAGCTTGCTACGCGCATCGTCATCGTTGACCTCTTGCGTTGCCGGGCGACGCTGCTTGGACGCCTCGGGGTCCTCGTCCCGATGCCACTGTACGGGGAGCCGTCCGCGCGGGGCATATGCCTGTAGTACTAGATCATTCGACATGAATCTGGTATTGGTCGCGGCCGGGCCGCCAGCATGACTCCCCCTGCGATAACGTGTTGGTCACGTTTGAGTCACGGAATCGGAGTACGGCGGATTGGTCTAACATCCGAATCTTTCGAGACAGGGGTTGGGAGTGCTGGCCGGGGCCTTCTTCATCTTCACGTTTCTCGCCTTCCTCGGCGGCGTCGTCGTGATCGTCGGAAGCCATTTGCCGAAGCGCGCGCAACGCTGGGCGTGGTTGCCGATCGCCGTGCTTCTCGCCGTCGCGGTGTTCGCCGACGAGGGCTACAACGAGTACCGAACGCGGCAGGCGTGCTCGCGCGAGGGCGGGATGGAGTTCGGGAAGATGATTTCGGCGGCGTCAACCGACGAAGGCATGCGATTGATCGACACGCGCAAGCAGGACTTCGAGGACACGCACTTCTGGCGGCACGAGCTGCTGTTCCTGTATCGACCGACCGGAGAGGAGCTCGCGCGCCTGCGGTGGTTCGACCGCAAGCACGGCTGGCTGCAGGGCAACGCGCCGGGTGCGGATCATTTGCAGTATCTGTCCAGCTCGCCGTGCCCGGATCCGCAGCCGTTTCTCGCGAGCGGCGCGGCGCGGTCCAGTTTGGTGCGGACGCCTTAGACGCGTTGGCGTCTCGCTTCCGCATCCGCATCCGGTCCTTCGACTCTGCGACTGACCCGCGACGCTCAGGACGAACGGTCAATTTTGACCTGTCGCTTGACTCTGCAGCTCCCGCCCCTGTCACGCTGAGCCCTTCGACTACGCTCAGGACAGGCTCTGGGCAGCAGAGTCGAAGCACGCTCAGGACGAACGGATCTGCTAGTTCTTCGTCCCGAACAGCCGGTCCCCCGCATCGCCCAAGCCCGGCACGATGTACGCATGCTCGTCGAGATGATCGTCGAGCGAGCCGAC
>Ga0068853_100002879_pt1 | contig 13060 bp, 10 predicted proteins | sample KBSCornC32_FD_65655 | JGI IMG/M metagenome (GOLD analysis project Ga0068853, IMG submission 65655) | Corn rhizosphere microbial communities from Kellogg Biological Station, Michigan, USA - KBS Corn C3-2 | ecosystem: Host-associated > Plants > Roots > Rhizosphere > Soil ... | reverse complement strand
TGCTTGTAAGGTGGTAAAGCTAACCCTATAGAAATAATCTTACTCAAAGCCTTTCATTATTATCAATATCAAAAAACAAATCGTTGTACAACCGGAAGCCAGCAAATTCATCCGTAAGCTGTTTTTGAAATCAGCTTTTGTTTGATCCTTCCATGTTCTTACCATCCATTGCATGAAAAAGAAGATCATTGGCAACATGCATACTGCAAAAATGAAAAAGAACTGTAACTGCCCTCGCTCATCAAACGTAAAAAACATGGCCGCCGTTGCCAATGCAAAAACAATTCCACAAAAAACAAATGTTCCTTTCTTACCCAATTTATAACTAATTGTTACTACGCCGTCTTTCAGGTCTTCTTCATGCTGGTATATTTGTGTTAAAGGATAGTAACCCCCTATCAAAAAAGACGAAGCCAGCGCAGGCCAAAAGGGAATTTGAAGCGTTTTGTCAACACTACTTCCATGATACGATAGAAAGAATGTGAGGGCACCCTGGAAAATAATGACAATGAGATATCCCGTCAATGGAAATTTCTTCAACCTGATGCCCCGATAGCTGTAAGCCCTTGAAGCAAGTATATACAATAACACCCCCATTGCAAAGTAAATACTGATCACCATCGAAAGACCAATGGCAATAATATCCATAATGATGGTCACATAAAATAATTGTTTCGTTGGTCGCAATGGTTTCGCCAATCCGCCGATGGGAGTTTCGTCACGATCCATGTATGAATTGTATCCATTGCTTGATGGATAGACCAGGCCGTGCAGTATAAAAAAAACTGTAACGGCATCAACCCAGTCTATTCTATCCAACTGGCTTAATGCAAATAAATAAACAGGAAGAAGGAATAAAGAAAAATGGAACCGAAGTAATTGTATGGTGGAATGTTTCAGCACAATGAAAAGTTAAATATTTTTTCGCTAGTATGCGGGATCACCCCATAGTATCGAAGGCGGGAAAGATCTGGTTGCGTCAGTGCTCACCTTCAAGTGTGATCTTACATTCCGTCAGTTGAATTTTTTTTTACTAAAGAAAAAAACCCTGATAAAAGGGAGGAAATGCCGATCCAAAGAAAATAACGAGGGAAACTATTATCGATGATCTTTAAAAAGGAAATAAAAATAAAAAAGCATATACCTGTTGTGAAAAAAGCTATAGGCCAGGAGTCTCCCGTATCTAAATTTTTGTCTCGCATAGTGTGTGTTAAACAGCAAACAAAATAATAACAATTCGCCTGGTATGAAAGCTTTCGATTTTATAAATGGCCAGTAAAATTAATGGCTTGTTTTCTTGGCAGTTATGATGCCGCTCGCTAAAAACCCTTAATTTTCAAACATGAAAAATTCAAGACACGCAGCATTGGGATTCATCCTGGTTACGGTATTTGTTGATGTTATTGGCTGGGGGCTTATCATTCCTGTAATGCCAACATTGATCGCTGGTATGAAAAAAATACCTGTCAACGAGGCGAGCTCATATGGTGGGTGGCTGTTGTCTGCCTATGCGATCATGCAATTTGTTTGCGCCCCGATATTGGGGAATCTCAGTGACAAGTATGGACGAAGACCGGTGCTTTTACTGTCATTGCTTGGTTTTGGAATAGACTATTTGTTCCTCGCTCTTGCTCCTTCGTACGGATGGTTGTTTGTGGGAAGGATCATTGCAGGAATAACAGGAGCAAGTTTTACAACTGCTTCCGCTTACATCGCAGATATAAGTAACAACGAGACGAGGGCTAAAAATTTTGGAATGATCGGCGCAGCATTTGGATTAGGTTTCATCATTGGGCCTGCTATTGGGGGTTTATTAAGTGGGCTTGGCATAAGGGCACCCTTTTATGCTGCAGCTATTTTATGTCTTTTGAATTTCTTATACGGTTATTTCATTTTGCCTGAATCGCTAGATAAACAACATCGCCGTGAATTTCAATGGAAGCGGGCCAACCCCATGGGTTCTTTAATGCAACTAAAAAAATATCCAGCTCTTGGTGGCTTGATGTTAGCATTGTTCCTGGTTTACCTGGCGGCACAAGCGGTGCAGGGAAACTGGAATTATTTTACCATGTACCGTTTTCACTGGAGTGAAAAAATGGTCGGTGTTTCCCTGGCCGTTGTTGGATTACTCGTTGCGTTTGTACAAGCCGTGCTGACGCGAATCGTCAATCCCAAAATAGGTAATGAACGAAGCGTTTACCTCGGACTCATCTTTTATGCAATCGGACTGTTTTTATTCGCTTTCGCGACACAAGGATGGATGATGTTTGTTTTTTTAGTTCCCTATTGTCTCGGAGGAATTGCAGGGCCATCATTGCAATCGATCATGTCCGCGAATGTGCCGAAGAATGAACAAGGTGAATTGCAGGGAGCATTAACCAGTCTTATGAATCTTACAACAATCATCGGCCCCGCAATGATGACCAACTTGTTCAAATACTTTACAGAACCGGTTGCTCCATTTTATTTCCCCGGTTCAGCTTTTTTCCTTGGAGCAATCCTGATCTTAATTGGTGTTTATATTGCTTACCTGGCTTTGAGAAAAGGACATCACCTTGTAGTGCCGTCGGTTCAAGAGAAGGTTGTTGAAGTCGGGAGTCATTGAGTTAGGAGTCATTGAGTCATTTGTCAGTTAGGTCATCGGTTTAACTCAGCATTCACGTTTGACGTTTGACGTTTCACGTTCTTCACACCAGCATTCTCAATGGCTCTTCGAGTAAGGCTTTCAGTGTTTGTAGAAAGGCAGAGCCGGTTGCTCCGTCAACCACGCGATGATCGCAGCTCATTGTTACCTTCATCACGTGGCCAATCCTGATCTGTCCATCCTTCACCACGGGCACTTGCGTAATTCCACCTATGGCGAGTATACATGCATCGGGTGGATTAATGATTGCAGTAAATTCTTCAATGCCAAACATCCCGAGATTGGAAATAGTGAAAGTGTTTCCTTCCCAGTCCTTCGGTTGTAATTTTTTATTCTTTGCTTTTTGTGCAGATTCTTTTACTTCTGCTGCTATTTGTGAAAGCGATTTTGTGTCGGCAAATCTTACGACAGGAACAAGCAAACCTTCTTCTACCGCGACAGCCACGCCGATATGCACGTGATGATTGCGGCGGATAGTATCGCCTAACCAGCTGCTGTTTACTGCAGGATGTTGTTTTAATGCAACAGCACAAGCCTTCAACACAATATCGTTGAAGGATATCTTGACGGGGCTCGTTTCATTTAGTTTTGCGCGACTTTCAACAACCTTATCCATGTCAATTGACATCGTAAGATAAAAATGCGGGGAAGTGAATTTACTTTCAGCTAATCGCTTTGCAATTGTTTTTCGCATTTGCGAAACAGGTATGTCTTCGAAACTTTCTTCACCCACAGGTGCTGAAGGAATATATTTAGATGGTCCAGCTTCCTTAACTCCCGACTCCCGACCTTGAACTCCAGACTCCTTGTAGTTATCAATATCCTCTTTTGTAATTCTCCCGCCGTCGCCGGTACCGTGTACGTCGCGCAGATCAATTCCTTTTTCTGCAGCCAGTTTCTTCGCAAGTGGTGAAGCTTTTATTCTTCCATTTGAAGAAGCGGCAAATTCGCCGTTGCTGGTTACTTGTTGCTGATTGCTTGTTGCTTGTTGCTTGTCGCTTGCACCTTGTGCCTTGTCATTTGCTCCTTGTCCCTTTGCCGCATTAACAATTGCGTCCACATCTACTTTTCCTTTTTCACCAATAATACAGAGCAATTCATTCACGGCGATCTTCTCGCCCTGCTTTGCTCCTATATATAATAATGTACCGGTCTTATAACTCTCTAATTCCATTGTTGCCTTGTCAGTTTCTATTTCGGCGAGTATGTCTCCTTTCTTGACAGCATCACCTACATTTTTTTGCCAGCTTGCAATCACTCCTTCTGTCATCGTATCACTCAGGCGAGGCATCAATACTACCTCTTCCATTTGTGTAATATCAATCTTGTTGGTTGCTGGTTGGGTGCTTGTGGCTGGTTGCTCGTTACTGGTTGTTGGTTTACTTCCTTTATCGCCTGCGGCTTGTGTTTTCCCACTTGTACCTTGTGCCTTTGCACTTGTTCCTTGTGTCTTGCCTGCCTGTCCGGTAGGCAGGTCACTTGGTCCTTGTCCCTTGCCACTTGTGCCTTGTGCCTTGTCACCTGAAGCCTTGCCCTTTAATATTCCTGAAATGTCTTCGCCGGGTTGTCCAATGACGGCAAGCAGATCGTTCACCTGCAATTTGCCACCCTTGTCTGTGCCAATATGCAGTAAGGTTCCATCTTTATAACTTTCCAATTCCATTGTAGCTTTGTCTGTTTCAATTTCAGCCAATAGTTCCCCCCTCTTTACAGAATCACCCACTTTCTTGTGCCATGCCGCGATCACTCCTTCAGTCATTGTATCACTTAAGCGGGGCATCAGTATTGCTTCAGCCATAATCAGAGAAAATTTTCGCCGAAATTAAGGCAATTTGGTGAATGGGGAATTTCAGTGGTCTCACAGATGGTGCTTATTTATTTTGGCTATAGTTTGGGTATGCATTGTTTTTTCCCCGGGAAGGAAAGTCGCTAGTGATTCTAATGCTTCTTACCATCCTCGCGTCTTCCCGGCCGTTGTAAAAGAGGGCCGGCTGCAGATAGGGCTCAAATCGGTGAGCACTCAAATACCAAAATACCATACCCACTCAATAAAGAATATTTGAAGTGGTATGCGAAACCACAAATATTTTACGTCATTGCCTGAGTAATTGCCTTTCTCATGATTTACTTTATGGACAGCCGCATAAATATTTGCGGGAAGGATCAATATGAAAAATATGATCAGCAGGAAAGAAGTTGTATGCCTGTATGGCTTTATCAGCAAACCAACACCTGCAAGTATTTCAATTAACCCTGTGGCATATACAATTACTTTCTTAAATGGAATAAATGGCGGCAACATCATAGCCATGCCTTTGTTGAATGCAAAATGACCTATCGCAGTAAAGAAAAGCATGATGCTCATAGCAAAATTTCCACTCAACTCCAGGTTCCACTGGTGATAAAAGACTTTAGAAATGATTGTAGTAATTCCAAATACGGTCAATAAAACAAGTAGCGGCTTCATTATTTAAGTATGTCCATCAAAATTAGTTTTCAATTGGCAAGGTTAATTTAGATTTTAGGTTTTATCCCATTGTCGGCAGTGCCGCCGATTACGTCGCTATGCATCATTTGATTATCTTTGTCCGAATGAAATTGTTTGCTTTCATAATGGCCCTCCTTGTATTAGCATTGAGCATCGTGCCCTGTGCTGATATCAATGCATCGGCAAATGATGAAGCAAACACGGAGATCACAAAATCAACCCAACAAAAAGGTGATCCGCAACAGGATGATTGTTCCCCGTTTTGTCATTGCACGTGCTGCGCCAGTTTTTCCATTAATAATTACACAGCTACCGTTAATTCCCCCGATTTGTTTAGCCTGACCGGTTTTTCTTCATTCTTACCGGATAATCTTATCGAAAGATCACTTCCCGTCTGGCAGCCTCCCAAAATATGATCTCATTTCTTTAGACAATCTCTTTAGCATTTGCTATTCTGGTAAATGCAACAATTAATTCTATAATACTATGGCTTCCTCATTTGGCAAAAAGCCATCCTTAGAAAAATGGCGAATACGTATGGTTCTCTGGATAATCTTTTTTGTCTTATTGGGAATTTTCATTTTGTACGTTTTTTTCAAAGAATCGAAAGAAGAAGAGGACTACCAAAAACATATAAATGCTGAACACCATCATCCGGTTTGATGGTTACTGACAGTGTTCAAATTAAAAATAACTCATGCGATTAATCTATATAATTTCATTATTCTTACCCGGGCTTTGCACTAACGCGCAACAAATACTGCGAATTAAAATAACGGGCGGAGAAAGCAGAACTCCTTTGGCTGCAACCATAATCATTAAAGGCACGGCCAAAGGTTACCCGGCAGATAGCAATGGTGTCGCTATTATTTCATTTGCGGGAAATGGCGATTACACTTTGGTGACTACCGCGGTGGGATATGAAGAAAAGGAAACAAAGATCGCTATCCCTCATGATTCGAACAGTGTGACGATACAACTGGAAAGTAGTGGGCATGAAATGGAGGAAGTAGTGGTACAATCGACAAGAACCAGCAGAACAATTGCCAATGTACCCACCAGGGTTGAAACAATTGCCTTGGAAGAAATTGACGAGAAGAACAATATGAGACCGGGAAATGTTGCTATGCTTTTGCATGAGAGTACTGGCATCCAGGTACAGCAGACTTCTGCTACATCAGCAAATGCAAGCATACGTATCCAGGGACTCGATGGCAGATACACGCAATTATTAAAGGATGGATTTGCCACCTTCGGAAACTTTTCGAGCGGATTAAGTGTGTTGGAGATTCCCCCATTGGACCTTATGCAAGTTGAAATAATTAAGGGACCGGCATCTCCTTTGTTTGGTGGGGGTGCTATTGCAGGGGTAGTAAATTTCATTTCAAAAACGCCAAAACTTAAGCCTGAATATAATTTCCTTATCAATCAATCTAACATTGGTCAAAGCAATGTGGGAGGTTTTGCCTCGCAAAGAGGTAAAAAAGCTGGTTACACGGTCCTCGCCCTATACAACAGGCAAAAGCCATATGATGTAGATAAAGATGAATTTACCGAGATACCAAAGGCCAATGAGTTTACCCTCCACCCAAAATTGTTTCTCTTTCCCAGCGGGAATACAACAATGATTATTGGCAATAGTTTCACAACAGGTGTCAGAACCGGTGGAGATGTGCAAGTGATCAAAAACCGACCTGATTCCTTGCATCAATATTTCGAAAAAAATAAAACCATTAGAAACATCAGTACCTTGGAATTTGACAGGAAAATAGGTGATGGAAAAAGATTTATGGCAAAACAAAGCCTTAGCATTTTTGACAGATCTATTGGCATTCCCTCTTACCTATTTGCTGGCATCGCTTACAATACTTATACAGACGTCACCTACATAGATTCACGCAGAAATCAAACTTTAGTAATAGGAGCTAATTTCATTTACGATCGATTTAATGAAGAGGACACAAGCGATGACAGAGACAACACCGCGAGGACAGGCGGCATCTATGGTCAATATACGCGCGACTTAACGAAGAAAATGCAACTAGAAAGTGGTTTAAGGATCGACGCCACTAACTACAACAATGATATTTATTCAAACTCGGAAATACTTCTACTGCCGAGAGTTTCACTGTTAATAAAATACAACTCCCAATGGTCGTCAAGGATCGGGGCTGGAATGGGTTACAAAACGCCCACCTTATTTACCGAGGAAACAGAAACAATACAATACAGGAACGTTGAACAGCTAAACAATGTGCGATCGGAAAAGAGTTATGGCGGAACGGCTGATGTAAATTTCAAAACAACGATTGGTGAAGATCTTGCATTCACTTTCAATCACATGTTTTTTTATACAAACATTCACGATCCCCTCGTGTTGGACAACTACGTAGCCGACAAGTACAGGTTTGTGAACACGACAAAACCGGTGCAGAGCGCGGGGTTCGAAACAAATGCGAGATTCATTTACAGGAATAATTTTAAGCTCTTCTTAGGATACACCTTCACTCATGCAACGGCAAAATACCTTTCGGGTAGCCGGTTCCTGCCACTGGTTCCAAAAAATAAATTGAATAGCGCATTGATCTATGAGAGGGAAGGGAAAATAAAATTAGGTCTCGAAGCTTACTTTAGGGGGAAACAATATTTAAGTGACGGTACGCGAACTCCTGCATTTTCAGAATGCGGTTTCATGGCGGAGAAGATATTCAAAAAATTTTCTTTGTTCATCAATTTTGAAAATTTCACTGATACAAGGCAGAGTAAATACAAAAACGTAGTCAATGGCTCACATTTGGACCCGACGTTTGATGAGATCTGGACACATACCGAAGGTTTTGTTGTAAATGGTGGAGTGAAAATTAAAATATAGGACCACCCCGGCATTCTTGGAAAAGAGATCAATAGTCAAGCTCCAATCTCAGCTTGTCTTTCAATTCTTTAATCAAAGGATATTGCTCCACCATTTTTTGAAATTGTTCTCTTGATGTCAATGGAGTTTCTGTGGAAGAATTTGCCTCCTTATTCTCCTGCATCACGATATAGAATTGAAGCTGGCTGTTGCATAGTTTTTCCCGGAGAAATTGAGAGACTTTCAATCCCTGCTGTTCTATAAATCGCAACTGGATATTATTGCTGACAACCGCGATAAAGCTATTTGCATCCTGCACGCGCAATTCGGCCATTTCAAAATTCTGACCGGCCGGATTTTTTTCCTTTTTCAACTGAGCCGAATATTCATCCCAGGCCTGTTGTAATTCTTCCAACTGGATAGCCTTTGCTACACTTCCATTTTCGCCGTTCCCGTTTCCACGCACCTGGCTGCGTATCTTATCAAGAGCGGCAAACCTGGTTGTTGGTTTCCAGTTGCCGGTTTCCTGTTTCCGATTTCCTGTTTGCGGTTCCAGACGGCTATCCTCTTGCCCGGCATTTGTTATTCCTTGTTCCTTGCCTGCCTGTCCGGTAGACAGGTCCCTTGTTTCTTGTCCCTTGTTATATGCAGACGACTCTTCCTTTACACTGGTTTCAATCAATAATTTTGCCTTGCCCTTCTGACGGATGGCTGCCGACTGCGAACTGATCTCTATCGGTTCAATTTTTCTAAATGCAAGCGGTTTGGCCTTTTCACCTACTTTTTTTTTAGATACCCCATTATCTTCATTGACCAACTCAATAGCCTGCTGCAGGTAACAAAGTTTGATCAATGCAAGTTCAACATGAAGACGTTTATTTCTAGCGGCTTTGTAATTGATCTCCGTTTCATTTAGGATATTAAGGGCACTAACCAGGTAACCCGCAGAAATATTCTTCGCTGTAGCGATGTATTTTTCTCTGAAACCTTCCACCGCTTCCAGCAGTTCTGCACTTTTTTCGTCTTTACACACAAGAAGATTGCGGATGAACTCGGAAAATCCATTTAACACCATGTCCCCCTCAAAACCTTTTCGATTAATATCATCATAAAGCAACATAGCACCGGCGAGATCCTGTTGCTGCATACATTCTATCAGCTTAAAATAATAATCAGCATCTAAGATGTTGAGATGTTCTAAAGTATTCTGGTAGTTTACTTCACCATTTGTAAAACTCACGATCTTGTCGAGGATACTCAACGCATCACGCATGCAGCCTTCGCTTTTCTGGGCAATAAGTTGAAGCGAGGTTTTATCAGCTTTTATATCTTCCTTCCCGCAGATGTCCTGCAAATGCCTGATCGTGTCATTTAATGTAATCCGCTTGAAATCGAATATCTGGCAACGGCTTAAAATGGTGGGAAGAATTTTGTGCTTTTCAGTTGTTGCTAAAATAAAGATCGCATAGGGCGGTGGTTCTTCCAGCGTTTTCAAAAAAGCATTGAACGCAGAAGAACTAAGCATGTGAACTTCATCAATAATGTATACTTTGTATTTACCGGCCTGCGGTGCAAAACGCACCTGTTCAACCAACGTTCTTATATCATCCACAGAATTATTGCTGGCAGCATCCAGTTCGTGAATGTTCAACGAGGTGCCTTCATTGAAAGAAATACAAGAATTACATTTATTACAGGCTTCACCATCAGCGGTCCTGTTCTCACAATTGATCGTCTTGGCTAAGATCCTCGCACAGGTTGTTTTTCCCACGCCCCTTGGTCCGCAAAATAAAAATGCATGGGCCAGTTGATTATTTTTGATAGCATTCTTTAACGTCGTGGTAATATGGGCCTGGCCTATAACTGTATCAAAGGTCTGCGGCCTGTATTTTCTTGCTGAAACAACGAATTTATCCATGAATCCCCATCCTCCAAAAGGAAATTTTGAGACCCGCAATATAATCAGATATTCGTTAACCCCTTTCCTTCTTTTTTCACGTGATGTACGAGAAATTGTTTACAACCGTTGAAACAATTTTCTTCCTTTATATAATTGCTTTCCCTATTCTTTTGAAATCTATATTTTTGAGCGATGGCCAAGACCTGTTTGTTCCTCTTCCTCATTTTATCACTCCGTTCCTTTTCTCAAGATGCGGAAACTTTTAGGCCTGACTCGATAAAAAAAGAGATCATTGCGACAAAGATCAATTCATCCTTACATGTTGATGGTATATTGAATGAAACTGAATGGATGCAGGCACCCATTTCTCCACGATTCACACAAATAGAACCCTACCAGGGCGCCGTACCGAATTTTGAAACTTCTGTGAAAGTTTTATACAACAAACAGTTTATTTATTTTGGAATTTTTTCACAGGACCCGCTGGGAAGAAAAGCCATTCGTGCCACAAATTTTCAAAGAGATTTTAAGCTACATGGCTCACGATCTGATTACGCTTACTTTCGATGGATTTAATGACAAAAGGAATGCGATGTGTTTTGCTTCGAACGCTTTTGGTGTTCAACGGGATTATCTAAGCTTTGATGATCTGTATTATGATGTTGACTGGGATGGCCTCTGGAAAGTACGAACAACAAGAACGGATTCGGGTTGGTACGCTGAAATAGCGATACCCTGGCAAACCTTACGATATAAGAAAACTTCCGACTCTCTGCAAAACTGGGGTTTTAACATGTACAGGAATCGCCGGCTGACAAATGAAATTTCTTCATTCTCTCCATTTCCCAGAGTTTTCAGTGCTTCAAGAATGGAATATGCAGGCGTTTTAAAAAATCTCCAGCCCGCCACCGCCCAAGCCAAATATTCGTGTGCAACCTTATGTCCTGACTTCTTATGACAGTTATAAAAACTTTGACTCGACAGCGAAGCGCAGTTCAAACGATACAAAAATCGGTGGAGAAATTAAATGGGCCATCAATCCAAACATGGTGTTGGATGTTACAGCCAATACAGATTTTGCCCAGGCAGATGCAGACCTGCAGGTAAATAATGTTACAAGATTCACCGTATTTTTTCCTGAAAAGCGGCAGTTCTTCCTGGAAAATGCTTCCTTATTCAGTCCATCTATCCAAATCGCTTCTGATGGCTCCGGGGGTAATATGCACCTTCAACCATTTTTTAGTCGGAGCATCGGACTTGATAGTAGTGGAAATCCAATTCCTATTCTTGCGGGTGCGAGGTTTGTGAACAGATCCTTAAAAAGAAATTATGGAGCTATGGTGATGCGGCAGGAAGGACGCGATAATAGCCCTGCCACAAATTTTTTTGTAGGCAGGTATTCTGAGAACTTTGGTCACCAAAATCGCATAGGCGGATTGATGACGATAAAAAATACTCCACAAGGTTCCAACATAGCAAGTACGGTCGATGGATTTTTTCGTATCAATGAAGCACAATCTATCAATACTATTCTTACACATACTGTTACCACCAACACAAACAAGCAAGGCTTTGCAGGCTTTGCGCAATATTATAACACAACCAATCACTACAAGATCTGGTGGACGCAGTCAGTTGTTACCAAAGACTTCGATCCTCAAATGGGCTTTATCTCACGCACTGATGTGATCGGAACAACGCCGGGTATGAACTGGTATTATCGCGGAAGTAAATTGCCGTTTAAAAAAATACTCCGTGCATATGAGCCCGGGGTTCTTCCTGAATTATACTGGCAGGCGTCTACGGGAAAATTTATCGAATCAAGCCTTTATTTCTTCCCTATTTGGTTAAACTTCCAGAGTGGTGCTTATTTCGGCTATGCCGTCACACCGACTTTCCAACGTCTCACTGAACCTTTCGAACCCCTTGGGATTACCATACCCGCAGGCGACTATCGCTTCGTTCAACATTGGATATTATTTACCACCGACCCATCAAAGTTTTTGAGCCTGGCGATCGATTATAAATGGGGAGATTATTTTAATGGGAAATTAAAATCGGCTGACTGGAAATTGCAATTTGCTCCTATTCCTCATATTTCTTTGCTCGCCGAATTTAATCGCAACCATTTTATCGATGTAGGTGAACCTAAAACAAATTCGACTGTCGATCTTTATATTTTACAGGGAAGGTTTGCTTTGAACCCGCGTATTCAGCTGATCGGCTTTTATCAGAAAAACTCATTGGATAAGTCACAGGGTTATAATATCCGTTTTGCCTGGGAATACCAGCCTTTGTCGTATATCTATTTTATATATAACCACGGAAGCTTTGATAATTCTCCACAGGTAAAACAAACCGAAGAACATATAATTGCCAAGATCAGTTACCTGAAACAGTTCTAACAGGTTTACGTTCAAATCCAAAATATTTTTCATCCTGTCCAATTTTGGTTGTTTCACTTGTTATAGGTGTATAAATCTTACATTCAATAACAATTTAAATTTCAAAACCATGGAAGAATATGCATTGATCATGAGACACGAAGACGGCAGAAAGGCAGCATCGCCGGAACAAATTGAAAGTTGGATGAAACAAACAATGGACTGGATCGGCGGCATCGCTGCTCAAAACAAGTTTGTGAGTGGAACCGGTTTACCCTTTGATGACGCCCGCGTTGTAAAGACAAAAAATTCAAAAGCTGTCGTTACTAATGGGCCGTTTGGTGAGATCAAAGAAACCATCGGCGGATTTATTGTCGTGAAAGCAGATTCAATTGAAGAAGCGGTTGAATTTGCCAAAGGCTGTCCTGTATTGCAGGGCGAAGGAAATAGTATGGAGATAAGAAAGATCGCGAAGAATGATGGACTGCATTGACCAGTTGGCGTACGCAGTAGGCAGTTGGCAATCAGTAAACCTGGCTTACTGCCGACTGCCGACTGCTGACTGCTGACTGCCGACTGCTCACTCAATTGCCTACTGCCGACTTTCGCAAAGAAACTATGCAACACCAGGACCTAATACCACATTTGTTCAGAACAGAATTCAGGAAGATAGCAGCTGTTCTTTGTAAATTTTTTGGTATTGACAACCTGGAGCTTGCCGAAGATATAGCCAGTGAAACATTTTTATCAGCTCTTGAGAACTGGCCATACAAAGGTATTCCTGAAAACCCGG
>Ga0068853_100002875_pt1 | contig 13069 bp, 9 predicted proteins | sample KBSCornC32_FD_65655 | JGI IMG/M metagenome (GOLD analysis project Ga0068853, IMG submission 65655) | Corn rhizosphere microbial communities from Kellogg Biological Station, Michigan, USA - KBS Corn C3-2 | ecosystem: Host-associated > Plants > Roots > Rhizosphere > Soil ... | reverse complement strand
CTGCGATGTGGCCGCCGCCATGATGGAGCCGCCCGGCGGCACCGCGCTGGTGGAGGAGAGCATCCTCGAGGCGCTGGACTTCCGCCGCGCCATGCGCAAGGTCGAGGAAGAGTTCGGCAAGGACGAGTGGTGGTTCAAGGTCTGGGGCCCCGAGAAGCTCGTCGAAGAGGGCATTGGCCGTGCCGACGACTGGATCATGCACGGCGAGAAGAATGGACAGCCCAAGACCGGCAAGGGCAAGAACTCGCAGCGCAACTGGCACGGCTTCGGCGAGCTGGCCGACGGCTTCAACATGCTCGACCCGATCAAGTCGACCATCGTCACGCCGGGCCTCGACCTCGAAGGCAACTTCGCCGAAACCGGCATCCCGGCCAGCGTGGTGACCAAGTTCCTCGCCGAGCACGGAGTGATCGTCGAGAAGACCGGCCTCTACAGCTTCTTCATCATGTTCACCATCGGCATCACCAAGGGCCGCTGGAACACGCTGCTGACGGCGCTGCAGCAATTCAAGGACGACTACGCACGCAACCAGCCGATGTGGCGCATCCTGCCGGAGTTCTGCCAGCAGCACCCCGGCTACGAGCGCCTGGGCCTGCGTGACCTGTGCCAGCACATCCACCAGCTGTACGCGCGCTACGACGTGGCCCGCCTCACGACCGAGATGTATTTGAGCGACCTGACGCCGGCCATGAAGCCCAGCGATGCCTTCGCCCACATCGCGCACCGCAAGACCGAGCGGGTGGAAATCGACGACCTCGAAGGCCGCATCACCACCAGCCTGATCACGCCGTACCCGCCGGGCATTCCGCTCCTGATTCCGGGCGAGGTGTTCAACAAGAAGATCGTCGACTACCTCAAGTTCTCGCGCGAGTTCAACACGCAGTGCCCGGGCTTCGAGACCGACATCCACGGCCTGGTGGCGCGCGTCGATGAGACGGGCAAGAAGCGCTACTACGCGGACTGCGTCAGGGAAGCGAAATAAGCAGAAAGAGGAGGGCTGAGCGGCTCGGGCCGTCTTAGCCCTCGCGCACTCGCATGAAGCGTGCGAAGCGGGGCAGGCCCTTGGCGGTAGTGCCGTTGTAGCGGTAGGTTACCCAGCTGCCGACAGGAGGCGGACTCTCCCGCTCGGCGTCGCTGAAGCCCGCGCCCAGCTTGAAGCGCTTGCCGTCGGGTGTCTCGACCAGCAGCGCGCCAAGCCTGGCGCTGTGCCTGCCCTTGCCGGGCACCTGCTCGATCACACGGGCTTCGGCGTCTTCATACGGCTTGACCTTCAGCAGGTCGTTGCTGCGCTCGCCACGGTAGCTCGAGGCGCCGCGATGCAGCATCAGGCCCTCGCCGCCCATCTTCACCGTCTTGTCGAGCAGCGCCTGAAGCGCGTCGTGCGTGGTGGCGCGCTCCTGCGGCACCGGCACCACCCACGGTGCGCCGGTGATGGGCAGCAGCTTGCGCAGGGCGCTCAGCCGCGTCGTGAAGTCGCCGGGCTGGGTGGGCAGGTCGAACACCATGAAGCGCATCTCGTGCCACGCGATGTCGTTGGGTGTCTGGCTTCGTGCCGTCGACACTGCATGCGCGAAGCGGCCCCGGCCCGCCCAGAGTTCGCCGTCGAGCGGTTGCTTCGGCAACGGGGTGGTGAACCACGCGGGGGCGACGATCCGCTCGCCGCCGCGCGTCCAGAGCTGCTTGCCGTCCCAGTAGGCGCGCACGCCGTCGTACTTCTCGCTGACCCAGTAGTCCGCCAGCGACATGCCGGGGCGGTAGGTCTCGGCCAGCATCAGCGACGGTGCGGGCTCGCGCGCGAGCACGGCCGGCGCGACGGCCAGGCCGAAAGCGGCGAGCAGCAGGGAGCGGCGGTTCAGCATGCTATGAAATGGAGAGCAAAAAAGTAAGGCCGCTTGCGCGGCCCGTCTCGGTGGGCGTCGGGCGGGTTACTCGGCCATGCCTCCGACCACGTTGCTGAAGCCGCCGTCCACGTAGGTGATCTCGGCGGTCACGCCGCTGGCAAGGTCGCTCAGCAGGAAGGCGGCGACGTTGCCGACTTCCTCGATGGTCACGTTGCGGCGGATCGGCGATGCATCGGCCACGGCGGCCAGCATCTTGCCGAAGCCCTTGATGCCGCTGGCCGCCAGCGTCTTGATCGGGCCCGCGCTGATGCCATTGACGCGCATGCCCTTCGGGCCCAGCGAGGCTGCGGTGTAGCGCACCGAGGCCTCGAGCGAAGCCTTGGCCAGGCCCATGGTGTTGTAGTTGGGCAGCGCGCGCTCGGCGCCCAGGTAGGTCAGCGTGAGCAGGGCCGACTTGTCGTTGAGGTAGGGCAGGGCAGCCTTGGCCATGGCCGGGAAGCTGTATGCACTGATGTCGTGCGCGACCTTGAAGCCCTCGCGCGAGAGCCCATCGAGGAAGTCGCCCGCGATGGACTCGCGCGGCGCGAAGCCGATGCTGTGCACGAAGCCGTCGAATTTGGGCCAGGCCTGGGCGAGGTCGGCGAAGAGCTTGTCGATCTGCGCATCGTCGCTCACATCGCAGTCGAAAATGAGCGTCGAGCCGAAGTCTGCGGCATATTCGGTGATACGGTCCTTGAATCGCTCGCCGACATAGCTGAAGGCGAGCTCCGCGCCCTGTTCATGACAGGCCTTGGCAATGCCATAAGCAATGGAGCGATTGCTCAGTACACCGGTGATCAGCAGTTTCTTGCCCGAAAGAAAGCCCATGAGGTTGCCTTGTGAAAATCTTGGGCAGAATTCTCGCATGCGAGGTTGGCTGCTTCTGACATTGGCTCTCTTGGCGCCCGCCTCGTGGGCGGCACATGGTCTGGGCATGGGCTACGAGCCCAAGTACCCGGCGTCCTTCAAGAATTTCGACTATGTGAACCCCGACGCCCCGAAGGGAGGCGAGTTGATCCTGTCGGCCAGCGGCACCTTCGACAAGCTCAATCCGTTCACGCTCAGGGGCGTGCCGCCGGTGGGCATGGGCTATAGCGCCAACGGCTTCGTGTTCTCCGAGTACGGCCTGGTCTTCGACTCGCTGATGACGCCCAGCGAGGACGAGCCCTTCTCCAACTACGGCCTGCTTGCCGAAGACGTGCAGCTCGCGCCCGACCGCCTCAGCGTCACCTTCCGCCTGAACCCGAAGGCGAAGTTCTCCGATGGCTCCCCGGTGCTCGCGAAGGACGTGAAGTACTCCTTCGACACCCTGATGAGCAAGCAGGCCGGGCCGACCTTCCGTTCCTATTGGGTGGACATCAAGGACGCCGTGGTGGTCGGGGAGCGCACGATCCGCTTCGACTTCAAGCGCCAGAACTCCGAGCTGCACATGATCATCGGCCAGCTTCCGGTGTTCTCCAGCGCATGGGGCAAGGGCAAGCCCCTCGACCAGATCGTGAGCGAGCCGCCGATCGCCAGCGGGCCGTACGTGGTGGACAAGGTCGATTTCGGCAAATACATCTCCTACCGCCGGCGGCCGGACTATTGGGCCGCCGATTTGCCCGTGCGAAAGGGCATGTTCAACTTCGGCTCGGTGTCGTACCAGTACTTCAAGGACAAGCTGGGCGAGGAAGAGTCGCTCAAGGCCGGCTCGCTCGACGCGATGGAAGAGGGCTCGATCATCGCCTGGGTGCGCCGCTACAAGGGGCGCCGCTTCGACTCCGGCGAGTTGATCAAGGAAGAGATCTCGCACCGCCGCTTCACCGGCATGCAGGGCCTGGCGCCCAATCTCCGGCAGCCGCGCTTCCAGGACATGCGCGTGCGGCAGGCGTTGGCGCTGGCATTCGACTTCGACTGGCTCAACCAGCATCTCTTCTACGGGCGCAGGGCGCGCACCACGAGCTACTTCCAGAACAGCGACGACCTGATGGCCCAGCCCGAGGTGAGCCCGGAAGAGCTGGCGCTGATCGAGAACCTGAAGAACAGGCAGCGCTACATCGACAACACCAAGGGTGAATTGCCGCGGCCAGCCACCACGGGGGACACCGCCGAGGGCCTTCGGCGCAATCTCGTCCGCGCGCAGGAGCTGCTGCGGGAGGCGGGCTGGAACTACAAGGACGGTGCGTTGCGCGACAAGGACGGCACGCCCTTCGTCATCAATTTCGACATCCCGGACCGCAGTTCGGGCGTGGTGCTCGCACCCTATGCCCGGAACCTCGCCAAGCTGGGAATCAAGCTCGACTACCGCTTGCGCGATCCCAGCCTGATCAAGAAGAAGCAGGACGATCTCGAATTCGACATGGCCATCAACATCGCCGGTGGCTCGTCGAGCCCGGGCAACGAGCTGTTCGACGATTTCGGCTCCAAATCGGCCAACGAGAAGGGGAGCCAGAACCTCAGCGGCATCAGCGATCCGGTGATCGACGAGATCCTCGAAGTGATCGTCAATGCCCCCGACCGCAAGTCGCTCGCGGCTGGCGCGCGACTGCTGGACCGTTACTTGCTCCACCAGAACTACGTGATCCCGATGTACTACGGCAAGCAGTACTTCATCGCCCACAAGCGCAAGCTGCGTCGACCGGAGGCTGCGCTGCCGCAACGCCTGCTCGCTGGCTCGGCGATGCTGACGATGTGGTGGATCGACCCCGCCGCGAAGTAAGACAGACTGACTGACAACCAAACAGAGACACGGACAGACCAGACCGCATGGCCGCCTACCTGCTCAGACGCCTTCTGCTGATCATTCCCACGCTGTTCGGTGTGCTGCTGATCAACTTCATCATCGTCCAGTTCGTTCCGGGCGGACCGGCCGAGCAACTGCTGTCGCAGCTGACGAACAAGGAGAACCGCATCTCCGGCGGCCCCACCGGGCGCGCCCTCGACGCCAGGCAGGTGGCGGAAATCAAGGCTCTGTACGGCTTCGACAAGCCGGCTCCGGAGCGTTTCTGGCAGATGCTCAAGCAGTTCGCGCGCTTCGACCTGGGCAAGAGCTTCTTCCAGAGCAAGGACGTGTGGCAGCTCATCAAGGAGAAGCTGCCGGTCTCCATCAGCCTCGGGCTCTGGACCTTCTTCATCAGCTACCTGATAGCGGTGCCGCTCGGTGTTGCGAAGGCCGTACGCGCCGGCTCGCGCTTCGACTTCCTGACCACGCTGCTGGTGCTCGTCGGCTACGCCATTCCGGGCTTCGTGCTGGGCGTGGCGCTGCTGGTGATCTTCGGCGGCCAGCTCCAGTGGTTTCCGCTGCGCGGGCTGACTTCGCCGAACTGGGAGTCGCTGAGCTGGGGGGCGCGCATCGTCGACTACCTCTGGCACATCACCCTGCCGGTCACCGCCATGGTGCTCGGCAGCTTCGCGATCACCGCGATGCTCACCAAGAACTCCTTCCTGGAGGAAATCCGCAAGCAGTACGTGCTGACGGCACGCGCCAAGGGGCTGGCCGAGCGGCAGGTGCTGTGGAAACACGTGCTGCGCAATGCGCTGATCCCGATCATCACGGGCTTTCCGGCGGCGTTCATCGGTGCGTTCTTCTCGGGCGCGCTGCTGATCGAGACGCTGTTCTCGCTCGACGGCATGGGCCTGCTGAGCTACGAGAGCGTGCTGCGGCGCGACTACCCGGTGTTCCTGGGCACGCTCTATCTGTTCACGCTGATCGGACTGGTGACCAAGCTCATCTCCGATCTCTGCTATGTCTGGGTCGATCCGAGGGTGAAGTTTGACTGACAAGAAGAACGAAGCGCCCGCCGTGGTGTCCGTGAGCCCGGGCCGCCGTGCCTGGCGCCGCTTCCGCCGCAATCCGCTCGGGTTCTGGAGCCTGGTGATCTTCTCGGCGCTGGTGGTGCTGAGCCTTTTCGCCGACGTGCTGTCCACCGACAAGCCACTCATCGTGCGCTACGAGGGGCAGACCTATTTCCCGGTGCTGCGGGACTATTCAGAGAAAACCTTCGGCGGCGATTTCGAGACGCCGGCCGACTACCTCGACCCGTTCATCGAGCAGCGCATCACTCAGGGCGGCAACTGGGCGATCTACGCGCCCAATCGCTATGGCCCGGGCACGCTCAACTACTTCTCGAAGCCGCCGAACCCGGCGGCCCCGTCGGGCGAGAACCTGCTCGGCACGGACGAACGAGGGCGCGACCTGCTGGCGCAGCTGATCTACGGCTTTCGCGTGAGCGTGCTGTTCGCGCTGGCGCTCACCGTGATCGGCGTTGTACTGGGTGTCGCGACCGGTGCGGTGCAGGGCTTCTTCGGCGGCAAGATCGATCTGACTTTCCAGCGCCTGATCGAGATCTGGAGCGCGATGCCGGAGCTGTACCTGCTGATCATCTTCAGCGCGATCTTCACGCCCAGCGTGGCGCTGCTGCTGATATTGCTGAGCCTGTTCGGCTGGATGGGGCTGTCCGACTACGTTCGCGCCGAGTTCCTGCGCAACCGACAGATGGACTACGTGCGCGCGGCGAGGGCGCTCGGCGTGGGCAACCTGCAGATCATGTGGCGCCACATCCTGCCCAACAGCATGGTGCCGGTCGTCACATTCCTGCCGTTTCGCATGAGTGCGGCGATTCTTGCGTTGACCTCGCTTGACTTTCTCGGGCTCGGCGTGCCGCCCGGCACACCGTCGCTGGGCGAACTGCTGAGCCAGGGCAAGGGCAACATCGACGCGTGGTGGATTTCGTTGTCCACCTTCGTCGTGCTGGTCGTCACGCTCATGCTGCTGACCTTCATGGGCGACGCCCTGCGCGACGCGCTCGATCCGCGGAAGGCCGACAAGTGATGAGCAGCGACGCACAACAAACCATGGGCCGTCAGCCTCTGCTCGAAGTGGAGGGGCTGCGTGTCGCCTTCGGCGGCAAGGAAGTCGTGCACGGCATCGACTTCCGGATGGCCGCCGGCGAGAAGCTTGCGCTCGTCGGCGAGTCCGGCTCGGGCAAGACGGTCACCGCGCTGTCGCTGCTGCGTCTGGTGCAGAACGCCGATCTTTCCGGCGCGGCCCGGCTTTTCGGCAACGGGCAGAAGGTGCAGAAGCAGCAAGGCCCGCGCGACCTGCTGGCTATTTCCGAGCGTGAGCTGCGTGGCATACGGGGCAAGGAGATCGCGATGATCTTCCAGGAGCCGATGACCGCACTGAACGCGCTTTACTCGGTCGGCGACCAGATCGCCGAGGTGCTCGAGCTGCACGAGGGGCTGTCGGCGCGCGCCGCGCACGAGGCCGCCGTCCAGTTGCTGGCCGACACCGGCATTCCTGAGCCGGCGCGGCGGGCGAGGGCGTTTCCGCACCAGCTCTCGGGCGGGCAGCGCCAGCGCGCGATGATCGCCATGGCGCTCGCCTGCAAGCCGCGCCTGCTGCTGGCCGACGAGCCGACCACTGCGCTCGATGTGACGGTGCGCGCGCAGATCCTGGACCTGCTGGCCGATCTTCAGCACAAGTACGGCATGGCGGTGCTGCTCATCACGCACGATCTGAACCTGGTCCGGCGTTTTGCCGATCGCGTGGTGGTCATGGAGAGCGGCCACATCGTCGAGCATGGCGCGGTGGCGTCGGTGTTCGAGGCGCCGCAGCATCTCTATACGCGCAAGCTGATCGACAGCCATCCGGAACGCGACGTGGCGGCCGTGGCGGCGGATGCGGGCGCGGTGCCGCTGATCGAGGCCAAGGCGCTGCGCGTGAGCTATCCGGTGCCGAAGCCTGGTTTTGCCGGCTGGTTCAGCAAGGGCGAGTTCGTGGCGGTGCAGGGCGCCGACTTCCACATCGCACCCGGCGAGACGCTGGGCGTGGTCGGCGAATCGGGCTCGGGCAAGTCGACGCTGGCGCTGGCGGCGCTGGGGCTGTTGAAGCACCAGGGCGCGTTGACGGTCGCAGGCAAAGGGTGGGCGGTCGATCGCGCCTCCGATCTCGGTCTGCGCCGGGTGATGCAGGTGGTTTTCCAGGACCCGTTCTCGTCGCTTTCGCCGCGCATGACGGTGGAGCAGATCGTGGGCGAGGGGCTGCGGGTGCATGCGCCGGAGCTGGGCGTCGAGGCGCGCCGCACGCGCGCGCTGGCCGCGCTGGCCGACGTCGGGCTGACGGAGACGCAGTTTCCGTCGCTGCTCGATCGCTATCCGCACGAGTTCTCGGGCGGGCAGCGGCAGCGGCTGGCGATTGCCCGCGCGCTGATCGTCGATCCGCGGCTGCTGGTGCTCGACGAGCCCACCAGCGCGCTCGACGTCACTATCCAGAAGCAGGTGCTGGGCCTGCTGCAGCGGCTGCAGCGCGAGCGGGGGTTGAGCTACCTGCTCATCACGCACGACGTGGAGGTGATCCGCGCGATGGCGCACAAGGTCATCGTGATGAAGGACGGGGCCATCCTAGAAACGGGGCCGGTCGAGCGCGTGCTCGATGCGCCCGAGCATCCATATACGAAGAAGCTGGTGGCTGCCGCGCTGCTGGAATAAGACGGAGACGAGAAGAAAGATGTCGGAAATCGGACGCGACCGGCGCGGTGCGTGGCGCGCGGCGCTGGCCTGCATGGTCACCCTCGCGGTAGCGATGGGCCTGGGGCGCTTCGCCTTCACGCCCATGCTGCCCATCATGCTGCACGAGGGAAAGCTGGAGCTGGCTGCCGGCGGGGTGCTGGCATCGCTCAACTATCTGGGCTACTTCCTGGGAGCGGTGAGCTGCGCGGCGATCGGCATCAAGGCGTCGAGCATGGTGCGGGGCGGACTGGTGGCTACCGCTGCGCTGCTGGTCGAAATGGGGCTGCTGCACAGCTTCACGAGCTGGGGCGTGCTGCGCACGGCGGCGGGCGTGATGAGCGCATGGGTCTTCGTCTTTGCCTCGGGCTGGGGGCTGCGCCGGCTGGCCGAGACGAATGCGCCGACGCTGGCTGGGGTGATCTACACCGGGCCGGGGATCGGTATCGCGATGACAGGGCTGCTGGGTGGCGCGCTGGGGCGATGGGGCTCCGAGGCGGGCTGGATCGGGCTGGGCATCCTCGCGGTGGTGCTGATCGTGGTGATCTGGCGGGTGTTCGACGATGGCGAAGTGGTGCAGGCCGGTGGCACAGCGGCTGCGACGCCTGCTGCGCCGGTCCGTGTCGCGGGGCCGGACGACCGCAGCGACGCGATCTGGCTGGTCACGCTCTATGGGCTGGCCGGCTTCGGCTACATCATCACCGCCACGTTCCTGCCGGTGATCGCCCGGCAGGCGCTGCCGGGATCGTCCTGGCCGGATTTCTTCTGGCCGCTGTTCGGGGTGGCCATCATCCCGGGCGCGCTGATCGGGGCCAGGGCTCCGACGCACTGGGACAACCGGCTGCTGCTGGCCGTCGCCTACGCGCTGCAGGCTCTGGGCGTGGTGCTGTCGGTGGCGTGGCCGAGCATCGTCGGATTCGCGCTCGGCAGCCTGCTGCTGGGCATGCCATTCACCGCCATCACTCTTTTTGCGATGCGGGATGCGCGTCGGCTGCGCGGCAACGCGGCAGCCGGGCTGATCGGTTACGCGACGGCTTCCTATGGCGTAGGGCAGATCGTCGGCCCGCTGTTCGCCGCGCCGCTGGCACAGCGGACCGGATCTTTCCAGTTGCCGTTGCTGGTCGCGGCGGCGGCATTGGCACTCGGGGCGGCACTGTTTGCGTTCGTCTGGCTCAAATCGCGCCGCGCCGCCGCGGCAACTCCGCATTAGGGCGCCTGGGCGCCCAAAGGCCCTTCATTAATTGCACAAATAGCATATAATTCGAGGCTCACGACCAAACGGGCGGGTACCAACCGCCCGTTTTTTTTGGTCCATCCATTCCAGGCATTCATTCATGGCTATCTGGCATCCGTGGCGGGCGGATGGCAGGGCCGGGCAATTAAAAGGCGCTTTCGAACACGTGGCATTGCAGCAAATAGTGGAACAAACCGTGGCCGGCCTCGGCTACGACCTGGTCGAGATCGAACGTTCGGCCGGGGGATTGCTGCGCGTGACGATTGATTTGCCCTGGGAAGCCCCCACCTCAGAAGCTGTGGCCGCCGGCCTGCCGGAACCTTTCGTTACTGTCGAAGACTGCGAAAAGGTGACGCGCCAGTTGCAATTCGCGCTCGAGGTCGACGGCGTGGATTACAAGCGGCTCGAGGTTTCCTCGCCGGGTATTGACCGCCCGCTGCGCAATGAGCAGGATTTCGAGCGTTTCGTGGGCGAGGTGATCGACATCACGCTCAAGGCGCCAATGGGCGCCGCGGCGGCTGGCCAGGTGGCGGCCAACCGCAAGAAATTTCGCGGCACGCTGGAGCGGGCCGCACAGGTAGAGGGCGCCGGCGCCCCGGGCTGGCAGATCGTCTGGAGCGACGCGCCCGAGCCCAAGCCGGGTCAAAAGGTGAGCAAGAAGCGCGCGCCCGCAACGCTGCAGGCGCTCGGCTTTGCGCTGGACGAACTGCGCGAGGCGCGGCTCGCGCCAATTGTGGATTTCAAGGGCCGCAAGGCCAGAACCCAACCGGGTTTTTCGGATATTGACGACGGAACGCAGGTTCCGGACTGACCAGAGGAGTGGTGGCATGAATCGCGAAATGTTGATGTTGGTGGATGCGATCTCGCGCGAGAAGAACGTCGAGCGCGACGTTGTCTTCGGCGCGGTCGAGTCCGCGCTGGCGCAGGCCACCAAGAAGCTCCATCAGGGCGATGTGGACATCCGCGTCTCGGTCGATCGCGACAGCGGCGATTACGAAACCTTCCGCCGTTGGCACGTCGTGCCCGACGAGGCCGGCCTGCAGTTGCCCGACCAGGAAATCCTGCTGTTCGAGGCCAAGGAAGAAATGCCCGACATCGAAGTCGGCGAGTACATCGAAGAGGCTGTCGACTCGGTGCCCATCGGCCGTATCGGCGCCATGGCCGCCAAGCAGGTCATCCTGCAGAAGATCCGCGACGCCGAGCGCGAGATGCTGCTCAACGACTTCATGTCGCGCGGCGACAAGATCTTTGTGGGCACCGTCAAGCGCCTGGACAAGGGCGACATCATCGTCGAGGCCGGCCGTGTCGAAGGCCGCCTGCGCCGCAGCGAGATGATCGCCAAGGAAAACCTGCGCAATGGCGACCGCGTGCGCGCCATGATCATGGAAGTCGACCTGACGCTGCGCGGCGCGCCGATCATCCTGTCGCGCTCGGCGCCCGAGTTCATGATCGAGCTGTTCCGCCAGGAAGTGCCTGAAATCGAACAAGGCCTGCTCGAAATCAAGAGCTGTGCCCGCGACCCCGGTTCGCGCGCCAAGATCGCCGTGCTTTCGCACGACAAGCGCGTCGACCCGATCGGCACCTGCGTCGGCGTGCGCGGCACGCGCGTCAACGCCGTGACCAACGAGCTCGCCGGCGAGCGCGTGGACATCGTTCTATGGAGCGAAGACCCCGCCCAGTTCGTGATCGGCGCGCTGGCTCCGGCCAACGTCTCGTCGATCGTGGTCGACGAGGAAAAGCACGCCATGGACGTGGTGGTCGACGAGGAGAACCTCGCCATCGCCATCGGCCGCGGCGGCCAGAACGTGCGCCTGGCTTCCGACCTCACCGGCTGGAAGATCAACATCATGGACGCCAACGAGTCGGCCCAGAAGCAGGCGAGCGAAACCGACGCCAGCCGCAAGCTGTTCATGGAAAAGCTCGACGTCGACGAGGAAATCGCCGACATCCTCATTTCGGAAGGCTTCAACAGCCTCGAGGAAGTGGCCTACGTGCCGATCTCCGAAATGCTGGAGATCGAGGCTTTCGACGAAGACACCATCAACGAGCTGCGCGCGCGCGCCAAGGATGCGCTGCTGACCATGGAAATCGCCAAGGAAGAGGGCGTCGAGCCGCAGTCCGCGGTGTCGCAGGACCTGCGCGACCTCGAGGGCCTCGACCCCGAGCTGATTCCCAAGCTGCACGAAGCGGGCGTGAATACCCGTGACGACCTTGCCGACCTCGCGGTCGATGAACTCACCGAGATCACCGGCCAGAGCGCCGATGACGCCAAAGCCCTCATCTTGAAAGCCCGCGAACACTGGTTCGCCGGCCAAGAGTGATGGTCATGGAGGCACGAAACCAATATGTCCAGTACCACTGTCGCCGAGTTCGCGAACGAGCTCAAGAAGACTCCCGAAACCTTGCTTGACCAGCTCAAGAGCGCAGGCGTGCCCAAGGCGGCCGTCACCGACGCGCTCACCGAGGCCGACAAGCAGCGCCTGCTCGGCCATCTGAAGGCCAGCCACGGCACTGTGGAGCCCGAGCGCAAGAAGATCACGCTGACCAAGAAGTCGACCAGCGAGATCAAGCAGGCCGACTCCACCGGTCGCGCCCGCACCATCCAGGTCGAGGTGCGCAAGAAGCGCACCTTCATCCAGCGCGACGACGGCCACGTCGCCACGCCGGAGACCGCGCAGCACGTCGCTGAAGCGCCCGCTGCCGCGCCCGCCGCACCTCGCATCGACGAAGCCGAACTGGCCCGCCGCGAGGAAGAGGCGCGCCGCCAGGCCGAGCTGATCCGCCGCCAGGAAGAAGAGCTGGCCGAGAAGCGTCGCCAGCGCGAGGAAACCGAAGCCCGCGAACGCGAGCAGGCGGAGAAGGCCGAAAAGGCCGAGCAGGAAGCCGCGCGCGCCGCCGCCGAAGCAGCCGAGAAGAAGGCTGCCGCGGCAGCCGCTGCTGCTGCCGCGAAGCCGGCTGCTGCAGCTCCCGCGCCCGCCGTGGCCGCCGTTGCCGAACAGAAGGCAGCTGAGCAGAAGGCTGCAGAGGACAGCAAGCTCGCCGCCCAGGCTGCCGCTGCGCAGGCCAAGGAAGACGCGAAGGCCAAGGCCGCCGCCGAATCGAAGGCTCGCGCCGATGAGGAAGCCGCGCGTGCACGCGACCTGGATGAGCGCCGCCGCAAGGCCCTGGCCGAAGCCGAAGCCATCCGCGCCATGATGAACGCACCGGCCCGCGTGCTGGTGCCGCACAAGGCGCCCGAGAAGCCGCAGCCCGAGAAGGCCGGCGTCAAGGGCACCCTGCACAAGCCGACGGCTCCCGCCGCGCGTGCGGGCGCACCTGCCGCACCGGGCGCCGCAGCAGCACCCGGCGCTGCCGGTGCCGCTGGTGCCGGCAAGGAAGTCAAGTCCGCGAAGCTTTCTTCGAGCTGGGCTGGCGATCCTGCCAAGAAGAAGGAAATCAAGACCCGCGGCGATGCCAGCGGCGGTGTCGG
>Ga0068853_100002874_pt1 | contig 13069 bp, 14 predicted proteins | sample KBSCornC32_FD_65655 | JGI IMG/M metagenome (GOLD analysis project Ga0068853, IMG submission 65655) | Corn rhizosphere microbial communities from Kellogg Biological Station, Michigan, USA - KBS Corn C3-2 | ecosystem: Host-associated > Plants > Roots > Rhizosphere > Soil ... | reverse complement strand
CCCACCGTCGACGATGTCTTCTTCATCAACCTGCCCCTCGCAACGCCCACTGCTCGCAACGCACTTAGCCCAGCCACCGGCATGCCCTCGCAGGACAAGTCACGCTCCTCCCATCCCGCCAAATCCACCAGCCAACTGGCCATCGTCAATCTTCACGGCTCCTTCGTCGAAAGCCATCCCTCCGGCATCCAGGTGGAAGCCCTCACCCTGCTCTCGCTGATCGCAACGCTCCATTCGGCCTTTCCCGAGGTCACAGAGGTTCGCTTTCTCGTTGCTGGCCAGCCCCGCGACACGCTCGCCGGCCACGCCGACCTTACCCGCGCGTACTCCGCTACCGCCGCCACCCCGACCGAAACTACAAAGAGGACAACGGACACTCAGCCATGACCACGAAGCCCCTCATCCTTCCTCCCAATCCCACCATCGGCGTCTTCGACTCCGGCTTCGGTGGCCTTACCGTCCTCGGCGCTCTGCTTCCCCTTATTCCTGGGGCGAAGTACATCTACCTCGGCGACACGGCGCGTCTTCCCTACGGCTCCAAGTCCCGCGAGACTATCGCCCGCTACGCGGTCTCCAGCGCGAAGTTCCTTGAAGAACAGGGTGCCGACCTCCTCTGCGTCGCCTGCAATACTGCCAGCGCCCTCGCGCTGACGGAGATCGAGCAAGCTCTCTCCATCCCCGTCGTCGGTGTTATCCAGCCGGGAGCCGAGGCCGCCTGCAAAGAATCCTCCCGCAGCGCCCTTGTACTCGCCACCGTTGCCACCACACAGTCCCACGCGTACGCCCAGGCCCTCACCGCCCTCGGCCTCACCGCCACCGAAAAGGCATGCCCTCTTCTTGTCCCCCTCGTCGAAGAGGGCTGGATCGACCACCACGTCACCGCTGAAGTCCTTCGCATCTACCTCGCCGAAGCCTTTGCCGAAGCGCCGGATGCCCGGACGCTACTGCTCGGCTGCACCCACTACCCTCTGCTCCAGCCACTCATCGAGCGCACGCTCGCCCAGATGAACCATCCAATGACCATCATCGACTCTGCCGCCGCCACCGCCGTCCGCGTTGCCGAGTACGCCGCTCCCAGCCCTACCGGCAATCCCGCGACCTGCCGCTTCTACGCCACCGATTCCATCGAGAAATTCCAGCGCCTCGGCACCGGCTTCCTTGGCCATCCCCTCGCCGAAGTCCATTTGCTTGATCTCGGCGGCTAGAATAGATTGCCCAGGATTTCAATCTTTTCTCGCTTTTGCTGACGCAAGGGGAGCGCCCGATTGAGCCCGACCTCGGTTCTCAGTTAGATTTAGAAGTGATAAAGGAGAATGTATAGATGAGTTCGTCAAACAAGTCAGAGTCCTGGCTGGATCGTTGGTTCCCTCTGTTGGTCATCGTCTTCGGATTGCTCTTCGTCACATTGCTGGTAAGCTTTCACCCGATGGGGTAAGTGAATCCCGAGCCATATGGCCAGTTACGCCCCAGTCTCACGCTTGCAAGCTCGCGGGCGTGAGCGTCTTACTCGCGATCTGCTCCAGTTTTTTTTCAAGCCAGCTTTACTCAAAGGCCTGTTAAATCCTGGTGTTGGCCTACAGATCAGGAAAGCTTCCGACTCATTCCCGAATTAGGCAACATTCAGGAGTCACTATGCCATATCTGCTCAAAACGGAACCCGACAAATACTCCTACGACGATCTCCTGCGCGACGGCGAGACCACATGGGACGGCATCACCAACAACCAGGCCCTGCTTTACCTCCGGAATATGAAGAAGGGTGAGAAGCTGGTCATCTATCACTCCAACGTCGGTAAAGCCGCCATCGGCACCGCCAAGGTCGTCTCGGTTGAAGGTCTCGATCCCAAAAACCCCAACGTCCGCATCAAGCCGGTCAAGCGCCTGAAGCATGAGAAGACGCTCGCGGAGATTCGCGAAGCCGCCGTCTTCAAAGACTCCATCCTCTTCCGCCAGTTCCGACTCTCCGTCGTCCCCCTTACCGACGAGCAATACGACTGGCTCACACTCTCCTAAAGCAATCTGTTTTCCTGACAGATGGCAACCGATATCCCACTCCGACACACCTGCGGGGGAAATGCTCTAAAGATCGGCGTATCTTCTCTTCCACATTTATCTGCCTGTACAACTTTTGTTCGTTACGTTTCATACTGCCTTGCAGGTATATTTCGACAAAGGTCGCACGCAATGCCTTTGCTTTCTTGGATCGATAACCGAACGCTGCTCGGCTGCCAGATTCTGATTGGCGGAGTATTCGCCCTCGTCTTCCTTGGCATGAAATACATGTACCCTCGCCTACGTGGGGCGGGGATCTTCTCGCTCGGCTTTTGCGCCAGTATGGTCGCCTGTGCGCTCTTCGTCGCGCGTGACCACATCTCCGAACTCGCCTCTGTTGTCCTTGCTAACGCCCTTGTCTTCACCGCTTTCGCTCTTTTTTACGATGGAACGCTGCGCTTTTTTCAAAGCCCTCGCAAGGCCGACCTTCTGTGGATCGTCATCGCTTTCTCCACGGCTCTGCAAGCCTACTTCACCATTGCCCACGACCGCCTCACCCCGCGCTTCCTTGTGGCCGGACTGACCTTCTTCCTCATACGATCCCTTATTGCCATCGAGCTCTTTTTTCAATCCACCGGGCGGCCTTTTATCAGGGGTTTTGCTGTCCTGATGAGCGTCTACGCCTTCTTCGGCCTGACCCGGATCCCCCTTATCCTGTTCAATGGCACTCCCCAGATATTTCTAGAGCAGGACGCCCTGCAAACCTCATCCCTGGTCTTCAACATCATCTTCGTCTGCATCATGGGCCTCTGCTTCCTGCTCATGCTGAGTGGCGAACTGATGGCCGCGCTCGAAAATCAGTCGTTCGAAGATGTTGTCTCCGGCGCGCTCAACCGCCGCGGCATCGAACAGAAGCTCGCCATCGAACTTGGCTGCGCCAAACGCAGCGGCGTGGGCCCATCCGTCGCGCTTGTTGACATTGATCACTTCAAGGCTATTAACGATACCCGCGGCCATGCTGCCGGCGACAAGGCCCTGCGCCAGATTGCCCTCGCCATCTCCTCGAATCTGCGCAACTACGACTTTCTCGGGCGCTACGGCGGAGACGAGTTCCTCGTCATCCTTCCCCAGGCTTCCTGCCAGGATGCGCAGAGGGTGGTCGAACGCATCCAACATGCGATCCACTCTCTTTCGACCGCAAAGAACAGCTTTCCCATCACGGTCAGCGTCGGCATCACGCAGGCGATCCCATTCGAGCCGTCCGACTCCCTGCTCGCTCGCGTTGACGCCGCTCTCTACGAGGCCAAGCACGCAGGGCGCAATTGCAGTCGCATCGTCACTCCGTCACAGACATTTAAAATTCCCGAGCCCACCGCCTGCTTCCCCACATAATTCCTTCGCTTACGTCTGTGGCCTTCGGAAGGCGTAGATCACCGCCAGCAACGGCGGCGCCAGCAGCACTCCCCAGAAAGGGATGATGATGCCCAGCACGATCGGCCCCAGAAAAGCCGCCCACCATGGCACCTTCGTGGTCCGGTGCAGGACGTAAGGCCCGATCACCAGCCCCTCGAGAATCACGATCACGCCGTAGAGTCCCAGAACGAGCCCCAGCCGCCACTCGTCGTGTCCGCTGAAAGCGATGGTTAGTACCGGCCCGATCAGCGCGATCATTCCGCCGAACGTAGGGACGATCTGCAGAATGCCGCCGAGCAGTGCCCACAGTGGAGCATAGGGCACGCGGATCAGCTCCAGCCCGATCAGCCAGAGCACGCCGACGATCAACGCATCCAAGGTCGCCGCCCGCCACCAGTTCAGCAGAGCGCCACCCGCAGTCCTTATCGACGAAACCGGTCGTCCGTTGTTTGGTTCCATTCCAACCTCGTCCTTGTAGGATGCATCTGACCTGTTGCGACAGAGCTCATTCTGATTTGTTGCAAAGAACTATAGCGCAGACTCGCCGGATAGAAACGCGTCGCCGGCCGCCGCCGCCCTGTCAACGAACGTGAAGAGGAGAGACGCCGTGGCCGTCATGATGCAGGCTTTCTACTGGGATGCGCCGAAGCTGGAGAAGAAGGAAGGCGCTTGGTGGAACTTTATTGCCGAAAAAGTAGAAGATCTGGGTAAGGCGGGCATTAATGCCCTGTGGCTGCCTCCGGTCTCCAAAGCCTCCAGCAATCTGTCGATGGGCTACGACCCGTATGACTACTTCGACCTTGGGGACTTCGACCAGAAGGGCGGCGTCAAGACGCTCTTCGGCAACCGCGCCGAACTTGAAGCCCTGATCGCAAAGGCCCATGAGCACGGGATCAGCCTCTACGCCGACATGGTCATCAACCACAACTCCGGCGCGGACGAAGAAGAGGTCAATCCCCTCGACGGCCAGAAGCGCTGGACGAAGTTTAACCCTAAAAGCGGCCGTTTTCCCCGCGACTGGAACTGCTTTCACCCCAGCCGCTACGAGAGGGTCATGATGCCGGACGAAGAGAACTACGCCGGCTTCCCCCACCTCTGCCATCGCAATCCTGTCGTCTATACCGCGATGTTCGACTATGCGCGCATGTTGATCGAAGAGCTGGGCTTCGACGGCTTCCGCTTCGACTTCGTCAAAGGCCTTGCCGCATGGATGATCGGCATCCTCTCGAAGTACCGCTACGTGAAAGATGGCGAGGAATTCATGCCCTACGTCGTCGGCGAATACTGGTCGGGCGCTGAAGACGTCAACGCTTGGATTGACAAGGTCAATGCGCTTACCGACAACCAGATCTCCGCCTTCGATTTTCCTCTGCGGTACAAGCTGAAGGACGTCTGCGACACCCCCAACTATGACCTGCGCAACCTGACCGACGATGGCGCGGTCGTCATGAAGCGGCCCATGCACGCCGCCACCTTCGTCGACAACCACGACATGGGCGACAATGTCATCGTCAACGACAAGATGATGGCCTACTCTTTCATCATGGTGCACGAGGGCTACCCCTGCATCTTCTGGTACGACTACTACAACAACGGCCTTGCTCGCCCGCAGACGCCGAACGGCATCGACGCCCTGATCCAGGCACACCTGAAGTATGCCGGAGGCGACTCGCAGATCCTTCACGCCGACCCGGACCTCTACATCATGCAGCGCGTCGGTTGGAAGGAGGACGATACCGAGCAGCCCGGCCTGGTCTATGTGCTGAACAACCTGGGCAATCAATGGTCGGGCACGTCGGTCAAGACCCAGTGGAAGAACCAGAAGTTTGCGCCCATCGCCTGGGACGGCCACGATACGGCTCTGCCGAACGAGCGCACCACCGACGGCGACGGCAACGCCGAATTTCCCGCCCCGCCACGCGGCTTTGCCATCTACGCGCCCGTCTGACCTGCTGCAAAAGCGGCTAGGCCGGATGCTATCCTTAAGTCATGAAGTTTGGCGTTCTGGTCTTCCCCGGCTCCAACTGCGACCACGACACTCATCATGTCGTCGAGGCGATTGCGCAACAGCCCGTTACTTATCTCTGGCACGCGTCTGAAGACCTTCAAGGATGCGACGCTATCCTTGTGCCCGGGGGCTTCGCCTACGGCGACTACCTGCGCACCGGCGCCATTGCCCGCTTCGCCCCGGTGATGCAGGCCGTCAGCCGCTTCGCCAAAGGTGGCGGCCTTGTACTCGGTATCTGCAACGGTTTCCAGATTCTGTGCGAAGCCGGTCTCCTGCCCGGAGCGCTGATGCGCAACGCCAGCCAGCACTACATCTGCAAGCAGACCTATCTGCGCACGGAGACGGTCGATTCTCCATTTACTCACGGCCTCTCCAAAGGGCAGGTGCTGCAGATGCCCATTGGCCACATGGAAGGCAACTACTTCTGCGACGCGGAGACGCTTGCACAGTTGAAGCAGCAGAATCGCATTGCCTTCCGTTACGCCACCGCCGACGGAACCGTAACTGCCGCTGCAAACCCCAACGGATCGCTTGAAAACATCGCTGGCGTACTCAGCGAAGGACGTAATGTCCTGGGCATGATGCCGCATCCGGACCGGTCGAGCGAGGACCTGCTGGGATCGGCGGATGGGTTGCTGATCTTCCAGTCGATGGCTCAATCGCTGACCCAGTCGCTGGCGACTTCGTAGTAACCACTTACGCCAGTACGATGGTAACCTAGCTAGCGATGATTGATATCCACCATCACCTTCTATGGGATCTCGACGATGGTGCATCCAACGTCGAAACCTCCGTCGCCATGGCGCGGATGGCAGCCGACGATGGCATCACGCACATTGTCTGCACCCCTCATGCGAACGGCCAGTATGACTATGTGCCCGAGGTGATCGACGCCAGGATTGCAGAGTTGCAAGGTCAGCTGGATAAGGAGCAGATCGCGGTGAAACTGGGCCGCGGCTGCGACTTCCACATGTCTTTCGACAACATTGAGCAGTCACAAAAAGAACCTACCCGGTTCAGTATTAATGGCCTGGGCTATCTGCTGGTGGAGATTCCCGACTACGGCATCCCGGCGAGACTGACCGAAGTCTTCTACCAGATGCAGATTGCTGGCCTGACCCCAATCCTGACCCACCCGGAACGCAATCGAACGCTGCAGGGTGACCAGTCCCGGCTTCTCGACTGGCTGCGCGGGGGGATACTCGTCCAGGTGACTGCAGGCTCGGTGGTGGGCCGCATGGGCAAGCGGGCGGAGAAGATGGCGCATGAGCTTCTGGCGAACCGGTGGGTGAACTTCCTCGCCACGGACGCGCACAACACAACTTCGCGGCCGCCGCTGATGCGCGAGGCCTTCGAGGCCGTCGCAAAGAAGTACGGCCCAGACTACGCGCATCTGCTGTGCGTCTCCAACCCCCTCGCGGCATTTACTGGAAATCCCCTGCCGCCACAGCTTGAGCCGCTCAATCTCTATGAGAAATTTAAGGAGAAGAACTGGTGGCAACGGATGGTGGAGCTGCTGGGCTAGAAGCCCTTTCTCTACTTCGGTCGAGACGACGTAGTTTTATTGCTCAACACCGCGCGTTTCTTCTATTCAGTCAGCTTAGAGGGCGAGGCCACCGTCGACGGCGATCAACTGGCCGGTGATGAAGTAGGGAGCGGTGGCAAAGAAACGGACTGCCGCAGCCACGTCTTCCACGGTTCCATTGCGTTGCATCGGAGTCTTGTGGGCGAAGTGCTCGTAGGCCTCGCCGATCTCTCCCTGGACAATCATGCCGGGAGCGACGCAGTTAACGCTGATCTCCGGCGCCCAGGCCTTGGCCATGGTCTTCGAGAGCATATGCAATGCAGCCTTCGAGGTGCAGTAGTGAGCATGCGTCGACCAGGGATGCAGGCCGCCAAGCGAGCCGATGTTGATGATGCGTCCCTTTGCCGCCTTCAGGTGGGAATGCGCCGCCTTGGCCACCAGGAAGGGGGCACGGGTGTTGGTAGCGAACATGGCATCCCATTGCTCGACGGAGATATCTTCGAGCGCCTCCGACTCGAAGCGTCCGGCGTTGTTGACCAGCACGTCGATTCGGCCAAGCTCTTCGGCAACTGCGGCGACCATCTGCTCTATACTCTCCGGATCGCGCAGTTCGCAGCGAACGGCGAACGCTTCCACATCGCAACTAGCGAGCGCACGAACCGTATCTTCAGCCTCAACCTGCGAACCAAGATAAGTGATCGCGACGTTTGCTCCGCTCCCCGCCAGGTCAAGCGCAATGGCCCTGCCGATGCGTTTGGCCGCACCGGTGACAAGCACGGTCTTCCCTGCCAGAGGTTTATCCATCGCAATAGCTGCCACTATGGCTGGGGCACAGGGGTCGTGGTGGGTTGAACCGGAGGCTTGGGCCGTATCGGCTCCTGAACGCCAGGCTTCCGCTCGGCAGGCTTGCCGGTGTTATCGACATAAGCAGAGACCTGCTCCTGTGGCCGCAACATCTCGATCGTGATCTCTTTCGTCGGCCCTTCGATCAGATAGTCCTGGCCAAAGGTGGAGAGGCCGCTGGCAATCACCTGCACACGAACTGTGCTGCCGATGGGGATAATGTCGATAACTGCCTTGCCCTCAGGATCGGTCTTGACCTCAAGGCTTCCCAGGTCTTTGCCGTCTCTTGTTGGATTGAAGACGACGGCGGCGTTGGCGATAGGCTTGCCGGTGAACTTCTTGAGCACCTGCACTTCGATGCGCGAGGTGGGAGGCGGAGCCTTGTACTTGCGGCCGCGGTACTGGCCGAACGCCAGGCTCGACATCAAGAGTGCAATGCACAGGGCAAGAACGTGTTGTGACCAAACCGGACGGCGTAACGACATGACGCTATTTTACGACGACTGAGGCAGAACGGTGAGCTTCGGAGATGTCAGGCGGCAGAACCGACAACCTTGCGCGACTTTCACTCATATTTCACCCAGCCGGGTTGACAGCCGTGCCGATGCTGACCTATGTTAGCAATCGGAAGGCTAGAGTGCTAACCAAGGGTTGGCGTTCCGGCAAGGGCCAATTTCCAACAATTTCGCGAGGTTCGCAGATGAAGGTGCCTGCGTGTCTCGTGCAATATAACCCGCGGAAGGGATGCCCGTCCGCTCAATCGTAGCTAAATCGCAACATAGGAGATGTAGGCAATGGCAAAGACATCATTCACACCGCTGCACGATCGTATCCTGGTCCGCCGCATTGAAGAGGGCGAAAGCATCCGCGGCGGCATCATCATTCCCGACTCCGCAAAAGAGAAGCCCCAGGAAGGCGAAGTCCTCTCCGTCGGCAAGGGCAAGTCGAACGACGAGGGCAAGGTCTTCCCGCTCGATGTCAAGGCAGGCGACAAGATCCTCTTCGGCAAGTACTCCGGCACGGAGATCAAGCTGGACGGCGAAGAGTTTCTGATCATGCGCGAAGAAGAAGTCCTCGGCATCCTCAAGTAGGCACTGCGTGCGGCAGACGCCGCTTCGCGTCAAAATCGGCGCTTCGGGCGCCTCATTACAAACACTTTGACCGGCATTAAGCCGGTAACAGGAGCAACACAATGGCAAAACAGATTCTGCATGGAGAAGATTCACGTCAGGCAATCCTGCGTGGGGTCAACATTCTGGCCGACGCGGTGAAGGTGACCCTTGGCCCGAAGGGCCGCAACGTCGTCATCGAAAAGAAGTTTGGCTCGCCGACCATCACCAAGGACGGTGTGACGGTTGCCAAGGAGATCGAGCTGCCAAATTCGCTCGAGAACATGGGCGCGCAGATGGTCCGCGAAGTGGCTTCGAAGACCTCTGACGTAGCCGGCGATGGCACCACGACCGCCACGGTTCTGGCCCAGGCCATCTACCGCGAGGGCGTCAAGACGGTTGCCGCCGGCGCGAATCCGATGGCGCTCAAGCGCGGCATCGACAAGGCGGTCGAGGCCATCATCGGCACCCGCGATGAGAATGGCGTTCCCCAGGGCGGCGCACTCAGCAAGCTGTCCAAGCCGGTTACGGGCGACATGATTGCCCAGGTCGGCACCATCTCCGCCAACTCCGACTCGCAGATCGGTGTCATCATCGCCGAAGCGATGAAGAAGGTTGGCAAGGACGGCGTCATCACTGTCGAAGAGTCGCGCACGATGGAGACCCAGCTCGATGTAGTCGAGGGCATGCAGTTTGACCGTGGCTACCTCTCGCCCTACTTCGTGACCGATGCCGAGCGCATGGAAGTCGCGCTCGAGAATCCCTACATCCTGATCTATGAGAAGAAGATTTCTTCGATGAAGGATCTTCTGCCCCTGCTGGAGCAGATTGCCCGCACCGCCAAGCCCCTCGTCATCATTGCCGAGGACGTGGACGGTGAAGCGCTGGCAACCCTGGTCGTCAACAAGCTGCGTGGCACATTGAATGTCGCTGCCGTCAAGGCTCCCGGCTTCGGCGACCGCCGCAAGGCGATGCTGCAGGATATCGCGATCCTGACCGGCGGCAAGGCCATCACCGAAGACCTCGGCATCAAGCTGGAGGGCGTCAAGGTCGAAGACCTCGGCACCGCCAAGCGGGTGACGATTGACAAGGACAACACCACCATCGTCGATGGCGGCGGCAAGGATAGCGACATCGAGGGACGGGTGAAGGAGATCCGCGCCCAGGTTGACAAGACCACCTCCGACTACGACCGCGAGAAGTTGCAGGAGCGGTTGGCCAAGCTGGTGGGCGGCGTTGCCGTCATCAAGGTTGGCGCGGCCACCGAGACCGAGATGAAGGAGAAGAAGGCTCGCGTCGAGGATGCCATGCACGCAACTCGCGCGGCAGTCGAGGAAGGCATTGTCCCCGGCGGCGGCGTGGCTCTGGTTCGTTGCACCAAGGCGGTTGAGGAGATTATCAAAGGCCTCGAAGGCGACGAGAAGATCGGTGCATCCATCATTCGGCGCGCGATTGAAGAGCCTTTGCGCATGATCGTTGCCAATGCGGGCGAAGAAGGCGCTGTGGTGATCGGCAAGATCCACGAGTCGAAGGAGCACAACTACGGCTACAACGCCGGAACGGGCGTGTATGAGGATCTGGTGAAGGCCGGCGTCATCGACCCAACCAAGGTAACGCGTACCGCTCTGCAGAACTCGGCTTCCATCGCCGGGTTGATGCTGACCACCGAGGCCATGATCGCGGAGATTCCCGAGAAGAAGGAAGCTCCTGCGGGCGGCGGACACGGCGGCGGCATGGACGGAATGTACTAAAAAAAGCTGTTTTGAGCAGGCATGGGCCTCGGAGCGATCCGGGGCCTTTTGCTGTTTGGGGCCTTTGCTCTGGGATATTTTTGGGAACCAGTATAGGATTCTCTAAATCTGTTTAGCAGTGCGATGACGTATCCGAGGGGTTTGAAATGAAGCTTTCGCGGCGGGAATTTTCCATGCTAAGTGCGATGGGGCTTGCGGCACAGATGTTGCCGACGGCCAGGTCAGAGGCGCAGAATGCAAACCGCAGGATCGGCTATTGCGTGATCGGATTGGGCCGAATCGCGGACCACTTCATCGGCGGAGTCCAGGCTTCGTCGACCTCGAAGATCACCGGTCTTGTGAGCGGCCACCGCGACAAAGCGGAGAAGTTCGCCGCGCGACTGGGTGTGCCCAAAACCTCGATCTACAGCTACGAGGACATGGACCGGATGCGCGACAACAAGAGCATCGACGCCGTCTACGTCGCGCTGCCCAACAGTATGCACGCCGAATACACGATCCGGTCGGCGAAGGCCGGCAAACACGTCTTCTGCGAGAAGCCGATGTCGACCTCGGTCAGCGATGCCGAGGACATGATCGCGGCCTGCAAGAACGCGAAGGTGAAGCTGATGATCGCCTACCGGTTGCAGTATGAACCGACCAACCTGCGCGCGATTGAGCTGATTCGACAGGGCGCGCTGGGCAAGGTGCAGGTGATCGAGGGCTCTAACGGCTTCTACGAGACGGCCGGCGAGTGGAGGTTGAATAAGGCGATGAGCGGCGGCGGACCGATGCTCGATGTCGGCATCTATTGCCTGAACGCGACCCGCTATCTGACCGGCGAGGAGCCAGAGAGCTTCACCGCCTCCGTGTCGACCATCGACCACGACGGTCGGTTCGATACGGTGGAGGAGAATATGGTCTGGACGACCAAATTTCCTTCGGGAATTGTGGCGAGTTGCAGCACGAGCTACGGCGCGAACCTGAAGAGCTACTATCGCGTGTCCGGATCGAAGGGCTGGCTGGAGGTGGGATCGTTTAACTACCAGGGTATTCGGCTACAGGCTAGCTACCGCAGCGGAGAGAGGGGTACTCCACCGACCGTGCTCGATGAACAGAATACAGAACGCGATCCGAAGCAGTTTACCCGCGAGACGGATCACTTTACAGAGTGCATCCTCGAAGATAAGACGCCGAAGAGTTCAGGCGAAGAGGGACTGCGCGACATGCAGTGCATGCAGCGGATCTACAAGGCTGCGGGGGTTGTCGCGCTATAAAACAGCAGGGCCATCATCAAGTCGTCGGTTTTACGGCACGTTGATAGCTGCCGCGCCCTTCGGTCCGAACCAGACGACGCCGTCTCCCAACATGGCCTGTCCGTTGCGGACGAACATATCGTGGGGCATCGCGTCGCGGATTGCGTCGAGACAGGCGGGAGTGAAGATCCGGTTCCAACGGGCCGAGAGTCCCGCTGCGGAAGTAATTGTGCTGGACTTGCCGTTGCGATTCACACGCAGAGGGAAATCGGCGTATCGGGCTGCCGTGGCCCGATCTCCGGCAAGCGCAGCCTTGGCGAAGCATTGCACGCGGTTCTCGAAAGCGGCATCGCTCTCGCTGGTGACGCCCTCATACCAGCGGGCATCGGCAGGGCCTTCGGAGATGCCTTCTATCTGCAGGTCGATGGGATAAGAGCTGTCGCCCTTCATCCATCGGCCTTCCATTCCCGTGCTGTTCTCGAGCGTAAGCGCCTGACCGGTGTCGCTGGCGCTCCCCTTGAAGCGTAGCGCCATCTGTCCGCCATCAGGCCCGTAGAGGATGAGTCCCGTGCCTTGCGTGCCCGCCTTCAGAGGGATGTCTTTCAGATCGTCGGCAAAGAAGTAATGGCCGCCAGTGATGACGTTGGCCGCATTGACGACGAGCGTCAATCCGATCTTGCTTTGGCCAATGATTCCCTTGAAGGTGACCCTCTTTACCGTGGCCGTGGGCTGTGCCTGCACGGTACCGGCGGCAAAGGCAAGAATAAGGACGGCGAGAGAGAGCTTGGGCCCGCTTCTTCTGTTTCGGTTCAACCAACACCTCCGCTGGAAGCCTGCGTGGGGGTAAGCATAACAAATGATGAGACGCTGGCAAGCGACTGTTTGTTTGGCCGATCCCTGCCCTGGCCTATCCTTCACCTACCAGGCGTGGTGGAAGCCGTCTTTCTCCGTTAGTTGGACCTCTGTCTGAAACAGGTTGCTAAGAGTAGGAGCTGTAAGCAGTTTGTCCTTGGGCCCGTCGCCGATGATGCGACCTTCGCGCAACAGCAGGATGCGGTGAATCTCGGGGATGATGTCGGCGATGTGATGCGTGATGAGCAGGATGCCGGTTCCCTGCTGGGCCAGCTTGCGCAACAGGCCGCGTAGTTCTCGCTGCGCGCTGAGATCGAGCGCGTTCGATGGCTCATCGAGCA
>Ga0068853_100002873_pt1 | contig 13070 bp, 11 predicted proteins | sample KBSCornC32_FD_65655 | JGI IMG/M metagenome (GOLD analysis project Ga0068853, IMG submission 65655) | Corn rhizosphere microbial communities from Kellogg Biological Station, Michigan, USA - KBS Corn C3-2 | ecosystem: Host-associated > Plants > Roots > Rhizosphere > Soil ... | reverse complement strand
CAATGCCCGCCTGAAGCCCGCCGCCAACGCCCGCGCGCAGCCCTCCGCCACCGCCGGCCATGTCCGCGTGGTCGCCTCCACCGCCCGGCCAGTGCTTCAGCAACCAACCCAACTCCGTCTCCAACCCAAAAGCCGTCACCCCGCTCAATACCAACGCAATGATGAAAAACCCGATCCAGCGCCGGATCGTCTTCAATAATTCCTCTTTACTTGTCATAAAAAAGCACTTTGAACTACAAAGTAAACACCAAAATTCCATCTCTCCAAGCAGTTTCCCAAAAATCAATAGTAGTATCTTACACCAAAAGGCCGAAAAAGTACAACCTGCGGCAACCCCGTGTGACGGACCTTTGCAATGAAACAAAAGAACATGAAAGCACTCGTAACCGTCGAAGACGCCTACACCGCAATGGAGAAAAAGACCGCGGAAGGGAAACTCGTCATCCCGGTCTCTCCCCCGACAACAACTCCCCATTCATAAAAAGATGACTGAACAGCGGAGCCTCCCCCGGTGCACCAGGCTCATACAACGCCCCGATCAGGTCCTCCCGGCCAAAGTCCGAAAAGACGGTAAATGTCCCCGCCTCCGTTATGAACACCGAAACACAGATATGACTATACTCCGTTTTCCTCAACCCCTCCAGCAAAGCCGCGAAGCCGGAGTCACCCCTCCGTCCCCCCGCCAACCCGGCCCTCAACTCATAACCCGCAAGCACATTCTCCCGACTATTACCCCTCGCTGGTTTGTTAAAGAATGAAAAAACGAGTACCCCCGAGCCGCAGACAGCCAGCAGGCTCTGAAGAAAGGAAAAGACTTGCCCCTTCCTCCGGACAAGGTCGATGGTCTGATTGAATCTCTCCTGGATCACACTGTCAGGACTTTTTCGTTTTTTTTATCTTGCCTTTGGTATTTAGATACTCAGCCCGCACCAGATTATAGATCTGCTCTTCGGCAAGCCCCAAAAAATTACCGATCATATAGATCTCCTCGAGCGTAAATCTCTCTACCTTCTCCATTAACTTGTTGAACCGGTCCACTTTCTTCCCCAGATCGTTTGCAACGACAGTCTTCGGTATGTATTTGAAAATGTCGTTGAACGAAGCGACATGACCAGCCTCATACATGGTCCTGACAATAGTATATCGCTCGTCTCTCTTAATCATAGAGCAAAAGAAAATGAAAATTCTTCTTACCGATTTAGTTACAGCTGTTTTGACTTTTTTATCACCTCATTCCAACCCTCAAAATTACTAAAAACATTAGCATTTTACAAACTAAAATATTTAGTATTCTTTAGGGCCCCGGCATCAGGAATGACAACCAATTACTATACATACTTTTGGCGGCCAATGACCACGGCTTCGCGACGGCTTTTTCCGTACCTTACGACCCATGTACAACCCGCTGCCTCTATTGTCTAACGGCCTTCTGGAGGACGAGCTCAGGAAAGGCAAACGCTGGTTCGTCCGGCAGACCTATGCCAGGGGAATGACGACAGGCATCAGCGCCGCCTTCATGATCCGGTCTTACACCGCCGATGAGGAGTCGACAGCCCTCCAACACATGAAGGCCATCGAAAGCGACAGGAACGCCTTCCTTTACGACGCCAGCCTAGACATACACCGGGAAAGGCTGTCCATCGCCGCCCGTCAACCCACGGGATACAGGGTGTTCTACGCCGCAAGAAAAGGCGTGGAATGGACACCCCCAGGCGACTATCAGTTGAAGATGAGAAACTATATCCGCACGCAGCACTCCGCATGGATACCGCAGAAAGCCGGAGAAAAGATTGAGATCGGCCTCTTCGAAGAGTTCGGACAATTTTTTCTTAAATTCACCTATGACGGACAAGACGATACCATACCATTTGACCTGATAGAAAAATACTAATATGTGCCTCGACATTTCCTACTATTCGGCCTTGCAGCTGATCGACAACTACTTCCCCGACCTTATTCACGACGGTGATATCCCTTTCGACCTGGACATGGGCATCCATTTCATGGCCCTCGGCCATAGCCGCTATCCCGTGATCACCTTCGAAAATGGCCGATACCACAGAAAATACTTTGAATGGGGGATCATCGCCGAATACATGGATACCCCCGAAAAGGTCAAGGCCATGCGCAGGTCGATGGTCAACGCCCGCAGCGAAAAGATACTCGAAGACAAACGCTCGTTCTGGCACCGCATCCGCAGGACCCGCTGCCTTATCCCCGTCACCGGCATCTACGAACACCGCGAGATCAAAGGATGGAAGAACAAAGTCCCCTACCATATCGGGCTGAAAGACCGGCCGATGTTCTGCATCCCCGGTCTCTATCACTACAATACCAAAACACCCTCCGACCCCGGGACCGGTGAGATGCGGGGGATGTTCACGCTGATCACGCGCGCAGCCAATCCCATCATGCGCCAGATACACAACAGCGGCGACAACGCCTTCCGGATGCCCCTTTTCCTCCCGAAAGAGACCGAGCTCGAATGGCTCCAGCCCGACCTCAGCGACGAAGGCATCGCCCGCATCCTTTCCTATGAGATACCCCCCGACCAGCTGGTCACCCACCCGGTGTACAGCATCCGCGGACGAGTACCACGTCCCGACGGACAACCCAAATGCGCACCCTTCGCCTACGCCGACCTCCCGGCGCTGGGCAACGACGACGGACAAACGCAAAAAGCACTATTCTAAAAAATATACCACTATGGAAAAAAATATTCCGACTCTGTACGAATGGTCCGGCGGCGAAGAGACCCTGCAGCGCCTCTTCCGCCTCTTTTATGACAAGGTCTTACAGGACGAGATCCTCGGCCCGGTGTTCCGGAACATGGCAAAAGACCATCCCCGGCACGTAGCGCATTTTGTGGGTGAGGTCTTTGGCGGTCCGACCAAATATACCGGAGAAGACAAGGGAAGCCACGCGATCATGATCGCCCACCACATTGGAAAGATGCTGGACGAAAAAAAACGCCAGCGCTGGATACAACTGCTCCTGACAACCGCCGATGAGATCGGCATTCCCGACGATCCCGAGTTCCGCTCATCCCTGCTGGGCTACCTGGAATGGGGCAGCCGCATCGCCGTCATCAATTCACAACAGACAGAGAACCCCATCGGTGAGACAGAGCCGATGCCCCGCTGGGGCTGGGGCGAAACAGGAGGGCCCTATGTTCCCAAATAGTCCCGGCGACTGGATCACCCTCATCATCATACTGACAGGCGCCATCGCGAGCGCCGCCCTAAAAAAGTTGACACCGCCGGCCGCCATCACCGGCGCCGCCCTCGGCTGGATCATCTACATGGGAGGCGACAAAGAAGGTCTCCTCATGCTTGCGACATTCTTCATCCTCGGCACCGCCGCAACGTCCTGGGGCAAGCGTCATAAACAAACCGTACACACCAACGCCGGCCACCAATCCCGGCGAACCAGCGGTCAGGTCTTCGCCAACGCAGGCGTAGCAGCCCTCGCCGGCCTGGGAGCTATTTTCCTCCCCGGGCAAAAACCCCTGTTTCAACTGGCAATGGCCGGCAGCATTTCCTCCGCCATGGCCGACACCCTCTCCTCCGAACTCGGAATGGTATACGGGCGAAAATACGTTAACATCCTTACCGGGAAACCCGATCAAAAAGGACAAGACGGGGTCATCAGCATAGAAGGAACACTGATAGGCGTCGCCGGTTCGGCCGTCATCGCACTCATCGCACTCCATCACTACCGGATCATCATCCTCGCGGGCACCATCGGCAACCTCGCCGACTCCCTCCTCGGCGCCCTCTTCGAACGAAAAGCCCTCATCTCCAACAACACAGTCAATTTCCTCAACACCCTCGCCGGAGCCCTGACAGCCGCGCTACTCACCCGAATCCCTTTTTTTGGCTAAATTTGTGGACAACTCCGGTTTATGGAAGGATCCGAAAAACTCAACCGCGTCGTCGAAGCCCGCATGAAGCTTAAGGCTCGCTTCGAGGAAAAAATAAAACAAACCCCTTCTGTAGCGGACGACCGCCCTATGGGCTCGGGACGTCCCAACCGCCATGGCATGCCCGTTCTGCCCATTGGCCAGATCATCACAACAAAATGGCCGGTGCTCGACCTGGGAATACAGCCCGATATCGCACTAAAAGACTGGAGACTCACAATTGATGGCGAAGTCGAGCACCCCGCCGTCCTCAACTGGGAAGATTTTATGGCCCTCCCGCAAACCGACGACACTTCAGACTTCCACTGCGTCACGACCTGGTCCAAATTGGATATGAACTGGAAAGGAGTCCGCCTCCTTGACCTCGCAGCACTCGTACAGCCGAAAGACACGGCCACGCATCTGCTCTGTCACGGCTACGACGATTATACCACCAACGTTTCGATGGAAGAAGCCCTCAAACCCGACGTGCTCCTGGTACACACCTACGAAGGCAAACCGCTGCCAAAGGAACACGGCGGCCCCGTCCGTATGATCACACCACAACTGTATGCCTGGAAAGGATCAAAATGGATCAGCCGAATAGAATTTCTTGCAGGCAACCAACTGGGCTTCTGGGAAGAAAGAGGATACTCCAATACCGCTTACCCCTGGCGAAACGATCGCTACAGTCACTAAGGACGACAGGGCTGGCCCCCGGAGTCCCCGCGCCTTTTATCAACTCACCAGCTATCCGTCCTGAACGGCGCCAACGGCAACCCCTCGGTATTATAAACATCCCCCACAACCCAGTTCTTATACCCATATCTCACCGCCACAGGCACCCTCACACTATCAGACACCAACTGCACCCCCTTCGCAACAATACGCGCCCTGGCAGGAAAAAACCTCCTGTCCTCACCCGCAACCTCAAAATCCTCCATCGGCTTCCCCCACGAAGTCAACCCGTTAACCGAATTATCGAAACTAACAGTAACCGTGTCTCCCGCGACCTTCATGGACCTGTAAGCAGGACTCATATACGGCACCCCTTCCCATCCATAGGCATCCGCCAGCGCCCAGCCCGCCAGCCGCTGACTGATCACCGTCTTATTGGCCGGGTGTATCGTTTTCTCTTCCCCCGCATCCATGCTCACCACCATACCCGATCGGGGTATCAGCGCCAATGCCCGCTGCTGCGCTTCCCGCAGTGGAGCAGCCGGCCCCAGCTTGTCGTTATATATAAAGGGCGCGATCTGTACATAGTAAAATGGCCAGTCCCCCCTCTTCCATAGATCCCTCCACTCCTTTACCATACCCGCCAACAACCGGTCATAGACTTGGGGATTCGGCCTGTTCTGCTCCCCCTGATACCAGATCATCCCTTTTATTCCATACCCCACCAACGGATTAACCATGGCATTAAAAAGAACCGTCGGCTCATTCTTATTGATCTTCGTAGTATCCCCCTCCTCCGGAATCTTTATGTCAGGAAACGCTTCCAGACTATGCCTGTCCATCCATGCCTCCACCACAGTGCCACCCCAGGTCGTCATGATCATCCCCACGGGAACCTTCAGCGTCTCCTGCAGTATCTTCGCATACTGATAACCGACTGCACTGAACTCCCTGACACTCATAGGACCTGCCTCTTGCCAGGAAGTAGCCTTACAGTTGCTCTCCGGCTTCCTCGTCATCGCCCTTTCGAGACGAAAAAGACGTATCTGCGGATTCCGCGAGTCCATCAAAAGCGCCGTAGAATGAAGCACAGGCTGATTGCCAAAGCCCTTTACCGGCATCTCCATATTGGACTGGCCCGAGCAGACCCACACTTCACCTATCAGCACGCCCCGAACCACCACTTTTTTCCCGTCGTCAAAAGACACGGTATAAGGTCCCCCGGCTCCCGGCGTACCAACCATCACCCGCCAGCCGCCGTCCAAACCGGCTACAACAGTATACAATCTATTGTTCCACGAAGTGACAACCTTCACCGAAGCCCCCTTCTTCGCCCATCCCCACAACGCAACTTCCGACTTTTGCTGCAGCACCATGCTATCGGAAATGACCGCAGGCAACGAGACCTCAGCCCTGACAAACACCCCGCTCAACAACAAAACAACCAACAGTATTCTATTCTTCATATCTAAAAACTTTTAAAAGAATTCCGGCAAAAGCCGTTGAGCCACCTCCCTGGCCCCCGCCACTTCTTTTTCATCGATCCATTTATAGGGCCAGCGCAGCCGCGTTCCAACATGCCCCCAACCTCCTGCCGCCGCCAGGAATTTATCCAGCGCCGGATTCGAATATCCCGCATTCTTCAACGGTACGATACAGGTCGCAAAGAACTGCAATATCCGCTCCTGCACCCGCAGCGCTCCATCCGGATCGGTAGCCATCATCCTCCACCACGCCTGCGACCCTCCCGGGCTAAGACAGGCAACATTGGAATAGGCGCCGGAAGCCACACGCTCACTGACACCCGTTGCCAGCAAATGACCGGGAACAAACACCGACATATCCAAATTTATCGACCGCATCTCCGCAAACCACTGCGCATCGCCCGATGCCAGCTTTACGCCGATCAGCGATGGCACGGCGCTCCGAAGCCTCATCAGGCCCGCGGGCCCCAGCACCTGTTTGGCGTGCGGCGGATTGTACAGCACCAGCGGAATACCACCCGCAGCCTCCGCAATACGCTGAAGAAAAACGACCTGCTCCTCTTCCGATGCCACGACCCAGTCGGGAAGGATCACCTGAAAAGCATCCGGCGACATTGCAACACTGCGCCTCACCCTGTGCAGCGAGATGACAGGACTCGGATGACTCGCACCTATTTGAAAAGGCATCCGCGCCGCCCGGCATCTCTCTGCCATGATCTCCTGCACCATGTCAAACTCCGTTTCCGTCTGGTTGTGAAATTCGCCGGCGGTTCCATTCGAATAGATACCGTCCAGCCCGGCGTCGATCAATTGACCTATCTCCTCCGAAAGCCGGCCATAGTCGATACTGTCGTCATTGTTGATGGGCAGCAATAAAGTGCCCCAGTTCCCCTTCAGGGTCTTAGGTGTAAGCACAGCTATCATTTCAAATTATCAATGGCAATTTCTTCCAGAACGATCCCCTCATAGGGCCGCTGGTACCCCGCCTCGTACAGACAGGCCAGATTCCCGTCCGGCAGCACCGTCAGACAGGAATAAGCCGACGGCCCTTCGTACAACACTTTCTTATAGGGCCAGGTCCTGCCGTCGTCATAACTGATCCTCACCGTCATGCCGACCCTCGCCGTTCTGCTCGCAGGATTGGAGAAGACAAGACAATCCTTCTTCCCGGCAAAATGATACCGTATAAGATTGCCTTCACATACAGGTTCGACCAGCGCCGTATCGGGCGGAAGCGCCGACCACCTCTTACCTCCATTCCTGCTGACCGCTATCTGCCGGTAGCGGACATGTCCCGTATTACGCATATTCAGCAAAAGACGACCATTCGAAAGCTCCGCCACCGTCGCCTCATTGGTGCTGTCCTGCGCAGAGCCACCCAGCTTCCAGCTGCGCCCATGGTCATCGGAATAAATGACATGAGACGCATTATTCCTCGTGCCTGACTCCTCATGATTACACGGGATGACCAGCCGCCCCCTGTGCCTGCCCTTGCTGACCTGCAACCCCCTTCCCGGTCCCGTGGCATACCAGGTCCAGTCATTTCGCTTTACGTCCCCCGTGATCTCTCTGGCGGACGACCAGCTATGGCCGTCATCTATCGACGACAGTACAAAAACACGGCGCGTATCCTTCCCGCTGCGGTCCTTGATCATCTTCTCCCTGTCCGTCCCGATATTCCAGGTCGACAACAGCACGATGGCCCCCGTCGCCTCATCCACCACAGGAGCGGGATTACCGCAGGTATTGGCGGAATCGTTCCAGACCACCTGAAGCGCCCCCCAGGTCCTGCCGCCATCCTCCGATCTTTTGACGACCAGATCGATATCACCCGCGTCCCCGCAATTGTTCCTGCGGGCCTCGGCAAAGGCGAGTACCGTCGCCTTCGGCGTGGTCACGATCGCAGGTATCCGGAAACACTTATACCCGTCATCGCCATTCTTAAAAATGTAGTTGAACGTCTGCGCCGAAGCCCCACACCCCATCACCACCAAAGCCACCGTCGCCACCGCCGCCTTCCCCGAACCAAAAAAGCTAAAGCCCCCCCCGATCACCAGGCAACCCGCAACGGCAAATACTGGGTATAAAAAGAAGTTCACCGCGTCCGTACGCTGTAAAAAATATAATCCCACACAGCTGACAAAAAATCCGACCAGAATACCCGTGCTATTGATCCGCGGGAAGAAGATACCCGCTGCAAACATCCCGGCCAGACATCCCCCAAACAATCCGATGATCTTCAGATATTGGTCCCAGATAGAAGCATTCTGAAGATAGACGAGATACATCGCGATCAGGCTGCCCAGCGCGCCGAGGATCACCGTAGAGCGCCTGGCAAACCGCAGACACTGCCTGTCCGTAGCCGTCTTGCGAAAAGTTTTGTAAAAATCCGTAGTCAGCACCGTCGCGATAGAATTCATGCTCGACCCGATAGTGGACATCGTAGCGGCGAACAGTCCCGCGATCACAAGACCCGACAGGCCCGCCGGCAACTGCTGGGAGATGAACCACGGAAAGACATCATCCACCCGGCCATTCGGATTGAGACTTCCCGGGTGATGCCGGTAAAAGAACCAAAGCGCCGTCCCTACGCCGAAGAAGATAATCGTAGCCGGTATCACCATCAGCGCGTTGGTATAGACAGACCGACGCGCCTCCTTCTCCGTAGGAGTGGTCAGATAGCGCTGAACTACCACCTGGTCGGAAGTATAGGTTACCAGATTCGTCAGCAGCGTCCCGATAACGACTACCCAAAGCACAGGCTCCGATATACTCCAGCCCAGATTCGCCACCCTGAACTTGTCGTTGGCATACGCTTCCCGGACAAAAGCTCCCAGCCCGCCGGAAGTATGGGACGTGATAAAAAAGAAACTCACCAAAGCCCCGCCCAACAGCACAAACACCTGCATGACCTCCGTCCAGACAACGGCCTCGATACCTCCTGCCACGCTATACGCCGTGGTAATGATCGTCGTGACAAGAATACACGCGAAGATATTGATACCCGTCACGGTGCTCAGCACCAGCGCCGGCAGATATACGACGACGCCGAGACGGCTCAGTTGAAAAACGATAAACGTAAAGCTTCCCAGCAGCCTGACCCGTCTGTCGAACCGGATCTGCAGGTATTCATAGACGCTGGTCAGCTTGAATTTCCTGAAATAAGGCAGATAGAACCAGGTCACCACAGGCGCGATGGCCAGTACCATCACATTGTTCATCACATATACCCAGTTCGTCGCATAAGCCTTCGCGGGTATCGCGATAAAAGTCAGCGCGCTGAGCTTGGACCCAAAAATGCTCAGACCCGCAGCCCACCACGGTATCTTCTGCCCGCCGAGAAAAAAATCACCGGTCGTGGAACCCATATGCTTCGATACGAATACGCTGATCCCGATGACAACGGCAAAGTACAGGGCAATAACCGTCCAGTCCAGCCCGCCGAACTTTCCGGAAGGCTGGCGCGGAGACGCGACCAATACTTTATTGGTTCGTACGGCCGGCCGGGCCTCTCCTCCTGCGATAACGATATTCCCGTCCCAGATGACCAGCGGCGTCGTGACCGGCGCAGGGGAAGGAGTAGCCCCCATTACCGACCAGGAATCCGTCAGGATATTGTAAGCAAGAACTTCCTTCGTAAATCCCGGATGAGAGTCCTTTAATACTCCCACCTGGGAGGCCAGCGCCCCGTCATCTCCCCCAAACAGCATCAGATGACTTTGACCCGCATTATAGGCCGGCGAAGGCGCCGCAGCCAGGGGATGGGGCAGGTCGGCTATACGTTTCCAACCCTTGTCCGGAGTATATTCCCAGCAGTCCTTAAGATACTGTCGGGCAGGCGCCGTACCCGAAGTCATATGCACACCCCCAAAAACATACACCCTGTCTTCAGAAGTACCCGCCGCAGCCAGCATCCTCGACTTACCCGGCAACGGCTTCAGAACCCGCCACTTCTTGTCAGCGGCCGCAAGATCAAGACTCCAGAAATTGTTCTCCGACGCTATATACAACACATGCCCCGCAATCACCCCACACCCATTGATCACCGGCCCAGGCATCGACGGCAAAGAGCCAGTCGACACCTTCCCACCAACATACCTCAAAACAAACACATCAGAATAATTCCCGCCTGCGTCACCCCCGCCCAGACAAACCACGCCATCTCTATAACTGAGCGAAACCCCATACCCCATCGGACGGGGCAGCCGCCCCGCTTCCTTCCATTCCCCGCCGGGCCGCTCCAGTACAAAGACCTTATCGTACCAGGTCTTCACGCCCCCTGTCCAGGGACGCCCCCCTCCGGGGAAATTCGCGCCCCCCGCAACGAGGAGAGCGCCATTGCTGACACCTGCATAGCTACCCGCAAAACCATCGGCATCTGGTACCGGCCGGGCCTGGCTCCAGTCAAAAAATACGGTACCGGCCGTGTCCTGACCCATGCTGTTCAAAGTTAAAATACATAAAAGGGATATGAGCCAGCCTTTCATTACCGCCATAGTTCCGCAGATTAAAATTTGGGACAAAAATTTGAGGCCAAATGTAAATTTTTGCCCCAAAACCATCATTACTTGCGCGCGACGTGCGCGAACCGGACTTCGTCCAGTTTGGGCAATTTCTCAAAAAAAGACAACTCCGCCAGCTCATTATAAAATTGATCGTGACTTTCCTGGCTCAGGGTGGTCAGCGGCAGCCGGCAAGGCCCGAAATCCCAGCCCAGCATCTTCATGATCGCCTTTTGCCCGGGAATAGGCGGATACTTCACCAATACCCGTATCACCTCTACCATATACGCGTGTGCCTCCCTCGCCGCCTTCATGTCGCCCTTCCTGAACGCTTCCATCACGGCCACATACAGCGGAGCAGCAAAGGTATACGTGCTCCCGATAGCACCCCGGGCCCCCACAGCCAGCGCCGGCAACAGCATCTCGTCTATGCCAAACAAAATATCGAACCTGCCCTTCTTGTAGTTCAGACAGGACTGATATTCCTGGAGGGTAGAAGCCGTATACTTTATACCGGCCAGATTGGGAATTGTCCCATCGGCCAGTTCCAAAAATTTGACCATATCCATGCCGACCCCCGTCAGATGCGGGATATGATAATAATAAAAGGGAAGATCCGGGGCAGCACTGGCGATATCGCTCATACAGTTGACCAGGTTCTGTACACTGGTGGGCTTGAAATAGAAAGCAGCCACCGACGCAAAGGCATCGGCCTTGATCTCCGCCGCATGCACCGCAAGCGCCCGGGCCTCGGTAATACTGCTGTGCCCAACGTGTACAATGATCTTCAGCCTGCCCGCGGCGGCCTTTACAAATTCCTCAGCAACAAATTTTCTCTCGTCGATGGTCATGTTCGGACCCTCGCCGTTACTGCCGCAAACAAAGATCCCTTTGAGGCCATCCTTGACCAGCTTGTCCACCAGTAAAGGGATCATATTTCTGTTAATAGAGCCATCTTCATAGAACGGGGTAAACGCCGCCGCGATCAATCCTTCAAATTTATTCATAGTTCTTGTATTGTAAACCAGGTTAATTATATCCTTGTGTCTGGGTCAGCTTGCTGTTATTTGCCAGCACAGTCGTATTTAACGGCCAATATAATGGAGTAGTCTTACCAACCAGGTTGGGTACATAGGTATACACATTGATGGTTCCCGCCGAATGAAACCGCACCAGATCATACCAGCGCTTGTTCTCGAAGAAGAGCTCGCGCCCCCTTTCGTTCAGCAGCTCCAACTCTACAGATGGCTCATCCGTCGCCCCCGAATAGTTGCCGGTACCGGCGCGGCTGCGCACCTTGTTCAGATAGGTAATGGCATCCGTCGTATTGCCCAGTCCCGCATAAGCCTCAGCCTTCATCAGTAATACGTCGGCAAGACGATACATGATAACGTCATTGTCCGAAACGCGGTCATCCGCATACTTCGTACCTACATATTTGGTGATCCAGGAGATCCCATTCACGGTGTCCTTTGTCCTGGAATCGATATTCCGCTGCGTAACCCAGGTATACGGTATCCGCTTGTCTTTGGAATTGGTAAACAGCGCCCTTGACTTTGCACTGATCTGATAAGCCCCCTGCCCGTTCGTCGTGGTCTGTACATAGGGCAGACTGTCGATATTGACGGCTCCCTGTGCTCCCCCCACCAGATAAGGCAGAGCATTGAGCGCATAGTTGGCGCCCGTCTCATCCCGCAGGTAATAGGCCGCAAGCGCCACCTCCGTGTTGCCGGACGCGCGCGTCGACGTTACCTTGCTGAAATCGGTATTCAGCGTGAGTCCGGAGGCCTCTACTTCCGAAGCAGCCGCAACAACATCATTAAGGTCTGCGGTTCCGCCACCCAAAACTTTTGCGTCCCACAATTTGGCGTCGGCCTTCAGCGCCTGAACCGAACCATAGGCGAATCGATATTTCGACGGATAGGTCTTCACCGAAAATCCGCTCACCGACCTGAAATAGAAAATAGCCGAATCCAGATCGCTGAACACCTGCTTCATGACGTCCTTCGCGGGAGAACGGGCCAGCAGCGGTACATTCTCGTCGACAACCGCCTGCAGCATGATGGGGGCATCGCCGATGATCCGCGTCAGATGGAAATAGAAATAGCCGCGCAATGCATAGGTCTCCGCCAGTATCCGCGCCTTCGTATCGGGAGCGGAGGAAAAGGAAAAGCTTTTTATCTTATCAAACAGCAGATTGCAGTTGCCGATGGCCTTGTACCAGTCGTTGTAGTTCAACGCCCCCGTAGACGGCGATAGTATCTGCGACCAGGCCGTGGTGAACCGGGAGTTGAGAGCCGGTATCAGCTCTTCGCTGCGCTCAGTACCATAGGTAACATTGTTGGCAAGTGTTCGCATCGACGGATAAATGCCCGTCAGATACGGATCGAAATCCCCCTCGCTCTTGAAATAGGTCTGTTCCGTAATACTGGACTGGGGCGTTACTTCGATCATTTTCTTACAACCAGATCCCGAAACGAGAATAAGCAAACAGGCCGGCGCTAT
>Ga0068853_100002871_pt1 | contig 13074 bp, 15 predicted proteins | sample KBSCornC32_FD_65655 | JGI IMG/M metagenome (GOLD analysis project Ga0068853, IMG submission 65655) | Corn rhizosphere microbial communities from Kellogg Biological Station, Michigan, USA - KBS Corn C3-2 | ecosystem: Host-associated > Plants > Roots > Rhizosphere > Soil ... | reverse complement strand
CGGGAAACAACGAGTGCTTTCTGGCAAAAGAAAATTTTTACTGCTGAAACAGAAATCCGTTTGCCTTATTCAAAAGACAACTACTTTTTTGCGGTGCAATCCGTAACTGAAGCGGGCAATGAGAGCCTGCCGGTAGTGCCTTTGCCGGCACGGTAACAACTGATGACAATTAAAAATAATCAAGTGGATTCAACTTTATTGCAGCGCCATCATATTCTAATCCTATTTTTTTTATTTTTTGGATTATTGGGTTGCAATCAGAGTAAAATCGAAAATGAACGAAAAAAAACAATGACAGAAATTATTTATGCTTTTTCCAATGGAAATACTCAGAAATTATTTACTCTTATTGATACTGGATTTTGTTTCTCTATTGATGGTAAAAGTTCATTCATTCGTAGCCAACAAAAATTGCATTCGTTTTTATCTGCAAATCCCATAAATATTAATAGCAGTACTTTTAGACTTTTACCTAACACTCTGACCGCCACAAATACCTATGAGATCGCTTTCAATATAAATTCCGCAAAATATGATTCTATTAAGTTTCAATTCAACTTTAATCAAGAATCGAGTAAAATTGCCTACTATACCAAAGTTTTCTGGCATCCTAAAAACTCTTTGCAACAGCCAATAATTCAGAGTCCTTAATAATTTTTCCGCCTTTGCTGGCGTTCTTCAAATTTCTCCAAAAAAATATTTTTCAAAAAAGTTTGCTTTATTCAATATATATTTAGACATTTGTCTAAATATATAAATGCAAGCCATGAATGCCCTTTTTAAAGCTTTGAACGATAATACCAGGAGAAAGATACTGGAGCTTTTAAAAAAGAAAGACCTCACGGCCGGAGAAATTGCCGACAGCTTCAACATCAGCAAACCAAGCATATCTCACCACCTGGACCTGTTGAAACAGGCCGGGCTTGTTCAGGCAACAAAAGAGGGTCAGTTTATATATTATTCGCTAAACACAACCGTAATGGATGAAATGGTGAAATGGTTAATGACTTTAAAAAAATAATCAGGCATATGAAACCGTCTAAATTTTTCGGGCTATTCTTTCCTTTTGTAATGTTGGGCATACCATGGATATACCTGGCTTATATATGGAACGACCTGCCGCAGACCGTTGCCACACATTTTGGAATGAACGGCTCCCCGGATAAGTATGGTGATAAATCAGAAGTAATAGTGATCATGCTTGTTTTAACAGTCGCGGGCATGGTTACCTATTTGCTTTTACAAAACCTGTATAAAATTGATCCGAAGAAAAAATATACAGAAAGCACTTCTGTTGTAATGAAAAAGATCTCGGTGGTAGTGATCCTGCTCGTATCATTTATATCTTTTTTTATTTTACACTCCATGCTACATTCGAAAATTACCGGTCTGCCTCTTTTATTTTGCGGCATCAGTCTTTTCCTGGCTTACACCGGTAACCTTATGCACAGCATTAAACCAAATTACTTTGCCGGCATAAGATTGCCCTGGACTTTGGAAAATGAGGACAACTGGAGGAAAACACACCAGCTGGCGAGCAAGGTTTGGTTTGCAGGAGGTATCTTACTGGCCATCTTATCGCTGCTGCTGAATACAGAAATACTGATCATCATTTTTTTAATTATTGTATCTGTCATGGTAGCCATCCCGGTAATTTATTCCTATATCATATACAAAAAGTCATTGCACAATTAAAGCCCCATAATAAACATGATCAAATTACCTCTTTTTTTTGTTGTCCTTTTTTGTACCGTTACAGCAAACGCCCAAAATATAACCGGTAATTGGGAAGGTGCCTTAAATATCCAGGGAACTGAACTTCCGATCATATTTCATATCTCGAAGGATAGTACAGGCAAGTATATCGCCAGTTTCGACAGTCCAAAACAAAAAGTTTACAACATCGCCTGCAGCGACGTTTTTGTAAAAGAAGACAGCCTGGTACTGATCATGCAAATGATCAAAGGGAAATATGCAGGCAAGCTGGAAGATAAAAAACACCTGACCGGAACCTGGAGCCAGGGTAGCGCATCATTGCCGTTGTCGTTAAAAAAAACCGGCGATGTTGCAACGGTAAAAGAGATCAATCGCCCGCAAACTCCCAAACCTCCTTTTCCTTACAAAGCAGAAGATGTGGAATATGATAATGCAGATAAGTCTGTACATTTTGGTGCAACATTTACAGTACCGCTGCCCGATCCTAATGTAAACTATTTCAGGGCACCGGTTTACCCCGCAGTAATTTTAATTACAGGCAGTGGTCAACAAGACCGTGATGAAACCATCATGGGGCATAAATCGTTTGCGGTAATTGCCGATTACCTTACCCGCCAGGGCATTGCTGTGCTAAGAGTTGATGACAGGGATATGGGCAAAACCACCGGTAATTTCAGCACATCAACTTCGGCAGATTTTGCTAAAGATGTTGAAGCAGGCATTGCCTATTTAAAAAGCAGGCAGGATGTAGACACCGGAAATATTGGATTGATCGGGCACAGCGAAGGCGGATTGATAGCTCCCATGGTTGCCGCAAAAACAAATGATGTAAAATTTATTGTGCTCTTGGCAGGCCCGGGTGTAAAGATCAGTACATTAATGGAACAACAGGCCGTTGATGTATTTGCAACATCCGGTCTTTCGAAAAAATACGCCGAAGAATATCGCCTGCTTTACCGGCAACTGGTTAGTACGATCGTTAATGAAGCCGATACTGCAAAAGCATTTGACAGATCTGTTATAGTTTTCAACGAGTGGCAAAAAGACAAGGACAAAGTACTGGTAAGATCAACAACCGGTGTAACCGATGAAAAATCCAAAGCCAGTTATATAAAAGGATTTGTGCGCCAGCTCAGCAGCCCCTGGTTTCGTTACTTTTTGAAATTCGATCCCGCAGATTATCTTACCAAACTAAAATGCCCGGTACTGGCTTTAAACGGGGAGAAAGATATACAGGTGTCGGCCAAACCTAACCTGGCTGCCATACAGGATAACTTAACAAAAGCAAACAACATCCATTTTAAAACCCAGGAAATGCCCGGCCTGAACCATTTATTTCAGCATTGTAAAAAATGTACGGTAGATGAATATGCTGAACTGGAAGAAACTTTCGACACAGCATCGCTGAAAATAATGGGCGATTGGATAAAGACCGAACGCTTTAAATAACCAAAGCCCCCGGCTCATAACCGGGGGCTCTCACAACCAACATGTAAATCACTATTTTTTTGTTTTACGATCCACTTCCAGTTCGCCACTGCTGTAACATTTCAGCTTTAAGCTCTGGTTGTCATTTTCTACGTTAATGTAGTACCTGGTCACTCCTTCAAAAGTTAATTCCACAACTGATTTATCGACCTTGTAGCCGGCATATTTTTCTGCAACTGCCATTGAAACACTTAAAGGAACCTGCTCCAGCAAAATTCTCCTGGATGTGGCCAGCAGTTCTCCTGCTTCGTTGTAAGCCGCATCTACTTTTACATCATTAAGTGTAAAGGAGGCAAAATAAAAATCACTTGTTTTTTCCCAGCTTACCTGGCCTGCTTTGGAAAAATCATTTTCAAATGCAGCTTTTACAACGGCCGTAACTTTTTCGGGGCCATTTGCAAATGAGCTAACAGACAACAGCATTACGATCGCTGTTAAAACGGTTTTGATCTTTTTCATAACTATACTTTTTGTTTGTTTACAATAACTGCCTCATGACTGGCAGCTTTAATTACATTTCAAAAGTAATATCATGCAGTTTCGCACAGGGTCCAAAAGGTACGGGCAATGTTAAGGGAGGTTAACCCCGGTACAAATGGTAAGTTCATGAAAACAAATGCACCTGCTAAATTTGCTAAAACACAATACAGGCATGAATTAGCAGCTTTTTCTTAATAAAAATATAAAAAATGATTTGGTATTGTTAAATTGTGGCTGCGGCATTAACTTTTCATTAATCGTACCCAACAGCAAATGCATCAACACTGTTTCAAAACTAAGTATCTTTATCTGCATGAATTATCTAGCGCATGCATGGCTCTCTTTTAACAAGCCCGATATACTGGCTGGCAACATGATCAGCGATTATATAAAAGGTAAAAAGCAATTTGATTATCCGCAGGCCATACAAAAAGGCATCAGGCTGCACCGCGCCATCGATAATTACACCGACAGTCATGCGGCAACACAGCAACTCAAGTCTTTTTTCAGGCCGCAATACCGGTTGTACAGCGGTGCTTTTGCCGATGTGGTGTATGATCATTTCCTGGCAAATGATACACAGGAATTTGTCAACGAAGCCGCACTTCAGCTTTTTGCTGTCAATACCTATCAAATGCTGGAGCCTTATAAAAGCTGGTTTCCCCCGCAGTTTGAAATGATGTTTCCTTATATGAAGCAGTATGACTGGTTGTACAACTACCGTCATACCCGGGCCATTGAAAAAAGTTTTGAAGGCCTGGTAAAACGATCCGCATATCTTACTGAAAGCAGGATCGCTTTTGAGCTGTTCAATGAATTTTATGCAGAGATGCAGCTTTGTTACACAGCTTTTTTTCCCGACCTTAAAAAGTATACGGCCCGTCATTTGGATGAATTACTGGCAGGCAGCGGCTGACGAAAACTACGCCTGTACCGTAAAACTAATGTTATGAGCGGAGTGGTATTACACAGCCGATTTCATTATCTTTAAATAAAAAACCATGAAGTATTTGTTTTTGGTGATTACTGTTCTTTGTTTTTCTTTTTTTGATGTACAGGCACAAATAAAATTACCGGAGCTGGATAAATCGCCCATGGACATGAGTTACTATCCCAACAACTACCCCATACTTAAGATACAGGACAAAATAACAGAACCGCTTATTGCCAGGGTCATTTACAGCAGGCCGCAAAAGAACGGGCGGGTGATCTTTGGCGAGCTGCTGGAGTACGGAAAGGTTTGGCGCCTGGGGGCCAATGAAGCAACCGAAATTGAGTTCTATACGGATGTTAAGATCGCTGATACAAAAATAAAAAAAGGGCGGTATAGCATGTATGGAATTCCCAACACAGATAAATGGACGATCATCATCAATAAAGAAACTGATACCTGGGGATCATTTAAGTACGATGAAAAAAATGACCTGCTCCGCGTTGAGGTTCCGGTTCAAAATCAAACCGAAATAACCGAAGCATTTGTAATGGCTTTTGAAAAAACAACTGCCGGGGCTAACCTGGTGATTGCCTGGGATAATATAAAGCTTAACTTACCGATCGTATTTTAATTTGTTATGACCATGTTTTTAAAAAGAGGACTACTGATTGGCTTGTTTGTTTCCGCTGCATTATTTAATGCATGCCGGCAACAGGACAAAAAAGATACAGCCGCCGAACCCAAAACAATACGTTTCCCGGTTTCGCTCAATGACACTGTATCATTGTCTATTGATAAATCACCGATGGACATGAGTTATTTTCCGGAAGATTATCCCAAGCAAAAAATGCTTACACCCGATATGGCCAGTCCTGTTGCCAGGGTCATCTACAGCAGGCCGCAAAAGAACGGAAGGGTGATCTTCGCCGATTCGTCTGTAAGCCAGAATGTAATTCAGCATTACGGCGAAGAGTGGCGCCTTGGTGCCAATGAAGCCACCGAAATAGAATTTTTTAAGCCGGTTACCATCAACAATAAAAAACTTGCAGCAGGCCGTTATATTATTTACTGCATACCTTATCCCGATAAATGGAAAATAATATTTAACGGAAACCTGTACAGCTGGGGTTTGCATATAGACAAAACCAAGGACCTTGCCGAAACTGAACTACCCGTAATTAAAAACAATACCGAGATCGAATATTTTACCATGCTGTTTAAAAGTGCATCTTACGGTTGCGACCTGGTGATGGCCTGGGGAGATATGAAAGTTTCTTTACCGGTCACCGTCAATTAAATTTTCTACATTACATACCCTTAACCCCTTACTGATATTTACACTATGTGTGGAATTGCAGGAATACTCTTACAGGCCCCTAATCCAATGGCACCGGTGCATTTAAAAAAAATGACCGACACGATCGCTCATCGCGGTCCGGATGATGAAGGACAATGGAGTAATACCACTAACACCGTCCACCTGGGTCACAGGCGACTTTCGATCATCGACCTGAGTAAAAATGCAACGCAACCCATGAGCTTTGCCAACCGCTACCAGATCGTTTACAACGGCGAGATCTATAATTACACAGAGGTAAGGGCTTTTCTGCAGAATATGGGATATCATTTTTCTACCAGATCAGATACAGAAGTGATCCTGGCTGCATATGATTTCTGGAAAGAAAAATGTTTACAGCAATTTGATGGCATGTTTGCCTTTGCCATTTGGGATGAAAAAGAAGAGCGGCTTTTTGCTGCCCGGGACCGCTTTGGTGAAAAACCATTTTATTATTATGAAGATGGAGGTCACTTTATTTTCGCCAGCGAAATGAAAGCACTTTGGTCTATTGGCATTGAAAAGTCCATTGACAATAAAATGCTACTCAACTATATTACCCTGGGGCATGTGCAAAATTGTATAGATAAGGAACAAACTTTTTTTGAGGATATTTATTCACTGCCGCCTGCTCACTACCTCATTTTTGAACCGGCGTCAAAACAGCTTTCAAAGATCACCCGTTACTGGAGCATCAATAAAGAAACAAAAATTGATATCAGCGCTGCAGATGCCATTGAAAAATTCACTGCCCTTTTTACAGGCTCCGTAACAGGAAGATTGCGCAGCGATGTACCTGTGGGCTCAAGTTTAAGTGGCGGACTCGATAGTTCTGCCATCGTTTTCATGATCGATCAGTTACAAAATTCAGATGAAACAAAGGCTGCAAAGCTGCAAACGTTCTCTGCCGTGTTCCCCGCCTTTGAAAATGATGAATCAAAATATATTCAAAGCCTTGTTTCCAATTTTAATATTGCCAATCATCAAACAACAGCATCAGCAGCTGACCTGGTCAATAATTTTGAAAAGCTTTGTTACCACCAGGAAGAACCATTTCCTTCATCGGGTATTTTTGCGCAGTACAAAGTTTTTGAACTGGCTAAACAACAGGGCATAAAGGTTTTGCTGGATGGCCAGGGCGCCGATGAGGTCTTAGCCGGCTATCCAAAATACATTCATTGGTACCTGCAGGAAGTGTTGAGCCGCAATAAACTGGGTGCCACCCAGGTGGAGAGAAATGCATTCCGAAAGAATAACCAGCCTTTTCGCTGGGATGTTAAGAATATTTTCGCTGCTTTTTTACCATCGCATGCAGCCATGCAGCTTGAAAAAAATGAGTATCACAAAACCATCCGGCATCCCGATATCAGTCCTGATTTTTTAAAATTATCTGCCGGCCGCGATTGGGAAGGCATCCACAAACCCATCGTCACCAAATTAAATGATATCCTGCATTTCAACACTACCGAAATGGGGCTGGAGGAATTGCTGCGCTTTGCCGACCGGAACAGCATGGCACATGGCAGGGAAGTGCGGCTACCCTTTTTAAATCACCAGCTGGTTGAATTTGTTTTTTCGCTGCCCTCGCAATTAAAAATGCACGAGGGCTGGACAAAATTCTTATTACGCAAAGCGATGGACAAAAAATTGCCCGACGACATTGTATGGCGCAAGTTAAAAGTTGGCTTTGAGCCTCCTCAAAAAAGCTGGATGGAAGAACCGGTACTCGCCGAATATATCATGGAAGCAAAAAAGAAACTGGCAAATGCCGGCATCCTTACCAGGAGATCGCTCGATAAAAAAATTGAACCGCTGCCGGCACATGCCGATAAAAATTATGACTGGCGTTTCCTCTGCGCCGCCCGGGTAATTTAAATTGCTTTTTGCGGGTAAATACCCACCTTTGTATTCCAGAATCACTTAATTAAAATTGCTATATACATGAAGATTGCTACTAAGTTTATCCATGCGGGCACCGAACCCGATCCAAGCACCGGCGCTATTATGACACCCATTTATCAAACCAGCACCTATGTGCAGGAAGCGCCGGGAAAAAATAAAGGTTACGAATATGCACGAAGCCAAAACCCCACCCGGAAAGCTTTGGAAGATGCTTACGCCATTATTGAAAATGCAAAATACGGGCTGGCTTTTGGCAGCGGCGTTGCGGCTACCGACAGTGTGATCAAATTATTAAACCCCGGCGACGAAGTAATTGCGGCCAACGATATGTATGGCGGCAGCTACCGCTTATTTACAAAAGTTTGGGAACGCTACGGCATTAAATTTATTTATGTTGATACAACCGATGCTGCCAACGTACAGGCGGCTGTTACAACAAAAACAAAACTTATCTGGGTTGAAACACCAACCAACCCGTTGATGAATATCAGCGATATTGAAGCCATTGCAGCAATATCTAAAGCAGCGGGTGCCTGGCTTTGTGTGGACAATACTTTTGCCTCACCATATTTACAAAACCCGTTAAACCTGGGTGCAGATATTGTTATGCACTCTGCTACAAAATATTTGGGCGGCCACAGCGATGTGATACAGGGTGCATTGATGATGAACGATGCAGAACTCCGCGAAAAATTATACTTCATACAAAAAAGTTGCGGTGCAGTACCTGGCCCCATGGATTGCTTTTTAGTATTGCGTGGCATTAAAACTTTGCACGTGCGCATGAAACAGCATTGTGAGAACGGTGCAAAGATCGCCAACTGGTTGCGCAACAATCCCAAAGTTGGCAAAGTGTACTGGCCCGGTTTTGAAGACAACGCAGGCTACACAGTTGCCAAAAAACAAATGCGTGATTTCGGCGGCATGATCAGCTTTGTCCTAAAAGACGATAGTATGGACGCCGCCAATAAAGTACTCACAGGTACCCACCTGTTTTCGCTGGCCGAAAGCCTCGGTGGTGTTGAATCGCTGATAAACCACCCCGCAAGCATGACACATGCAAGCATACCCAGGGAAGAACGCATTAAGAATGGTTTGGCAGATGGTTTAATAAGACTGAGTGTTGGCATTGAAGATGCAGACGACCTGATAGAAGACCTGGACAAAGCAATCGGTTAAATGATCATGAAAAAAAACAGCCTTATCCTTTTATTGTTTTGCTTTTCTTTTTGTAACCATGCATTTGCGCAAACAAAAAAAGAAAGTCTGTATTCCTTTATTAAAAACACTGTCGATAGTATTTATGATAAAGATAAACTGCCCGGAGTTTTTGCAGGTATCCTGGATAATGGCGAAAGACATTTTTTTAATGCCGGCTTTGCCGACCCCGAAAAACAAATGCCTTTTGACTCTGCCACTGTCTTTGAAATTGGCAGCATAACCAAAACATTTACGGCTTATGTTTTAACTGCAGTGCTTATGGAAAATAAGATCGCGGAAACAGACCCCATCATTAAATACCTGCCGGAAGCTGTTCAAAAAAATCAAAGCCTGGGCAGTATCAGTTTTTTAAGTTTAATGAACCATACTTCGGGTTTACCCCGCCTGCCTGACAACATGAAAGCTGCCAACAGCAGGCAACCTTACGAAGATTATAGCACTACGGATCTCTTTGCATATTTACAGGGTTGTACCCTAAAGCCCGATGGCAAAACTAATTACTCAAACCTGGGTGCCGGCATTGCAGGCATTCTTGCTGAACGCATAGCCGGCAGATCCTATGCCGCCCTGCTGGATAAGTACTTGTTGATCCCTTATAAAATGCAGACCACCGCTTTAAATGATATCAATGCAAACAGGAATAAAAGCCAGGGATACTTTGCAAAAGATGATAAGACCGGTTACTGGAATATGAATAGCCTGGTTGCTGCCGGTGGCATAAGATCTTCAGCAGCCGATATGCTCAGCTACCTGCAAAACATGGGTGCTCCAAAAACAACCATTGCAAAACAGATCACTGAAAAACTAACTGCTCAAACCATTGCTTTGAATCCCCGGATAGCCATTGGCCGTGGTTGGCATATTTTTAATGATAACGATAAACCGGTCTTTTACTGGCATAATGGGGGCACTTACGGGTTTTCTACTTTTTGTGCCTTTACAAAAGACAAAAGCAAGGCCGTGATCGTAGTGATCAATCAATTCAACAAAAACGGGCAGGCCGATGCCCTTGGCGCCAGCATCATTAAAAAACTTATCAGTGAAGAATGAACAGGACCAATTAATAGCCTTCCTTAACAGTAAAGTTGAGTTTTATAATCGGCCTGCTTTTATTAAGGATGATCCCATCTGCATTCCACACGGGTACACAAAAAAACAGGATATTGAGATCGCAGGTTTTTTTGCAGCGGTGTTTTCCTGGGGTAACCGTACCACCATCATCAACAAATCAAAAGAACTGATGCAACTGATGGATAATGACCCGCACAATTTTTGTATGTCACATTCAGACAGGGAGCTCAAAAAATTACTTGCTTTTAAACATCGTACCTTCAACGCAACCGACCTCTTGTATTTTATCGCATTCTTTAAAATGCATTATGCAAAGAACCCCTCCCTGGAAACTGCTTTTACAAAGTGGATGCATAAAAAAGATGAGACCGTTGAGCAGGCACTGAAAGGGTTTTATCATTATTTCTTTTCATTGCCCGATATTCCTGAACGCACAAAAAAACATGTCGCTTCTCCCGAAAAAAATTCGGCCTGTAAAAGATTGAACATGTATTTACGATGGATGGTTCGGAACGATAACAAAGGCGTTGATTTTGGCATCTGGAAAAATATTGCCCCATCGCAATTGATCTGCCCGGTTGATGTACACGTGGCAAGGGTTGCAAAGGAATTAGACCTTTTAAAAAGATCACCGGTTGACTGGCAGGCTGCGTTGGAATTAACAGCCTGTTTGCGTACTTTAGATAAGACCGATCCCGTTAAATATGATTTTGCCTTATTTGGTTCGGGAGTAATGGAAAGCAAATTTTCTACTAAAAAAATTAAATGATCCCGCTGATGGAAAATGCTGAATTGATACGGCTGATAAATAAAGATTTTACAATTGATCTTGCAGAAAAAATATCCGCAGCGGAGATCCATTCTCAACTGGCAGAATATGTAAACCGGTTGATACAAAAGGATTTTGAAAAACTGGTCTCGTACCTGTATCGCATTGATGTGAACGAACAAACCTTAAAAACGCTGTTGCAGCAAAATCAGCAGGAAGATGCCGGAAACATAATTGCCACGCTGATCATTGAGCGGCAGTTACAAAAAATAAAAACAAGGCAGCAATTCAGCCGGCGCAATGATGATGTTGATGAGGAAGAAAAATGGTAGACTTACTGCTCCTGTAATTGTTTTGCCGACGGCTTGCTGCTAAACATAAGTTCCTGCACTTTTTCCTTGTCCTCCTTTTCTTTTTTAAGGTCGAACATGGTGCCAAAAACATGGTCCCATAAAGTAGAACTTACGCCAAAACCGAGTTCCACATTTTTGTAATGATGCAGGTGATGGTTTCGCCATAATGCTTTCATCCATTTAAAAGGAGGGTTCCAGGCATGGATGGCATAGTGCATGGTACCATATATCAGATATCCAAAAACAAAGCCCGGAAAAAAAGCAAATACATAGGCACTCACCCCGGTTAAATATCCCGCCAGGTACATTATACTAAAAACCGACGATGCCAGTAATAAACTCGGCACAGGTGGCATAAACAACCGTTCCTTATCCCTGGGGTATTCATGATGATTACCATGGATCACATAAACGATCTTTTTTGCACGCTCGCTCTCAGCAAAAAAATGAAATACAAACCGGTGTATGGTGTACTCAAACAGCGACCATAAAAACATGCCGGCTATAAAAGTGAGGGTAGTTTGTAAACCCGTAAAAGCCAATTTTGACATACTGAAGTAAAGCATTAGTCCAAGGAGAGGCGTATACATCCCCCATATCACGAGCGGATGTGTCTTGGTTAAATACTCCAGGTACTGGTTTTTAAACAGCCTGGCCTGGCCCTTGTTATGAATTTTTTCGAATTTCATAGCGCGTTTAATCTAAAACAAAAATAAATAAATTTCAATTAATTGCAATTTGGTTTGTAACTATTCCATCGGTTTAAATGGCTATTTTTGAGTCCTAATATAATTTTATGAAACTGGTAACATTTTTAAAAGACGGACACGATCAATTAGGTATTATCGTTGATGGCAATATTTATGCCATGGATTCATTACACGGCGATTTACCTACTACAATGGCCATGTTTTTGAACTTTTGGGACGATTTTTTGCCCATGGCTTTGGCTATAGAGCAAAAAATAAAAAATGGGCTGGTCAGGAACGTAATGGGTGAGCCTTTTGCTAATGCAGAACTCTTTGCCCCGGTGCCAAACCCGTCCAGCTGCAGGGATGCCTATGCCTTTCGCCAGCACGTGGCCGCAGCCAGGCGAAACCGGAAAGTGGACATGATTCCCGAATTTGACCAATACCCCATCTTTTACTTTACCAATCACAACAGTATACAGGGCCCCGGGGATATTGTGTGCATGCCCGACCATTTCCAAAAACTCGATTTTGAACTGGAGGCGTCAATCGTTATCTGCAAGCCGGGCCGCAACATACAGGCTGCCGATGCGGATGAATATATAGGCGGTTTAATGGTCATGAATGATATGAGCGCAAGGACATTGCAGATGGAAGAAATGCTCTTAAACCTGGGCCCAGCCAAAGGAAAAGACTTTTCAACGGTAATTGGCCCCATGCTGGTAACGCTCGACGAACTGGAGCCATACGAAGTGCCTTGTAAAGCAAACCATACCGGTAAAGCCTGGAACCTTGACATGAAATGTTGGGTAAATGGTATACAGGTTAGCCAGGGCAACCTGGCTGATATGGACTGGACCTTTGCCGAGATCATTGAACGCTGCAGTTATGGCGTAAACCTGATGCCCGGCGATGTGATCGGTAGCGGCACAGTTGGTACCGGTTGCTTTTTAGAGCTGAATGGTACCGGTTTATTAAATGACCCAGCTTTTGTACCACAGTGGTTACAGGAAGGCGACGTGGTTGAAATGGAAATTGAAGCGTTGGGTAAATTAAGCAACACTATTGTAAAGGATGAAAGCGATTTTTCAATTTTAGCATTGAAGAAAATGTAG
>Ga0068853_100002868_pt1 | contig 13081 bp, 9 predicted proteins | sample KBSCornC32_FD_65655 | JGI IMG/M metagenome (GOLD analysis project Ga0068853, IMG submission 65655) | Corn rhizosphere microbial communities from Kellogg Biological Station, Michigan, USA - KBS Corn C3-2 | ecosystem: Host-associated > Plants > Roots > Rhizosphere > Soil ... | reverse complement strand
CGGGCCGACGTCGCGCGGGCCGCACGCGGTGACGACGGTCGACTCCGCCAGGCCATAGCAGGGAAAAAAAGCCTTGTTGCCGAAGCCCACCGGCGCGAAGGTTTGCGCGAAACGCTCGACGCTTTGCGCGCGGATCGGCTCGGCTCCGTTGAAGGCGACTTTCCAGCAACTGAGATCGACCGCCGGCAGGCCCCGGAGCGTGGCATGTTCGATGCACAGTTCGAACGCGAAATTCGGGCCGCCGCTGGTATGGGCGCGATAGCGGTCGATCAGTTCCAGCCAGACAAGCGGGCGGCGAACGAAGGTCGCGGGCGCGGTCAGGACGCAGGTCGAACCGAGATAGAGCGGCTGGAGGATATTGCCGAACAGTCCCTGATCGTGGAAATGCGGTGCCCAACCGACGAAGTTGGAATGTTCGTCATGCCCGAACGTCCGGCGGATCATACGCTGGTTGGCGATGATGTTACCGTGGGTGATCATCACGCCCTTGGGCATGCTGGTCGAACCGGACGTATATTGGAGAACGGCCACGTCCTCCAGCGTCGGCGCCGGCGGCATATCGCCCGGCGGCAACGCGCCCAGGTCGTCATATTCGAGATAGGCGACGCCCATCTCCGCGAGCGCGTCGCCGAGACCGCCATATTGCACGGCCATGCCCGCATCGAGGATCATCGCGGCGGGCGTGCAATCGCGAACGACCGGCAGCAGATTGGGCACCCGTTCGCGCCGTCGACCGATGGGGGCGAGCGGCACCGCCACGCATCCGATGCTCAGGCAGGCGAAGAAGGTGACGATGAAGTCGATGCCGGGACCGAACAACAGGCCGACCGGCTTTCCGGCGACGCCGCGCGCGGCAAGATCGCCCGCCAGTCGCGCGACTACGTCCGCCAGTTCCCGATAACTGAGTTGCGCGGTCGGTCCATTCCCGTCGTCGAAGATGAGGGCGGGATGATCGGGACGAGCGGCCGCGTGGGCGTGCAATACCCCGACGATCGTCTCCGGAACACGCATCATGCCGCTCACAAAGCCACCTCGCGTCTCCGGGACAATGTTCGCCGCGCCATCAGGCGGCCGCTCGCGCCGACGCGCTGATCGGCTCGAACACGATCCTGAGCAGCCCGATCCGACCCATGGCGAACCCTGCGGCGGAGAGCCGGAGGTAGCGGTGGTAGCGTTGCGCCAGATCCGCGTCGTCGCCCGCCTGGCCGCTCGCCATCGCCTTGCGCAGGCGCTGCGCCCATATCGTGCAGGTGCGGGCATAGTCTGGCCCGTCGTCGCGCAGCAGGATGATCCGGAACAGCCCCCGGCTCGCCACCACTATGTCCTCGATCGTGGGCAGTTCGGCGGCCGGGAAGATATCGCCGGTGATGAAGGGGTTGGCCTGTCCCGAATGCATCGTGCCATAGGCGATGGTCTGTAGCGACAGGCGACCGCGCCCGCCCGTCCAGTCCAGGCAGGACTGGAAGAAGCGGCGATAGACGTCCCTGCGTTCGTCGACACTCTGGGACGGGTCGGCGAAATGCTCGAACGCGCCGACCGAGATGATGCCATCGAACGGCGTTTCCGGGACATAGTCGTGCCAGTTCCGGATCGCGACGGTCGTGCCTTTCAGGCCGAGCGAGCGGACATGCGCCGCCTGTTCCTCGCTCAGGGTCAGGCCGGTGCAGGACGCCGCGCCGAATTCCTCGATCAGCACACGCATCTGGCCGCCCCAGCCGCATCCGACGTCAAGAATGTTCATGCCCGGCGCCGCCTTGATCGAGCGGGCATGATGGATCAGCTTGCGCCGCTGCGCTTCCTCCAATGTGGCGTCGTCGTCCAGGCCGTCCCACATCGCGCTGGAATAGACCATCAACGGGTCGAGCCAGGATGCGTAGAAATCATTGCCGACATCATAATGGTGCCGAATGGCCTCGGCGGAACCGCCCGGCCGTAGGGGGAAAGCCTCCGTCATGACGCGATCGTGCCGTCGCGCAGGGCAACGGACACCCGCTGCGCCGCTTCGGAAATGCTGGACGCTTCGAACACATATTCGAGCGGCAGATCCTCCGACAGGCCGAGCCAGGCCTCCAGCGCGGTAACCATATCGACCCCCTGAATGGAATCGATCCCGAAACTCTCGAAATCCGCGCTGCCCGGCACGTCGGACACAGGCAGCCCGGCCACCGCCGCGACATGCTGCCTGAACCAGTCTTCGATCTCGTCCGCGCTGCGGATATGTGGTGGCGATACAGTCACTTGCTTCTCCAGCTTGCTTTACGCCCGGCGGTAAGGACGGGGCCGGCCTGCGGCAACCCCCGAACAAATTACAACTTCGTAGATAGGGTCTGCACGCTTTGCTGAGCGGTTGAAGGGTTGGCGGTTGTCGAACGGGCTTTCGCCAGCGCGGCGATCCTTCCGGCACCGCCCCGTGGCGCCTGGCTTCCCGGGGCGGGAGCCATCAGTTGCGCGCGGGCGGGGTCGTCGCGCACCATCGCCTGCGCGGCGGCGTGCACGGTCGCGGCGCCGTTCAGGCTTGTCAGTTCGATACAGGCGGGAGCGGGCAGGCCCCATGTCTGCCGTATGTCCCTTACGACGGCATTCGACACCTCGGCCTGATAGGCCACGCCGTCGCCCTCGCCATAAGGCATGGGATCGCCCAGCAGGTCGATTTTCCATCCGATATGATAATAGAGGCCGAGCAGGCGGACATCGGTGAACCCCACGTAGCGATCGACGCCCGCTTCGAGCGCCATCTCCAGCGGCGCGATCATGCATGCCGCCTTGCGCATCAGGACGGCGCGCTTCAATCCCCGCTCGCGGCTGAACCCCCGGCTGACTTCCCAGGTCCGTCCGTCGTCGATCGCGCGCATGCCCCTGGGCAGGTGGTGCGAAAAATGATCGGCGAGCATCGACCGGTCATCGGCCGGGCGGACGCGGATCGACATCGCGACGTCCTCCGCGCTGTCGAAGCCGACGATGTGCATCGCCCGCTCGTCGTCATACTCGTCGCGCTCCATTCCATCCTCGACCCGCAACTGCCAGCCCAGTTCGTCGACGAACACCACCTTGCGCGCCCGGTGCAACGCATCGAGTTCCAACGAGTAGAGATGACGGTTATGACTCGTAATAAGATGAAGCACTTGCACGACCTTTTGCCGGCACGCTACATCAGGTCCGGTCCGTAACCAATGACGAAAATGCCTCGCTTTGGCGGACCATTTTGGACGATTGGTTCCTGTTCGCATTCGGGGCGCGCGCACGCTGCTCAGAAACGGAAACTGATCCACCCGGCCAGAAAGTCCGAACTGCGATAGCCGGCGTCGGTCAGCGCCGGACCGGCGGCGAGATGCTCGTAGCGCCCCGTGACTGACAGGCGCGGCGTGATCGACCAGACCAGCTGGAGCCGCGCCACATCGGCGACCTTGCGCGCGGAGCCGTTCTGCGTCCCCGCAAAGGGCTGGCCGTTGGCGCGGTAAACGGCATCGGAAACGCTGTCGCGCCATGCCATCAGATATTCTGCGGTCAGGCGGGCATTGCGAAAGGGCGAGACGCTGACATTGGGCGCGACGGCGACGAGGTTGGAGGGCGTCAGGGAGAGTTGGTAGCTGAAATAGATGTTATTGCCGAACGGCGCATAGGCGTCGCGCAGCTTGCCGTCGCCATAGCCGCCCCCGCCGCTCGCATAATCGAAATGGATGCCGACGCGCGGCGCGTCCTTGGTCTTGCCGAGGCGATATGTCTGCGCAAGGAACGCCTGCCAGGCGTCGATCTGTTGGTTGATATAATAGCCATATTGGTGGTTCGCCGACCAGTCGACGGCGAGCGGGCCGGCGTCGCCCCACAGCCTGGCGCCCACATAATAGCGGGTCGCCGGACCGATCCGTCCGCCCCACGCGCCCACATCGTTGCGCCGCCGCCAGAAGAAAGGATCGAGGTAGAGTTTCGATCCGCCCAGCCATCGGGTGGGCAGCGCAAAGCCCATGGTGATGCCTGAGAAGCGGCGGGCGGGATCGGAAATATCGTCGTCCGGGCCAAGGTCGCCATAGGCGGTCGGTTTGAAATCGAACAGGTCCGCGCGGACCCGCGCCCCGCGCACCCACAGGCGCAGGCCGTTCAATGTGTAGCGAATCGTGTTGTTGTCGCGCTGCGACACCAGGATGTTCGGCCCATCGGTGAACTCCTGTCGGCCATAGCGCGCGCCGACGGCCAGCCCGCCGATGTCCGCATTGCCCTCGACAAAGGCCTGCTGCACCACGAACGCATTGCGCAGGGTGGCGGCCGGCGTGCCGAGATTGAGGCCGGAAATCCTGCCGTTCGCCATCTCGCCATAGAGCCGGAGATGCGGGCCGAGATGCAGGTCCGCGCCGCCGACGAGACGGGTGATGTCCTGACGCTGTGCCGGACTTTCGCGCAGGTTGGGGTTCGTCGTTTCGTTGATGCGCAGCCGCGCTTCGCCCGACAGCGTGAGATAGACGTCGCCGTCCGCCGCGATCGGCAGATATTTGAGCCGGTCGAGCGGATCGTCCCGCTTCGCCGCATCCCGCATGGAACGCCAGTCCTCCGCCCAGCGGGACAGGCTATAACCGTTGACCGTCGAGGCATCGCCGTTGGCGGCGGCGGGGTAGGGGGAAGAGGCGGGCTCTGCCCTGGCGGCAGCGCCGTGAAGGGCCGCCGCGAACAGGCTGAGCGATGCCGTGGCGGCGCGGAGCCGCAGGCGACGAGGCGTCATGGCGTCAATCCTTCAGGGTAGACTTTGTTTTTACGCGGTCTCCGAGTCATCAGATGAGTCCATCCGATTAGAAACCGCTTTAGGCGATGCGGCTCACTCGGCGGCGATGGCGCTGGCGGGAAGATCCTCCACCGGCGGCACCAACCCGGCGAGGGCAGCGTCGAACTGTGCCTTGTCGAGCGCATTTTCCCAGCGCGAGACGACCACCGTCGCCACCGCATTGCCGATGAAATTGGTAAGGCTGCGGCATTCCGACATGAAGCGATCGACCCCCAGGATCAGCGCCATGCCCGCCACCGGCACGGAGGGCACTATGGACAGGGTGGCGGCGAGGGTGATGAAGCCCGCCCCGGTGACGCCCGCCGCGCCCTTCGACGACAGCATCGCCACGCCCAGCAGCAGCAACTGCTGCCCGATGGTCAGATCGACGTTGCACGCCTGCGCGATGAACAGCGCCGCCAGCGTCATATAGATATTGGTGCCGTCGAGGTTGAAGCTGTAGCCCGTGGGCACGACCAGTCCGACGATGGTCTTGGGACAGCCGGCCCGCTCCATTTTCTCGATCAGGGCGGGCAGGGCGCTTTCGGACGAGGATGTGCCGAGGACGAGCAGCAACTCGCCCTTGAGATAGGCGATCAGGCGAAAGATCGAGAAGCCGCACAGCTTCGCCACCAGCCCGAGCACGACCGTCACGAACAGGAAGCTGGTGAAATAGAAGGTGCCGACCAGCATCAGCAGGTTCGACAGGCTGCCGATGCCATATTTGCCGATGGTGAAGGCCATGGCGCCGAACGCGCCGACGGGCGCCACCTTCATCACGATGGAGACCAGCTTGAAGAAGGCGATCGAGATGTCGTTGAGCAGGTCGAGCACGCGCGTGCCCCGGTCGCCGATCATCGACAGGGCAATGCCGAACAGGATCGAGACCAGCAGAACCTGGAGGATGTTGCCCTCCGTCATGGACGACAGGAAGGTGTCGGGGAATATCGACATCAGGAACCCGGTGAGGGTGCTCTCATGCGCCTTCTCCGCGAATTCCGCGACTTTGCTCGCGTCGAGGGAGGCAGGGTCGATGTTGAGGCCCGCGCCCGGCTGGACGACATTGGCCACGATCATGCCGACGAGCAGGGCGAGGGTGGAGAAGAAGAGGAAATAGGCGAACGCCTTGCCCGCGACCCGGCCGACCGACGACAGATCGCGCATCCCCGCGATGCCGGTGACGATCGTCAGGAAGATGACGGGCGCGATCACCATCTTCACCAGCTTGATGAAGGCATCGCCCAGCGGTTTCAGCGCCTCTCCGGTCTGGGGCGCGAAATGGCCGATCAGGACGCCGGCGGTTATCGCGATCAGCACCTGGACATAGAGATGCGCGTACCAGCGCGTCGCACGGGGCGCGGTGGGATTGTCGGTTGCGACATAGTGCATGGGGTTTCCTTCCATCCTCTGCCACGCCGCCTTTGGAGGAGGGTCGTGTCTACGATCAGGATGCGGGATCGGATCGTGCAGGCACAGGAAAAAATCCCATTATTATATCGTTCAATTACAATGTGGTAATGGGGCATAGCCGTAGCGCCTGTGCCGATACTTGCATCTCATGACAGCGGATGTGTCAAAAGTTGCACAAGACGCGCGAATGGCATAGCCTGTAGCCATGATCCGGCGGCGGGCCTTTTTGTGGGCGATAGCGGCGCTGCTTTTGGCCGCCGTTTTCGGCCTGCTGATCGGGCGGGTGGTCGAGCAGCGGGTGCTGAGGGACTTCGCCGCTAATACCGCCGCCGACGCACGGCTGCGGCAGGCGCTGCTGGCCAGCGAGATCGCCCGCTTTCGGCTTCTCCCGCTTGCCCTGGTTGACGACCGGGACGTCGTGGGGGCGGTGGCGGGATCGTCCGGCGCGGCGCGGCTTCTGAACAGCAAGCTGGAAGCACTGGCGGCACAGGTCGGCGCTGCCGCCATCTATGTCGTGGGGCGGGACGGAGTGGCGATCGCCGCGAGCAACTGGCGCACGTCGACCAGCTTCGTGGGGCAGCCCTATGGCTTTCGTCGCTATTATATCGACGCGCTGGAGCGTGGCGCCGGGGAGCAGTTCGCGCTGGGCACGATCAGCCATAAGCCGGGCCTGTATCTCGCCCGCCGGGGCCGCGGCGGCAGCGTCGTGGTGGTGAAACTGGAATTTGATGGCGTGGAGCGGCAATGGCGCGCGGCGGGCGGCATCACCTTCGTCAGCAATTCCGTCGGGGTGATCGTGGTGACCAGCCGACCGGACTGGCGTTTCGCCACCATCCGCCCGATCCCGCCCGCGCTCGCCGCCGCCGCGCGCGGGGACATGGGTGTCGACGCGCTCGGCAGTACGCCATTCCGGCGGGTGGACGAGAGGCGGATCGCCCTGCCGGGATCGCGGGACGCCCTGCTGCTGGCGACGACCGCGCCCGATGCGTCGGGCTGGCGGGTCAATCTGGCGCTGCCGACGCGGGTGCCGGTCGCATCCATCGTTCGCACGGCGCAGATCGCGGCGGCGCTGGCGATGCTGATGATCGTCGGGCTGGCCTGGGTGCTGCGCGAACGCTCCCGGCGCCGGCGCGAGCGGACCATGGCGCTGGAGGAGGCGGTCGCCGAGCGCACCGCGAACCTCAGCCGCGAGATGGAGGAACGGGCGGCGGCGGAGGCGCGGGCGGCGGACCTGCGCGAGGGGCTGCGCCAGGCCAACCGCCTCGCCACATTGGGGCAGGTCACGGCCAGCGTCGCGCATGAGACGGCGCAGCCCGTCGCGGCGATCCGCACCTACGCCGCGTCGGCCGAGCAATTGCTCGATCGCGGCGCGCGGGAGGAGGTGCGCGGCAACCTCAAGGCGATCGGCAGGCTGACCGAGCGGATCGGCGCGGTCACCGCCGAACTGCGCAGCTTTGCCCGCAAGGGGAGCGGCGCCATTGGTCCGATACCGCTTGTGGAGATAATCGAGGGCGCCCTGCTGATCCTCAAGGAACCGCTGTCGCGCATCACACTGGACCTTGCGCCGATGCCGCCCGGCCTGCGCGTCATGGGCGGGCGCGTCCGGCTGGAGCAGGTGGTGGTCAACCTGCTTCAAAATGCGCTGGAGGCGCTGGCGGACCAGCGGGATGCCCGCATCGCCGTCTCGTGGGAGGAGACCGACAGCGAAGTCCGCCTGACCATCGCCGACAACGGCCCCGGCATCGCGCCCGCCGTCGCCGATCGCCTGTTCACGCCCTTCACCACCAGCCGCGCGACGGGACTGGGGCTGGGCCTCGTCATCGCGCAGGACATCATGGCCGATCTTGGCGGTAGTCTGCGTCTTGCGCCTTCGGAGACGGGAGCCCGTTTCGAGATGATCCTGCGGCGCGCGCCATGAGCGGGGAGATCAGGCGCGTGGCGCTGGTCGAGGATGACGAGGATATGCGGGCATCGACCGCCCAGTTGCTGGGCCTCGCGGACTTCACCGTCGATTGTTTCCCGGCGGCCGAGCCAGCGCTGGCGGCGATCGGAGAAGACTATCCGGGCGTCGTCGTGACCGATGTCCGCATGCCCCATATGTCGGGCATCGACCTGTTCCGGGCGCTCCACGCGCGCGACGCGGAACTGCCGGTAGTGCTGGTGACGGGGCATGGCGACGTGCCGATGGCGGTCGATGCGCTGAAGGCGGGGGCGTGGGATTTCATGGCGAAGCCCTTCGATCCCGCCATGCTGGTCGCCGCCGTGAAGCGCGCCTCGACCGCGCGGGCACTGGCGCTCGACAATCGTCGGCTGAGGATGGCGGCGGACAGCGAGGACGGGGCGGGGCTGGTCGGTCGTTCGCCCGCGATCAAACGGCTGCGCGAAATGATCCCGGTGCTGGCGGATGCCGACATCGACCTGTTCATCGAAGGGGAGACGGGCACGGGCAAGGAGTTGCTGGCGCGCCTGATCCACCGGGCGGGCAAGCGGGCGCGGCATCGGTTCCTCACCGTCGCCTGCGGAGCGGTGCCGGACGCCCTGATCGAAACGGGGCTGTTCGCGGGCGCGGGGGAGGGCAGCATCGCCGGTGCCAGCCGGGGTACGCTGTTCCTGGACGATATGGACCAGGCATCGCGGACCCTGCAATCGCGGCTGGTTCCCCTGATCGAGCAGCGGGCGCTCCAGCCGTCCGGTGGACGCGCGCTCGTGCCGCTCGACCTGCGTGTCATCGCCACCGCGGGCGATGCCGGGGAGGCGCAGCCGGAGAATATCCTCCCGGCGCTCTTCTATCGCCTCGCCGCGCTGCGCCTGCGGATGCCGCCGCTGCGGGAGCGGCGAGAGGATGTGCCATTGCTGTTCGTGCATCTCGCGGGACTTTCGGCGGGACGCCTGCGTCGCCCGATGCCGCCTCTGACGGCGGAGGTCCGCGATCATCTGGCGCGCCACGACTGGCCGGGCAACGTCCGCGAACTGGCGAATTTCGCCGACCGCTTCGTACTGGGGCTGGACGGCGGCCCGTCCGGGGACGAGGAAGGCGCGGGGGATCCGCTGTCCCTGCCCGATCGGGTCGACGCCTTCGAGCGGGATGCCATCGTGGCGGCGGTCGTCACCGCGCGGGGCGACATAGGCCGGGCGATCGAGAGGCTGGGCGTTCCGCGCAAGACATTCTATTACAAGGTCAACAAGCATGGCATCGACCTGCGCCTGCTGCGTGGGCGACACGGTGGATGATGCGCCAGAGTCCCATGATGACGGGTGCAGCGAGGAGACGGGGCGTGATGTTGAAATGGGTTCGAGCCGGTGCATGGGCCACCCTCTGTCTCCTGGCCGCGCCGGTCGCCGCACCGGCGCAGGAACCCAGCCCGGCGCTGCGCGCGGATATCGACCGCATGTTCGCGCAGTGGCGCGCGGAGGCGCATGTTCCGGGGCTGGTCTATGGCATCGTCCAGGACGGCCGTCTCGCCATCGTGCAGGGGCAGGGCATACAGGATGTCGCGTCAAGGCGGCCGGTCGATGAAAACTCGCTGTTCCGCATCGCGTCCATGAGCAAGGCATTCACCGCGCTGGCGATATTGACGCTGCGCGACGCAGGGAAGCTGGCGCTCGACGCCCCGGCCGAAACCTATGTGCCGGAAATGCGGGGGTGGACCTATCCCACGACGGACAGCCGCAGGATTCGCGTTCGCGACCTGCTGAACCACAGCGCCGGTTTCGTGACCGACGATCCGTGGGGCGATCGGCAACAGCCCTTGTCGGAGGCGGATTTCACCGCCCTCCTCAAGGCGGGCGTGCCCTTTTCGCGGCAACCGGGGCAGGCGATGGAATATTCCAACCTCGGCTATGCCACGCTGGGCCGGATCATCACCAATGTCTCGGGCAAGCGGTATCAGGATTATATTCGCGAGACCCTGCTGGTCCCACTCGGCATGACGTCGACGACCTATGACATCGCCACGTCTCCGGCGGCGCGGCGGGCGCGGGGGTATCGCTGGCAGGACGATGGCTGGGTCGAGGAGCCGGACATGGCCGACGGCGCGTTCGGCGCGATGGGCGGGATCGAGACGAGCGCCAGCGATTATGCGCGCTGGATCGCCTTCCTCCTCTCCGCCTGGCCCGCGCGCGATGGGCCGGAGACGGGGCCGGTCAGGCGGTCGACCGTGCGCGAGATCGTGGAGGGGTCGAACTTCGTTCAGACAGTGATGCGCGCGCCCGCGATCGGCGGCGCGCCCTGCCGGCAGGCGCTGGCCTATGGCATGGGCTGGCGGACGCTGGACGATTGCGACCTGGGGCGGGTGCTGACCCATGGCGGCGGCTATCCGGGCTATGGATCGAACGTGCTGCTGTTGCCGGACAAGGGCGTGGGCGTGTTCGCGTTCAGCAACCGGACCTATGCCGGACCGTCCGTTCCCGCCTTCAAGGCGGCACTGGCGCTCAATGCGGCGCAGTTGCTCCCTGCGCGGATGGTGCCGGTGAGCGGTCCTGTGGCGGCGGGCTATGCGGCGGCTCGGGCGATCTGGGCGGCGGGCGACATATCGGCCGCGAAGGGCACGCTGGCGATGAACGTCCTGATGGACCGCGATGGGCCGCACTGGAAGGCGGAACTGGCGCGACTGAAGGCGGAGGTCGGCGCGTGTGACACGGCCGCCCCGGTCGAGGCCGTCACCGCGATGACGGGCACCTTCGGCTGGGCCTGCGCGCAGGGGCGCATCAAGGGAAGCCTGTTGCTGGCGCCCACGCCAGCGCCGCAATTGCAGGCGTTGCGGTTCGAGGTGGTTCGGCCCTGATCGCTACAACCCGTCGAAGGACGAAAAATGTGCGGTGGATGCGGTCGCCCGAATGGATGCGACGCCGCTATGACATGCCCCTCAATCGCCCGATCCAACCGGCTGATGGAATTGACCGGCGAGGGAGCGCGCCGTCTCCCACACCTGTTGCCTTATGTCGGGAACCGCGATGATTTCCCAGCTTTCGCCGCGTGTCATGGGGCCGACCGCCAGCAAGTCCGGCTGCAATCGCCCGCCCGCGTCGCGGACCCGCCCGCTGGCGTCGACATCCAGCCCGAGAGCCAGTCGGTCCGCCGCGACCAGGCCCTGAGCCTTCAGGCTGCGCAACAGCGGGTCGGTGCAGGTCGCGATGTCGCCGGACGGGCCGGTGCAGTTGATGATGCGCTGCACCTCCACCGTGCGCCGTATGTCGTTGCCGCGCACGCGCCACGTCACGGCGGCGCCATCGCGCGTCGCCTCTACCCGTTCCACCTTGCCCGCCGTAAAGCGCAGGCGTCCTTCCATCTGGAGCGTGCCGACGCGCTGGTCGACGGCCGGCGCGAGCCGGTGGCGGTGCACATCCCAATAGGGCCGCAGATGACGCAGGAAGCGCGATCGTTCCGCCATCGTCATGCCGCGCCATATGTCCTGCGTATGCGGTCGCAACTCGTCGATCGCCGTTCGCCAGCCCGCCTCCACCGCTCGCGCCCGCACATGGCGCAGCAATTCGGCCCCCTTGGCGGCGGGAGGATCGAGCAGGCCGGCGTTCGGTCCCACCGGCGCATGGCTGCGCGGCCGCAGCCCCCGCCGCGAAAGCGCGTGTATGGTGCCAGCAAAACCACCGCTTTCGAGCGACAACGCCACATCGACCGCCGTCAATCCCGCGCCGATCAGCAATATGCTGTCTCGCTGGTCCGGCCCCGCGGTGGCGCCCGCGTCCCAGGGGTCGGCGAAATAGACGGGCGGGCCGAGATCGCGAAAAGCGGCGAGACCAGCCGGGGCCGGATTGCCCTGCGCCAGCACCAGTATGTCGCAGGTCAGCGAACCATGGCCCTCCACCTCGACCGTCCATCCATCGGGGCCGCGCCGGGCGTGGCGCGCTTCGCCCTGGACGATGGCAAGGCGATCGCCGTGGTCCGCCACCGCCGTCTCCAGCAGATGGCCGACATAGCCGCCGAAGGTCCGACGCTCGACGAATCGGTTCTGCGCAGGTGTCTCCGAGGGGCCGAGCCAGTCGAGGAAATGATCGGGCTGGTCCGGGAAGGCGCTCATGTTCGATGCGCGGACGTTGAGCAGGTGATGCGGATTGTCGGTGGCATAGGCAACGCCCCGCGCGAGGCGCGCGTCGCTCCGCTCGATCAGCATGATGTGCGCTCCGCTCTGCCGGAGCAGGTTGACGGCGAGCAACGTACCGCTGAGGCCCGCGCCGACAATGGCGATCCGGGGATGGAGAAGGGGTTTCGTCATAGGCCAGCCCTAGTGCAGTAAAATCTACTACATCAATAGACTTTACGCGTGGGATAGCGATCCGGGCCGGAAAAGGAAAACTGGGTGACCGCGAAGGGAGATTTGCTCGTATTAGTCAACTTATATGATAGAGAATAGCAATGGGTTGGCTGGCATCACTGCCGTCGACAGGTCAGGCATCGGAGGCGGGCAGTGACATATGGCGTTCAGAGAAGCGGGCAGGGCGAGGAAAATGTCGTCCAGCCGATCCGCAAGCAGGTGACCGGCGATCAGGGCAGCTATTGGGACGCCGACCAGATCAGCGCCCAACTGTCCGACATACGCTATGCCTGGCGCGCGGCGCAGGCGCATCATGCGGAATATGGCGCGGAGGGTTTCCCGTCGCGCGGCGACCTGGGCAAGATATTGCAGGCGCTGTGCGGCGCGCTGTTCCCGTTGCGGCTGGGTCCGGATTTCGTGCGCCTTCATAATGAGGACGCCTATGTCGGCCAGACCCTGGATACCGCCCTGTCGCGGCTCTACGGCCAGATCAGGCTTGAGCTGATCTATGCGATGGCGGACTCGCCGCGCGAGGAGATCGACCGGCGGGCGGGCGAGATCATCGGCGCCTTCGCGCGCGACCTGCCGGCGCTGCGCATCCTGCTCGATACGGACGTGGAGGCGGCCTTCCGGGGCGATCCGGCGGCGCGCA